>Ga0182015_10007530_pt1 | contig 10583 bp, 8 predicted proteins | sample 712P3MmetaG_FD_120478 | JGI IMG/M metagenome (GOLD analysis project Ga0182015, IMG submission 120478) | Permafrost microbial communities from Stordalen Mire, Sweden - 712P3M metaG | ecosystem: Environmental > Terrestrial > Soil > Wetlands > Permafrost | place: Sweden: Stordalen | collected... | reverse complement strand
TTCCGCAGCACGCGGTTCACCTCGGAGACGCTTCCTTCGCCGTCCAATTCGATGAAGCCGTGCCGCTTGGAAAGGTACTCGAACTCCCTCTTGATCATCGATTGATAACGGATGAACGACTGAAACAAATCGTTCGACAGCGACATGTCGCGGCCCGATTCCCAGTAACTGATCGTTTGCGATTTCCGGAACTCGCGGTCAAACGCGACCTCCGGCCGCACGTTCAACCAGAAGGTCAAATCCGGCCGCAGCGCCATTTCGTAAATTCCATGCAGATAGTCGCGGCTGATTCCTCGTACCGCGGCCCTCGCGATCAGCGTGAAAATATAGCGATCCGCCAGCACAATCAGCCCGGAGCGTAACGCGGGAAGCAGGCGGCGCTCGAGCTGGTCGAAAAAATCGGTGCTGTACATGAGCGCGAGCGTCATGCGGGTCACCGAATTTTCAGCAAGCAGGCCGTCGATGTCCTCACCCACCAGCGCCGACCGTCGCAAGCCCATCGTCTCCACGGCAAAACCCTGGGATTCCAGCCACTCCGTCAACAGTGAAATCTGCGTGGACCGTCCCGAGCCGTCCGTTCCTTCAATCACGATGAGATTGCCGCTCAGCTCCTCGGACTTCACACCCGGAAGCGCACTTCCGTAAAAGCGTGCCGGCGCTTCCGGTTGGCCGTTTGTCTTGAGTTCCGAGCGGCCATTCTTCCGCTTTGCGGAAGCCCTGGAGGCCTTCCCCGGCTTTCCGTTTGCCGCCGCAGCGGACCCGTTCTTGGTAGAGGTCTTCATTTCTTTTTGGGAGCGAACTGCTCAAGCTCCACCCGCTCTTCCAGAATCTCGCGCATGAGCTTTTGCAGCTTGTTCACGCGACACGTGCCGTCCATGAGGACGAAACGGTCCGTGCTGACCATCTGATCGTAATTATTCAGAATTCGTTCCTGGAAAATGCGGAAGCTCTCCGCACGATCCAGGGAGATTCCCAGGTCCATTCCCGCCTCGTAATACTTGAGCTTGGGACGCCCGGCGACGATGCGGTCGACCGCCACATCCAGCGGGGCGCGGAAGTAAAACGTAATGTCGGGGATGGGCGCAAAGCTGTAGAGATTCCGCAGCCAGTGCGGGGAGCAACCGCGGGCCGCATCTCGCGCAAAAGCGGTGTAGATATAGCGGTCCGCCAGCACCAGATATCCGCCATGAAGCAGCGGCATGATCTGGCGTTCGCAGCGGTCGGCAAAGTCAGCTGCATGCAAAAGAGAAAACGTGGTGGGAGTCAGCAGGCGCCGCTGCTTCCCCCGGCGCGTCGCGGATTTTACCAGCGGCGATGAATTCCACTCCGTGAAATGAATGCGGTACCCGCGAATTTCCAGCCAGCGTTTCAGCAGGTAGAGCTGGGTACTCTTGCCGGAGCCGTCGATTCCCTCCACGACGATCAGCGCGCCCGGATACTCGCGCTTGGGCGCGGGAACATTATCAGGAACGGGTTGCGCGGCATCCAGAATTTCGGGAGGTACGGTCGCCATTGGGGTGAGCCACAAGCTCGGTTTTATGATACTTCGGAACGTCGCGCAGGATCAAAAAAAAGCGCGGCTCGTAAGCGATTTGAAAGCCAAGTCGCGCAGCGGACGTCTTTCGGGCACGGGCAACCGAACGCATCCCCTGGTGCCGAGAGGGGCTCAAAACGCGCTATCCTGAATTGTCTTGCCAGCCGCCGATTCGACAGGAGGTCTCGCAGCCGATGGCGACAAACTTCAGCAAGGAACTTGCCGTCAAGCCCGGGCAGAAGGTGAAGCTCGCGAAGTATGACCCCAGCGACACTCTGGGATGGAAAAAAGACCACGCAATGAAGGTGAGCCTCGATAAAGCTCTCAAAAAGATTGATGACCTGCAGTACGTCCTCTACGCCGAGCGCAAACGCGCCGTGCTGATCGTATTGCAGGGGCTCGACGCTGCGGGGAAAGACGGCACGATCCGCCACGTCATGTCCGGCGTCAACCCCCAGGGCTGCCCGGTGACCTCGTTCAAGGTCCCGTCACCCGAAGAAGCCGCGCACGATTTCCTCTGGCGCGTGCATAAAGCCGTGCCGGTATTCGGCGACCTCGGCATCTTCAACCGCTCGCACTACGAAGACGTCCTGATCGTGCGTGTGCATAATCTGGTCCCCAAAGAAGTCTGGTCGCAACGTTATGAACAGATCAATCGCTTCGAGAAAATCCTGCACGAAAACAACGTGAAGATCGTGAAGTTTTACCTGCACATCAGCAAAGAGGAACAGAAGAAGCGCCTCCTGGAGCGCGTGGACGACCCCAACAAACGATGGAAAATCTCCCAGGCCGACTTCAACGAAAGACTGTTTTGGGATGCCTATCAGAAAGCCTACGAGGAGGCCCTCACCAAGTGCTGCAGGCCCGATGCGCCCTGGTACATCGTCCCCGCGGACAAAAAATGGTTTCGGAACCTGGCCATTTCACACATCATCGCCGAGACGCTCGAGAAAATGGATCTGAAATTCCCCGAGCCGTCCATCGACTTGAAAAAATTGAAGGTCCGGTAAAAAGGCAGGCGAGTGCCGCGGCACCAACAAAGGGCCACTCACCATACGCTCTAAGCCATCATCTGACGGCCGGCAAATCGAATATTGCGCGTCTTCTCGCTTGCCTCGCAGGAAGCGGACTTCACTGGCACCGGACCCAGCTGCCGCCGTTCCGAACTTTCTGTGCCAGGCCGGAACGCGAGCCCTTCGGCGTCTTCCGCACCATCCTTCAGAAGACCTGCGGCGCGCCGCGCCAGCTCCACTCGGTTGTCCACGCCGAACTTGTTCAACAACGAAGAGATGTGGAATTTTACCGTGCGCACCGTGATGTTGAGCTTCGAGGCGATTTCCTTGTTGGCCCGGTTGCGGATCACCGACAGCAGGATCTCGCTTTGGCGGGGGCTCAGCGTTGCGGGGCGGGACACTGCACGGCCCTCTTCCAGAAGTTCCTTCGCACGCGACAGAAAGCGGCCGACGATTGGCCCTTCGGCCGGCACCAGCACTACAAAATCCTCCGGTTCATGACCGCGGACCAGGCACTGCATCGCTAACTGGCCGGCAATGCGTTCGATCGTGCTATTGGGATCGTCGTTCGATTCCGCGCGGAATTTTGCTACCCCCGTCGATTTTTCGCAGAACACAAACGATGCGGAACCGCTCACCGAGTTCTTCCCTTCCACATCGACAGAGTTCTGCGGCAGGCGCACTTTCTTCACCAGAAACTCTCCCCCAGTTGCCGAAGACGGCTTCGGCAAACTCTTTTGGATTGATACCTCGACTTCCAAAGCGAATTGAGTGTTACCGAAAAAAGAAAAACCTTGCCCGGAAGAGTTCCCTGATTCGTCCACGAACCCCAAAATCCATGCTGATGCAACGAGTTCCCGCAGTCGCAGTTGAATTGCCAAAGCCGATGTCGATTTCAACTGGCTCAAATTGAGACGGATACTAGTCCCGGGTTCTACACGAAACAATGTACCGCCGGTAGAAAATGCCCGAACCCGGAAATTTCTGCGCGCACATTCCTGTCGCTCTAATGAAAACGTTCGAGTTCCGTGGGGCCATGGAAGAATAAAATTGAGTAATGGGACTTCTAGTACGCATCGATTCGCAAGGTCTAAAAACTCTCTCACATGCACCAGGATGCAGAGCGCACTCGTGCTGCCGGCAATCTTCAGCGCGGCAAGCTCCGGCGTGCCAACCATCGCCATCCTTCGTACATCGGCCTCATCGATTATCATGAGACACGTCGCGTATAATGGTGAGAGATGAAAATCCATGCGCGTGCACCGCTGCAAAGAGTGCTAGCCGCATCAACGTCGCAGGGCGGGCCCGGGCGCATCCTCGCCGTCGATTACGGGCGCAAGAAGATCGGATTGGCGCTTTCAGATGCCCTTCGCCTGACGGCACAGCCCCTGACGACCCTTATGCGCACAAATCGCGAAAAGGATCTGGCGCGACTCCGCGACGTTTGCCGCAAGAACGCGGTCAGGCTGATCATCGTCGGCCATCCGCTTCACATCACCGGTGAAGCCGGCGAGATGGCGGACGAGGCTTCGCGATTTGCGACCCGGCTGAACAAGAACCTGGGGATCCCCGTGGAACTCATGGACGAGCGGCTCACAACCTGGGAAGCTCGCGAAACGATGGGCGAAAACAGATCTGCGCGCACTCAGAGACCTGTCGATGAGGTCGCCGCCGCAATTCTGCTGCGCGAGTACCTCGGACGAGAACAGGGGCAGCAGGAGCCCGCGCCCACTGGCGAGGCTCGCTGAAGATGCGCCGCCTGGGGTTATTGGCTTTGCTGGCTATCGCGGCATTGGGGGCGGGCGCTGGCTGGCTCGAATCGCAAATCAGCCGCCCCTATCGCGGCCACCGGCCGGAAAAGGTGTTCGTGGACATCCCGCGCGGCACGTCGCGATGGGGAGTCGCCGGCATACTTCGCAACAACGACGTAATCCGCAACCGCCTCGCCTTTGCGCTGTTCAGCGACTGGCATTTCCGCAGACCCCTTCAGGCGGGAGAATATCTGTTCGACCGCCAGTTCGATTCGCGGGAGGTCTTCTGGAAAATTTCGCACGGCCAGATTTTCGTCCACATCGTGACGATTCCCGAGGGCTGGACGATCTTCGACATCGCCAACCAGCTGCAGCATCAGGGGATTTGCCAGAATGACGATTTTCTCGCCGCCGCTCACGATACCTCGCTCATCTCCGATCTCGCTCCACATGCGAAGAGCCTGGAAGGATTTCTCTTCCCTTCCACCTACCAGTTCACTCGCCGCACCACCTGCGAACAGATCGCCGCGACGATGGTCCGGCATTTTCGAAAAATCTGGGAGACGCTGCAGGTTCCCAGGTTTCCGCAGTTGCCTGGCGACATGACGCCCAAGGATGCCGTCACGCTCGCCTCTCTCGTGGAGCGTGAGACGCCCGACGCCGACGAGCGTCCGCTGGTAGCCGGCGTGTTCTACAACCGCCTTCGCCATTCGTATCCGCTGCAATGCGACCCGACCGTGCAGTACGCCATGCTGCTCGCCGGGCGCGTGGTGCTGGATGTAAAGCCCGCGGATTTGCGCATCGATTCGCCTTACAACACGTACCAGCATCCCGGTCTGCCGCCGGGGCCTATCGCCAATCCCGGAGAAGCATCGCTCCGCGCGGCGCTTTCTCCTGCCACCACGGATTATCTCTACTTTGTCGCCAACGATCAGGGCGGGCACTTTTTCAGCCGCACGCTGGCCGAACATAACAAGAACGTGGCGCGGCTTCGGCATCTCCTCAACGACGACGCCGCACGGCCTGACCCTCCATCCCGCAAGGCCGACCAGTGAGGCGACTTTGATTTCCGATCGATCCAGCGAACACCCCTCCGCCGGCGCTTCCACGAAAAAGGCGCTGATCCTCGAAGTGGCGCGCGAATTGGGCAAGCCGCGATTCACTCCCGCCGAAATCGAGCAGATTCGCCGCAAGCTGATCGCTCAGCTGGGAGAGCGGGGCAAGACTTCGCCGGATTACATCGTGAGCGTGCTTGAAGAAGCGGGAATGCGCGTGGCCATGTCGACACGCTCGGACACGCAGGGAAAATACGAGGAAGAGTTCAGCGACCTGCTGCATTTCTCAACACTCGAAGAAGCGGAAATGTGCCTGGTCCGTCTGGATGAGCTTCTGCGAAAATTCCTGCACGACCACGAGCGGGCCGCCGCGGAACGCGTGCGCGAAGTCGCCCGGCTGGGGCGCCGGCGCGCCGAGATGATCGCGCGCAATCACAAGGTGGATGCGCACAAACGCGCCGAGAAACAGGAAGTCGCGCAATGGTTTGCGGTGTGGCTCGAAACTCCGGACGCTTTTTTCGATTGGCTGGAGGTGCGGAAGCAATCGCCCGGCTTCCAGAATCAATTCCCGGCGACGCTCGAAGACGGAACGGGGTAGTGAACCTCCTCGATATCGAACCTCTCGACCTCGGCCCCGATGTGCGCGCCGTCGGCCTCGAGTTGGTGGAAGCCGACGAGAACCGCGAACCGGTCCGCGGAGGCGATGCCGCTCGCATCTGGAGCCGCGCGCTTTGGGCCGTCACCGGTAAAGAGCCGTGGAGTCTCGATTTTTTCAGTCACATCAACCGCGTCAAGGAGTATTGCGACGACCATAAGCTGGCATACCGCGAAGCCAGCCAGCGGTGCATCGTGATTTCAGCCCCGGAAATCCCTCTGCTGGAAGCGCTGCTCGATCGTTTTCAGGGCGAGACGTTCGGCGCGCGCGCCGGAGGCCCCCTGGAAAGCGGCGACCCCGATCTGGAAGCCGATCTCGCGCGACGTGGCGTGGACGCCTACCACAAGGCCTTCCCGAACTATTTTCTGTGCGCAGTCTGCAGCTTTGAGGATGGCTCACTCGTCTTGCTGAGCGAGAAACTGTGGGCCAGCGAGGTTATCCGCCGCGTCCGTCCCGTTCTGGAGGGGCTGGACGTGGAAGTGCGCCTTCCCACCTGAGTCACCGACGCCAGAAACGAAAACGGCGGCGCCTCGTGGAAGCGCCGCCGGGAGATTCTCCTTTGAGTGGTCGTTAAAACTCGAACTTCAGTGCAAACTGCAATTCCCTCGGATCCAACGCGCTCGTGATTACGCCAAAGGTTGGCGACGTTTGCACACCGGCGCTGCTGAATGTAGCCACACGGCCCGGGACGTTGAAGTTCGGGTGATTGAATGCATTGAAAGCGTCGAACCGGAACTGCAGCTTCGAGTTCTCAAACGGCAGCACGAAATCCTTCTGCAAGGAGAAGTCCAGGTCCACGTATCCCGGCCCGTACACATCGTTTCGCCCCGCGTTGCCAAACGTGAACGGCGCCGGGAGAGCAAAAGCTGCCGGATTGAACCACTCCGTAGCGGTATGAGGGCCGCCATTCGGATTGCCGACTACATTGGGGCGCTCCACATTCGTCGTCGAATTCACCAGCCCCACGTCCGCCGGTTCGTTTCCCGCCGCTGTCGAAAGGTTCACGGTAAACGGCGCGCCGCTCTGTGCCGTGAACAACCCGCTCGCTCTCCAGCCTGCCAGAGCCGCGCGGACCACGCCGGTGGATGTTCTGCCGATCGGAAGATCGTAAACGGCATTCGCGGTGAACCGGTTCCGGTGATCGAAAGACGAAGGGGCGCTTTCCAGCTGCGGAGCATAGGAATTCTGCGGCAGATTGTATTCGTTGTTTGTCGTCCCGGTATCGGAAGCGTCATCCATCGATTTCGACCACGTGTAGGTCGTTTCAAACGACAGGTCGTGCGTAAACCGCCGGTTGACCTTTAGCGTCAGGCCGTTAAAGGTGGCCCAGCCATTCCAGCGGATTGTCGTGAAGGCCGTGAGCTGTGGATACGGCCGGCGAGCCTGCGCGGAACTCGTCGTTCCCGCAGGCGCCAGCACCGGCATGTTCAGCACTGTCGAGCTATCCGCATGAACCGTGCGCGAGCCCACGTACTCCGCTTCGACCGTCGTATTGCCCGTGATTGCCTTCTGCACGCTGAGGTTATATACCTCATTATATTCCACCCGGAACGTACGGTTCACGCTGTTGGCGCCGATGGATCCCGGCACCTTGTAATTTGCCGACGAAAGGATGCTTTCCGTGGAGAAGTTCGGATTCAATGCCGCAGGAGCGGTCACCGTTTCGGTAAAGAAGAACGGCATGTTTTCCGCCAGATTTTGCAGGATGCTGTAGGCCGCCTGGTTCGTATAAACTCCAAATCCTGCCCGCACAACCAGTCCATTCTGTCCTGGAACCTGCCAAGCCAATCCTAGACGCGGAGAAAATCGGATATTTCTAGGCGTAAGCAAGCTATTGTTCCAGCCCTCCGTCGCCGCCGAAATAATGGGAATCGGGCTCAGCACCGCATTCGCCGCAGCCGTTCCAGTCAAAGAAGCGGGATTCCCTGCGATTACGAAGGCTGGGCCTCCAGGCGCTGTCAGATCGATATTAGAAGTCTGATTTGCGCCCGCCACGAGGTTCGCGTTGTATTCATACCTGAGCCCGAGGTTCAACACCAGGCTCGGCTTGATTTGCCAGTCGTCCTGCACATAGAAGTGCGCCCAGTTCGTCGTCGCATTCTCGGCTCCTTCTCCCAGCCCCACCTGCGCCGACGCAGGATCGCCTTTCAGAAAATCGCCCAGGGGCGTGCCGGTATAGGCGCCGCTGTAGGTGTAGACGCCGCGCGCGTCGTTTGGAAAGCGCGGGTTGAAATTGAGGTGAAAGATGTAAGCGCCAAATTGAATGGCATGAGCATTCTTGTGCAACATCACGTTATCCACAAGCTCGAAATCGCGATCCACTCGCGAGGTAAAGCCGGTAGGCGAACCGAGCGTGGTGAATTCATTGCTCAGATTGATCTGCGGATAGCCCTGATCGGCCGGATTCGTGGTGGTTCCTTTGAGTCCGTAGGTCGTCGCGAAAGGATTGCCGACGTTCGGGTCGCCTTGACCTCCCGAAACCTTCATCCAGCCAAAGCGAAACTCATTCAATAAGTTTGCCGAGAACGTATGCGTTTCCCCGATTGCCAGGTTAACGGTATGCGTATTCAGGGTGCGCCCGAAGGCCGGCAGTTGCGCCTCATTGAGAATGCTCGATCCGTAAGGATCGATTTCGTGGGCGTCGAAGACGGCCGCGCGCGCAAAAACGTAGTCCGCGGAGGATATGCGCTGATCGAGCCTCGCATTGTACTGATTCGAGTCAAACTGCTCCTCGCTCTCCTCGAGTAGATTGTTGCTGGTTCCAGGCAGGTTGGGCAGCGGCGTCAACGCGGGATTCAGCAGCGCCACCGCGGCCGGATCGAAAGGCCCGGTCAGCGTCGTGGCTCCGATGATTCCCGCCCGTTGCGCGGCGGTGGGGACGGTGAAAAGATGCGCCAGGTCCTGGCGCAACCTCTGCCCGTCATAGTTCACGAAGAAGAATGTGTGATCTTTGACGATCGGGCCGCCCAGCGCGGCGCCAAACTGATTTTCCTTGTAAGAAGGCACCGGCGCATTGGGCAAGGCGAAATAATTCTCCGCGTCGACGGCATCGTTTCTCAAAAACTCGTAGGCGCTCCCGTGAAAGGCATTCGTGCCGGACTTGGTGATGACGTTGATCACCGCGCCGGACTTTCCGCCAAACTCCGCCTCATAGTTGGTCTTATCGATAATAAATTCCTGCGTGGCGTCCGGCGACGGATTCAGCACCACATTGTTGTAATACTCGTCCGTGATGCTTGTTCCATCGACGAGAAACAGATTGTGCCCGGTCCTCTGCCCGAGCACGTTGATTAGCGATCCGGTCTGCTGCAGGGAATCCCCTCGCGTGCCACCGGGGGGATTCACGACGCCCTCGCTCAGCAGCGTCAGTTGAAGAAACTGCCGGCTCTTCAGCGGCAGATCGACCACTTCGTTGTTCTCGATCACATCCTTTACGGAAACCGATTGCGTCTCGAGTTGCTCCGGGCCTGCCTCCACGTTTACCGTTTCATTTTGATTCCCGACCTGGAGGGAGAAGTCCTGCCGGATGTGATCGTTCACATGAAGAACAACGCTCTGCTGCGCCGCTTGCTTGAATCCGGGAGCATCCGCCGTAATCCTGTACTCGCCAAGCGGAAGCTGTGGCAGCGAGTATTGGCCGGTCTCGTTGGTCACCGCGGTGTGTTGCGACTGCGTAGCCACCTGCAGCGCGGTAACGTTGGCGCCGCGAATAATGGCTCCGCTTGCGTCCGTAACAGTGCCCGTAATATCGGCCGTGTTCATCTGTCCGAACGCGGTGCCCGCGAGCAGGAGCGCCGTGAGGCAAGGCAAAATCAGAGTCCGTATTCTCATGGATCGCCTAGCGTGAAATTTTTTCCGGGACGCCCTCATGTCTTGCCTCTTTGCGAAATTCCACTCCCAAGTGTGTATGCCGAGGGCGACATGCGCCTGTCTATCCAGCGAAGCGCGGCGACGCATTGACTCGATGAGCAAACCCGCCCCCCCACGACCAATGCGGCGTAGCGTACATCAGAGGCGTTTCGCGTTGCTGTAAGGAGGTTGTAAAACCTAGCCCGGGTGTGAGTGCCTGCTGACCTTGATTGCTCAGCTGTTGCTGTTTGTAGTTATCCTTGACGAGCGCAGCGCGGGCGCCTCAATTCCCTTCGCGGGAGTAGAGCGGTGTAACTGCCTGATTATACTGGGTTTCCTTGACGCTAACCACATTGCCGATGCAAGGCAGGTGTAGTGTAAAAGTGCTCCCTTTACCCGGGGCGCTCTTCACTGTCAGTTCACCATGCATAGCTTCCGCAATGCTCTTCGCCAGCGGCAGGCCCAGCCCCGTGCCGTGGATCTGCGCTGCTGCCACCGACGAACTCCGGTAGAAAGGCTCGAAAATGTGCGGCAAATCCGCCGAGTCGATGCCGATTCCGCGGTCGGAAACGCTGATCTGCACTTCCCTTCCGCGAATGCTGTGTTCGCTCAGGCCGGCCCGGATACCGATCCACGGCTGCCCGTTTCCATACTTCAGGGCATTGGTGATCAGATTCTGCAGGCATTGCGAGAGCGCCGTCAGATCGCCCGCCACTTGCGGAAGGT
>Ga0182015_10007529_pt1 | contig 10583 bp, 10 predicted proteins | sample 712P3MmetaG_FD_120478 | JGI IMG/M metagenome (GOLD analysis project Ga0182015, IMG submission 120478) | Permafrost microbial communities from Stordalen Mire, Sweden - 712P3M metaG | ecosystem: Environmental > Terrestrial > Soil > Wetlands > Permafrost | place: Sweden: Stordalen | collected... | reverse complement strand
AGAGGGTCGCCGGTTCGAGTCCGGCCGGGCGCGCCATATTTCTCTGTAAATTGCCAAACTATTTTCGTATTGCGTTGTTCACTAAAGTGGGGGTCTTTTTTTCATATACTCGGAGACCTCGAACGAAACCGCCGCAGTCTTCGTAGTCCTCCTGAATAGACTCTTCACGTCGTGTGAGAAGTCATGCACAAGGATAGGACGGAGGGGGTTGGAGAGAATGCCAGTCTGCCTGTCCTCCTCCGTAACCTGATTGCCTATGTTAAGTACGAAAAGAATACCCGGAATACAAAAGACGTACTGATGGTAAGGGTGCTTTCCCCGAAGCGCTGGCAGATTAAAGGCGATAAGGACTTTCTCTGGCGGCAATACACCGACCACCAGCACGGCATTGTGAGGAAATGGCTTCCTCTCGATTAAAAACCGTCGAAACGCTTCTTGATGCCGGTCGAGGTTAATCATCGTTTCAGATTTGCCGAGCGTCCAGGAATGGACTGAGGCCTTCCAGAAAGGTCCGATAGCGAAGTTCGTCAATCTTCGGAACCCAATCGCGGGATTTCTGATGCAGGCGTAAGCGGCTGCCCCGCCGTCGGTCGCATCGGGCGTACCTTTTAGAACAATATCTCAAAACGGAAACTTCTTTTCGATCGTTGCGAGCTTCGGCAGTAGCCAGTTCTCTCCCGCGATTGAGGTGGTTCTCGCATGACTGGCACAGAAGATATGCAGTTACCTCAGGATTGCCCGCTGAAATCTCTTTCGAGGTAAAGCGCATCGGTCCTAGATCCCTTGCGGTACGGTACTTGTAGAGGCCCGTCGGGGCGAGATGGCTCTTGCAGAGCATCCTTTCCTGCAGGCACAACTTACAGATCCCGCGTTCCACTTATCCACACCTCAAAAGTTGACGGGTTATAGCCAAATGCTACGCTTTATTTAAGCCCAAGTAATCCCACCTGCAACAAATGACCCCAATAGCTTTCATCTGGATAGTTCTGACGTTCCTGCCCGGGGTAGAACAATGCGGGGCCCGGACGCGTTTGTGGCTCGGCGTGGCGAATGACTTGGAAGGAGCGGAGACCTTGCGAAGTGGCAGCTTGACGAAGACGGCTGAAAATTTGCGCTCGGGACCAAACCACGGGGAATCCGCAACATATCGGGCTCAAAAGACCAAGTAGGAGTAAGTGTGCCAAAGAGGACAGCGCAAGCCCATGACACTCTCTAAGATGCGGCTTCAGTGGAGTTGCCTTTGTGTCCCACTACGCTGTCCGCGAACGGTTTGAGATATCCCGGCGAAGGGAGGTTGAAAATGCGAAAGCCTAGGGGCAGTTGCGGTGGTGGTGCGGGGTTGGCTCTGAAAGTGCTCAGCCCTATTTTTCTAGTTGTTGCCCTATTGGCTGTGTTTAAGCAGGAGGCCCATGCCGTGCCAAGTTATTCTCGTCAGACGGGGCTGCCATGTGCGGCGTGTCACCTGTCGCCGCCCGAACTGAACGCCTTCGGTCGAAAATTTAAGTTGGATGGTTACACCTTCACAACCAAAGCAGCAATTACCGACGACAAGAAGGATCACAACGCCGCACTGCAACTGCTCGAGGCCTTTCCGGTTTCCGTGGTGTTCGACACCTCTTTCAGCTCCACAAATAAACCCCAGCCGGCCACACAGAATGGCAACTTCGAATTCCCACAAGACGTCTCGCTGTTCCTCGCGGGAGGCTGGGGCAGCCACGTAGGCAGCTTCGTGCAGGTCACCTACGACGGTCAGGCAGACCACTTCAGCTGGGATAACACGGACATTCGCTTCGCCAAAGGCGACGGCAAGTTATTCGGCAAGTCCTTCGCTTTTGGTTCCACCCTCAACAACAATCCCACCGTCGAGGACCTGTGGAACAGCACGCCCGCGTGGGGCTTCCCCTATACCTCCACCGACGTGGCGCCTACGCCCTCCGCTGGAGCATTGATCAACGGTGGATTGGCCCAGGACGTCGCCGGTGTTGGCGGCTATTTTATGTGGGACGAACACCTGTACTTCGACGGTACCATCTACCGTTCCGAACACATCGGATCCCCGCAGCCAAATGCGGGCACCGGGTCCCCTTTCAATATTCGCGGCGTCGCGCCTTACTGGCGAATTGCCTGGCAATCGGTGTCCGACAACAATGACCTCGAAATCGGTGCGTATGGGATGCATGTGAAGAGTTCCCCGATGGCCATTACGGGTCTCATGGACAGCTATACGGATTGGGGTGCGGATTTCCAATACAATCGCACCATCCCGCAACTCAAAAAAGATGTGCTGACCTTCCGCGGCACCTACATTCGTGAAAACTCTGCCCTGGCCGCAACTCTAGCAGCCGGAGGCGCGGCTCAGTCTGCTCACCATCTCAACACTGTGGAGTTCCAGGGAGAATATCACTTTGGCACACGCGTCTCCGGCACGGCTGGCTTCTTCGACATCACCGGAACCGCAGATCCGCTCCTCTTTCCTCAGGCTGCAGTTTCCGGCAGCCTCAACGGCAGTCCTGCCAGCCGCGGCTATATCCTGAATCTTTCCTGGTGGGTCTATCAGAACGTTGACCTCGCCGTCCAATACACCGGCTACACCTCTTTCAACGGAGCCGGAACCAACTACGACGGCGTGGGACGCAACGCCAGCGATAACAATTCCACCTATGTGCTGGCGCGGTTCGTCTTCTGATCCGGTCGCACACCTCCGCCGCTCTCGCCTTCCGATCCCTCCAGCAGGTTGGTGAGAGCGGCGGGGAAAAGTGTTGGCCGTGTTTTTATAAGTGGTAACATTCCCACGCGTAGAAGTTGCGAAGATTCTTGGCGACTAACACCTAGGAGAGAACAAATGCGACGAGGTTTTTTGTATCTTGCACCGGTGGGGATGTTTATTGCGCTCGCAATGCTGGCTCTGCCGGCTCCCGTACGCGCGCAGAGCGACGCGGATAAACTTTTTAAAGCGCACTGCGTCCTCTGCCACGCTGCCGATGGCAGCGGCAGCGCCCCCACGGGCAAGGCGCTTCACGCCAAAGATCTGAAGTCCGCCGAAGTGCAGAATCAATCGGATACGGATCTTACTACCATAATCACAACGGGCAAAGGCAAGATGCCTGCCTTTAACAAAAAACTCAAGCCCGAGGACATCAAGGCCCTGGTCGTCTACATCCGGGGCCTTGCGAAAAAATAGTCCCTTTTCGGGACGCTTCATAATCAATGAGCGCCCGGTGTCTGGCCGGAATCTGAATCTTGATCTCAGGAGACCTCGATGTGTGCATGGAGGGGAGATTCGGCAATTACACCCGTCAAAATGGAGGCGGACGGCTCGCCCGTTCAAAGCAGGCGTTCTTTTCTGGGAGTGTGGATTGGAGTCGGTTCGGCGCTGGTCGCTTCGCTGCTCGGGGTGCCGGTCATTCGCTTCGCGGTGTTCCCGCTGCTGCGCCGCACGACGGAGCTGAAAAGATCACCGTTAGGACCACTTGCCGAGTTCTCCTCTTTGACCGAACCGGTGATCCGCACCATTCAGATCGAACAGATAGATGGCTGGCGCAAAGCCATTTCGGAAAAGGCAGTTTATATAACCAAAGACCAGCAGGGGCGGTTGCGCGTGCTGACCTCTATCTGCCCGCACCTGGGTTGCACCGTCCCGTGGAATAAGGTTCGCAAACAATTTGTGTGCCCGTGCCACGGCGGCGCCTACTTGTCGGACGGTAGTTACGTCAGCGGCCCCGCACTGCGGGGTATGGACACGCTTGAGACATCCGTTGAGGACGGGCAGCTCATGGTCCGCTTCCAATATTTTCGCCAGCTCGTGTCCGACAAAGAAGTCGTTGGCTGAGGAAGGACTTTACGGAATGCAGTCCCCGCACGAAGATCAAGACAATCTCTCTGCCACTCCTGACACGGGAATATGGGGCTGGATCAATCGTCGCACGGGAATCGATGCCATTTTGCGCACCGCGCTATATGAACCGATTCCTGGAGGCGCACGCTTTGCTTATATTTTCGGCTCCGGTTTGCTGTTTATTTTTATTTCTCAGGTTATCACCGGAGTTTTTCTGGCGCTGTATTACGTGCCCTCCGCCGATCACGCGCACACAACGGTCGCCTATATCACCAAGGCCGTCACTGCCGGTTCGTTTTTGCGCAGTTTGCATTCTTACGGCGCCAGCGCCATGGTCGTGGTTTTGCTTCTGCATCTTTCGCAGACTTATGTCTATGGCGCGTACAAAGGGCACCGCGAATTGCTGTGGTTTTCCGGTTGCATCCTCTTCGTCCTGATTTTGGGTATGGCCTTCACCGGTTATTTGCTCCCTTGGGATCAGCGCGCTTATTTCGCTACCGCTGTGGGGACTAGCGCCGCCGGCGAAGTTCCCGTCGTTGGAGAAAGCATCAAGCGCTTGATGCGCGGTGGAACGGAAATGGGAACGCTCACTATTTCGCGCTTTTTTGTCGCGCATGTCTTTCTGATTCCCGCGTGCATTTTTTCGCTACTGGCTTCCCACGTTTTCCTTTTCCGCAAGGCTGGAGCTGCAGGGCCGACCGATGAAGATCCCTACGTGCCTAAACAAAAGGTAGAACTCTTTTATCCTCGGCAGGTGCTAATGGACCTTTCGCTTACGGCGCTCCTGATTATCGCGCTGGGCTTGCTTTGCTTTATCGTGCCGGTGCAACTGGGTCCTCCTGCCAATCCTGCGGACACCCAATACGTACCGCGACCGGAGTGGTATTACCTGCCGATGTTTCAATGGCTGAAATATTGGCATGGCTCGCTCTCCGTAGTCGGCATCATGATGATTCCTGGCATTCTCGTGGCCGCCATCATCGCGCTGCCATTTCTCGACCGCAGCACCGAGCGCCGCCCGTGGAAGCGGCCTATTGCGATGACCTCGTACGCATTCGTGATGCTGACGCTTGTTGGACTCTCGCTGCGCAGTCAATATTTGGACAAGCACGATGTCGGCGTAGCCCAGCAACTCGCAAAACAAAACGCCGACGAGAAAGAATTCATGAGCAAACCATTTGAGCCGGAACTCTCGTCCGGTTCCCTAGCCGCCGCGAACGTTCAGCTTGCCGACCCTGTGGCCGCAAAAGGCAAAACAATTTTCGAGGACCACTCCTGCAACGCCTGCCACGGTGATGGCGGTGTTGGCACCGCCGCCGCCCCACGATTGGTCGGCGAAAGCGCCAAGCGTTCTCCCGACCAACTGAGAAAATTATTCGCGTACCCAACCACACAAATGACCGCCGGCGGCATGCCCCCAATCGACCTGCCGGCCGACGATCTAAACGCGCTAATCGCCTACGTCGAGAGTTTGAAATAACGGAGTAACATTCTGGAACAAAACCGCGATCCTTAAGTCCAGCGGGAACATTCTAATGATTAACGCGGAACCGGACATCTCTAACAGTGTCGGCTCTGACATCAAGGAGGAAGAGATCGTTCGGACCATTAAATCTAAGCCTATGCCCGCGGATCGGCGGGGCCACTTCGCTAGACTGATAGACCAAGGGCTTCGCGGCCTTTCCGCTACCGACATCTTAAGAACCGCTTTTGTCGTCCAGTTAGACCGAGTGGAAGAAATGAGGAAATTAGAGCGGGAACAAGGAGTGCTAGTGCCAAGAGGCTACAGGGAAGTGAAGGCTCTAGTATCCATCGCCGTATCAATCGCCAAAATCGACGTGAAAGTAGCACCCTTTCGGCGCAAGAAACTGCGCGAACTTGACGAGGCCGACAAAGGGTAGGATAACCCCCATTGATGATGAGCCCCTTACCTTCGAAAAGCTGGAAGCAATAAACTGCAAGATCATTCGAGAAGCGGGCGAGAAGTACATAAATATGAAGCGTAAGGAACACGAATAAGGAACAGGGACATAGCCGTTGGCAGGAGATTTAGGATCCACAGACTGGTAGGGAAACGCCAGCAACGGGCTCGTTGACATCGATCTAGACATCGATGCAGCAGCCTCTCTGGCCGCGATCTTCCTTCCACCGACTGCGATGGTGCACGGGCGTCCGGGTCGGCCGGGCTCCCATCGATTCTATGTAGTAGACACCTTCGCCAGATCAAAGAAATTTTCAGATCCTGATGGCACATGCCTTGTAGAACTCCGCTCGGACAAACATCTCACACTGGTTCCACCGTCATGCATCCAAACGGCGAGAAACTTCAATGGGAACAGACAGGAGATCCCGCGGCGGTCAACCTAGTTGATCTGCAACGTAGGGTGGCGCGTTTAGCGGCGGCCACTTTGATCGCCCGTCACTGGCCCAGGCCCGGCAGCAGGCATGAAGCTGCGAATGCCCTTGCGGGAGTCCTGCTCAGGGCCAACTGGAGTGAAAGCGAAACTGATTCCTTTATCGTCGCGGTCGCGCAATGTGCAGGCGATGAAGAGCATGCCGATCGGACTCGCAGTGTCAGATCGACGGCGACACGTCTCGCTGATGATGAGGCGGCCACGGGAAGGCCACGACTAGCGGCATTGACCGGGCTCCAGATTGTAAACTTGCGTGCGAATGGCTCGAAATCGAGCCGACGTCTTCGAGATCGTCGGAATCCTTAGGTGCGCACTGGCCCGCGCCGCTAGAGGCCGAAGCATTCTACGGTCTGGCAGGTGACATCGTACGAATGCTGGATCCTCACACTGAAGCTGATCCTGCCCTGCCGACGAGATTCCCTAGTGACCAAGGTTAAGCGATTTCAAGTAAGCCACGACCGCCTCGGCATCGGGGCGTGTCATCTTAAAGCTAGGCATCGGGGAGCGAAGAGGTCGGCCGTTTCGAGAGACTGAGGTAGTCAACAGTGTAATCATCTCGGCGTCGCTCCCAGGTGGTGACCCGGAAATCCGGGGCGCCGTAGTGGGCCAACCTGGCACGCGTTGCGCTGGTTGATAAAACACTGGCGCGCCTGCGAGCCACTTGGACCGGTCGATGTCGCCGTTCTCATCGCGGGGAGTATGGCAGTAACCGCACCCCGCGACCCCTTCTACGATGTATCTGCCGCGCGCAACGAGCTTTGCGTGGGCGCTGGTCTGGGCACCTTCTTGCGATCGCTTGCTCTCCTGCGCCGAGGCGACATACGGCCCGTCAATTATAAACCACAGGAAAGTGGCGCTCAAAAGGCCAGCGATCAGGCCTCCTATAGGGCTACTGAGAATTGTGCGTCGAACTGTCATGGCGGTATACTCCTAATCACTCGACTGGCACCAGATTTTGAACTCTCAAGGGGTCGGCATCAAGTACTTATTGCTAAAAACCTGTTCGATCCCAAGAATAACCGCTCGCGAGGTGCAATCTTGGAAATACGGAATGATCGTCAGGCCTAATTTCTGTTTTTTGGTTTCTCATGTCCGGTCGGGGACCAGGCAACCTGCCAGTGGCCGCGATCATACTCTTGGCGCACCCGAACCGTACCGTCGGGACTCGGCGAATTTGGTTGCGACGAGAATTGGGACGTTTTGAAGGCGATATCCGAAGAGGCCTTTTCGACTGAAAACCACAGCACGGTTCTCTTGGAGAGAGCAAACCCGTAGCGAACTTGCGGGTTGCGCAGGTTGACCATTTCGTTTGGCCCCTGAAAATCCAGGGTGTCTGGGAACGCATCGGGATCCATGAAGTTCGTAAAAGTCTGCCCTAAGAGCAGATTCCGCACCTGTGCGTAAGCGTGACGCGATCGAGGCGTGGTGGAAGAGTCGAACCAAAACAATCTCCTTCGACATAAAACCGAACTTCGACACGTTCGAATTGTAAACTCCCTTAACGGCCGGGATTTGGAATAGATGAGGGTATGAATTCGTCGGCGTTGCCGGCCGGCCTGAGGTCGTAGATGAAATCTTGGACTTATGGGTTGTCATTTCCCTTCAGTTTTTATCCTCAAGCGGAATCGTTTTATTACCCCCTCGCTCGGACTTCGCATGGAGTAAGGTGGTCCCGTTTAGCACACTATTGGAAAATTAATATAGGGCTGCTTTTGAGTCTAGCGCTAGGCCGATCCTGTTAACCGGCGTAGCACGGAAGACTGCCTGCGCGCGCAAAAAAAGACTAAAGGCTCGCGGCCGACACCCCGACTAGGCGTCTGGGAAATAGCTGACCCCGGGGATGTCCTTTCGCCAGAGGCGCAGGAGCGGCGGGTGCGTTGAAATCTTTTGACCAACTCCAATTCCGAATTTCCGGCATATCTTCAAAATGCTGCCGGATATGAACGTGGTGTTCATACAATTTCCGGTTGAACATGTCGATCGCGTCGGACGCCTGCTAACGCAATCGGGGCACATGCTTGAGCGCATCGATGGCCAGGTGGAAGCGGCTCATCTTGTTGAGCACCACCATATCGAACGGAGTCGTGGTGGTACCGACGTCATTGAATTCGCGCACGTGGAAGCGGGCTTCGTTCGCACGGCCATGCACCATGCTGTGGATGAGCCAACGATATCCATGGAATGCGAAGACCACATCGATATCCCGCGTGAACAGCTCGTTGAATGAAATATTGTCCATGCCGTGGGGGTGATCGTCGGGGCTCATCAGTACGCTGAGATCGACGACATTCACAACGCGTACCTTGATGCCTGGCACGTACTTTTGGAGAAGCCAGGATGTGGCACAGGCCTCGATGGTAGGTACATCGCCGGCGCACGCGAGAACGATGTCTGGTTCCGTTCCGCCGTCGTTCGTCGCAAATTTCCAGATCGATGCACCCTGGGAGCAATGCGCAAGCGCCTCGTCAAACGTGAGCCATTGGAGTTCCGGCTGTTTTCCGCAGGTAACGACGTTGACGTAATTCCGGCTGCGCAAACAATGATCGAATACGTTGAGCAAGCAGTTCGAATCCGGCGGGTAGTAGACGCGAACGACCTCGCTGCGCCTTTGCAGTACGTTGTCCACAAAGCCCGGCGCCTGGTGGCTGAAACCGTTGTGGTCATTTCTCCAAACGTGACTGGTGAGGAAGACATTTAGGGAGGCGAGTGGCCTGCGCCACGGATATTCCAGGCATTGCTCCATCGACTTCGCGTGCTGCGTGACCAGTTTGGCAGCAATGGCCCGTGTTATCTGCACAGAGTTTACACGGATTACGACGAATACAGCCATGCCCTCGTACCGAATTTGATGGTTGCCCGACTAGCAATGCTGATGGTTAGCCCATCTGATTTCTGCATCAACTCCCTGGTTGAACTGCTTCGAAGGGCTATGAACCCCCGCCCAGGGACGGCGCGGCACGGCGAGAAACACTTTCACTGAACTTTGACTTACGCAGCGAGACGGAGTAAACAGAGCAGACGGAACGAGATGGTGAAGTGTCGAAGAATCAGCGTAGGTCATTTAATTGCAACAGACGCGAAACAGGCTTCTAAGCAGAGGGTCGCCGGTTCGAGTCCGGCCGGGCGCGCCATTTCGGCCCCATAGTTTGGACAGCTCGACGACTGGCTTGTGTCATTTCCCTACCGAGCGCGCGACGACAGATTCGAATGGTTGGCAGGTCGCGCACCAGAACGTGGTTCGCGCATCGACTCCTTGCTTCCGAGATTCAATTGCCGTCCCACACCGCCGGCACGGTTCACCCCGCCTCTTGTAAACCCATAAATTCTCCTCACGATCCACTCGCCCCGTGGTCCGGCGAATCCCCGTGTACGTCACAATCTTGTCGTGGGAATCGTCCGGCACATTGGCGAGCAGAAACTTGCGTGCCGTGGATACCAGGCAAGACAGCTCCGTAATACTCAAAGAGGCGACCACGCGGAAGGGGTGCACTCCGCAGGCAAAACAAATTTCGGATTTGAACACATTGCCGATCCCCGCAAGCAGAGCTTGCGAAAGCAACGCCTCGCCCACCGTCAACTCTGGCCGGCCGCGCATCCGCCGCAGGATTTCCGCGTCGTCGTATTCCCCGGCAAGCACCGATGGACCAATTTGATTGAAAACGCGCCGTCGCTTAAGCGAATCCGCGTTGTGGAATTCCGCGATAGGCACGTGAAACGCGACGGCGTCCATCGCCTTCGTGCGGATCACGATACGCATGTCCACCCGACGCCGCTTCCACTTTTCGCCGGAACGGTAAATGTGCCAACTTCCGCTCATCAACATGTGCGTGAGGAGGATCAGATTGCCCGAAAAATGAATGAGCAGCCATTTGCCGTTGGACTCGACCTTTTCCACGGTACGGCCCGTAACGCCGGAATCCACTTCCACGCGTTCGAGTTTCGGCAGGACACTTTCGAACCCAGTGACCACTTGACCTGCCAGCGCGCGATGCAGCGTGCGCGCCGCGCGAAAGATTGTGTCGCCTTCGGGCACTACGCGCTCTCCGAAATGTCGCTGTCATTTTCCTCGTTGGGCTCTTCAACTTCCCGGCTGGGAACCATCGGCGTGACTCGCCGCATTTGGAATCCCAACACGGTGTTTACAAATCCCGCGTCCTCGAGGAATCGCGCAAGAAAATGCTCCCGTGCGGGAGCATCGTTTATCTGACCGATTAACAATCCGCTGCGCCGCCCTTGCCAGCGAACGGCCAGCTCCGCGAGTTTCTTAGCCAGTTCGCGCGCGAATTGAGATTGTTCCGGCTCGTTTTCGGGCAGAAATATGCGCAAAGCCGGGT
>Ga0182015_10007528_pt1 | contig 10585 bp, 9 predicted proteins | sample 712P3MmetaG_FD_120478 | JGI IMG/M metagenome (GOLD analysis project Ga0182015, IMG submission 120478) | Permafrost microbial communities from Stordalen Mire, Sweden - 712P3M metaG | ecosystem: Environmental > Terrestrial > Soil > Wetlands > Permafrost | place: Sweden: Stordalen | collected... | reverse complement strand
TCCCAAGCGCTGCAGCACATCTAGCAAGGGGCTGAGATCGGCGGCAGCCGAAATATTGTGAGGGCTTCCGGGGCGTTCAGAGTCGAGATTGCAAATGCTCCCGACACGTGATCATAGGATCCGACCCCATGAACTCGTCGCCGCGGCTTCTCCTTTTGGTTCTCGCAGTCTGGGGCTTGGCCGCCGTCGTCGTTGGAGCGGTTCATCTGCTGGTCTATCTGCCGCCGTGGACTATGCCCCTTCTGATCGGATCCTTGACGGCGGCCCTCACGGCCGCCGCAGTTGGGCGCGGATGGCTCGCGCAGGCCGTCCGAGCGATTGGAACACGGGCGATCCTGAGACTTCACCTGCTGCGGTTCATAGGCTTCTATTTCATCTGGCTGCACGTTCAGGGGCGCCTGCCGCAGGAATTCGCTGAGCGGGCGGGCTGGGGTGACGTCATTGCGGCCGTCGGCGTCTTGATCTTGCTCGTCTTGCCCTCCGGCGCCGGATTCAACCGGGCGCTTGCCGTTTGGAACTGGGTCGGGCTGATGGACCTGGTTCTGGCCGTTGGGACTGCCGGATGGCTAAACCTCACCCGGCCGGGCTCGATGAATGAATTGGCCGCACTTCCACTGGCCTTGGTACCCCTCTGGATCGTGCCGATTCTGTTGACGAGCCACCTTGTGTTGTTTCGTCGGTCAAGACCGGCCTGAGGCGTCAATACCCGCGGAGTTCGACGGACGGCGCCGAGGGCACCTTTTCCGCCGGGAAAGGCGGCCGGCGACCCGACCTGGTGTGAAAAAAGCTCGCTTCCCTCAAGAGCAGCCCGAGGCCATTCGCCGTCATGAGCCCTTCAGCATCGAGAGAAGTTCGCCCTCGCCGATCACCGCGACCCCCAGGGTCTTTGCCTTGTCAAGCTTCGAGCCCGCATCGGAGCCGGCCAGGACAAAGCTCGTCTTCTTGCTGACGCTCGAGGTGATCTTGCCACCAGCCGCCTCTATCCGGGCCGAGGCCTCGTCCCTAGTCATTGAGGGCAGGGTCCCCGTGAGGACGAAGGTCTTGCCGAGGAAGGGTCCCTTTCCCGGCGCCGCGACGACGGGCGCTTTGGGGTCGACGCCGGCCTTCCCGAGGTCCCTGACAAGTGTCCGGTTGATCGGCTGGTTGAAGTGGTCGACGATGGCGTCCGCCATTGTCGTCCCGATTCCCGCGATGAGGCTCTCCTTACCCTTCCCAATATAGTCCTCGAACTTGGACTCCGACAGGGCCTCGAGGCTCAGGAAGCGGTTGGCGAGGTCCTTCGCCGCGGCAGTCCCCACGTGCGGGATCCCCAGCCCGTGGACGAAGCGCCAGAGCTCGGCCCCCTTGCTCGCCTCGATGGCGGCAAGGAGGTTGTCGGTCGACTTCTCAACGCTCTTGCCGAGGCCGAGGAGGTCGGCGCGCTTGAGCCCGTAGATGTCGGCGATGCTCCGCACCCAGCCCTTCTCGACGACGACATCGACCATGGCCTCGCCGAGGCCGTCTATGTCGACGCAGGCCTTCGAGGCGAAATGCCGCACCCGCCTCCTCACCTGGACCGGGCATTCGTAGTTCGGGCAGCGCAGCGCCACCTCGCCCTCGACCTGGATGACCGCCGTCCCGCAGGACGGGCAGCGGGTCGGGAACTTGAAGACCGCGCACTCCTGGGTCCGGCGCTCCATGTTGACGCCGACCACGGCCGGTATGACGTCGCCCGCCTTCTCGACGAAGACGAAGTCCCCCACCCTGATGTCCTTGCGCGCTATCTCGTCCCGGTTGTGGAGGGTGGCGCGCGACACGGTCGTGCCCGCGAGGATCACGGGCTCAAGATCGGCAACCGGCGTCAGGACGCCCGTCCGGCCCACCTGCACGGAGATCGAGAGGAGCTTGGTCTCGGCCCGCTCGGCCGCGAACTTGTACGCCATTGCCCACCTGGGGGCCTTGCTGGTGCTCCCGGCCTCCCGCTGGAAGGCGAGCGAGTCGAGTTTCACCACGGCGCCATCCGTCGCGTAGGCGAAGGCCTGCCTCAAACGGTCCAGCTCGCCGACGGCCTTCCAGGCCTCGTCGATCCCGCGGGCCGTCCAGAATTTCTCGACCGTCGGCAGTCCCCAGGCCTTTACCCGGGCGTGGTAGCCCGACTGCGTCTCGCCGGCGGCCTTCGCGGGCTCGCAGGCCCCGATCCCGTAGAGGACAACCTCGAGCCGGCGCTCCGCCACCTCGCGGGGGTCGAGTAGCTTGATAGTCCCCGCCGCGAGATTGCGGGGGTTGGCGTAGCGCTCCTCGCCCGCCTCGTCGCGCGCGGCGTTTATCCGCGTGAACTCGGCAAGGGTCATGAATATCTCGCCCCGGATCTCGATCAGGGCCGGCACGGGCGCCTGGGCAGTCCCCCTGATCTCCCGGGGGAGCGTGCGGATCGTGAGCGCGTTCGCGGTCACGTCGTCGCCCTCGACGCCGTTTCCCCGCGTCACCGCCCGGACAAACTTCCCCCTCTCGTAGGTGAGGCTGACCGCAAGGCCGTCGATCTTCGGCTCGACGACGTAGGTCAGGTCCTCGCGGCCGAGGAGCCGCACGAGACGCGCGTGGAACTCCCGGAGCTCGGCCTCGGAATAGGTGTTGTCGAGGCTCTGCATCGGCTGGCGGTGACGCACGGTCACGAACCCCTCGGCGCGGTCGTCGCCCACCTTGACGGTCGGGGTGTCCGCGCCCGCCGCACGGGCCGATTCCGGGAACTTCGCCTCCAGGTCCGCGAGCTCGCGCTTCAGGCGGTCATACTCGCGGTCGCTGATCTCCGGGCGGGCCTGGCGGTAGTAGCGCTCGTCATGGGAGGCGATCTCCGACCGGAGGGAAGCGATTCTCGGCTGGGCTTCGGACGGGGTCATCGGGTTCGGCGGCGGGTGGGCGCTCCTGCGCGCCCCGGAAAATTCCCCGAAGTCGCCTCCGATGCAATGCCCTTCATCGCCGGGTCCGCGGTCAGGTGGCCGGGGGAGGCGCGGCAGAGCCGTCGGCAGGCTGCGTTGCGCCCTCGGCGCCCGATTTCCGGCGCCGGCGCACAGCCTCCCTGAGGATAAACTCAATCTGGCCGTTCACGCTGCGCAGCTCGTCGGCCGCCCAGGTCTCGATGGCCTTCCAGAGAAGCGGATCGGCCCTTAGAAGGAATGCCTTGCGGTCGTCAGCCATTCCCAGGATTCGGGTTGGCCATAGTCACCGGAGCCCTCCCGCCTTCCTGGCGGAAAGAATGAAGAAATCGGGATCCGCCGGCGAAACGGCGACCACGGTCTCGGGCCACCGCAGGACCACCGCGGTCTCCGTGCACGTCAGGAAGGCCTCGAAATTGCCAAGGCGCTTGCTCCAGTAATTCCCGCGGATGGACCCGAGGCCCCCGCTCCCCAGCTTGCGCATGGCGCCGCGGATGACGTCCGGATCGCGGGACACCTGGAGGAGGCCCTCCATCGGGTATCTCTTCTTCCCGAGGACGAGGACGTCGTCCTCAATCGAGAAATGGGAGACCTTGTTGCGCTCGACAAGGATGAGAGGGGCGAGGATCAGGAGGGCCACGAGGGGCACGAGAACCCCGACGGCCCTTCCGGAGGTGTTGCCGTGCCCCGGGTTCCTCACCCCGGCGAAATACACGTTGACAGCGAACCCGACGAGGAACGCGGCGAGGCCGAGAAACACGGTCACGACGACCCGGCGCCCCATCGGGGCGGATTGGAATACTTGGTTGACCGCGGGCATCGCTTGGGGCCGAGCCGTCGCTCAGGTGTAGAGCGTCCCGGCGTTCAGCACAGGCTGGGCCTGCGACTCCCCGCAAAGGACGACCAGGAGGTTCGAGACCATCGCGGCCTTGCGCTCCTCGTCCAGTTTGACGACGCCCTTCTCCGAGAGCTCCCGCAGGGCCATCTCGACCATCCCCACGGCGCCAAAGACAATCTTCTGGCGCGCGGCGATGACCGCCTCGGCCTGCTGGCGCCGGAGCATCGCCTGGGCGATCTCGGGGGCGTAGGCGAGGTGGGTGAGGCGCGCCTCCTCGATTCCTATCCCGGCGCGGGCGAGCCGTTCCTGGAGCTCCTTCGCGAGGGCGGCCGCCACCTCCACCCCGCCGCCCCTGAGCGTCAGCTCGTTCGGTTCACCGTCATCGTAGAGGTAGTTGCTGGCGACGTGGCGCACGCACGATTCACTCTGGATGCGGATGAAGCTCTCGTAGCTGTCGACGTCGAACACGGCCTGCGCCGTGTCCCGGATGCGCCAGACGATCACAACAGCGATCTCGACCGGGTTTCCCCGCTTGTCGTTAACCTTGAGCTTGTCGCCGTTCAGGTTCCTCGCTCGAAGCGATATCTTGAGCTTCCGGTAGAATGGGTTGGCCCACAGGAATCCATTCTGGCGTGCGGTGCCCTTGTAGGCGCCGAAGAGCGTGAACACCACGGATTCGTTTGGCTGGAGCGTGAAAAAGCCGCCCAGCATCACGAATGCGCAGATGCCAACGAGGACGCCTGCGGCAAGAAACACGACACTGGGTGAAGTCGCGCCAAATGCCACCAATCCAATTGCGATGGCACCGAGCACGAAAAAAACGAAGAGGCACAGCCAGCCCGTGGCAGCCGTCACCGGCTGCTCGTGGTGGGTCGTAAGCGCGACGGGAGAATCATTGTTCATAGATGGAAGGGTTTGATAGATATTGTTGTGATATCATTTCGCTATCCTGTCAATCCGGCCTGCACTTGGAGTTGCATATGGGCCCTTGTCCGGGGCTTATGGATATTAATGTCCGCCCTGCGATTCGAAGCTGGGCCCAAGAAATCGCACGAGGGTCCTCGCGGGGCAACGGCTGAAATTGCCTGGCGCGTCGCAAATAAGTGCCGACGGATTCGCCACTCCAAGCCGGCGTTTCACCATCAGTCGACCGCGAGAGGCCACAGATATGTTTTCACCGGGGTCCGCGGAGTCAACGTGTGCGGCAATCCTGCCCAACCCTCCAAGAGAATTGCGACGGTGACAAAGCTGCGTGTCCTGATCATCGACGATGAACCTCTCGCACGCGCACGCGTGCGCGGTTTCCTTCGTTCCAATCCCGACGTCGAGGTCGCCGGGGAATGCCAGGACGGCATCGAGGCCCTTGCGGCCATCAGGAGCGAACGCCCCGACATCGCATTCCTGGACATACAAATGCCCGGATACGACGGCCTTCAGGTTCTTGAGGAGCTTTCCGTGAATGAACGCCCTGCCATCATACTGGTCACGGCGCACGACAGGTTCGCGGTCGACGCGTTCGCCGCGCAGGTGATTGACTACCTTCTGAAGCCATTCGACCGGAAGCGATTCGACCTGGCGCTGAACCGTGCGGTCGGCCATATCCGCACGCAGCGCGACGGGGACCTTGGAAAAAGGGTCGAAGGGCTCCTGGCGTCCGTGCCGCGGCAAGACGGCCGCGTGGCCGTAAAAACCGATGGGCGGGTCGTCTTCCTTAAGCTCGGCGACATCTCGTGGGTGGAGGCGGCGAACAACTATTCCATCCTGCACCTTGGGGCTTCAAAGCGGCTGCTCCTGCGGGAGGCCCTGTCATCACTCGAGAAGCGCCTGGGGGCGTCGAGCTTTGCGCGGGTCAACCGCTCAGCCCTCGTGCACGTCGATCAGTTGCAGGAACTGCAGCCCGCAAAATATGGCGACTATGTCGTCCTCCTGCGCGATGGCACGCGCCTGTCGCTGAGCAGGAAACTGCGAGGACGCCTGGAGAAGCTGGTGCAGGACGGCATCTAGCCCGGGAAGCCGCTGTCCTAGCCAAGATCGCGCCGGACGAGATGGTCGGCGGCGGCATGGCATCCCGGGCATGCGTTCCTTGAATTTTCCGAGGGCCACGTCGCCATAAGAAAATGGCGGGGGCCCTTCGGCCCCCGCCAAGTCCTACCACCTAAAATGTCAAAAACTCAACGTGGCCTGGACATAGCAATAGTTCGCGTCCTTTGAACCGACGACGCGGAACGACTCCTTGACGTAATCCCCCTCGAAAAAATGGCCGACGCCGGCCTCAAGAATCACTCCGCGGGTTATTGTCCATCCCCCGATCGCGTCGATTTCCTGGCCCAAGTCCGGGCTGTAGCCGGGATTGATGTTGAAGCCCTTTCCGCTTCCCGGTGTCGCCCCGGCGGTGTTCCTCGGGACTCCAGCCACGTTGTACCAGTAGTCGTGCGTGGTCTCGAGATACTGCTGATGGGCATCCAGCGTCAGGCTCGTTGTTGCGCTCGGCTTGACCGAGAACGACACGCGGTAGTCCTCGATGTTCTGGAGGCTCGAAAGATCCATCGCGCCGTAAAGCCCGTGGTTTGAGGGCAGTAGGTTCTGGAATGTCTCGCTGTCCTTGTCCGTGGAATTGCGGTCGCCCGAGGCAAAGCTGATGATCGCGGCAAGGCGGGGCTTGAGCGGGCTGTCCTTCCATGTGTAGCCCCCCTGGAGGATGAACGCCCAGGCGTTCTGGTCGAGCCGCGGGGCCGCCTTGGCCACGGCCACGGTCGTCGCCGGGAAGACCGCCGTGCGATCGCCCGTCTGCCACATGGCCTCGATGCCATAGTCCCAGGGACCGTAGGCGCCAGGCTTTGTCTTCGTGCGATAGCCGAACGTGTAGGTGTCCTGGGGAGCGGTGAAACGGAACGGGGCCGGCACCATGGACCAGTTGTCCGTCACGATCCCGCGGGACACATTGCGTGCGAAGACATAGAGCTCGGTCACGTTTTCCTTTTTCAGGCCGGGGAAGTCAAAGTAGGCGCCCGAAAGCGTATCCTGCTGATTGCCCGTCTCGAAATGGTCCTCATCGACGTACACCAGGTTGGCGGCGAACAAGTCGACGCCAACGAAGGAGTCCTGGTAGCGCAGCTTCACGGCGTCGAACGTGTGCGGGATATTCAGCCAATAGGCATTCCCCACCAGCCGCCCTTCCCCGTAGACGAGCTCCTGCCGGCCAACCTTGAGCGTGACCGGGAACTTCTTCAGGTCGCCAATGAGGACATACGCCATCTGCAGCTGGAATGGGCCGTCGTCCTCCGCGAGGTTCTTGCCCGCCGCAGTGGACGTGTACCTGTCATCCCCGATCGAATAGCTCGACCTTCCCTCGACAAGGAAGGACACCCAGTCGTCCGTGTAGCCGACCCGGGGCATGAGGCGCGTGAGCCAGTAGTCGTTGCTATTCGTAGTCGGCGGCGCGTCCGAGAAGTCGAAGTTGGAGCCGGCATGGGTTGTCCCGGCGTCCGTCTTGTCCTCAAAGCGCAGGCGCTCATTGACGCCAATGTCCCATCCCTTGAGGGAGGGTTCGGCGGACAGCATGTAGTCATCGATCAACCCGGGAACGGGGCCCGTGGGCGAAGGCGGCACATATTGCGCACAGGCCGAGGCCGCCGTTAGGAGGAAGCACAGTATCTTGGTGGTTTTCATAGGGTAGATTTGCGGTCGTTCGCGAGGTCAGCGCGAAAGGAGCCCAAGCGCCCGGGGGCGCGACTTGTTTACTCAGACAAACTGTCCAAACAGTGAAACGGATTCAAAAAGGGTAAGGTTTGGCGCGCGGTCTCTGGGGGTTGCCTGCGGCGCGGGGCTGGATCTGGGAACACACGGGTAAATGCGATGTTTGGCGGCCCAGGGAAACCCATCAGTGACCATCTGCCACAATTTCGGGGCGGATGGCGGCAATTCTCGGGCTCACTAGCGCAAAAACCCCATCGGAGTAGGCTCCCGAAAAGCCGGGATTCCCGCGCAGGGATAGCCCGGATAGGCAGAGTTTGCCCGCCGCCGATCTCGGTCCCCGGGGGCAGGATCTTGGGCCGGCACGTGCCGGCGATGCCCCAACCGAAACTGGTGGATTTTAGGCAATCGAGATTTTCCCCTTCCGCCAATTAATCCCAACTACTTGCTCCATAGTATATAACATATCTTTTTCTCTTTCGCGATGCCGCCCTGCCGGCAAAAAGTTTCCGCCTCCCCGAATGGATCGGCGCAAAATCCATGAGTTCCGCTGACCGGAACTTAGGCCCCGAAAGCTGTCCATTATGCGGTGGCGCTAGCTCTCATTTGGGCGCGGATGCGGGGGAGCCAGATTAAGAATTTTTAATCATTTCTTCACGGCTCCTTAATCACCTTCGTGTACAGTCCCTGGCAATGATTCCGTCATGCGCATACTTCTCGTAGAGGACGAGCGTAAGGTCGCCGAGATGGTCTCCCGGGGACTCAAGGCTGAGCGCTACGCCGTTGACGTCGCGGAAAATGGCGACGCCGGCTGGGCGATGGCGAACACCTATGACTACGACCTGGTGATCCTTGACCTGGGACTGCCGGACATGGACGGCGGGGAGGTTCTCCGGCGGATCCGGGCTCGGAATCCGACCCTGCCGATCCTGATCCTGACGGCGCGCGATGCGACGGCGTCAAAGGTCACGAGCTTCGAGGCCGGCGCCGATGACTACCTGACCAAGCCGTTTGCCTACGCCGAGCTCGTGGTGCGGGTGAAGGCCCTGCTGCGCCGGGGACCCTCCAAGCAGAGCAACGTCGTCCGGGTCGGAGACCTCGAGCTCGACAGGCTCACCCAGCAGGTGAGCCGGGGCGGCCAGAGGATAGAGCTGACGCCCAAGGAATACTCGCTTCTCGACTACCTCGCGACGCATCCCGGTCGCGTGCTTTCGAGGACGATGATCGTCGAGCATGTTTGGGACCAGAGCTTCGAGGGCCTGACCAACATCGTGGACGTGTACGTCCGCCACCTTCGGGCCAAGATCGACGACCCGTTTCCCAACAAGCTGATCTGGACGGTCCGCGGCGCAGGCTACCGGCTGGTCGATGAGGCCAAGGCATGAACACGCGTTCGATACGCTTCCGCCTCGCCGCCTGGCACGCCGTCCTGTTCACGGCCGTCTTCGCGGTCCTCGGCACCCTCCTCTACGCCTCCGTCAAGGAATACCTCTACGACACGCTTCTGGAAACCCAGGCCCGCCGGGCGCGCCAGATCGCGGAGACGCTCCTGGCGAACGCGCCGCGAACCGGCGAGGACTATGTCGTCCGCGAGATCAATTCGCTGTATTCGCCGGAGCTCAGCAACCGGTTCATCCGCGTGTCCCGGCGCGATGGCAGCTTCCTCTACGTATCCGGGCCACCCAGCGACCAGAGCTTCGATCCCCGCGGGGTGCCCGCGCCCAGGGAGGGAAATGCCGCCGAGTTCGCGCGCCGGGAGAATCTTGGTGACGGCCGCCACCTGCTGGTCGCCGCGTTCCGGGCCGCGGCAGCGCAAGGCGGCGATTACCTCGTCGAGGTGGGGACGTCGGCGGAGCCCGTGGACCGGTTTGCGCGCCACCTCCTCCTTCTCCTCGCGCTCGGGATTCCCCTGGTCCTGGCCGTCGCCGCGGCCGGCGGATACATACTGGCCCGGAGAGCCCTCAAGCCGGTGGAGCAAATCGCCCTGAAGGCCGAGATGATCACGCAGCACAACCTGAGCGAGCGCCTTCCGATCACCCATACCGGCGATGAGCTGGAGCGCCTGTCCGTCGCGCTGAACCACATGATCACGAGGCTCGACGACGCCTTCGGCAACTCGAAGCGCTTCGTGGCCGACGCCTCCCACGAGCTGAGGACCCCGCTCACCGTTATCCAGGGGGAGCTAGAGAACCTCGCGGGAGACGCCCATATTTCCGCGGACCTGCGCGACCGGATCGGCAGCACGCTGGAGGAGGTCGAGCGCCTCGGAAAGATCGTGCAGAAGCTCTTGGCACTGTCGCGGCTCGACGCGGGCGAAGCCCGGGAGGAGTGGGTCAGGGTCGACCTGGCGTCCCTTGCGCGCGCCACCTCGGACCAGATGCTCCTCCTGGCCGAGGACAAGAAGATAAGGGTCACGGTGGATGGGGGCCATCCCGTCCATGTCATGGGGGACAGGGCCCGCCTGAAGCAGGTCGTGGTCAACCTTGTCGACAATGCGGTCAAATACACCCCCGCCGGGGGCTCGGTGCGCATCGGCGTTCACAAGTCAGCGGGGAGCGCCCTCCTCGAGGTCGCCGACACGGGGATCGGAATACCCCCCGAGGCCGCGCCCCTCGTCTTCGAGAGGTTCTTCAGGGTCGGCCGGGACCGGTCCACGCAGGAGGACGGGGCGGGCCTCGGCCTCGCGATCGTGAAGTCAATCTGCGTCGCCCACGGCGGTCGGGTCGAGGTCGAGAGCTCCGTCGGCTCCGGCAGCCGGTTCGTCGTCAGCCTGCCGCTCTCGGATTGAGGAGGAAATGCGCCGATGAACACCCCCACCATGGAAAACACCCCCGATCCAATTCACTCCTGGGCGGCCCGCGCCGTCGCCCTAAGCGCGTCGTTCCTCGTGCTCGCCGGCTGCGGCCGCGGCAGGGAGCCGACGCAGGCCCACACGGTCGCGGTCGTGAAGACCGCGAGGGTGCGCCTTGCCAATTCCATGACCTTCCAGGGCGAGTTCACGCCTTTCCAGGACGTGATGATCCACGCCAAGGTCTCCGGATACGTGAATCCAATCCGCGTGGACATCGGCGACCGCGTCAAGGCGGGTGAGCTCCTGGCGACGCTCGAGGTGCCGGAGCTGAAGGACCAGCTCGAGGGCGCG
>Ga0182015_10007527_pt1 | contig 10585 bp, 9 predicted proteins | sample 712P3MmetaG_FD_120478 | JGI IMG/M metagenome (GOLD analysis project Ga0182015, IMG submission 120478) | Permafrost microbial communities from Stordalen Mire, Sweden - 712P3M metaG | ecosystem: Environmental > Terrestrial > Soil > Wetlands > Permafrost | place: Sweden: Stordalen | collected... | reverse complement strand
TGCAGGGCCTGACCCAGCACATTCTCCGTGCGCTCAACCGGGCCGCAGCATTTATTGCGGTCATGCACCATCGGGGTCGAGTTGAGACGCCATCAGGCAAGCACATCCGTGGGTCCGTTTGGGTCGAGCAGGAAATCGCGATCGCCGCCATTCTGTCCCAAGCGCAAAACAAAGAAATACCTGTTTTGGTTTACATCCAGAAGGGTATTAGGCGTGAAGGCGTGCGCCAACAGCGACGCATAAAGCCGGTGGAGTTTGAAACGGACGCTGAGGTCGTCGCCGACTTTAGGGAACAGATTGCAAAAAGAACCTTTGAACCCCACTCGGCGAAGACGGATGAGGCGTGACCGTTTCAGAACATCGTCTCCTGGCGCACCGGCTTGCGGGAGGCGACGAACTCATTTTCGATCAATGCAATTTTGTAGTGCTCGGCTATTTCCGCAAGAAGGACGCGTTGCGGTCCCGGAGCATACCAACTCTGGCGCCTCAATTCCGCAAATCTGGAATGTCGGTCGAGAAACAGCGCGACGGCGCGCCTGAGTGGGTCAAGGCGGCTGGGATACAACAGGCCATCCGCTTTCGCCGGATGATCGTGGAGCGCTTTGGACCATAATTGGGCGCGTTGATATTCGCCTGCAAACAACCGGGAATCGACGCCGATTCGGACCAAAGTTCCAGACCCGGCGAGGTCGATCAAACGCAGGGGCCGGTTTGGTCTGAGTTGAGACAGAGCCCTGTTCTTCAATACGGAAGTGGTAATAGTTCGAGTCCCGCTGGCATGCGCAAACGTTTCGACAAACGCGCAGTATTCGTCGCAGCCGAGGTAGAGAACCGCGTACGAAACGTCCGGGGCGTCAAAGCGGTTGAGCCCGGTATTTCCGGGTGACAAAGGGCCTCGCTTAATGCCGTGCGTTCGGAAAAATGGGCCAGCCATTTCCATAATCGTGACATGAATCCGGCCCAGATTTTCGGGAGGAACCGGCATTCCTTCGAGGCTCACGCAAGTCCCTGCTCCCCATACATCTGCGCGGCATCAAGGACCTGCGTCAATTCACCAGCCTCCAGAAGCTCTAAGGGGGTATGATCGCCCAAACGCGGATTCTTGCTGACAAAGAACACTGTCTGCATCCATTCGTCGTGAGCCGCCAGGACACCCAGAACCTCTTCCAGCCCAGGCAGCATCCCGGAGTCTGAGAACTGCCAAACAGGGTAGCGGTATCCGTGACGGCCTGTTGCCAGCGCAACCAGTTTCCCAGCCTGTCTGCGCTTCTCAACAGCCTGCCGCGAAATCCCGATCGTTTGAGCGACCTGTTGAGCGGCTAACGTCCCGCCGTGCTCCTTGATGAGCCTTTGCCTTGCTTCAATTCCTCTGATGAATGCCGGTGCTAACGGCTCAGCCCGGCTCAGGTCGTCGAGCAACTCATCGGATCTCAGGGCACGCACTAGCGCCGCAAGGTCAGTGGGCGCAGCAGTTGCCTCAACGACGGAATCTTCTGAAAGCGTAGCGAGCGCCATCACGGCATTGATCGCGCGACGCATGAGCGCTTGCATGATGGGAGCCTCTTGCTCCACGCGCAAGCGGACTTCTGCAAGCCACTCCGGGATTCCAGGTTCGGGTTGGGGATCGCTTCCGGAGTGCCGCCTGCCCGGGGGATATATGAGCGCTGTTCTTGGACTTCGGAGTTTCATACCGTTTACCGATTATAATAACGTTTCCAGAGAGAATTCGACAACCACATCACCCGGCGCCCTTTATCAATCGCTTGGCGTGCTTCAGCGCCTCCGGCGTCAGCTCCTGCCCCGACAGCATCCGCCCAACTTCGCGCGTGCGGCCCTGGCGGTCCAGTTCTTCGATTCCGGCCACAGTGCGCCCTTGGCTCTCGCGCTTCTCCACGCAATAATGATGATCCGCGAAAGCCGCGATCTGCGCCAGGTGCGTCACGCACAAAACCTGATTCGCGGCGGCGAGTTTCTTCAACCGCCGTCCGACGCCCTCCGCCGCGCTGCCGCCGATGCCCGTGTCCACTTCGTCGAACACCAGCGTACGCCTGGACACAACGTCGTCTGAGAGACACGTCTTCAGAGCCAGCGCGATGCGTGAGATTTCGCCGCCCGACGCCACCTTCTCCAGCGGCTTGGGCTCTTCGCCCAGGTTCGCGGAAACCAGGAACTCGACGCGGTCGGCTCCGGACGGCGACCAAGGGGCTGCGGCGATCTCGATGCGAAACTTGGTACGCTCCATGGCCAGCGATGCCAGTTCCGCCTCCACACCCTTTTCCAGCTTGCGCGCGGCGCGCGTGCGTAGCGCGGTCAGTTCGCTCGCGGCCTCCCCGAAGTCGCGCGCCAGCCGCTCGCGCTCGCCCCGCAACTCGGACATGCGCTCGCCGGCGTGCTCCACCTGTTCGATCTGCGCGCGCACGTCGGCCACGAACGCCAGCACCTGGGCGACCGTTGCGCCGTATTTGCGCTTCAACTTGTCGAGCAGCGCCAGGCGATTCTCGATCTCCTCCAGGCGTCCGGGATTCGCTTCCAGGCCCGAAAGGTAATCGCGCAGGCCGTAGGACGCCTCCTTGATCGCCACCTCCGCGGATTGAAGGTGTTCGCCGAGTCCCGCGAGCGATGGATCGATGCGGCACACATCGTCCAGCCGCTTGGCCGCCACGCGCACCTGCGCCAGCGCCGATTCGGGCAAATCGTAGAGCGCGGCGTAGGCGGTGCCGGCGTTCTCCTGCAAGCGGCCGAGATTCTGCAGGACGCGGCGCTCGCCTTCCAGCCTTTCGTCCTCGCCGGCGGCGGGCGCGGCGCCTTCGATCTCTTTGCGCTGGAATTCCCAGAGGTCCAGCAGGCGCAGCTTTTCCTGCTCGGTGCGCTCCAGAGTTTCGAGCGCGGCGCCAGCCGCCTTCCAGCGCGCGTAAATCTCCGCAATGCGCGCCCGCGGGTCGGCTGACGCCGCAAACACGTCCAGCATGTCCCGTTGCGCGTCGGCGGAAAACAAAAGCTGCTGATCGTGTTGTCCGTGGATATCGCCCAGCAAGGGCGCCAACTCGCGCAGCAGCGAGACAGCCACGGGCCGGATGCCGACGAAGGCGCGCGACTTGCCGCCCGCCAGGATCTCGCGCTCCACCAGCAGTTCGCTATCCTCGATGGCGATGCCCGCGGGATCCAGCAGGGCGCGCACGTCGGCGCGGTCGCGCACGTCGAAGATGCCAGCCACCCGCGCGCGTGCCTCGCCGGAGCGAATCATTTCGGCGGACGCGCGGGCGCCCAGCAGCAGGCCGAAAGCATCCACCACGATGGACTTGCCGCTGCCCGTCTCGCCCGTCAGCAGATTCAGTCCCGGATGGAAGCGCACCCGGATGCGATCGACCACGGCGTAGTTTTCGACCAGCAACTCTACAAGCATGCTGTGCCGATTATACCCATTGCCCTGCGCACGCGCGGGGTGCTACCGTGCGGCGGAAGGCAGGACCATGGCTGACGCAAAAGCTGACGTATTTCGCGACCATCTATTGCAGGGCAAAGTGGCGTTCATCACCGGCGGCGGCAGCGGGATCAATCTGGGCATCGCGGAGCGTTTTGCCGCGCAGGGCGCCCAGGTCGGCCTGATGGGACGGAAGCAGGAGAAGCTCGACCGGGCGGCCGAAGGCATACGGGCGGCGGGCGGCGCGGCCTTAGGAATCGCGGGCGACGTGCGCAACTACGATGAGTGCGAGAACGCGTTGCGCAAGACGCGGGAGGAGTTCGGCGCGATCGATATCCTGGTGTGCGGCGCGGCGGGCAATTTCCCGTCGACGGTGCTGGACATGTCGGCCAACGGATTCAAGGCCGTGATCGACATCGATCTGCTGGGCACGTTCAACACATGCCGCGCGGCGTACGGACACTTGCGCAAGCCGGGCGCGTCGGTGATCGCCATTTCGGCCACGCACGCGTTCGTGCCCATCGCTTATCAAGCGCACGTGTGCGCGGCCAAGGCGGGAATCGACATTTTTTGCAAGACGCTGGCGATCGAATGGGCGGCCGCGGGTGTGCGGGTGAACGCGATCGCGCCAGGACCGGTGGACGATACGGAAGGCATGCGGCGGCTCGCGCCCACCGAGGAAGCCCGCCGCAGGGCGGTGGCCAGCGTGCCGTTGGGGCGCTTCGCCAGCAAGGACGAGATCGCCAACTTGGCGCTATTCCTGTGCTCGGATGCGGCGGCCTACATCACGGGCGCGATCTGCGTCTGCGACGGCGGGCAGTCTTTGTTGGGGTCGCGGAACTTCCTGGCGGCGGCCGGCGTGACATCATGATTTGTGCGGGCATGGAATTGGCGCGGCGCGTGGAGGCGGCGGAAGCGCGCAACGGCGTGGCGTGCGCGGAGGCGTACCAACGGCTCAATCCCGGACTGGGAGCGGAGGTGTTGGAAGTGGGCGGCGGTTCCGCGATTTTCGTGGGCGTGGAGTCGCCGCTGACGCACGCGGTGGGACTCGGCATGCGCGGCGAGGTGCCCGCGGACGAGATGGACCGCATGGAGGACTTCTATCGGGCGCGTGGAGCCGCGGCCAGCGTGGAACTCTGCCCGCTGGCGGATGCCTCGCTGGTCGAACTCCTGGGGAACCGCGGCTATCGCGCAACCGAATTCAACAATGTGCTGGTGCGGGCGCTGGCGGGGGCGGAGATCGCGCCGGCCGACAGGCCCGTGCGGCTGGCATGTGCGGACGAGGAACAACTCTGGGAGCGCACGGTGGGACGCGGGTTTCTGGAGAAGGACGAACTCACGCCGGATGAAATTGACATAGGCCGAGCCATCTGGCATATGGCCGGCTCACGCTGTTATCTGGCGTTCGGCGGCGGCCGGGCAGCGGCGGCTGGAGCGATGGCAGTGCATCGCGGTCTGGCGACGCTGTTCGCGGACGGCACGATGATGGGCTTTCGCGGTGCGGGCTTGCAGGGCGCGTTGATCCGCGATCGCTTGCGGGTGGCTGCGGAGGAGGGATGCGATCTGGCCACCGCGTCTACACTGCCTGGCAGCGTGTCGCAGCGGAATTACGAACGCAACGGGTTCCGGGTGGCGTACACGAAGACGATCCTGGTGCGGTGAAGGCCAGAGGCCACAACGCGCGGGCGCAGCGATTGACGGAACGTCCGTTGGTGATTCGAAGCTTACCCTTCGTGAGGGCGAATTGAAAACCTGCCCGCCAGTTTGCCCGATCCAGGTGGCGAGACGAGTCTCGCCACGGCACGCACGAGTGCCCAGTGTCACTTAGTTTTCGCAATTTCGCAGTCCTGCATAATTTGTGGGGCAGACCCCCTGGTCTGCGCGGGTCCCTCTGGACCCGCTCTTTGCTCGAAGAATCAATTCCTTGACCGTCGTGGCGAGCCGACGAGGGCGTCGGCTGCGGGCCAGGGGGACCGCGCCACAATTTATGCAGGTGTTCGGCGGTGGAAATAACTACGTGGCATTGCGCACGAGTGCGTGCGCCACATTATTGCGCCAGTGAATAGTCTATGCTGCGGAGTAGCCAGTCTTGATTGGCGCGCACGTCTTCGCGCAACTTTTCGCACAGCGCGTCGCGGTGTTCGTACAAGCGATAGCCAGCCCGCTTTGCGTGATTGTCCAATAGCGCCTTGACCAGGAACGGCATGACCATCGAATAATCCGCCTGCATGCTTTCGGTGGTCTGCAGATAAGTGTCCTTATCCACCTTGCCCCAAGTTACGGCTTCGGCGGGCGGGCATGACGACAGCGATCCATCCGTGACCGGCGCGGTTACGATCTGCACGTCGAACTTGTAGCCGCGCACGTTCGGCAGTCCGAGCACCTGGCCGAGAGCCGGCTCTGGCTGTAGGTTGTAATTCTTCGGCACGCCGCCGCCCAGAATCAGGGTGGCCAGGGCGCGCGCCGGACTCTCGAACAATCCCCAGCGGTGATAGGCGCAGGCCTCGAACACTTCGGCGTGCAGGTCCAGGTCGAACGCGTATGCGGGCAGGATACCGGCGTTGCGCATGGCCCACAACTTCATTGAATTCAGGAAGACGCTGCCATCGGCCGGAGCGCCCACCAGCACAGGGATGGCCAGGCGATGACAGGTCGTCAGCAGGCCGGCCGGCACGCCGTTGTGCCGCTCCTGCGCGGCGTAATAGGCGCCGAGGCGATAGCGCAGTTCGGTACCGGTCATCTTCTTCTGAAACTCGGGGCGCGCCAGGCAGGCGCTCAGGAAGCGGTCCTGGTCTAGCAGCACGGCCTCATCGAAGGCCATGTCGGTAACGCGAATGGTGCCTTGCTCGCGCAGCGCCGCGTCGTCGCTGTGGATGGGAACTTCGTGAATGGGACCGTCCTTGTGCGCGTCCAGGCTGCGATGGCCGTCGTGATAGCAGACCGCGTCGGTAGTGCTAATATAAGCCACCCAGCCGGTTTCGAGCAGCGGGATGAGCCACGCCAGGTGCTGGCCCGAGACGGTGACCGGGCCGGAGATGGACAAGGTCAGCGGGCAACCCTCGCCGATCGCGCGGTCGAGGATCGTATAGATGCGCCGCAGATATGCGCCGCCGAAAGCCGGCAGACAGTGCCGGAAAATCTCGTCGAGGGTGGCGCATTCATCGACGCGCCGGACGCGGACCGGATGGCGTTGGGGCATCGATTCCGAAGATAGCATGGCGCGGATGCGTGGCTTACTTGAGTTTGGAGCGGGTTGAACCAACGCAACCCCGGAAAGCGGGCGAAGTCCGCGTCTGCGGATACCAATTCCGCCTGGTATTCAATGGCCAAGGCTGCCAGGTGCGCGTCGGTCGTAAGGTTGCCGGCCGTACCTATGTGCGCCAGCAAGTCAAACAGGATTTCGGCGTGGTGGTCGCCTGGCGTAAGAATCTGCACGTGTGGCTGGTCCAGCCATGCCCGCACGCAGGATCGTTACGCAGGGTATGCCAATGGGCCCGGCGTCCGGCTAGCCTCTTTTCCCACCACTCGCGAGCCTGAGTATGCTCACGGGCAACGCGAGTTATGCGCGGGAATGAGAAATATTTACGTCAGGAGCGAGCCCGGGCCGCCCTGCGCACCATCTTCCGTACAAACTCTTCGGCATCCAGGTCGGCAGGAGCTGATTGAGTTTATTCGGATCGATACCGGCTTCGAATTTCAAGGTGGGAGTTTCGTCCGCGCAAATGCGGGGACGAATCTGCTGGCGCGACATCGGGTTCGATTGTCAGGATTGTGCGCATACGAGCATGATATCACGTTCGCGGTTTGACGTTGAAGCAGCCAGTCAGCCTGCTAGAATCGCCACTGATGCGCACTTGGCTCACGCTGCCCAACCTCTTCACGCTGGCCAGGCTGGCGCTTGCCCCCATCATCGTTTACGCCATCTTGAATCGGCGCGCCTTCGCGGCACTGTGCATCTTCGCAGTGGCCGCCGCCACCGACGTAATCGACGGTTACCTGGCGCGGCATTTTGGGGCCGCCACGGCCGCCGGCGCGTTCCTCGATCCGATCGCGGACAAGCTGCTGCTGACCGGCGTCTATCTGGCGTTGGCGCTGGGCGGCCGCGTGCCCTGGTGGCTGGTCGGCGTGATCTTCGGGCGCGATTTGCTGATTCTTGCGGCGTCGACTGTGGCTCTCCTGGCGACCAAGCTACGCGCGTTCCCGCCCAGTGTCTGGGGCAAGGCCAGCACCTTTTTTCAGATCCTCACGGCGGTGGCTTTTCTGGGCCGCGACGCTTTCGCTTCCCCGCTCCTGGCCACAATATCCGCCGCTCTTATCTGGCCCACGCTGGCGCTGACAGTCTGGAGTGGAATCCACTACGGTTGGCGTGGCGCGCGGCTATTGCGAAGCAATCCTGCGGCTTGACAAACGCCATGCTGGCGCTCGAAACCAATTAGGAACACGCGCCTCGATTTGATTATGACGAGGCTGGGGAACCTCGGCACGCGGCTCAGCATGCAAGCGATTGAAAATATTGGTCGGGGCGGTCAGATTTGAACTGACGACCCCCTGCGCCCAAGGCAGGTGCGCTACCGGGCTGCGCTACGCCCCGACATTTTGTGCTCTCCTGATTTTAAACCACTTTCTCAATTTCCGATACCAAAACCATCGACCGTGGCAAAAACCGTGACAAAACCCCATCAGTTGACCTTCTCCGTGTCAAAACCCGGCCGGTCCTCGTTCGCGTTCCGGTTCCGCAGCGCCTCGCGGCACGTTTTGCAACAATCGAACTCTGCGTCCAGCAACGCTGCCCTCCTGGGTTGCAAACTGTTGCAGCCCGAGGCGGCGCGCGAAGCGTAAACAGCGGCATCGGTGGGCCGGGTATTGAGCTTCGAAAATGCAAATCGGGACGCCGACTCGGTCACAAACGAGGAAGGCCATACCGGTGGTGGCGATAACGCGAGCCGCCGCCGGGTCCTGCGTAGTCGTAGACCCCGCGCACGCTGAGAAACCTTATGCACGAGAACCGGGAGACCTCCGTGGCGCCAGAGGAAAGTTCTGGCCGGTCCGGGAAGGCCAATGGCCGCACGCCCGACATGCACGCCGCGGAGGAGTCGGACTCTGGTGTAGTGTGCGCTGAGCAGCGCGTCGTTCAGGAGGGTTGAAGTCCCTCCGGCGCTCGGATGAGGAGCGTCATATCCGAACGCGGGGGTAATGCCTCGCGGGCCGGGAAGGGGAAGCAGGTATGGAGAAGCCTAAACGGGCACGAAGGCGAAAGCTGGACACAGCCAAGGCGGACCTGGAGCCGATCCTCGCAGTTTTCCGGCGGGGCAGGGTGTCCATCGCAAGGTGGGATCCGAAGGGCATGAGGAGAAGTACCGGGCTGTAATCGATGGGGGCCACCTCGAAGATGAACCGGTCGGCCAAAGGTGGGGCAAGGTCGAGCCTGCACTATGGAGGCGAAGGCGTTCTCATTCACCCACCGCACCAAGGTGTTTGCGGATGGCACGGTACGGAAGAACAGCGCGTGACCTCAGGAGGACTGGCGGGGTCTTCGGGTGGCACCGGAGTAAGCAGACCTATAAGCGAGAGCGAAGTGGCGAGCGACACTCCGCCAGTAGACGGACGGCTGTGTAGTACCTTAAGCGCGGTGAAAGCTGCGTGACCGGGCAACCGGCGGCGGAAGTGGGCCGGGAAAGGCAGCCGACGAAGGCGGTTGGGGAGAGAGAGAAAACCAGATGAGCAAGGGCGGGGAGATGGATCAGTTCCATGAGTGAAATACCCGTACATTCTCGTCCGAGGAGACTGGTGGACTGGATCAACCCGACGGGTGCAAGGAAGGTCCATTCATTAACTGACAAGGTGTATCAGCGGAAGAACTTGGAGATGGCCTGGGAGATGGTCAAGGCCAACCGGGGCAGTGGAGGTGTGGATGGGCAGAGTCTGGACGGATTTGCCGCGCAACTCGATCAGCAGTTGGATCGGTTGCACCGGGAACTGAAGGACGATGTCTACCGGCCTCAACCGGTACGGCAGGTGCAGATCCCGAAGGCGGGAAAGCCGGGCGAGTTTCGCCGGTTGGGAATCCCGACGATTTATGACCGGGTGTGCCAACAAGCGTTGCTCAATCGGTTGGAACCGATCTTCGAGCCGGTGTTCGATGAAGCCAACTTCGGATATCGGCGAGGGCGATCGACGAAGGATGCCATGCGCAAAGTGTGGAAGGAGATTCAGAGCGGACGGGAGTGGATCGTGGACGCCGACTTGAAAGACTTTTTCGGGTCGGTGGAGCATGCGAAACTGCTAACGCTGGTGGCCCAGAGAATAGCCGACGGCCGGGTGCTGCGCCTGATTGAGGCGATGCTCAAGGCGGGGAGTTATGGCCAGGGTCGCCTCTTTCCGACCGAGCGCGGGACTCCGCAAGGCGGAGTGGTTTCACCCTTGCTCAGTAACATACTCCTGACGCCGTTTGATCAGGAAATGAGGCGCAAGGGATATCAGCTTACAAGGTACGCCGACGACTGGGTAGCAACCTGCGAGTCGGCGGCAGAGGCGCGGGCGGCAGTGGCCGCGGCGCTTCGGATTCTGAACGAATTGGGCGTGCAACTGCATCCGCAGAAGACGCGGATCGTGCATGTCCGGCAAGGATTCGAGTTTCTTGGGTACATGATCAAGCGCGGACGAGGGCAGCTTCGGTTGCCGCCGGGCAAGATTCGCAGTGGTGCTCAAGCGGGGGCGCTGTACGCTGTCCCTCGGGAGAAATCGATCCGGCGTTTCATGGATCAGGTGCGCGCGCTTACCGGCCGACGCGTGCCGCTCAGGACCAAGGAGCTGATCGAGGAACTAAATCCCGTGTTGCGGGGTTGGGGCCATCACTACAAGCGAGCCCACGTCCGAAAGCTCTTCCACCGGCTCGACGGCTGGATTGTGCGGCGCATTCGGTCGCATCGATGCAAGCGTTGGCGGAACGGCGGCTGGCGACAGTTGCCGGAAACCAAGCTGTACGGCGAATACGGGCTGGTCAACTTGATTCAGTTAATCCCTTCGATTGCATCTCGGAAGCGTGAGTCTTCGTGAAAGCTGTATGCGGGAAAACCGCCCGTACAGTTTGAGCGGCGGACGGAGGTCAGCGCGCAAGCGCGCCTCCTCCGACCCGACACCTGTGAACCTGTCGAACAAAGAGGA
>Ga0182015_10007526_pt1 | contig 10586 bp, 10 predicted proteins | sample 712P3MmetaG_FD_120478 | JGI IMG/M metagenome (GOLD analysis project Ga0182015, IMG submission 120478) | Permafrost microbial communities from Stordalen Mire, Sweden - 712P3M metaG | ecosystem: Environmental > Terrestrial > Soil > Wetlands > Permafrost | place: Sweden: Stordalen | collected... | reverse complement strand
CAGGGATTTGGCCCTCGCCGCGTATTGCGGCGGCAAAAGCCTCCAACTCCGCGCGATGTCCTTTGTCTTGGCGAAAGCGCGAGCTGAAGTTTTGCTTCTTCCCAAGTCGCGCCAGTTCCAATCGCCGAAAATCTTCCAGCACGGCGACCGCGCCTCCGCCAAAAACTTCCACTCGTTCCTTCGAATACGAACGATCGCCGTTGGACAAATAACTGATCGTCCCCTGCGAACCGTTCGCAAAGCGCAGCGAAATGATCACGTTCTCGTCGGAAGTTTGGTCATAGCTGCTCACGCTCTTCGTTTCTACTTCGATCGGCAAAGATCCCGTCAGAAAAGTCAGGAAATCCACAAAATGACAAACTTCTCCGAGAATCCGCCCGCCTTGCTCAGGGTCATTTACCCAATGGTCGCGCGAAACGGAACCGGCATTCACACGATAGTGCAACGCCAACGGCTCCTTGATTGGTTTGAGAAATGATTTCATTTTGAGCGCTAGGGGAGCGAATCGGCGGTTGAAACCGACCATGAGCAGGAGGCTGCGGCTTGCTGTTGCGTGCGCGTGAACAATCTTTCGTAAATCGATTTCATTCAGACAGAGCGGCTTCTCACAGAAAACATGCTTGCCGGCTGCAAGCGCTGCCAGCACCTGAGCCGCGTGCAAGTGATGGCGAGTAGCGATCACGATTGCGTTTATCGCTGGATCATTCACCAGCCTATGTTCATCGCTAGCGCAATATCGGAAGTCGAATTTCTCAGCTGCGTGACGCGCATGCGAGCCACTTGCGGCGCAGACGCCAATCATTTCTACGCCACGAACTTGCTTCAGCGCGGGCAAGAGCGTGCTCATGGCGAAGTTGCCCGCGCCGAGAACTCCCATTGCCAGCGATTTCTCCCCGGCAAGAACGGTTGTGTTTCCCCTAAGCCGAATTTCCTGGCTCGCCTCGGCCTGCGCGGGATAAGTGATCAAAACTCCAAGGAATGAACTGGCCAGCTTTCCGGTAATCAGATCGTAGGCATTCTGCGCGCCTTCGATCGGGAAGCGATGCGTAATCAGCGGCTTCACGTCGACCTTACCCGCCGACAGAAGTCGGAGAAAAGCCTCCATGTTTCGCGTCTCGGTCCAACGAACGTATCCGACGGGATAATCGCGGCCTTTTTGTTCGTATGCCGAATCGTATCGGCCCGGTCCGTAGGAACGCGAAACTCGGAAATCCAATTCTTTTTCAAAGTAAAGCTTGCGTGGGATCTCCATACCCACGGTTCCCACTGCGACCACAATTGCGCGATCACGGGCCACTTCTCCCGCCAATGCGACAGGTTCGCTGCTGGGCGTTTCCGCGGTAATCAGCACCGCGTCGGCGCCGTGACCATTCGAGTGCTGCCGGCACAAATCGCGCAAGCCATCGCCGGAGATGCTGACATCGTCCGCTCCAAGCCGGTAGGCTAGTTCAGCGCGCTCGGTGGCGATATCCATTCCCACGACTTGGCAACCCGCTGCCTTCAGGATCTGAACCGTAAGTTGTCCAACCAGGCCGAGTCCAATGACTGCAACCACATCTCCGAGTTTTACTTCGGCGGTGCGAACTCCGTGCAAAGCCACGGCGCCAAGAGTAGTGAATGCAGCATCTTCAAAGCTCACCGCTGATTGTGGAATCTTGGCCACCAGCAGCCTGGGAATACATGCGAACTCAGCGTGCACCGCGTAACTTGCCCCCGCACAAGCAGCGCGATCACCGACATTCAAATCGGTGATGCCTTCTCCGACTCCAATCACCGTCCCGGCGCTGCTGTAGCCCAACGCATTCGGCTGATCAAGACGGGAGCGGACCGCGGCGACGGCGGAGAACAAACCATCGCGTCGAATTTTATTGAAGACTTCAGCGACGAGGTCGGGGCGGGCTTTCGCTTTTTGCAGCAAGTTCTTGCCGGCGAACTCGTAGGACGCGCGCTCAGTGCCGGCCGAAACCAGCGATGCCGCCATACGCACCAGAACGCATCCCGGAAGCAGTTTGGGCGCGGGAACGTCCATTACCGCAATCTCGCCGGTTCGCGCCTGCTGCAGTACCTGTCTCACGATGTGGACATACTAAATCGCAGTCGGGTGGTTTTCCGATGACACAATCGGCACACTGCTGCTGTGGGACTGAGTGCAATGTGGTTGGAAAGAAGTTTCTGGCTAAAAACCCGCGGCTTGGGATTCCTGGAGATCCAGCCGCAGTTGCCGAAGTTTGGTGGCTTTGCTGGGGTCGATGCCCGCCTGCAGGTCGGTTTCTTCCATAAAGTATCGCCAACCCGAGCTTCGGTCTTCCTGACTCTGGCACCATTCATAGTCGTTGAGAGTTTTTTGCGCGCTCTCCCTGCCATTGACCACGGCCATAACGCCGCCCGAGATATACGTTTTCTCGTTGAAGCGGATGATCGCAAACGAATGCTCAGAGTGGTTTCTCATTTTTATTTTTCCGAATAGGAGCATGGGATGGCCAAGCTGTTTACTCGAATGAGAGCGCCCACAATTCCCTCGATCCATGGGACGCTCGTCTTAAAGCTTGCCCAAGAACTCTTCGCCGACAAAACTACTTTCTCAGAACACTTTCGTAAATGGCCTCTTGGTGTTAATGAGTGGCACAGCCGGGGTAAGGTTTTCGAGGGAATTGAAAATCACAACACAACATACAAAATTTTCATAAGAAATAAAGCGCGAAGACCAAACAGAAATGTCGCGGGACTTGTCGATGAGAGCGAGAAGAGGACAGAAAAGGTAAAGGCCGTGATCTTGGTTATGCTCTAGCCAGCAGCTCCTGCGAGGGAGCTAACCAGCGTGGAGTATGCACCATCACGGCCCTTGATGCGATCACCGCTTTCGCAGTTCCAAACCCCAACTGCCTCTCGCGGAGCAGTCGGTTTTTTCGGGTCTGGTCGTTCGCCGGGTCGCCCCAGCGAACTGATCACCCAGCTTACTTTGGATCGGCCAACCTTTGTTTTGACCAAACCTTTCAGCCGTCGACGGGGGCAAAGGTAAACAGTTAGCTGCAAAATGTCAATGCCGATTATTGGTGCAAACAATGAAATCAAAATGTGGAAAACACGAGACCGAAGCTCACTGGAGAAACAACGGTTTAGGAAACGAAGAAATAGTTATTCCGGCTTTTCCACATTCTTATTCACAACCGTAAAGTCTGACGCACTGCCGCCGATGTGAGAACCAGCAAAGCATCTTGACGTTGGCCTGCATCTAACGCATGTTGATTGCAGAGAGAAAGCATTCTATGTCGGAGCTGGTAGCGTACGTGGATGGAGGTTCCCGGGGAAATCCGGGGCCTTCGGGAATTGGGGTCGTGCTTGATGGTGCGGAACTCCCAACCATCAGAATTGCCAAGTGGATTGGACTTCAGGACAACAATGTAGCTGAGTACATGGCGCTGCTTGAGGCTCTGCAGTGCGCGATGAAGTTGAAAGCCCGGAAACTCCACGTCTACTCCGATTCCGAAGTAGTGGTGCGCCAGATGAATGGAGATTACACCTGCCGCAGTCCCCGCCTCTATTCGCTGAACTGGATCTGCCGCAAGTTGGCTCGGTCTTTAGATTTCTCTATCTCACACGTGCGCCGGGAACTCAACGCCGAGGCTAACCGGCTCGCGACATCCGCGGTGCGGACGCATGTCTAATAGCCGCGCCTTAATGTTTCCAGTTCCACACCGGATTGCCTTTCTCATCCCGCAACACCAGCGTGTCTGCCCCCTTCAGAACTTCCCGCGCCAGAATCAGATCCGCTCCAGCATACTTGACCTTCGATCCCGTGAATGACAACTCGTCGCCTTTGCTGAAGCTGACACCCATATCGTCCATGAACGATTTGGGGCAGAAGTACAGATCAACCACTTCATCCCCATTTTTCACTAGCAAGTGGACGACTTCCTTCTCACTCCCTTTTGCCGGCAGCTTAACCTCCTCGATCGTGCCTTTCATTTTGGTCTCGGTTTTGAGGTCATACTTGGGCGGCGCAGTTTCGGCGCCCAGCACGGCACCACACGCAAGCGCGAAGGTGACGATGAAAAAAAACACTTTGTTGCGAAGACTTCGGCGGGATTGAGTTGAACTATGCATCGCTCCCTCCCAGACAGCGTAACCAGAGCCATCCCCGAAGTAAGCACTGATTCTGCGATTTCTGGTCTACAGGCAGGACTAACTTCGTAAGCCCGAACCATCCTACTACTAATAAAAAAGTTGTCCAATATTTCTCGAGTGGCGGGACGAATCTTAGCGGATGCTTCTAACTGTGAATCCCTTGAGCCCGATTCTGGTTTCGGCTTTCCTGGGAACGATGCGAACGCTGCTTAAATCTGCGATCAGGTCGCCTGCCCAGCGGTAGACATTGTGTTCCTGCACCACGCTCCGCATTCGCCGCATGCGCGCTTGCCGCTCCTCTGCCGGCAATTCGAGGGCCGTACGGATTGCCTCAGCCATCTGCTCAATGTCGTATGGATTGACGATCAGCGCGTCATTCAGTTCTCGTGCGGCCCCAGTAAACCGGCTCAGGATGAGCACTCCCTGCTCGTCATCGCGCGCGGCCAGAAACTCCTTGGCTACCAGATTCATTCCGTCGTGAAGAGAAGTGACCATACAAACGTCGGCAGCGCGGTAATACTTTTGCACTTCCTCGTGGCTGAAATGCCGTTTGAGAAATACGATCGGCTTCCACGATCCGTGCTGGAAGCGCCAATTGATGCGGTCCGCTTCCGCCTCCACTTCTCCGAGCAGATCGTGATAACGCTTGATGTGGGTTCGGCTCGGCGCTCCAATTTGGACGAAGGTAAACCGGTTCTGATAAATGGGATGCTTCTCGAGTAACCGCTCAATACCCAGGAATCGCTCCAGAATTCCTTTGGTGTAATCCACGCGATCAACGCCCACGCCCAGGTACGACGCGTTCACGCCCAACCCGCGCAGCAAGTTAACCCGTTCCGTGTACGGATCTTCACCGGATCGGGGGCTGGAGGCAATCTGCTGGAAATCAACGCTGATGGGAAAAGGCTTCACCACCGTGCGGTGATCTTCGCGGTTAACCGCAAAATGCTCCCAATCGATTCGCGATTCCAGCGTGCGGTCCACTGTCTGCAGGAAATTATTGCAATGCGATTGGATGTGAAAGCCAATTAAATCCGCTCCCAGCATTCCCTCAATCAATTCCCGCTGCCACGGACAGATGCCAAATGCTTCAGCATTCGGCCAAGGTATGTGCCAGAAAATTGCGATGCGCGCGTCGGGACGTTTCTTCTTCACCAGCCGCGGCAAAAGTGCGAAATGGTAATCCTGAACCAACAACAGCGGTTGATCCTGGTCGGCCATCTCTTCGAGCACCGCATCGGCGAATTTCTGGTTGACGGCGCGATACGACTCCCAATCCGAGGTACGAAAAATCGGACGAGTGTGGGCGATGTGGCAAAGCGGCCAAAGGCCTTCATTGGAAAAGCCGAAGTAGTAACCCTCTTCTTCATCCTTGGCGAGCCAAACCCGCCGCAGAGTGTACTTCGGATCATCGGGCGGGACTCGCAAATGACCGTTGGCATCGACGGTTTCCTGGTCCGCGTCGCCACTTCCGTGAGCTATCCATTTTCCATCGCAAGCGCACAATACGGGTTCAAGAGCGGTGACCAGTCCGCTGGGAGGAACCACAACTTCAAGCGACTCGCCCCTCCGGGTGTGGGAATAGGGCTCGCGGTTGGAAACAATGATGAGGCCGCTGGCGCCGATTTTGCTGCGCACATGCACCGCCAGACGCTCAGCAGTCCAGATGGATTCCGCACTGTCGCGCATTTGGGCTTCAGCTTCCGCAGCCGAACGCGCGGCCATCAGGCTCACGGCGAAGGTTTGCATTTCGCGCGCCAGCGGCCGCAACAACCCCAGATCCGGAGGCCCAGATGGCATCTTGCCCCGTCCCGTCCTCAGCGACTTCATCCATTGCGCGGCCTTCGCAATCGGACCCACGATGCTCCAACGAACGATCAGCACCGTGATGAAAGTAATCAGGAGAACCTGCACCAATACGCGCGCGAAAGCATCCCTCCACATACGCACGCTCTGCGTGTTAATGTAGCTGGCGTCGTGTACGATCACGAGTCCGCCCACGGCCTCGTCATGCTGGCGGAGCGGGTAAGCGTAGACGTGGACCGATGCTGACCCCAGCCTGGCAAACTGTCCTGAACCTTGATTTGTCGTGATGGCCTGCATTACTAACCAGGGCCGCTCACCCAGTCGATTCGGCAAGCCGGGAGTACCCGCTAACAGAGCACCCTGTTTGTCGTAGATTGCCATCCCCTCGAGCCGTTCGCGATTGCCAAAACGATCGACGATTCGCTGAAGTTCTCGATGAGATTGTTTTTCCAGGTGAGGTTCTATCCAGCCGGCAAGGCTTTCGCCCAGGACTTCCGCGCGTCGTTCCAGGTCTTTGCGAAGGGCCAGTTTCTCCAGCCGCACTTCGTTATAGGAAAACGCCAACGAGACCAGCGTAATCCCTACGATCAGCGAGAGAATGAGTCGTACACTTAGCCAACGCACAGCGGTTTGTTACCTCGATCTAGCAGATCGAATATTGCGATATGGAACTCCTTACGTAAATCGCGCCCGCCTGGCCGGGTCAATCTTAGGATGTTCCTCGCAAACTAAAGGGCGCACAACATCTTTAAAAAAGCATTGCCCTCCCGCAGTATAGGTCCCGAAACATGAAGGAAAATATAGGGCGCGCACTGTAGGTTCTGCCGCCCAGGAAAAATTTAGAGGCACTAACTACCGTGCCTCTTAGCCCCGCCAACGCTGCAACTAAACTGCGGTTCGTCGTCCGCTCAGGAGATTAATCACCAGAACCACCAGTGCGAGCACCAGTAGAATGTGAATGAAGCCACCCAGCGTGTAGGAACTCACCAATCCCAGTAACCACAAGACCAGCAATACCACGAATAAAGTCCAAAGCATGTCGGTCTCCTGTGTACTCAGTTTTAAGTGCAGGCTCAGAGTCACTGGGCCCACCGCGTTCACGCACGAATATATGGGCTGCATCGTCTGGCTACTATCAGGTAAAGGTGGTAGCCGGCTGTGGGAGTCGTGGTAGCTCGACCTCCATCCGTCGACCGGACCTCTACTGGCATTCCACAGTTCAACTACCTCTCGAACCTGATTGGCACAGTTTGTGACAGCCGTTATGGTTCGGGAGGAATCGGATAAATCTCAAGAAGGAGAATCTGGATGACGTTCAAAGGCAGTTTGAAGACTCTGGTGCTGGTTAGCGCACTATTGGGGGGCACTTTTCTCATCGCCCAGGACCAGAACACAACCGGGACACCTGCTCCGGCTGACAATACCAAGATGAACCAGCGCGACCGGGATGCGAGCCAGCAGACTGCGGATCAACAAAAAGAGAATCGCTCCGACCGCGACATCACGCAACAGGTTCGCCGCGCCATTGTGAAAGACAAATCCTTGTCAACCTATGCGCATAACGTAAAGATTATTACCGAAAATGGACAAGTAACGTTGAAGGGGCCAGTGCGATCCGAGGAAGAGAAGCGGGCCGTCGAAGCCAAAGCCGCGGAGGTTGCAGGCAATAACAATGTCACCAGCCAGCTTGACGTCAAGTCGAAACAGTAGCCTTGCACCCCAATGAAATCAGTGGCTTGGGATCGTGCAGTTTTCCCTCCGAAAAGGTAGGGAATCTACCTGATCGATCCTTAGGTCTACGCAGCGTAATTTAGCCACTGTAAGTGAGAGCAGAAAATAAAGGCCGGATACGCGGGCCGAATTGGTGAATCATAATTTAGGAGGGTTTAGATGAACTCAGATCAACTGCAAGGAAAATGGAAGCAGATCAAAGGCTCAGTGAAAGAGCGTTGGGGCAAACTGACCGACGACGATCTCAATGTCATAGACGGGAAACATGACCAGTTAGTTGGCAAGATTCAGGAAAAGTACGGCATCGCAAAAGACGCGGCGCAAAAACAAGTTGATGAGTGGAACGCTACGGAACGCGCGGACGCGCAGCACCAGTCTGACGTCGAACAGCGTCGAAAAGCAAGCTAGTGTGGACGGTGACAGGGAGCCTGTTTTCACAGGCTCCCTTTTTTTGTTTTCAGGCGCCGATTTGATCTCGTAGTACAGTTCGATTGCATCCAATAGGCGCGCGATTTCCAGCGGGGAGTTGAGCGGCCCAGGTTTTTGTCGTTTCCCTGGCTTGGGCTCGGTCGAAGCGGAACGACTGTCAGACCAGCCACGCTCTTTTTCCCGCTGGCTTGTTACAGGTTCTTCTACAGGCGTCTAAAGCATCTAGCTGATCGAAGCGCGGCTTCGCTTCGCCTATCGTGTACTCGTGGCGGAGGCACAAAAATTGGGGCAGCCTTTTCGGTCGCTGTTGGCCTCTGTGGCGCGAGCGAATTCTGGGTTCGATCGGAGCTAACGTATGGGGTCTTTCCGAATTCTGGTCGCCGACGACCATGAACTCGTGCGCCGGGGGATCCGCGTTTTGCTCGAGAATCATCCGGGATGGGAAGTAAGCGCGGAAGCTAAGGATGGCCGAGAGGCGGTCGAACGAGCTAATGAGCTCAAGCCCGATCTCGTTCTTATGGATATCGGGATGCCAAATCTCAACGGCATTGATGCGGCTCGCCAGATTCTAGCCGACTCTCCAGCGACCCACATTTTGATTCTGACCATGCATTATTCTCAGCAGGTGGTTCAGGAAGTATTGGCGGTCGGAGCTCGCGGTTTCCTATTGAAGTCCGATGCTGGTCGCGATCTGGTTAGTGCGGTCGAAGCCGTTCAACACAATCGCACTTTTTTCACCAGCCAGGCTACGGAGGTCGTAGTCGACGGGTATCTCAACCCGGAGCGTAAAGAAGAACAGCCCCTCAGAAATCGCCTCACCCCACGCGAGCGTCAGGTGGTGCAGTTACTGGCCGAAGGGAAAACCAGCAAAGAGGTTGCCGTGGCCCTCAACTTGAGTGTAAAGACGGCAGAGACCCACCGCACGAATATCATGCGAAAGCTCGATCTGCATTCAGTTGCCGACCTTACTCTCTACGCGCTGCGCAATGGCATCGCCCAAGTTTTCTAGCCAGTTTGAGTGCCGTTGGCATCACGAAACGTGCCAACCTGCTTTTGTAATGGGCCAACTCAGGTCCGCCCTGAGTCCGGTCAGCAATATTGTTGATTAATAAGGTCTCTAGTGTATTGTTAGCATTCTCACGAAGGCGATAGTCTCCATCAAGCGGGGCAAAATGGAGCCGGGCTGCAGGCGAAACATGAACTGGCGACTCAGGAGATTTTACAGTGGTTCGTATTCTCGTAGCAGACGATAATCCGGCCATACGAAAGTGCCTTCGGGGACTACTCGAGCACCAGCACGATTGGCGGGTATGTGACGAGGCAACCAACGGTAAAGAAGCCGTCGAACATTTTCAGAAAACCAAGCCTGATCTGATAGTGATCGATTTGCAGATGCCGGAAATGAACGGGTTGGACGCAGCCCGCCAGATTGTTCACCAATCTCCCGGCACCCCGATTCTGATGGTGACCATACATTCGTCCAAGGAATTGAGCGAGGAAGCGCGGAAAGTAGGAATTCGCGGGACCTGCGCGAAAGGGAATATTAACTGCGTCGTGGACGCGGTGGGAGCCCTGCTTCGCCACGAAACCTACTTCCAAAATTGAGCTCAGTCGGCAGCGGCATCCTTAACGTGGACCTTTTCTGTCAGCGGAAGGGCCACAGAAACTAAGGTGCCAGGTGATTTTGCCTGAACCTCGAGATGGCCACCCAGCTCGCGCACACGCTCACGCATGCCAGTTAAGCCAACCCCAAAACTGATTCCCTTAGTCTGAAAGCTCACCAGCAATCGCGGCGGAATGCCTTTTCCGAAGTCTCTTATTTCTAGCACAACTTTGTCAGGGGACGCTTTCAGAGCAACTTCGGCGCGGGGGCTGCCGGAGTGACGATGAATATTAGTAAGGCTCTCCTGCAGTACGCGAAAAAGCCCGAGTTCGATTGCCTTGGGAAGGCGCCCCAGATTTTCGGGAACATCGATCTTCACCGGGATGCCGCTGCGCTGTGCGAATCCTTCCAAGTACCACTTTGCTGCCGACGAGAACCCGGCTTCATCCAAAAGCGGAGGATGCAGTAAATGCGAGATCGTTCTGGTTTCCGCAATGGACTGATCCAACAGCTCCATGGCTTCCGTAAAAAGCCCGTCTGCTGGCCGGGAGTTGGAAAACATATCCAGATTCATCTTCACTCCCGCCAGGTATTGTCCCAGGCTATCGTGAAGCTCACGCGAGAATCTACGTCGTTCCTCATCTTGAAGCTGCAACAGCCGCCCGGTCAGACTCCGCAAAGATTTCTCACTGTCACGAAGATTGTCTTCGGCTTGTTCACGAGCATCGAGCTCGGTCGCAAGCAGCCGGTAGTGTACGGAGAACATAGCCAGCGCCAGGATAAACGCCACCATCAAAATGATTACTGCTAGCGTAAATAGGTTTCTGGAAACCCTGGTCCGCGTAACCAGCAGCTTTTGTTCCGTATCCCGCATTTGCTGAAGGGTAGAAGT
>Ga0182015_10007525_pt1 | contig 10591 bp, 10 predicted proteins | sample 712P3MmetaG_FD_120478 | JGI IMG/M metagenome (GOLD analysis project Ga0182015, IMG submission 120478) | Permafrost microbial communities from Stordalen Mire, Sweden - 712P3M metaG | ecosystem: Environmental > Terrestrial > Soil > Wetlands > Permafrost | place: Sweden: Stordalen | collected... | reverse complement strand
TGAGCCTCTGCGCCCTCACGTTCTGCTCCTGGTCCCGAGCCTCCACCAGCGCCAGATTGTGCTCGATGCCCATCCGGATGGCCTCATCGATCGTGAGGGGCTTGACCGTGTCGGTGGGTTGCACCGTAGTTACGCTTCCGTAATAGGGACTCTGCGCAGAACTCTGATTGCCCGTTTGCGCTGACAGGACTCCGGCGGACAACAAGACTGCCGTACACGCTGCCAGCAAGCTCCGCGCTGGGATCTTCATTAGGGGTCGTTGTTTCCTTTCCGTTCAGTCCTTTAGATCAAATCCAGCGTTCCAGGTTGCCTATTGTTGGCCGTCGCGTGGCACTCCATCTATCGTACTAGCCAACCATCCAGGGCCGGGTGCAGAACGTTCGCCCCAGCGTACCCGGATTTCCTGTTACGCAGCATCAGACAGGACCGCGTGTGCGGCTTTCTGGGAAGAAACAAAACCTTATCATCCGCCGCAGTTCTCTCAACCAGCATCTGATTCGGATGGAAGCACCGCCCTCCACTTTGTCATCCCGACCGCAGTGGAGGGATCTGCAGTTCTCTCAACCAGCATCTGATTTCGGACCGAAGTACCGCCCTCTCCTTTGTCATCCCGACCGAACCCCGGATTACCTACTTCGCGGCGCCACCAATGACCATGTATCCGGCTTTCATTGAAGACAGCCGCATGAAGTTCGCCGACGCCGGCGAGCCTTATTAGAAATCCGGGAGAAGTGGAGGGATCTGCGGTCGGCAACGTCGGCGGACAACTGAGAAGAAACAAACCCGTTTCATGCCCCGTGGGTCGGCAACGCTGGTGAATGACTTGAAGGAAAGCCGCATGAAGTTCGTCGACTCCACCAAGACCCTCTGGAAATCCGGGAGTATGGGGCACCCATTTCGCACCACCGCCACGCCCACCCCACTACTCGTCGTCGGCCTGCGCGTGTTTATGGGCCGAGGCGATGACCTTTTCTGCCACCGCTGCAGGAACCACATCATAGCGGGCCATTTCCATGTGGAAGCTTCCCAGCCCCTGGGTAAGGGAGGTGAGTGCGGGCCCATAACTCAGCATTTCGGCCATCGGGACTTCGGCCCGGATCACCGTGGTGCCCCTACCGCTCCCCATGCCTTGCACGCGGCCACGCCGCCCGGTCAAGTCGCCCATCAGCACGCCGGTAAAACCCTCCGGCGCCTCAATCTCCACGCGCATAACCGGTTCCAGCAGCACCGGCTTTGACTGCTCCATGCAGTTGCGGAAGGCCAGCCGGCCGGCCAGCCGGAAGGAGAGCTCGTTGGAATCCACATCATGGTAGCTGCCGTCGTAAAGCACGGCGCGGAAATCAACCATCGGGAAGCCTGCCAGCCAGCCCCGTGACGCCGCCTCCTGGATGCCTTTCTCAACCGCCGGAATAAAGCCGCGCGGGATGGCTCCGCCGAAGATCTCGTTGACGAACTCGAAGCCCGAGCCCAAGGGTAGCGGCTCGACGCGGATTCGGCAGTCGCCGAACTGTCCATGGCCGCCGCTCTGCTTTTTGTGCCTGCCCTGAGCCTCAGCAGAGGCACGGATCGTTTCCCGGTAAGGCACCTTGGGAGCTTTTAGCGTCACTTCGGTGTTGTAACGGCGCCGCAGCCTGTGCACGATGGACTCGATATGGGGCTGACCCGAGCCCGCCAGCAGGAATTCGTGGGTCGCGGCATCGCGATAGAAACGGACCATCAGGTCCTCTTCCATCAGCTTGTGCACCGCCGGCGCCAGTTTGTCTTCGTCGGCCCGTGTCTTGGGCTCAATGGCATAGGTGACGGCGGGCTCCGGCATGGTCACCGGGTCAAAGAAAATCTCATGGCCCACATCTCCCAGCGTGTCGCCGGTAAAGGTCTCGCGCAGTTTGGCCACGGCGCCCACATCACCTGCGTGCAGCTCCGCGATCGGGGTTGCCGTGCGTCCCTGCATCACCGTCAGGTGGGCCAGACGCTCAGCGTTTCGGTGGGTGTAATTGGTCACCGTAGCGTCGCTTCTTGCGATCCCGGAAAAGACCTTGAAAAAAGAAATCCTTCCCGTAAAGGGATCGGACATCGTCTTGAAAACGTACAGCGACAGCGGCTCGTGATCATCCACCTTGCGCAACACCATTTCGGCAACGGGCCCGTCGGCCGCAGCGCTGATCAGGTTTGCGCTAGCCGCGGCCTCTTCTCCGCGTAAGGCGCCTCTCGCAGCTACTGGTACCCGCTCCACGGGGGAAGGCGCGTACACCTGAAGAAAGTCCAGCAGACGGTCACTGCCCACGTTCCTCAGGCCGCTCGAGAAGAGCACGGGAAAAATCCGGTCTTCGCGGATGGCCTCATGAAGCGCGATGATCAAGTGTTCCTCGGGAATGGTTCCTTCGCGGAAGTACTCTTCCATCAACTCGTCCTTGCCTTCGGCTACCAGCTCGACCAGCTCCTGGTGGGCCGTCATGGCCTCTTCGCGAAGGCGCACCGGAATCTCGGAAAGCCGGCCACACCCAGTGCCGTCGGGCTCGTATACGAAGGCTTGCATGGTTACCAGATCCACCACGCCGCGGAAGGTGGGGTTTTGTCCGTTGCCCTCGACTATGGGCAGCTGCACCGGAACCACTTGCCGCCCAAAACCTTCGCGCAACGCGGTCATGGTGCGTTCGTAATCGGCGCGGGGATGGTCCATCTGGTTGACCACGATCGCCCGTGGCAGGTTGAATTCTTCGCCAAACTTCCACACCCGTCGTGTCATGGCTTCCACGCCGCATGCGGCGTTCACAATAAGCAGGGCCGCTTCTACCGGCAGCAGCGCCGCACGGGCCTCGTGCACGAACATAGGAAAGCCGGGCGTATCCAGCAGATTGATCTTTACCCCACGCCACTCGGCGAAGGCCAGCGCATTCTGCATCGTTGTCCGCCGCGCCACATCCTCTTCGTCATAGGCGGTTACCGCGCTGCCGTCTTCCACCCGGCCCAGTCTGTCGGTCATTTTGGCGGCATGCAGAAGCGCGGAGATCAACGTGGTCTTCCCGCAATGCGCATGCCCCACCAGGGCTACGTTACGAATGTCCGGTCCCTGATAAATCTTCAATGAACGATTCATTCAAACTATCTCCAATTCTTCGTTTCCGGTTTCTTCCTTTCAGTGCGGCGGAGTGTTTGCCTTCAATTGCCGCAACGCCAGTTTGGCCAATTCGGAAAGATTGTACGAGGTTGAGAGTTCCGCTGGAAGACCCGTTTCCCGGTAAGGGGCGCGTCGCGGCGAACCTTTTGTTCCCTTCAAGCGAAGGCAAGACAATTCAGCCTTCGTTCCCCCTCCAGCATTTTTGCCGCCGAGTTTGCTGTCCCATCTCTCGCGAGCACCAACCGGCGCGTCGTTCCATGCCCGCCCGCAGCCTGCTTCGTTTGCGGGAACCGAGTGTAGCACAGTATCCCCGCCCCTAAGCCTGCACCCTCTACGGGCGCTCCAGGTCGGCGCGTTGCCGGCGCAGGTTCCAGGCAAAGATCCCGATCCGCAACAACAGGATCACCAGTAAGGCCACCGCCAAGGCCGCCGACTGGCCGTGGACTCCGCGGCGCAACAGAAAACCCAATGCCACTAGTACCGCTACCACGAATACGCCGAACGTCAGCCACTCCGTGCGATTCTTCATATCACTTCCTTAGCCTCTGTTTGCTCCGGCCGGTCCCGTAGCCTCCGGGCTCTCCGCCTGGCCAGTTCCGCGACAGCCGCACGTAGATCACGATGGCAATTCCGGCAAAAGCCCCCATCGCCACCATAGAGCTCAGCTGAAAGCGAAAGAGCACTGAGCCGGCGCTCCGCAGCATGGCTTCCAACAAGACAAAGACGCAGAAAGCGACCGTGCCCGCTCCAACCAGGCTGAGTGCGATCTTTAGCGTCGCGTGTCCCATCCCTCCCCCGGAAGCCTGCATCATAACCCATCCGGCCACGGTCCACCCGGAAGCGCGCCCAAGGCACAGCTAAGCTATTACAATAAACAGGAATAACCGTCTGAAGAGTGAAGGTCAAAGGAACCATGGACGCTATCCCGGCACCGCCCCCAGCTACGGATCCAACCATGCACGCAAATTGGCCCCAGGACCGTCATCGGCGTACTGGGATCAGTTTCGCGGCCCTCTTCCTGCTCAGCACAGTTGCGGCTGTGGCCCAATCCGGAACCACCACCGTGCATGATCCAGCAGCGCTCAAGCCCCCGCCCGGCGCCCACGTCGCGATCGTCGAGTTTGAAGACATGGAGTGTCCTGATTGCGCCCGCGCCAATCCCTTGCTCCGGGAGGCCGCGGCCCAGTACCATATTCCCTGGGTCCGTCACGATTTTCCTCTGCCCTTCCACGCCTGGAGCTTTGACGCTGCCGTCGATGCGCGCTGGTTCGACACCAAGTCGAAGAAGATTGGCGACGATTTCCGGGATGCCGTCTTTGCCAATCAGCAATTGATTGATGCCGCGGGCGAAACTTCGCCGGAAAATCCCAGTGGCCCCACCACCGCAGCCGCCGCTGCCATTCACAACTTCGCCGAGAAGTTCGCGCAGGACCACGGCATCGCTTTTCCCTTTGTCGTTGATCCGCAGAAGAAGCTGGCTGCGGGAGTCCAGGAAGATCTCGACCTGGGCAAGCGCATTGGCATTGAGCACACGCCCACTATTTGGGTGGTCACCAGTAAGACGAATGGAGTGCCGTTTGTCGAGGTAGTCGACCGGCAACGGCTTTACCAGATCATCGACCAGGCACTAGCCGAGACCAGGAGCCAAGCCGCGCCCGCGCACCACGGCACAGGTCAGTAGACAAAATGCCTTAGGTTTGGATCTTGACCAGCTGGCCCGGCGTGGTGTGCCGCGTCTGGGGCGACCGCCAGTGGTCAATGTAAGAAATCTGGTGCACGCAGGAAACGGTGCAGTGCGGAGCGCAGCTCTTTTCCGTCAGGTACTCCCGCTTCAGGTCGGCCTTGGTGTACTGTGCCAGCGGAACCCCGGGATATCCGCGCTGCTGCGAGCAATAGTGCACCAGCCCGTTTTCGCAGATGTACAGGAAACGTGAGCCGGCCCGGCAGCGCCAGTTGTTCGGTTCTCCATTGGCAATCGCTTCTTGAAACTTGTTAAAGCGCGAATAGTTCTTCTTTGCCATTCCGGCCATCTGGTAATAGACGCGCCGTTCTTCTTCTTTCAGGGCCTTAAGTTGACCTTCTCCATCGTGGATGATGCCGATGGTCGAGGTAAAGCCTAGCTCCAGCGCCCGTTTGCCGATGACCAGCGCATCCTGGGGATTCTTGATACCGCCGCCCACTACGGAGTTGATGTTGACGTGGAACTCAGCATGCTGAGCGAGGAATTCCAGCTTTTTGTCCAGAACCTTGAGACTCTTCTTCGAGACCTCATCCGGCTCTATATTGTCGATCGAGATCTGCATGTGATCGAGACCGGCGCGGTTTAGCCGCTCGATCCGCTCCGGCATTAGCAGGTATCCGTTGGTGATCATGCCGGCCACCCGCCCATGGTGGCGGATACGGGCGATGATCGCGTCCAGTTCCGGATGGGTGAGCGGCTCACCGCCCGAGATGGTAATGATTCTCGAGCCAAGGCGTGCCAGGTGGTCGATGCGTCTCACCATCTCTTCGAGCGGCACCGGCGGGGAGACCTTGTCGTACTCGTTGCAGTAAGCGCAGGACAGATTGCAGAATCGCATAGGCACGATCTGCGCCATCACCACGTGCCGTGTAGAAGCCAAAGCCTGGCCCACAACCGCCAGCTCGCGCACTTTGCGCGTCGCGCTCTTGGCCCGGCCTTTCCAGGTATGCTTCTGTTGGGTGTGCTTCTTCTGCTGCATCTGTTTGTATTCAATCACAGCGCCGCGAGAGGCGCGAGTCACCAGAGAGGAATGGGGCTGATCCCAGCCTGAACGGTACCCAAAGCCATCCCGGGTGTCCCGGTCGCATCATAACGGGACGGCAACCGCTAGTCTTGCGTTTCTCGCCAGCTCAGAGCGGACGGGTGGCCCACTCAAGCCTTCTTTTGGCTTGAGTGGGATAGCAGGTGCCAGCTTTACAGAGGGCGGAAAACTCGCTGTTGGGTAGGTCCGGGCTTTACAGGCTGCGGAAAAACTCCGTTGGGTATCAGGGCACGACTTTAGAGGCTGCGGAAAAACTCATCTTTCTGAAGGGTACGGCCTTCAGGCCGTACGCAAATGCTTTGCAATGAACCCGGCTTTAGCCGCTGAGGGATGCTTTCACCTCAATCCCGACTTTTTCCAGACTGTTTAGTCGTGCCGTAAATGATTGAGAATACGTCGGGCTGCCACGAATGGCTGGTTTAACTGCGCTCCCCTCGCTAAGTGCCTGCGACTTTCCGTGAAGAAAGTCGCATACGCCGTCCCAAATAACTGCCCATGAGGCGGCCATTCGTGGTTTAGCCCCTGAGGCAGTGTCTAAACCTAATGCTTCTTCAGATGGCCCGCGCTCATGGTCAGGGTCATTTCCTGCTTATTGCGCATGACCGTCACTTGCACGAGGTGCCCGCGGTGGTTGCGGATCGCCTTGAGCCAATCGTTGCGGCTGGTCATCTGCTCAGACTCGACCTTGACCACAACATCTCCAGCCTTCAAACCTGCCCGTGCCGCCGGACTCTGGGAATCCACGCTTTCCACCAGTAATCCGGTGCCACTCTTCACTCCGAAGTAGTCCGCCAGTTGCGTCCGCACGGGGTTCACGTCGGCGCCCACATACAGCGCCTTCGGGATCATGGTGCCCAGGAATGCCGGACCGGCGGGACCGGAAGGCCCGATGAAGCTCTCTCCGGCTGGCCTGGCCGGTTCCGGAACACTGAAGTGCTGCGACCATGCCTGTTGTTGCAGCACTGTCCGGTCGCAGAGCTGCACGGTGATGCTGATGGGGTTGCCGTCACGGCTGACGAGCAGGGTCACGGTGCGCCCAGGGGGCATTTCGTGCAGCCTGCGCCGCAACTGGTCGGGGTTGTCTAAGGCCTGTCCGTCGAGCTGAAGGATGACGTCGTGGACCTTAAGGCCCGACTTGCCGGCGGGAGCGTCATGGTCCACCGTGACCACCTCGGCTCCGTGAGCGTCCTTCAAACGCAGTGCAGTTGCGCGCCCACTGTCAACTTCCCTGACATCGATTCCCAGATAGCCCTGCGCGTCATAGAACAGAAAACCCTGTGTCAGGTAGCCCGGCAATTCCAGCGCGTCTCCTGCCGCCCAGCAGGAATGAGTAGTGAGAAGAGTGCCCAGAGCCACGGCCAACGCACCCAGGATCGGAAAGTGCTTCATTGGAGATCTCCCAAGGGACTCCCAACAGGTGAGACTTGCAGTTCATATAAAAATAACTCCGCTACTGGATCTGGGGCAACTGATCCAGTACTTCGCGGGAAACGGTTCGAATATGAGGATTGTCGTCTTCCGAGGCAACCGTGTGCAATACCTCGCGGACGCTGCTGTCGGCCTCGACCGGCTGCAGAAGCTCGATCGCACGCGAGCGCACGGTTGCGTCGGCGTCGTTCATCAGTGCTTCCAGCACGCCGTCGCGTACCCGCATATCTTCCGCCACGTAAGGTTTAAGGCCATTCAATGCTTCCAGCCGGACCTCTGCGCTCTTGTCGTATCGTAATGCCACCAGCAAAGCCTTACGGATCGGGCCGTCGGAACACTGGTGTCCGGCCAGGCACTCGTCGGCCAGCAGGCCCACGGAATTCTGCTCCACCCCGGGATCCACCTGGCTCTGCGCTCCTACCAACAGCAGTTGCCGTATCTGCGGGTCGTCGAGCGACCCCTGGGCCGTTTCCGGAACCAGGCGATTGTAGTGCACTTCTACATTCTCAGTATTTGGTTCCCGGATGATGCTGCTCACGTTGGCGATCCTGCCTGGTCCGGTGATCGCCGGAGGCAGCGCAGCCACAGCTGGGTGGGCGTGAACTGCGGATTCGTAACCGGTCCAGCCGCCGGAGACGAGGCCCAATACCAGCAACGCAGAGACTGCGATCGGAGCCTGGCCGAGCACGCTCATCCCTCGCAGGATGGACTGCTGGGCGCGCATGAGCCAGCCGCTTCGCGGCATGCTGTCCAATGCTTCCTCCAGCCGCAACCGCGCCTGTGCCAGCAGGTTGGCCGAAGGTTCCTGAGCCGGTAACAGCGCCATTGCCTGCTGCAGGGCCCGTACCGCTTCAAACTCCTCCTGACACCGCTGGCAGATCCCTAGATGACCTTCCAGCAGATGACACTGATCGTCAGGAAGTTCTCCGTACGCAAATAGAGCTATCCTCTGTTGAGCCAGTTCGCAATCCATCCGAAACCTGCCCTTCGCCTCACCTTAAAGTCGCCAAATTTGCTCTTAATTTTCTCGTCGCCCGGAAGAGCGTGTTCTTGGCGGTCTCTTCCGTGGTGTTCAACATTTCCCCGATCGTTCGTAACCTCAGGCCCTGGTAGTGCTTCAACTCAAAAACCATGCGTTCCCGCGGAGTCAGATGCCCGAGCGCGTCCTGTATCCGTTGCCCTAGCATTTTGCGCTCCAGTTCGCGTTCTGGATTGGCCATCGACCGATCGTCGGAGACGTTGCTGAGCAGGTCCATCTCCCCACCACTCGAATCGACCACGACCGACTGCTCTTCGCGGCGGGACTTGCGCCGCCGCAGATGATCGAGGCATAGGTTGGTCACGATCCGGTAGATCCAGGTATAGAAGGAGCACTCAAAGCGAAAGTTTGCCAGATAGCGGTAGGCCTTGAGGAAGGCTTCCTGGTGGATATCCTGCGCATCCTGCTCGGAACCTGTCAACCGCAGGGCCAGGCGCAAAACGGGCTGATCGTATTGACGCACCAGGGCTTCGAATGCGGTCCGCGAGCCTTTTTGCGCTTCGCGGATCAGCTCGGTCTCGGTGGCCCGGCCCCATGCTTCGCTTGCCATGCTTGACGAGGATTGTATCGTTCGCCGCGAAGCCCAGGCAGAACTCCCAGTCTTGATTGGCCTTTGCGAGGTGATGCGAAGCGCGTCCGCCGGCATTTGTGGCTCCATCTAATGCACATTCAACCACTGTGCTTTAGGACGAACTAGCAGGCATTTGGTAAGCATACTCGGCTCAAGTTAATACTCAACTCAGCCGACGAGGACATTCGATAAACTCAGCCTATGTCACCCCAATCCCAGAACCCTGCCGAAAGTGGTCATTTCGGCTTCCGTGCCCCGGCATTCGATGGCATTGTCGCCTATTGCGACGGCGGATCTCGCGGTAACCCGGGCCCGGCAGGCTTCGGTGTCTCTATCCAGGATTCGGCAGGAAACGTCTTGGCGGAATTGAGCCAATATCTGGGCGCGCGCACCAATAACTTCGCTGAGTATTCCGCACTTCTGGCGGCGCTGGAGTTCGCGATTGCCCATGGCCACAAGAGCTTGCGGGTCATCTCCGACTCCGAGCTCATGGTCAAGCAGATGAAGGGCCAATATCGCGTGAACAGCCCGGAACTACGGCCCCTTTACGAGGAAGCCCGGCGGCGTATTCCCCAGCTGGATCACTTCCAGATCCAGCATGTTCTGCGGGAAAAGAACCGTCATGCGGACCGGCTGGCAAACCTGGCCATGGACCGCGGCACAGGCAAGGCGCCTGCCGCGAGCCCGGCTGCCGGCCTATCTCCGCCTGCGCCAGCCCAAAAAGCGGTCATGCTGCGCGGCTTCGTGAAAGGCGGAGTCGTGCACGTCCTCGGTGGCGAGCTGCCGGACGGCATATTCGTCAAAGTGATCCCGGAGTGACGGTGCGCCGGAAGAACTACTTCGCGCTTGCGGGCGGCACAATTCCATTCATGCGCAGATACTCAACCATCTGTCCGTAGTGATCGAACGCGTGGGCGATGCCGAACGCCGCCAGCGTCGCGCGCGTCTGGAAACCCGGCTCCGGCGATTTCACCACCTGGAAAGCATTGGCCGGGGTCAGTGTAGCAACGGCTTTGTGGGCATACGCGAAAGAACCCGCCAGGGCCGCAACGACGTCTTCCTTTTTCGTTAGCTTTTCGATACCGGAGACATCCACATTCGGCTTGAGGTCGCTGACGGTGCCGTAAAAGAAGTAGTTGGCCTCTGCCACGTGGGTCGCCTGCTGCGCAAACGTCCGTACCGTTGCGAACTCGGTCTTCTGTGCCGGCACAAAGATCGCCGCGCTGGGGGCGAAGCCGTATTTCTCCGCCGGCATCGCCTTAACCGCGCCCATCATTTCTTCTTCGATCAAATCCAACTGCGAATTGAACGCTTTCGCGGGCGTGGCGATAGCGCCCACCTCGGCCGTCATTCCCATCTGCGCCGGCGCCGCCAGCGACCCCATGATCAATCCACAACACACTGCCAATACCCGTACGCGCATCACAAGCCTCCTGAATTCAAATCTTTCCGGAAAACCTACAGCCTAGCAGAATAGAGAAACACCGCAGTGCGGTTCGCTCAACCAGCATCCGATCCGGACAGAAGCAACTACCCTAACCTTTGTCATCCCGACCGAACCCCGGATTTCCTACTACACGGCACCACCAACGACCACGTATGCGGCTTTCATTGAAGAAAGCCGCATGAAGTTCGCTGACCCCACGAAGCTT
>Ga0182015_10007524_pt1 | contig 10591 bp, 3 predicted proteins | sample 712P3MmetaG_FD_120478 | JGI IMG/M metagenome (GOLD analysis project Ga0182015, IMG submission 120478) | Permafrost microbial communities from Stordalen Mire, Sweden - 712P3M metaG | ecosystem: Environmental > Terrestrial > Soil > Wetlands > Permafrost | place: Sweden: Stordalen | collected... | reverse complement strand
TGTCCTTATGTGTAAAGCGACGAGTGGTTATGAGCTTGGAACCCGGCCAGTTCTGAAAAGTTTCCAGAAATGGCAGCAAACTTTTGAATAACTTGCATCTGAAACCAGCTCCAGGCAGGGGTTCTAGGGAACGGAAAACGACTGAGGAACCTGCGGGATTTTCGTCGAGTCGCCCACGCATTGGGTAGGGTCAGTAACACATCGCCATCAAGGCGATAGCGGCTAGGCAGAAGAACATTTTCTTGTTCCTCCAAGCCGTTATTAGCTTCACAGATCTCCTGATGGCGATAGCTAAGTCGAACAGGGCAAACCGAAAGAGCAAGCTTCTATCAGCCGCGAGAGCGCAACGCAGCCGCGCTTCGCAAAAAGCGGGAAACACGTTTTCACACAACTTAGCTAGTGAACCCGCCATTGCCCGTTTTCATGCAATACGGTCGTTCCATGCCCCCCCGGGGCCGCGTTACTATCAAAGGTCGCGCCGTCGTCGGCGATATTCATGCAGTCGGAACAGTAGATTAGTGTACCGTCTGGCAAACTTAGGCCAGCTAACACCGAATAAAATGCGGAAGCGAATTGGACCGGGACTTTGAATTGCTTTTCGGCGGCTGTGAGACGTTCACCGAAATTAATTCCGTCACCCGTGTTCGCTATATAGTTAGAAATCGAGACCGGAGAGCCGATTGCTACGGGCGCTTGACCGGGGAGGGCCAGTCCGTCGTAACCAATATAGCTGTCCCCTACATCCCAGCTCGGGCTATTGTCTGGAGTTGCTAGCGTTTTCGCAGAGTTAGAATCTGCGAGCGCAATCAAATGGGTAGCACCCATATCGTTTCCAGGAGGCAGTTCAAAAATCAAACGCCCTTTGAGTCCCCCCGGCGCTCCACCTGTCGTTCCGATCTGAAGTAATGTGGCAACGATTGGCGGGTAGTCATTCCCAACAGAGTTGCCGCCGGTGCATTGCATCCAGATAGAAGTCCACGTGCCGAGCGGATTACACTCCTGCGCAAATACTGACGGATACATATTACCTGCAGAATTTACGATTGCCCCCGAAGTCAAGGAATCGGCGAATAACATCGTTGGGTTTCCGCCGCCAGAATTGAACACATCGACTGTGCTTGTCAGAATGACGTTTCCGGGCCACAGCTTTAACGAAGGCCAATAAACGGCAGTGGCCGCTGCAACTGTGTACGAGGATAAAAGCGATTCGGCGTTATCGATATAAGAACACACTTGGGTTGAGCAAAGCGTAGCCGGTATTCCAGTGGCAACCGCGTACATCCCAGTACCATTTGGGGCGACCATATCCGCACCCCCGTCGCCGCTGATTCGCAGTAGGTCGTAAGTGATTATTCCTTCGTTTCCGATCCGATTCCACAATACCTTGATCGATCCGTTGACACCGTTCGTATTTGCCGAGCCTGCGAGGTAGGCTGGCGAGGTACCCCAGGTACTACTGTGAACGACGACGTAGTAGAAATTTTGGAACGATCCCGTATTCGTGTACTGAGGGAGGAAACCTGCGGGCGTCGATGCGACTATGTTTGCTTGACCTCCTTCCACGATCAGCCCGGCTGCTCCCGTCCCTAAGGGATTGCAATTTCCGTCTTCTTCCCCGTAAACCCCGTTTAACAATACCGTGTCGGGCTGATAAACCGTCGCCGCGCGTATTCCGAACTGAGCGTAGCCCTGGACGATGGTATCGGTGACCTTCAGCGTATTTCCATCCTGATCATCGATTCCGTTTCCAGTGCACTGCAAACTTATATTGGAGTTTTCGACTTGAAGGACTCCTGCATTTGTTGAGAAGGGTCCAGGACCAAGAATGGCGGTTGAGCAGAACGTCGCATCGCATCTTCCCCATAGGTAACTCAAAGTCGTGGATAAGCCGTTGATGACGGCCGCTTGGTCGTTATCCACCTGTACAAGCGAGCCAAAACTTGCTCCTGAGACCGGACTATTCGCAGGGCCAAGATTGTTTATCTGTGAGCCTTGAGCATTATCTTCTACCGCGGGCCACGTCCCACTCTTTACACCGGGAGCTACCCTCAGTCCCTGCAAAACGATGGCCTGAAATTGATCGCCGTTCGATGGATCGCCAGCCATAATACAAGTGTCTTCCATTGCGCACAGGAGGGTAGCACCAGATGAGTTGATCGTAATCGAGGACGTTCGAATCGACACCCTTGCCCGAAGAAGGTGAGTACCGGGATCAATCGTGACTTGACGAGAAATTTGTCCGTTCGTGCGCGTTACAGCCGCATCCACGGCTGCTTCCTGAAATCCGTCTGTCGCGGTGCCGATGGAATAGCCAGACGGGTGAGCATTATCGGCTGTGAACTCAATTGTTCCGCCAGACGCGCGCGAAATACAGCTCCCCCCCGTAATGAGGACGATTTCAGGAGTGCCAGTGCCTGAAATATAGAGATAGTGCCATTGATCTGTACCGTTTACTCCTTTCGGACAGGGTCCTAGGACGACGCTGTTGGCTCCAGCTTGAATTCCTGCGGGAGGAGATTGAGTCCAAGTGTAAACGCTGGTGTTCACAACAGGATTTGAGGGGCTTCCACCGATTCCACTAGCAGAACCGCCTCCCGATGATCCAATGATGCCTACCGGAAACTGTTGGTTTGGTGCGAAATTGATTGTGCCATCGGAATTGATGGACAATCCCGTGGCTGTCGGGGTTGCGCCATTTGCACCAAAGGACAGGGACAATTTGCCGACCGGGCCCGCCGTCGATCCTGCCGTAGGTTGGGCAACCCAACGAAAGTGCTGCATGGACGTCTGGTTTTGCGAGTTGGTAAAGGTCGATTCAAAATCCAGTGGTGCGGAATCCACGAGATTCGTATTATTCGTCTCCGGGTTGCCGGCCGGCATTTGTAGGCCACCTCCGAAGGTTTGCATTTGGGAAAAGAGGTTATTTCGACCAAGCTTGGCAAATGCCGCGTCTGTGAGACCGTGCAGAAGATCTACGTTTAAGTGAGGAACAAGCGTTTCCGATGCGACTTGGAATGGCGGCCCATCGATCGCATCCGAAACGAACGACGGCCCTATAACAGAAGTAGCCTCAAACACAGGCAATCGAGCTCCGGGTAAGCCAACAATAGGCGACGGGATAGGCCCCACAGGACCAGGAAACCTAAGGGTATTCAGGACCGCGTTGAATTGCTGAACAGAGATGAATTGATCCTGTCTCTTTCCTCCCAATGTATCCGCATCGACTGCCTTTAGCGCGTAGGGGACGCTGACGAAGATGCTTCGAGCGCGCTCGATACCATCACTGGGCGTTATTCCAATCCATCGTGGATCTCCAGAAGCAAATAGATAGGCAGGAATCCCAAGAGAACTTGCCGCTCCTAACAAAACATTAAACGATCCAGAGCCATCAGTTACGACACTCTCTGTTTCGGACCAAAGCGACGTTCCACCTGATTCCTGCTTGTATAGGGCGAACGTCACATTTTGAGCACCAAGCGAAGGTGTTCCATTTAGTTCCGACAACGTACCGCTAAACCTGATGAAAAGCGGTACCGAGGTTCCGTCATTTAAGGAACCGCTCTCCGTTGGCGATTCGGTCGACGTTTGTCCGGGCAAATCAACTGTGGCGATAAACAGGAGAAACGGTATAGCCAACCAAAATCTCATAGCTGAGGATCCTTTCGCCCATGCTGTCGACTGACGTTATAGGTGACTTGGGGGGAATGACAGGTCTTCCGTCACAGAGCGACGAGATAATCTGTGGAAAATCCCAAAATGGGTCGGAGACCCGTCCGAATAGAGAACTCACGCCTCATTAGACCTTACCTTTGACGATGCAGCACACGGGAGAATCTGGTCTACAAGCAGAAGTTCGAGCGGTCATCGAACATGTGCTTGCCGATCGGCCCGGAAACTCGCGAGTTTCGATTCTCGGCTCCCTGGCCAATGGCCGTTGGAAAATGAAGATTGTGAGCCCGAACGTGTTCGAGCGGTCGTATACGCTGGAGGGTTCTGCTGGCGAGCATTGGCCGCAATTCAGGTGGTTCTGAGTAAGACGTTGATGGGAAGAAAAGATTGATTGAAGTTTGCACTTTCGCTTAACGGCATCTTGAGTTCAGGACAGTCGGGGGAGGGCGCGCGATTCGGAATTTCTCCCGCGCACTCTTGATCGTCATTCCCGGGGCGGTTCACGTGCGTACTCACGGGATGTTTCTTCATTAGGGTGGCATCGAAATGCTTCAGGTCAATCCACGACGCGTTTGGCGTCTGTAATGCCGGGATCTAGCCACAAATCGTAGTCCTCTTGTCTCAGCATCACAGGCATCCGGTCATGTGCATCGGCGACCAGCGAGTTTTGGCGTCGTCGCAAGTATCGTGCAAGTTTCGAAATCGCATTCGTTGTCCTGATCTCGTATCGTACCCCCAGGTCAGCAAAGGCGACGAATCGTCCGCTATTCCAAAGTTGAACGTCGTGCGCGACCGGCCCAGACAGAGGGGTACACGAAGGTAGATAGAGGACCTTCTCTGAAGGCGGAACTCCGTTGCATTGTAGCGAATCGAATAAGCTTGATCCAATTGATGTGCGATCTTTTTCTGAAACTCGCCGCGGCTGCACCTCGCAGTGCTGATGAACAGATCTCAGGGCGCTTCACGGTTTCCCCTTTGCTGTTTACATACGTCCCGCTGTCCGTGCATTTTGGGTTGGATTGCTGCTGTTGCGGGGTGGGTTCGCCGAAGGTCTTTGAGGAGTTTGCGCGGACTATACAGGAAGCAGTACTGCCGCGAGGGCAAGGACTGAAAAACGAATCGGTGCACGAAAGACATTGGCGATCTCTTTTTGTCAGATTATCCGGGGGACCTTATACCAAAGGAAGGGACCAAAAAAACAGTGAGAAGTATACGCCGGAATGGCCTAGGTAGAAACAACTAAATACTAGATGCCTAAGAGTAGAAGCGCCCAAAGGAAGCACCCGGCGGCGAGTACGAGACAGTGAGACCGTTTTATTTTGAACGTGGCGGTGACAGGAACAAAAGAGGCCATGTGGTTTCCCGATTTAAAGGCATGGCCTCCCTTGATAGTTTAGCGTTCCGGATTGTTATCTCACGGTCCATCGGATGGAGTCTGTGACGAATGAACTTTCGCCCGATGTGGAGAACTTGGCGACCCATGGAAAAGGACGGAACGAAAGAGCACTCAACGAAGGTGTAAAAACTTCCGTCGCGGGAGGCAGATACGGCTTGTGCCACAGGATGTATCATGGAACCGGCAAGAGAAGGGCCACGCTTTGACCAACTTTTGCTTAGACCCAGAACCCATGAACAGCGGGACAACCTCAGGGCTGGGTGACCTGCCTCGATCTTCTCGTCTATGTAGAAGTGAGGATCTCAACGTTTCGGCGAACTCGTTGGGCGTGCGATAGCCCAGACTGCTATGGGATTGCTCGCTGTTATATTCCTCCCGCCGCCGCGAGATCTTCTCCCTGGCATCGGCCAGGTTCCGAAATCAGCTGGCGTTCAAATACTCATCTCTCAACCGCCCATTGAAACTTTCCACGTGGCCGTAATGCATCGGTCGTTCGGGCTGAATGTGGATCAACTGGAGCCTCCTGGCTGGGCAATCCCCAGAGCATCCGGGTGTGCGTGAACTGCTCCTTCGCTCCTCAACACGCTGGCGGTGTTGAACGAGGGAGAGATCGGCAATCAGGTAGTCGTAGGTCTCGCTTTTGTGGTTTCGAATTACAGACTGGGATCCGTGGAATCACTTAACATCTCCGTGCACTTGTAAAAACAGGTCCATTCCGTGAATCGGAAATCTCGCGGCTCCCTCCGCGCCAATAGAATCAGCAGAAAATCGAGTTCATTTCTCCGGATCTTTTCGGTGAAAGCAGACCGCTCGAATGGCTTCTGCCAGCTTACACAACGCATGTTTGTTCAGTGCGTCATCGGCGTAGCCTGATATGCACAAGGACGCTGATCCCTGGCGGCAGCCGTGCTAGGCGCTTGGCGAGCTCTGGTCCGTCCATTCTTGGCGTGATGACATCGGTCAGCAGGAGATGAATTACTCCCCTGTGGGATGCGGCTACGTGCAGAGCTTCCTCGCCGCTTCCCGCGGAGATCACCCTGTAGCCGCTTCTTTCCAGGTTATGACAAAGCACCTTACGCAACGAGGCAAGGTCTTCTACCAAAAGAATAGTCCCACTGCAAGGTTCAGCTTTTCCGGGGCGGCGTCTCCGCGCACTTGGATTCTCCGCCCGCAGCTTTCCTACTCCTGAGAACAATCACAAGCAGTCCTACAACTGTAGCTTCGGAAGATCCACAGGATGTGACCTGTTATTGAACATCGGTATTCTAGTGGCCCTAATTTCTTGTCATCTCATGCGTGCCGCGATGCCGAGCGGGAAAGGAGGGAACGTCCCGTGCATTACCGTATGCTCTGTTTCGTGCGTTGGCCTGAGCACGGGACCTGAGTTAAGACCTTCCTTATTTAGGTACACAAACTCTTCTCAGCGGCGACTAAAGAAACATTTCAAATGGCCGATAGATGAGATTGTGAATTCATCGGTCTTATAAGATTCACGGCAAGAAAACGCCGAGCCGGCTGGGCAGGTTCGGCGTTTGGTCGACAGCCCTGAGGTCTTACGCGGAAAAGATCAGCCAGGTCGCCCCGGCTAAGCCAGCTACATGCGCACCCAGCCTGCGGCGCAGTTGGTGAAAGATCGACCCGTGGGGAAGCTAACGGAAGCCGAGGGTTTCATCGCTTTCCCCAAACTAAGGGAATCGGTGTCCCTGCCGATAAGACTTATGTATCGGACTGAACGTAATGAGACCTCTCTGGAAAAGCCAGGTATCGCCCCTGAGTCCCCAGCAAAAGTAAAAATGAGTAGTCGATTCCTAGCTGCGGCGCTCACGTTTGCATTACTGGTCCTTATTTCTCGCCTAGTGGGGGTGGGGTACCGGGGTCTGAACGCAATCGATAGTCTCTATGCGGACGCGCGAACAATTTCCGAAACACACTGGATAGGTGTGCAGCTGGATAGTGAGGAGTTCACCTATTCCAATCAAAATAGCCGGACCAAAATGCAAATTGTTGCGATCAGCGACCAACGGGAAACCGATTCGCTTCTCGTCGATCGAGCGAAATATAGTGTCAGAATTTCTGATCCTCTCCAGCGGCTGCAATCTCGGGTCGGCTCTGAAAAGGAGCGCGAGCATCTCAACGCGATCGTTGAGGCTAGGAGCGACAACGTCATAAGCCACGAGCAAGTGAGCGATATTTTGTTAGACCAGAAAAATATGGAAGAGGCATGGCAGCGGCCGATTCAACTGACGTTCGCGCTGTTGTTGAAGTATCGCCCGGCGTGGAGCGATTTTGTCCGGTTTCAAGCTGATGATAGGGACGAGCAACTGAAGAGGAGCGCGATCAAATATGTTGCAGTCCGAACCAGGACTGTCTATCTCATCGTTGCTTCGGTCCTGCTGGCATTGGGTATTGGCGTCGTAGTCGTCCACCAGCTCATGGCCGAAATTCTTCGGTGCCAAAAAACGGAGAGCGGCATACGCCGGATGAACGAAGACCTCGAACAAAAACTGCTCCAACGGACTGCCTCCGTCGACCAATCTAACCGAAACCTCATCGCCGCGGTTGCTGAGCATCAAGAAGCCGACGAAGCGAGAAGCCGGTCCGACCAATTGTTCCGTTCTATCGCCGAGAACAGCGCCGATTTGATTGCAGTCGTCGACCAGAGTGGCCACCGTATTTATAACAACCCCACATACGGGCGCCTGCTCGGCTACACCGCAGAGGAACTGAAGAGCACCGTTTCCTTCCAACAAATCCATCCCGACGACCGGCCCCTGGTCACCCGGGCTGCGCAGAAAGCTCTTGAGACTGGCGTTGGCCAGATCATTGAATACCGTATGCAACGAAAGGATGGAACCTATGTCACTCTGGAATCTCACGGCAGCTTCATCCGTGATTCTCGAGGCGAGATCGAAGCGCTCGTCATCTCCGCTCACGATATCAGCGAGCGCCGGATGGCGATGCAGACTGAGAAGCTATCAGCAATCGGACAACTCGCTGCCGGCGTTGCCCATGAACTCAACACGCCCGCTCAATATGTCTCGGACAATCTCAACTTCCTCCGCGATACATGGAGTGAGCTCGACGCTGCCATGGCCTTCTGCGTGGCTCCGGCGCACGCCTCGATCCCTTCCGACTCTGGTTCTTCCGACGGCGTTATCTTCGCCAGCTCGCCTCGGGATTGGGACTGGCTTCGGAAGGAAGTTCCAAAGGCCATTTCACAGTCTCTCGAAGGGATCCGACGCATGACCAAGATTCTCGGCGCGATGCGGCGTTTCTCCCACACCGGTGGGGGAGAACGCGAGGAGGTCGATCTCAACGAAGCGCTCGACGCAACCATCACGGTCGCCCAGCACCAGATCAAGCATATTGCCGATGTTCAAACCGACTACCAGCCCGAGCTGCCGCGCGTCGAATGCTACTGCGATGAGTTGAATCAGGTCTTCCTGAATTTGATCGTCAACGCCACGCACGCCATCCGTGACGCCTCGACGCAGCGAACACGCGATCGCGGAAAGCTCACCATCCGTACGCGACAAATCGACCAGGACGTGCAGATTGAAATCCAGGACAACGGGTCTGGTATCCCCCTGGACGTTCGCGACCGCGTCTTCGATCCCTTCTTCACGACCAAACAGGTTGGGGAAGGCACCGGCCAGGGACTTACCATTTGCCACGAAATCGTTGTGCAAAAACATCACGGGACCATTTGGTTTGATACCGAAATAGACAAAGGCACGACATTTTTTGTGAGAATCCCAATCCGGTTCGATTCCAATGCAGGAGGTCCAAGTGACGTCCAATACCGCCGCCAACCCCACCCGAAATGACAACCCTAGGATCCTTTTCGTCGACGACGAACCCCTTGTTCTCGAGGGCCTATGCCGATCTCTGCACCGCGAATTCAATACTGACATGGCCGAGGGGCCCGAAGCGGGATTGGAGAAGATCAAGAAAGAGGCTGCCTACAGCGTGGTCGTTTCCGACATGCGCATGCCCGTCATGGATGGCGCCGAGTTTCTTTCTCGAGTGCGCACCCTCGCTCCCGACTCAATCCGCGTCATGCTCACCGGTTATGCCGACATGGCAGCCGCCATGCGCGCCGTCAATGAAGGCAGAATCTTTCGTTTCCTCTACAAGCCTGTCGGTGCGGAAGATTTAACTCTCACCCTTCGAGCCTGCGTCGCCCAGTACAACCTCGTGCGCCGCGAGAAAGAACTGCTTGAGAAAACTCTTGCAGGGGCGCTGCGGGTTATGAGCGAGGTGCTCAACCTGGCCAACCCCGTCGCTTTCAACAAAGGCACGCGCATCTGCCAGTACGTGCGCCACATTGGAGGAAAGCTTTGTCTGTCCGATATGTGGCGGTACGAAATCGCCGCCATGCTCTCCGAGCTCGGATGCCTTACTCTCACTCCCGACCTGCTGGAAGCCATCCATGCAGGCGAACCGCTCACTCCAGAAAATGAGAAGCGCTATTTGCAGCATCCTAAGATCGGCCACGATCTGCTGGACCGTATTCCACGACTCGAACTGGTGGCAGACATGATCCTCCAGCAAAACGAAGTACCCACAGACCTCCAGCGATCCCTAACCCCCGCTGCCGAGTCCGTCCGCCTAGGGGCGCAAATGTTGAGGGTCAGCCTAGCCTTCGACCGCCTACTCAACACGGGATTGGAAAGACAGGAGGCTTTGGCGGCGCTTGGCCGAGATCCCGCCCAATACGATGCCAAAATGGTCGCTGCCCTCCGGGACTGTAAGCCCAGACGAGGGCCTACTGAAATGCGCACCATCGACGTCCTGGACCTAAGCACTGGCATGATTTTGAATGAAGACCTGCGTTCAACCGCCGGAATGCTTATCGCAGCAAAAGGTCAGGAAGTCTCGCATGCCCTCACACAGGCCGTTCGAAACTTCGTCGAAAACGGTACCGTCAAAGGCAAGGTGCTGGTAGTTGTTGGGACGGGCGAAACCTGGATCGCAAAGGCGGCCGCGCCGAGCCTGTTTTGAAAACATGCCGTCCACAGCTAAGTCCAAAGACTCGGGATCGTAATTAATCACCGTCGGTCGGCAGATGCGGAAGCAGTCGCGGCGTCCTTTAGCACTTCGTCTGGCGGTCTCGAAACGCGCTTATGGGAAGCGTCGAATACCGTTGCTCAGCGCTCACAAAGGTCAACTCAGTATGGCCGAATCTCCGGCTCTTGATCGCATTGTATTCGCCCAGTTACCTCCGTGAAACCGGATTGCGCATGTGCCCTCCAGAGAAAGGCCGGTTGATTGACGCTGTTCGACCCCGAGCAGTCCTTTCTCTCCAGTCCGCTTTGGGGCTGAAATATTGCGAAACACGGGCATGTTTCGCATATTTCCTGGCAAAAGGCGGGGTAGCTTCTCTGCAGTCAAGACTTGCTGATGGTCACATGGCTCCGACATCTCCTGGGATGGGTTGTCAGTGCTTTCGGTTCCAGAGAGAACTCGTCCTTGAAATCTCGCTCTCCATCAGCAACTGGTCGCTCTGCTCGCCAAACGGCCTCG
>Ga0182015_10007523_pt1 | contig 10592 bp, 8 predicted proteins | sample 712P3MmetaG_FD_120478 | JGI IMG/M metagenome (GOLD analysis project Ga0182015, IMG submission 120478) | Permafrost microbial communities from Stordalen Mire, Sweden - 712P3M metaG | ecosystem: Environmental > Terrestrial > Soil > Wetlands > Permafrost | place: Sweden: Stordalen | collected... | reverse complement strand
TGGCGGCGTAGCTCAGGTGGCTAGAGCGACGGTCTCATAATCCGTAGGTCCGTGGTTCGAGTCCACGCGCCGCCACCAATCTTCCCGACAACTTGATATCCAGCGGAACTTCCGTTCCGTATTGTGGACGTTCAGGAATGTTGCGGGTCTTTTAGCTCCGGGTGCTGCGGACTATTTTCTTCTGCGCTGACCGCGATCCGCTTCGATTTCCGATAGACGTTTACGACCGCCATGGTCCAGAAAGGAACTAAATCGACTCCGGGCACCAGCTTGGCAAGAAACGATGGCAAAAATTCCCAGTGCCAGCCGAGAAGGCTAATCAGCAAGGCTGCAATACCGAAATCGAGTATGTCGTCGGCAGGCGATAAAGCGCCTTCGACGAAGGCAGGGAAAACGACGATTTGGAGTGCATCCGCAACGATTGCAACTATCATGGCGGTCTTGAAGCGCGGACCCGGCGAGATTGTGAGGGTGTCGTGAGTCATAGCAGTGCAGCTTCGTGCTGAATGTCTATTTTACCCCTCAACTGGAAGAGTCGATTCTGAATCTGGGCGAGTTCCAAGAGTGCGGAGCAGGCTTCGTGGCAATGAACTCCCCGGCAAAGCGTAGCAACTGCCGCACTCCTTGGTAGTCGCCGAAGATGAACAGGTTGTTCTTCAGCAAGGCGCCGCTCCCGGCCACGCCAAACTGATTACGGTGGAATACCGAAGCGGGCTCATCGGCGAGAAATAGTTCGGATTGGCATCGGCTGCGCTGTTGCGAAGTTGATAGAACGCGGTCCCGTGCCATTCATCGCGGTCCTGACGACGCGCGAGCACAACCGACAACGTCAGCACGAGGACGATGGGCGCGAGGAAGTGCCGCAGGTGTTCGGGCGTCCAGATGACGCCAACGACGCACTATCACCGAGGATCAGCTCGGCGAGATCGCGAGCGCGGCTGGGATGGACGTTCGACATCCGGGAAGTATGGCACAGGTGTGAGACGACAACTCTGATGCGAAGGGCCGCTCGCTCCGCTTCGCGGGACAGCCCAAGGCGGCTGTCTCCACATGGCCACTATGGAAGGCACGATGTTCTAGATCGCTACCTCCGGCGTGGCTTCTAGCAGGCTGCGGGTGTAGGGGTGTTGCGGGCGCTCGGCGATCTGTTCGGTTGATCCCATCTCGACGATCTGGCCGCGATACATCACGGCGATGCGGGTCGAGAGATAGCGCACGACCGGCATCGAGTGCGAGATGAAGAGATAGGTCAGGCCGAAGTCGCGCTGCAATTGGGCGAGGAGGTTGACGATCTGCGCGCCCACGCTCACATCGAGAGCGGAGACCGGCTCGTCGGCGACGATGAACTTGGGACGCAGCGCCAGGGCACGGGCGATGCCGATGCGCTGGCGCTGTCCTCCACTGAATTCGTGCGGAAAGCGCTGCAGAATGGATTCGTCGAGGCCCACGGCGCGGAGGAGTTCGACGACGCGGGCGCGCCTGCCGGGGTTCGTAATCCCACCTTTCGCAAAACCCGGGGAGGATGGGGCGCCCTCTGCGGTGGTGCTGCCATGAATGATAAGCGGCTCGGCGATGATGTCTTCGACGCGGAAGCGGGGATCGAGCGAGGCAAAGGGATCCTGGAAGATGATTTGCATATCACGGCGCAGGCGGCGCATTTCGCCGCGGGGGGCTGAGAGCAGGTCGCGGCCTTCGAAGCGGATGCTGCCGGTAGTAGGCTCGATGAGACGCAGGGTCAGTCGTCCGAGAGTGCTCTTGCCAGAACCCGATTCGCCTACGAGGCCGAGGGTCTCGCCCGCGTGAATGTCGAGCGAGACGTCGTCGACAGCGCGGACTTCGCTTCTGCCGCGCGAGTTTCCGCCAAGAACAGATTCGCCTTGGGGATAAATCTTGGTGAGATTGCGGATTTCGAGCAGGGGCACGCTGTGATGCTAGCAGAGGACGAAAACCACCCGCCACGGATTTGCGCGGATCTTCGCGGACAAGGCTCAAATCCGTGTGGATCTGCCAATCCGGGGCAAATTCCGGCTATTGAGCGGCGATCATGGGGACGGCGGCCAGCGCAGCCAAGAGGCCGACGAATCTCCACCGGGTGAAGCGTTCGTGCAGGAACAGGCGGGCCAGGAGTACCGTGACGGCAGGATAGAGCGAGGAGATGACGACCGCTTCGTCGAGGCGCCCTGTCTGACTGGCGCGAACGAACAGCAAGGTGCCGACTGAGTCGATGCAGCCGGTAAGGACGCCCCAACACACGCCGGCTGCAGTGATATCGCGAAAATTCCAGCTCAGCAGGACGATCAGGCCGGTGATGCTCAAGCCGCCGGTTCGGGTAAAGGTGGCGATCCACAGGGCCGAGCCGTCCCCGGCCTGACGGACGCAAAGATAGAATCCGGCGAAGCCGATGCCCGCAAGGACGGCAAGCCCGATGCCTTCAGGGGTGCTGCCGTCTTCCGAGCGGGTGATGAGCCAGAGTCCGGTGGCGGCCAGGAAGAATCCGATGATTGGAATCCGGCCCGGCAGGCCCTCGGTGAACACTGAAAAAATTGCTGGAATCGCGGCGCTCAGGACGGCAGCAACTGGGGCGGTTAGTCCCATTCTTCCCGACGAGAGCGCGCGATAGAAGATGGCGAGCGATGCTCCTCCGGAGATGCCGCCGGCCAAGGTCCAGGCCACGCTGTGTCCTGACGGGAACGGTGCGCGAGTGGCAGAGGCCAGCGTGCTCATCAAAAGCAGGCCACCAATGTTCACGACAGTGGTGAACAGGAAGGCGTTGGCGCGGCGGGTGGCGTAGCCGCCGAGAAAATCGCTGGTGCCCCAGGCAAGTACGGCGGCCATTCCGTAAGCTGCGGTCGCAAATTGGGGAGCGGCGGACACGAACGACGAGGGTAACATGCGCTGGGTTTGGCCTTGGGAGTCGGCAAGCAGGGAGTACGGGGAATCCTTCTGCTGAATTGTGCGGGTGAAGCCGACGAGGAAATTGACTCTCGCGCCGCGGCACTCTACCATGGTTCCACTTTGCGGACGTCGCGCCACGACATGCTCGGCCACTCATGATCGGCGAAACCATCTCTCACTATCGCATTCTGGAAAAGCTGGGCGGTGGCGGCATGGGAGTAGTGTATAAAGCCGAGGACACGCGGCTGCACCGCTTCGTTGCGCTCAAGTTTCTTCCCGAAAGCGTTGCCCGCGATCCCCAGGCGCTGAGCCGGTTTCAGCGCGAAGCGCAAGCGGCGTCGGCACTCAATCATCCCAATATCTGCACCGTCTACGACATCGGCGAGGCCGATGGTCGCGCTTACATCGTCATGGAGTTTCTGGATGGCTTGACGCTGAAGCACACCATGAACAGCAGGCCGCTCGATCTGGAAACGCTGTTGCGGGTTTCGCTGGACGTGACCGATGCGCTCGACGCGGCGCACGCCAAGGGAATCGTTCACCGGGACATCAAGCCGGCGAATATTTTTGTGACCAGCCGGGGACATGGCAAGATTCTCGACTTCGGGTTAGCCAAAGTGAGCGTAGAACCGGGAGATGCGACGCAGACCAGCGCCGGCGCGGATCAATTGACCGACGCGGGATCGACGGTAGGCACGGTGGCTTATATGTCGCCGGAGCAGGCACGCGGCAAGGCCCTCGATTCGCGTACCGACCTGTTTTCGTTTGGAGCGGTTTTGTATGAGATGGCGACCGGCACGCTGCCGTTTCGGGGAGATACCACGGCGTTGCTGTTTGAATCGATCCTGCATAAGTCGCCAGTCGCGCCAGTGCGGTTGAATCCTGATCTGCCTGCGGAGTTGGAACGCATCATCAACAAGGCTTTGGAGAAAGACCGCGACCTCCGCTACCAGCACGCATCCGACGTGCGAGCGGACTTGAAGCGGCTGAAAAGGGAAGTGGAATCCAGTGGCACTTCGGCGGTGGCTGCTGAGGATGTGGCTCGGAGCGGCACGGCTGTAACGGGCGAGAAGCGGGATTCCAGCGGGAAAGGTTTTGCGGCGGCGAGTTCGGCAGCCGGAGTAGCGACCGGCAGCGGGAGATCATGGATGGTCTGGGTGGCTGGGGTGTTGGTGGTGCTGGCTGCGGGGGCGGTTGCGGGCTATTACTACATGCATCGTCCCATACCGAAGCTTACTGAGAAAGATACGATTGTGGTGGGAGATTTTGCCAATTCCACAGGTGATCCGGTATTTGACGATGCACTGAAGCAAGCGTTGAGTGTCTCGCTGCGGCAGTCTCCTTTCCTGAATGTGCTCTCGGACGAGAAAGTTGTGGCCACGCTGAAGTTGATGACGCGCCCGGTCAACACGCCCCTTTCTCCGGATGTGGCGCGGGAGTTGTGCCAGCGCGCCGACAGCAAGGCGTACATTGCAGGTTCCATCGCCAGCCTGGGGAGTCAATTTGTCGTGGGACTGAAGGCGGTGAATTGCCTGAATGGAGACACGCTGGCGCAGGAACAGGCCACGGCGGCTGGCAAAGAAAAAGTGCTGGATGTGCTGGGCGAGGCTGCCGGAAAACTGCGGGCGCAACTGGGCGAATCGCTCGGTTCGGTGCAGAAGTTTGACGCGCCGCTGGGGCAGGAGACGACTCCGTCGCTCGAGGCGCTGAAGGCGGCCAGTATCGGCCGGAAGATTGAGCACGAGAAGGGGTCCTCGGCGGCCCTTCCGTTTTATCAACACGCCATTGATCTGGACCCCAACTTCGCGACGGCCATCGAGGGCGTGGGCATTATGTATGGCAACATCGGCCAGCCCACGCGTGGCGAGGAATACCTGAGCAAGGCGTTCGCCCTGCGCGACCGCGCCAGCGAGCGGGAAAAGCTGCACATCACGTCGATGTATTACATGGCGGGCACGGGAGAATTGGATAAGGCCATCGAGACTTTCCGCGAGTGGGAAGAGAATTATCCGCGCGACGAAATTGCGTACACGAACCTGGGTTCGCTATACGCCATTGAAGGCAAGATCGATCAGGGGACAGAACAGACGCGCGAGGCCCAGCGTTTGAATCCGGACAACGTAATTGCGGCCGAAAATATGGTTGCGTTCCTGGTCAGCCTTAACCGCTTCGATGAAGCCCGGCAGGTCTATCAGCAGACCATCACGCGCAAAATGGATGACGATACACTGCACGTCGTTCTCTACGGCGTGGAGTTCGTCGGAAACAATCCCAAGGGGATGGCCGAGCAGGCGGCATGGTTTGAAGGAAGGCCCGAACTTCAGCATGAGATTCTGGCATTGGAGGCCGACACCGAGGCGTATGCCGGACATCTAGCCAAGGCCCGAGAAATTACGCGACGCGCCGTAGAGGCGGCCTTGCGTGCGGACAATAAGGAGTCGGCAGCGCTTTGGCAGCTCTATGACGCATGGCGGGAGGCAGTCTCCGGCAATGTTGAAGAGGCGAAAAGGGCGGCAGCCGCCGGCTTGGCGCTGGCTCCCAACAGCCGCGATGTGCAGCAACTGGCGGCGCTTGTTCTGGCACGAGTTGGAGACACGGCGAAAGCGCAGACGTTGACCCAGGAACTGGCTAAACGATACCCGCTGCACACCGTAGTTCAGTCCTACTGGGTGCCATCGATTGATGCGCAGCTGGCGCTAGGCGCGAAAGATACGGCGACGGCATTGGCGCAGTTAAGAAACACTGCGAATCTGGAATATGGTTTGACCGTGGGCAACTCCAATGATTCCTGCCTTTATCCAACCTATCTTCGCGGCGAAGCTTATCTGGCGGCGGGGCAGGAAGGCGCGGTTGCGGAGTTTCAGAAGATCGTCGATCATCCCGGAATTGTGTGGAATTGCGTCACCGGCGCGCTGGCGCATTTGGAACTGGCCCGCGCCTACATGCTCGCCGGGGACAAGGCGAAAGCCCGAACGGCGTATCAGGATTTCTTAAAGCTGTGGAAGGATGCAGATCCGGACATCCCCGTGCTGAAGGAAGCCAAGGCAGAGTTCATGAAGCTGCAGTGAGGCCAGTGACTGCGGCTTAAGACGGATGCATCATCGCAGCTAATCCGTGCCTACCGACGTTTTGGATGGTAAACTCCTAGGAGGTTTCCAACCACGAGAGCCCAGGTTCAACGAGACAACGGTTTGATTGAGCTGGCACCTTCGATTCTTTCAGCGGACTTTGCCCGTCTTGGTGAGCAGGTGCGCGCCGCGGGTGAAGGTGGCGGAAGTGTCATCCATGTGGATATTATGGATGGGCATTTCGTCCCGAATCTCACGATTGGGCCGCCGGTGGTGAAGTCGCTGCGCAAGGTGACCGAATTGCCGCTGGACTGCCACTTGATGGTCGAGAATCCGGACGAGTTCATCCCGGCGTTTGCGGAAGCGGGGGCGGATTGGATTTCGGTGCATCAGGAAGCTTGCCGGCATCTGAACCGCACCCTGCATCTGATCAAGAGCCATGATTGTCTGGCTGGGGTGGTGATTAATCCGGCGACACCGGTGAGTACGCTGGAGGAAGTGCTTGATATTGTCGATTATGTGCTGGTGATGTCGGTAAATCCGGGGTTTGGGGCACAGAAGTTTATTGCGGCTACGCTGCACAAAATGCGGCGATTAGCGGAGATTCGTAGCGAGCGGCGGTTAACTTACCGCATCGAAGTGGATGGCGGCGTGGCGCTCGACACGGTGGGCGATGTGGTGCGGGCGGGCGCAGAAATTCTGGTGGCGGGCAACGCCGTGTTCGGTAATGGCGATCCAAAGAAGAATGCAGGGGCGCTGCTGAAGGCGGCGACGGAAGCGGCGCTGCTGAAAGTGTAAGGTGTTAGCGGACGAGCAGAAAATTGCCGAGCTTTGCTCGGCGGACAGCCGAGGGCGGCTGTCCCTACATAAGCATTTCGAGGTCTTAATGTCACGTCGAATTTCATCTGTTGCAGTTTTGGGCGTGCTCCTGATGTTGACGGCGGCTTGCACGAACAAGAAGGCCGTCAATCCGCTGGCGAATGTGGGGTCGAAGCAGCCTGACAAGGTGCTGTTCGACAAGGCCATGGACGCGATGAAGCACAACCGCTTCGACGTGGCGCGCATGACGCTGCAGACCTTGATCAACACCTATCCGGACTCGGAATTTATCGCGCGGGCAAAGCTGGCGGTGGGCGATTCCTGGTACGCGGAAGGCGGCACGGCGTCGCTGGCACAGGCGGAGCAGGAGTATCGCGATTTCGAGACCTTCTTTCCCAACATGCCGGAAGCCGCCGAGGCGCAGTTGAAGATCGCCAACATCCAATATCAGCAGATGGAGAAGTCGGACCGCGACTACACCCATGCCAAGCGTGCGGAGGATGAGTACCGGAACCTGATCATGCAGTATCCGGATAACCCCAAGCTGGTGAAGGAAGGAAAAGAGCGGCTGCTGGAAGTGCAGGAAGTTTTGGCCGACCGAGAGTTCGGCATTGGAAAATTCTATTTCTACCGGCAGTCATACGCGGCGTCGATTGCGCGGTTGAAGACGCTGGTGGAGAAATATCCGCTCTACAGCGGAGCTGATGAAGCGCTGTATCTGCTGGGGCAGGACTACGAAGGACAGATCGCGCAGATGCGGGCGAGACCCACCTGCATCAAGACCAGCCCGCAGCGGGGCTGCGTTCCCGAGCAGGTTAAGGCCAACATGCTTGAGGAATTCACCAAGGAAGCAGCCGGCGCCTATTCCGAGATCATTACGCGGTACCCGGTGATGGATCGCGGGGATGACGCGAAGAAGCGGCTGGCGGCGCTGCATCAGCCGATTCCGCGGCCGACCAAGGCGGCGGTGGCGCAGAACCAGGCGGAGGAAGAAAGCCGTCGCGAAAGCAGCCCGCTTGACCTGGCGTTGAGCCTGGTGAAGAAAGGGCCTAACGTCGATCTAGCCGCGCACGCGGGAGAACCGACGTTGGTGGATCCGACGCCGGTGGCGGCGAACCAAGACGCGGGAGCAACAGCGCTCCGAGCCATGGGGCTGACAAGTGGCGAACACGGTTTGACCGTGGAAACGGTGAAGGGGGGTATTCCCCTGGCGAATGAACCGGCCCCTCGCTCGGATGCACCGCCGCCGCCAAATGCCGATCCTTTTGCCCGGCCTAACCCGAGCAACGCACCCGATCCGAACGAACTGAAGCCTTCAGCCGAGGCTACGGTATTGAAGCCCAGCGGGCCGCCGGATCCGAATGAGTTGACTCCGGCCGCAGGCGTACAGAGTGCGGTTGTGAACACCCAGGCGGCATCGCCGCCCGTGCAGGTCAACGAGATCCAGCAAGCGCAGGCGGCGTCGAGCAGTGCCACTGTTGCGGGCGCGAATTCCAACCTGGCTACCGACCAGGAAGTTTCGAGCAGCAAGAAAAAGAAAAAGAAGGGATTGAAGAAGATCATCCCATTCTGAAGGTAGCGAGATTAGAACATCCTCACTTCGCCGGCTGCGATTGAACGATTGGCGAGCGATAGGTTAGATCCAAGTCCTTCTCTATCTGCTGGGCTTGGGCGGGATTCGCCGCCTTCAGCTCTTCGAGAATTGGCTCCAGGAAGCGTTTGTATTTTTCCAACCCCGCGATGTCATGAGTGGTGAGGATCTTCTCCACAGCTTGCGCGGTCGCGGGAGTGACCAGTTCGAGCCTGCCCACGAAGACGCGTACAGTTTGCGCTGGAGCGGGATTGATGGTCAAGGGCAGAATCGAATTCAGAAAATCGGCCGGCACGATGTAGAACAGACGGCTCCCCTCTTCAAACCACGATTGCCGCCAAGTCTCGATCATGGCATGGGCTTCGTCGGGATAAAGACCCTGGCTGGTCAAGATATCCTGTAAATCACGACTCATCGAGTCCGGGGTGGCGGACAGTTCGGGAGGATCGAGCGAAAGTTCGCCGAGTACCGAGCCTCCGAGACTGTAGCCAAGCTTGTCTCCACGGCGCTCGAATAGAATTACGGTCGGAATTTCTTTTTGAGCAAGGTTTCTGATTTGTACTTTGCCTTCGGGCGTGACGGTTGCCGAGATGGGCAAGGAAAAAGTGGACACGCCGCGATAGAAGAGAAATTTCTCCTGCTGAGTGCCGGCGCTGGTCTTTACGACAAGAGGTGTGGCTGAAGTTTCCCGAGCAACGTAATACCGATTCGCTTCGTCCTCGTGCGGTAAGGTGACGGCTAGGTTCGGAGACACCGTGACGGAATCCCACGCGATGCTTCCGCCTCCGCGCCGCTGTTTGAGCGCCTCCCGGTCAAGAACATTCTTTGGATTGGGCTCGACGCGGCTGGCGCGCGGATACCACTCTGTCATCACTCCTTTGGAGAACGCTACCTTGACGGATAGTACAGTTTCGCGCGGCGAGTAGAAGTAGAGGACCGGTGTCTCCATGCGGACGGTCCCCTGCAAACCAGCTTTGGATTGAGCATTATTAAAATGCTCCACGAACAAGGGGAGATCGGTAGATCCGTTCAACGGTGACCATTCCACCGCCAGGCCGTTTCTGCCTGCGATAGAGGTGAAGGTACCCCATTCGTGAGCCGTGAGATCGGGATTGACAGGCTCATTCTGCGCGCCGAAGGTGGCGGAGAGAACAAGGCAAAGAACCACCAGGCCTGGGAGGCGAAAGCGAGTGGCGGGCGCGGGCATATGAGCCCTCCGGTACGCGGTATCTACTATAACTCTAACTCTGAGACGATGGTTTCAGCTAAAAGGTTAGATGGCAGGCAGTTTTTTCGGGGATCCTTAGTCTCGTCTTTGCCGGTCTGCGAATTCCTACCCGAGTACTTTCCCTAAACGCGGTAGGTGCTGACCGCTAGTAACCAGGTAACCTGCCGTCTGATCATTGACTTACCCTCCGGAGCAGGTTACCTTCGCCATATCTCCCCCTCATCAGAGGATTTCCTTGGCCCGGAAGATACTGCTCGCCGACGACAGCGTGACCGCTCAAAACATGGGGCGCAAGATCCTCGCAGACGCGGGGTATGAAGTGATTGCCGTTAATAATGGCTCCGCCGCCCTGAAGAAGATCGCAGAACTTAAGCCCGACCTGGTCATCCTCGACGTCTATATGCCCGGCTACAGCGGGCTGGAAGTGTGCCAGCGTCTTAAGGAATCGCAGGAAACGGCGCGGATTCCAGTGCTGCTGAGCGTAGGCAAGCTGGAGCCGTTCAAGCCGGAAGAGGCGCAACGGGTGCGGGCTGACGGATTTATCGTCAAGCCATTCGAAGCCAGCGAGTTGCTCAGCGCACTATCGAAACTGGAAGACAAGGTGGTGCCTCGCGCTGAACCCTCCAAGCCTGGGCGCTTTGCGCGTGCCATGGCAGCGGCAGAAGAATCTGACCGTGGTGGCCGGAATGCGACGGCGAACGAGGAAAATGGATGGAAGAACCGGATTGGGTTCCCGAAGCAGAAGACCGAGACTGAGCAGAACGTCGCGGACGCATCTCCGATCTACAACGCCATGAACCGGGATCTCCGCACCGTGGTGGACAAACCGACCCCCGCGAAGGAGGCATCGCGGCAACCGGCGGCAGAAGCGCCGGAAACCAGCGTGGATGTGGCGGCATTGGTGCCGCCCAGCTTGCCCAATGACGTGACTCCGGAAGAAGTTGCCGCGATTGCGGCTGCGGTAGCACAGATGCAAATGGCAACCGCCGCC
>Ga0182015_10007521_pt1 | contig 10594 bp, 7 predicted proteins | sample 712P3MmetaG_FD_120478 | JGI IMG/M metagenome (GOLD analysis project Ga0182015, IMG submission 120478) | Permafrost microbial communities from Stordalen Mire, Sweden - 712P3M metaG | ecosystem: Environmental > Terrestrial > Soil > Wetlands > Permafrost | place: Sweden: Stordalen | collected... | reverse complement strand
TCGATCACCCAGCAATTCAACACCACCACCAGCATGGGACGGCTGACGTTGAATGTCCTTTTGTCCTTCGCCCAGTTCGAGCGGGAAGTCACCGGTGAACGGATCCGCGACAAGATCGCCGCATCCAAGAAAAAGGGCATGTGGATGGGTGGCATGCCGCCATTGGGTTACGACGTGCAAAACCGCAAGCTCGTCGTCAACGGCGACGAGGCTTGCATCGTTGTCGAGATCTATCGGCGCTATCTCGCGCTCAAGTCAATGCATGCGCTGCGGGACGAGCTTGCCGACGCCGGGATCAAGAGCAAGCGCCGAACGCGGCCCGACGGCGCCGAATATGGGGATCAGAAGTTCTCCCGTGGGGCGCTCTATCTGATTCTTCAGAACCGACTTTACCGCGGCGAGATAGCACATAAAGGCAATTCCTATCCCGGCGAACACCCGGCCATTATCGACAAGCTGCTGTGGGACGATGTCCAGGCCGTGCTGGCCGCAAACCGCGTTGAGCGCGCAACGGGAAGGCGCGCAAGCAACCCCAGCCTGCTGACCGGCATGGTTTTTGACGAAACCGGCGAGCGCTTGACGCCAACCCATGCGGTCAAGTACCGGCCGGCAATTTGGAAGGCCTGGTGATCAACAAGATTCGCACATTTCTCGCCGACCCCGGAGCGATCCTCGATGCCATCGACAATGAATCGCACAACGGTTCAGGGCGGAGCCAACTGATCGAACGCGGCCGTCAGGTCGCGGAGGAAATCGGAGGCCAGGCGCAAGATGAACTCAAAGCGCTACTCATGGCACTGTTTTGCCGCGTGGAAATCAGATCCGATCGCGTCGCCATCACGCTCTCTCGAGGCCGCTTGACCCAGCTGCTCGCCGGGTCGCTTGATCTGGAGACGCAGCATCAAGCGCCTACGAGTGCACCGGATGATCTCCTGGAATTGACGGTGCGGGTGGGCCTGAAGCGCGTCGGTTGCGAAATGCGAATGCTGGTCGAGAACGCCAATGACCAGACGCCGGCCGATCCCAGCTTGCTCAAGCCGAAAACCGCCCCAACTCACCGCCCAGACATTGATGCGTCTGACGCCGCGGCTGCCGGCCGGTTGGGCTGAACAGCGAAAGCTCCTCGGCTTCCGTTGAGAACAAATCGTCGATTCTGCGAGTTCCCGCCTCCAATCACTTCGGCTTCGCCTGACGTCAGCTGCTCCGCCCGCGAAAAAAGTCAACCACGAAATGGCGCCGGAGAGATTTTCACAACGGCCGCCGCCGAAATCGCGCGTGCTGTTAATGGCCGAAAACCGCGGCAACTCACCGCCCAGACATTGATGCGTCTGACGCCGCAGCTGCCGGCCGGCTGGGCCGAACAGCGAAAGCTCCTCGGCTTCCGCTGAGAACAAATCGTCGATTCTGCGAGTTCCCGCCTCCAATCACTTCGGCATCGCCTGACGTCAGCTGCTCCGCCCGCGAAAAAAGTCAACCACGAAATGGCGCCGGAGAGATTTTCATAACGGCCGCAGCCGAAATCGCGCGTGCAACCGTCTCTGCCACGAATCGCTTTGAACACGAGAGCGTAACCCACGGGAATATCGCGGGTTCTCACGCACCGGGAAATATCACCCCGGAGACCCGACTGCCTGGCGGAGGGAGCGGGATTCGAACCCGCGATACGGTTTCCCGCATACACACTTTCCAGGCGTGCGCCTTCAACCACTCGGCCACCCCTCCGCTCGCCGCATTCCCTTCCGGCTGGTTCTCTTAACCGCAAGGCGAGGCGGTTATCCGCGAGAGGCGCGCACTATAATGCGGCGAGCCGCCGGCACAAGCGGGCGCCGGTTGCAATGTACGTTCACATGATTTGTCCGGTCCTGGAAGCTGATCTGTCTCGTGGTCGATCGCCTTCTTTCAGGGGGCCGTTACGTTTTACGGATAACGGGCGGTTCTGCGGATGCGGAAGCCGCGAGATCAAGCGGCGGGCACGCGCGGGTGCGAGCGCGCCTTTCGCATGCACCCCGACCGGCGGCCGAAGGGACTGGCCTTGGCCGGGACCGCGGGCGGATACCGAAGCCGGAAAACGCATCATCCGCGCGGTCTCTCCACCGGCGCATACGCGGTCAATATCGTTACCGCCACGATAGGATTGCAAACAAGCCTTAGCCTTGTAAGATTTTAGGCGCTGGCAGATTACCTCGAATCGGCGTCGAGCACGGCGATCCGGATCATGTTGGTCGCACCGGGCGTGCCAAACGGAACGCCTGCAACGATTATGATGCGGTCTTGCGCTTTCGCGAAGCCTTCACGTCCGGCGAATTTGCAGGCGCGCTTCGCCATGTCGTCGACGTCATGGGCGTCCTTGGTGACGACTGCGTGGACACCCCAAACGAGAGCGAGACGGCAGGCCGTCTCCTGATTTGGCGTGAGGGCGAGGATTGGCGCTTCAGGCCGTTCCCGGGCGATGCGAAACGCCGTCGCGCCGGAAGACGTCCAGGCGACAATCGCCTTCAGATCGAGCGTTTCGGCGAAATTTCGCGCGGCAACGGCAATCGCGATCGCATCGGTATTCGTCGCTTCGGGAGGCGCGCGCTGCGCATTGATGATGCCGCGATAATAAGCATCGCGCTCAACCTCCTCCGCGATTCTGTTCATGGTCGCGACGGCTTCCAGGGGATATGAACCAACCGCGCTTTCGGCGGAGAGCATGATGGCATCGGCGCCTTCGAAAACCGCGGTCGCGACATCCGAAACTTCGGCACGCGTCGGGACCAGCGCATTTTTCATCGATTCGAGCATCTGCGTCGCGACTACCACAGGCTTGCCGGACAGGCGCGCCATGCGATTAATCCGCTTTTGCAAGCCCGGAACTTTTTCGAGCGGCATCTCGATTCCGAGGTCGCCGCGCGCCACCATTAACGCGTCGGAAATCTCCACGATCTCGTCAAGGCGCGCGATGGCCTGCGGTTTTTCCAGCTTCGCCATCACCAGCGCGCGGCCCAAGGTCAGCTTCTTGACCTCGGCGACATCGTCCGGCCGCCGCACGAAGGAAACAGCGACCCAATCCGCGCCGGCATCGAGCCCGGCCTTGAGGTCGGCCTCGTCCTTTTTGGTGATCGACGAGACAGGGATTTCGGTGTCTGGCAGACTGACGCCCTTGCGGTTCGATATCTCGCCTGCGACATCGACGCTGGCAACGGCGCGGGTCGAGCTGGCCTCGACGACATGAAGTCGCACCTTGCCATCATCGATGAGGATGGCGTGGCCATTTTTCAAGGACCGCAAAATTTCGGGATGCGGAAGACTCACCCGGCTTTGATCCCCAGGCGCGGGGTCCGAGTCGAAAACGAAATTCGCGTCCTTGACGAGTTGGACCGCCCGATCCTTGAAGATGCCAATGCGCGGTTTGGGACCTTGGAGATCGAGGAGAATGCCAATCGGGCGTCCGCATTCTTCCTGGAGCGCCTTGATCATTGCGGCTTGGCAGCGCATCTGATCATGCGTGGCATGGCTCATATTGATGCGAAAGAGATCGGCGCCCGCATGAAATAGCGCGGCTATCGTTGCTGGATTTGCGGACGCTGGTCCAAGCGTCGCAACGATCTTGCACCGGCGCAGCCGCACTTCAGCCTCGTCAAGGTAGATGATTAGGGATTTGGCTGGCCTTGCGTCGAATCGGTCAATTGAACGGTCCAGTTCTTGGCTTCCTTGCCCGTATCGACTTCGAAAAAGCCGGTTCTGTCGAAACCACGCACGAAGCAATCTTCCCGCCCAATGATCCGGAATTCACGGTCGCGCGTGCACATGAAAGCCTTGCCCTTCCATTCGCCGCCATGCTCGTCCATCGCATAGACATAGTAGTACTCGGCCGCCAGGGCGCCGCGCACCAATGTCTCGCACCCGCTGGGTTTTAAATTCCACCAGCCCTCGCTGACCCATGTCTCGCCGTCGGTATAGGCAAGCGAAACGCTCACCCGGCTGGAGGAATTGTTGCAGAGACGAAAATCCGCGCGCACAGGGGCAACCAAACCGCAAAAGACGGAGATCGCCATCGCGGCGGCAAGAATCGCTCGTTGCATCGACGTCTAAAATGGTAGCGTTAGCGTGCTTGGCAATCTCGGGACCGCCCAGCCGGCGGCGACAGCCGAATGGAGCGTAGTCCCGTCTCTCCGTCTCCGTAAAGCATGATCCTTGCAAGGGGAAGGCGAATTCACGCCAGGGAATAGCGAAAGACGCGAACCGGTACGCCGCGCCGCCTTCGGGACGAAAGATCCGGCCGGCGGTGGGCGCGCGTGTTTTGGACATTCGTTTTTAGGGTTGATCGCCGCCCGCGAATGCGGCATAGGTCGGCGCTTCGTTTCCAACCGGCTCCGAGCGCCGGTTGTTTTTTGGAACCATCCCATGAAAGTCCGCAACTCGTTGAAATCGCTGCGCACGCGCCACCGCGCCAACCAGCTGGTGCGGCGCAAGGGCAGAGTGTACATCATCAACCGGACGCAAAAACGTTATAAGGCGCGGCAGGGGTGACGCCGGTAGCGGCGACCCGGCGCGGCTTTTCCAGGTTGAAGCTTATGCGTGCGAATTTCCTCCATGCCACAAGCTTGGTTGCCGCGATGGTAGCAGGCGTTTTTGTCCTGGCCGAAGCACACGCGGAAGGCGACAGTGTACCGCATGGCGAGGGGAGCGGAAACACCGCCGATGACTTGCCGATTCCGGCGCGACCCTTCTCCGGTTTCGATTTCGATAGGCTTTGGGCGGCGCCTGGCGAAGCTGGCGAAGGAAAAGCCGACGAAAATTTGGGTCTGGAAGGGCGAAATCCTGCCGGCCCGCCAGGATCTTCCCGAAGGCCTGCGCCCGCGCCCGAGGCTGCGCCAAAATCCGGCATTGCCGAATCCCCGCAGCTCAAGCAAGCCTTGGCGCCAAAACCCGCGCCGGAGGCCATGCGCAAGCAATTGCTTGATGGCCTGTTTGACCGTCTGCGCAAAGCCGGCGACCAAGGGGACGCGCAGCGAATCGCCGCATCGATCGAGCGCGTCTGGCTGAACTCGTATTCGGATACCGCAAATCTGCTCATGCAGCGGGCAATGGTTTCCATGCAGGCGGGAGACTATCCGCTGGCGCTCTCGCTTTTCGACAAGCTTGTCGCGTTTGAGCCCGACTGGGCCGAAGCCTGGAATCAGCGCGCGACAACGCGGTTTCTCACCGGCGACACGGATGGCGCGATGGCCGACATCGGCGAAGTCGTCAAACTGGAACCGCGCCATTTTGGCGCGCTCGCCGGCATGGGCATGATCATGCAAGGGGAAGGTCTCGAGAAAAGCGCCTTAAAAATTTTCAAAAAGGCGCTCGGAATTTATCCGCTTGAGCCAAATATACAAAAGCTCGTCGAAAAGCTCACGCTCGAAATCGAAGGGCAGGATATTTAGCGCGCGAATTTACAAAAATTGCAGTCTCTCGGGATCAGCCTTAAGAGTCTTTTTCAAGAGCCGGAGCACCGCCTTCAGCCCGTACCCAGCACGAGCGAAAGGAAGCCCGTGGTTCCATTGCGAACGAGCCGAGAGCGGCGTCAATTCGAAAACGGTGCGTCCGGCGCGAGCCGGTTTGACGTAGCCGCGTGGCGAAGAGGCAGCGGTCCGCGAAGCGGACGCAATGGAAGCGCGCGACTGCAGAGGCGCCCTGCGAGCCGCGCGGCGCATTCTTCGAGACGGCCTTTGGCCTCCCAAGGATGAAAGAGAGGAATTCAGCCCTTCACCCGATTGCCCTGCGTCATCGACCCCAAGGATATTCGGGTTTTGCCTTAGAAGAGCGATATTTGATGATTTTCATTGCCGCGCAAATGACGCTTGCGCGAGGTGTCACATTATTGCGACGGATCTGCAATTTCTGTTGAGAAAGGCGGGCAGCCCGCCCCGCCGGCCGTCTTAAGCGTGTAAGCTCCCGCCAGCGGACCGTTCGAAGGCCCCAGCTGGCGGGGCCGCGATGGGGACCATGCTCCGGTTGCGCAGGGCCGGTGCGGCGAGCTGGTAAATAAGGGATTGGATTCCTTTGATGCGCCGTGCCGTCACAAAGCGTTCCCATTTCAACATGCGGCCGGTTCTGGCGGCGATTACGAGCGCCCTAATCGTCATGGTGTTGCCGCCCAGCGCCTCGCCCGGCCGGGCGGAAACAATGTCGAGCGCTTTGGCGCGCGCTTATGCCGGCAACCCGGACATGAACCAGCAGCGCGCCGGGGTCCGGGCCACCGATGAAAATCTGCCCCGGGCAACATCGGCCTGGCGGCCGACGGCCAACGCAAACGCGCAATATGGCTACAATCGTCTCGATGAAACTGACGCGAGTGGCACGCTGCGACCCGTGAGAGCCAACACCGCCAATTGGATTTATGGTCTCACCGTCACCCAAAATCTCTTTAATGGCAACCGCACAGTGAACGGCGTGCGGCAGGCCGAGTCCAATATTTTCGGGGCGCGCGAGACCATGCGCAACACCGAGCAGAACGTCCTCCAGAGTGCCGCGACCGACTACATGAACGTCCTGCGCGATACTGCTATTCTCGATCTACGCAAAAACAACATCATCGTCCTTCAAGAGCAACTGCGTCAGACAGTTGATCGTTTTACGGTCGGAGAGGTGACCCGGACGGACGTCGCCCAGGCCGAATCGAGCCTCGCTTCGGCGCGCTCCGATTACTTCACGGCGCAAGCCAATCTAGAAACCAGTATCGCCGATTACCGCCAGGTGATCGGCGTCCAGCCGACAAGACTCGAACCGGCGCGCACCATCGAGAGTCTGCTGCCGCATACGCTTGGCGTTGCTGTCCAACTTGCGCTTGCCGAGCATCCAGAAGTTCAGGCGGCGTTGCATGCGGTGGACGCCGCCGCGCTGCAAGTCAAGCTGGTCGAGGGAGAACTCTACCCGACGCTCAACCTCGTCGGCAGCGTCCAAAACACTTATGCCTTTGAGGGATTTCCCGGAGAGCGTTTCTTCAATGGCTCGATCGCGGCTCAGCTGTCTATACCGATCTATGAAGGCGGCGAAGTCTACGCCCGCGCGCGGCAAGCCAAGGAAACGCTCGGTCAGGCCAGGCTGCAAGCCGACCTCCAGCGTGATATGGTCCGCGCGACGGTGGTCTCGTCCTGGGGCCAGCTCGATAGCGCGCGCGCCGTCATCCAATCTTCCGTAGCTTCGGTCAAGTCCAACGAAATCGCGCTCGACAGCATCCGGCAAGAAGCGCAAGTCGGTCAGCGCACGACTTTCGATGTTCTATTCCAGCAGCAGCAGTTGCTGAATGCGAGAGTTGCCCTCGTCACCGCCCAGCGCGACCGTGTCGTTGCCTCCTATGCGGTGATGGCCGCGATCGGCCGTCTTTCCGCTGAAAACCTTAACCTAAACGTTACGCAATACGATCCGACCATCCATTTCGATCAGGTCAAGGACAAGTGGATCGGCCTTCGCACGCCGGATGGACGCTGATCGGCCATTCGAGTGGCCGCCAGCTTGGGTCAAGGCGAATCCGCCAAGCTGTGCTCGCCCTTAAGAACACCAGAGGGCGGGCCCAGGCGGGCCGGGGCTCCGGGGTTGAGGTAAAGCCTTGTGATATCCGCGTTATCTCGCCTGACCAGCGAAGTTAAGCTAGACCCTGATCGATCGAAGCCGAAGCGAATCATGCTCGCTGTCTCTCTAGTCCTGCCGCCGAAGCGGTACGTTCAACGGAAATATGAAAATGCATAAAGCACAAAGTTCCATCGCAGGTTTAGCGATCATGAGCGTGGCGGAGCGCTTTCGATGCAACGGTTCGCGCCCCAGGATGCTGGTTTTCGCAAGTTCCGCGGTACCGCCTCGGCGGGCCAAAATCTAGCGGCTCGATGGCCGAGCCTGTTCCAGATGCGCGATCTTGCAAGGATCGGCGTATGTTCCTTTTGAAGGTATTTGGAGATCATGAGCCAAACCAACTCCCAATTGACAGACGATCCGGTGCCACAGCCAAGCCCGCATGAACCAACGATGGAGGAAATCCTCGCATCGATCCGGCGAATCATCGCCGGCGACCAGGCGGTGCTTGCAAGCGAGAGCGGGTTACATGGGGAAGCTCCGCGGCCGGAGCCAAATGGCGAAGCCTTCGAGCCGGGTTCGCGCGCGGGAACTGGGCGTACTTTCGTGCCAAACGCCAGGGACGGTTCAGTCGGCGCCGCCTTCAACGCCCTTCTCGCCAGCCGGTTTGTCCAGCGCAGCGACGCCGTCATCGATCTTACCCGCGAAATGCTGCGTCCCATGCTCAAGACTTGGCTCGACGACAATCTGCCGGGCATCGTGGAGCGCCTTGTCAACGCCGAGATTGAGCGAATCGCTCGCGGCGAATAAACAAGGCTCAAAGCCAGCGGCGCGGGGTACGTTTGCCTTACGAATGCCCGGCGCGACGGGTGTTCCAGGCTGCCCACGCCTGCTTGCTTTTTGCCCGCATGTTTGGCATCGCTCACATTTAACGCGGCCGGCCCCGGCTGGCCGCCAAAAGCGCGCGAGCGACCGGAACACCGATCCAACGATGGAAAAGACTTTCGATCCAAAGGCGGTCGAAGACCGTATCGCTTCGGCATGGCAACTCGCGGGCGCTTTCCGGGCGGGCCGCCCGGAGCGGGCAGGGGCGGCGCCTTTCACGATCGTTATTCCGCCGCCGAACGTCACCGGCTCATTGCATATGGGCCACGCGCTCAACACGACCTTGCAAGACATTCTCTGCCGCTTCGAGCGGATGCGCGGCAAGGACGTGCTTTGGCAGCCCGGCACGGATCACGCCGGCATCGCCACGCAATTGGTGGTCGAGCGGCAATTGATGGAGGCCCAAGAGCCCGGCCGCGTCGCCTTGGGCCGCGAAAAGTTTCTGGAGCGCGTGTGGGAGTGGAAAGCTCAATCCGGCGGCGCGATCGTCGAGCAATTGAAGCGGCTCGGCGCCTCCTGCGATTGGTCGCGCGAGCGCTTCACCATGGACGAGGGGCTGAGCGCCGCCGTGCGCAAAGTGTTCGTCCAGCTTTACCGCGAAGGGCTCATCTATAAGGACAAGCGGCTGGTCAATTGGGACCCAAAACTACAAACCGCGATCTCCGATCTCGAAGTGGTGCAGGTCGAGACCAAGGGCCATCTTTGGCATTTCAAATATCCGGTTGTTGACGATGATGGCTGCGAGACCGGCGAATTCATCGTGGTCGCGACGACACGGCCGGAAACCATGCTCGGCGATACGGCGGTCGCGGTCCATCCCACGGATGAGCGCTATCTCCACCTGCATGGCAAAAACGTGCGGCTGCCTCTCGTCGGCCGCCTCATTCCGATTATCGCCGACGAATATTCAGACCCGGAAAAGGGAACCGGCGCGGTGAAGATCACCCCCGCGCATGATTTTAATGATTTCGAGGTCGGGCAGCGACACAAATTACCGCGTGTCAACGTCCTTGATGCGGAGGCGCGTGTAACGCTGCGCGACAATGGACATTTTTTTCATGGTTTCGCGTCCTCCGACGAACTTAACGCCACGGTCGATGCGCTCGACGGCTTTGACCGCTTCGAGGCGAGGAACCGTGTCGTCGCGATGATGGACGAGCGCGGGCTCCTCGATAAAGTCGAACCCAACACCCACACGGTCCCGCATGGCGACCGTTCCCACGCCGTGCTGGAGCCTTGGCTCACCGACCAGTGGTACGTAACCGCCAAAGTTCTTGCCGAGCCGGCGCTGGCCGCCGTGCGCGAGGGCTGCACGAAATTCGTCCCGAAGAATTGGGAAAAAAACTATTTCGATTGGCTCGAAAACATTCAGCCCTGGTGTATCTCGCGTCAGCTTTGGTGGGGCCATCGCATCCCGGCGTGGTACGGGTTCAGTCGAGAGAATAGCCCACCTCCAACGATGGTTTTTGTGGAAACAACCGAAGTGGAAGCGGTTAGTTCGGCTCGGGCATATTATGGCACTGATGACGTGATTGTCGTGAACGACGCTTTCGAGGCAGCTGTAATAATTCAAAATGAACAGTTTCCCTCCAGAAAGGCCATCTGGCGCGACGAAGACGTCCTCGACACTTGGTTTTCCTCGGCGCTCTGGCCGTTCTCTACCCTTGGCTGGCCCGACGAGACGCCGGAGCTAAAGCACCGTTATCCGACGAGCGTGCTCGTCACCGGCTTCGACATCATTTTCTTCTGGGTCGCCCGGATGATGATGATGGGCTTGCATTTCATGGGCGAAGTTCCCTTCCGCGATGTCTATATCCATGCCCTAGTCCGCGACGAGAAGGGCGCCAAGATGTCGAAGTCGAAGGGCAATGTGGTCGATCCTTTGCACCTCATCGAAACCTATGGCGCGGATGCCCTGCGCTTCACGCTCGCGGCCATGGCGGCGCAGGGACGGGACGTCAAGCTATCGACGCAACGCATTGAGGGATATCGAAATTTTGGCACAAAGCTTTGGAACGCGGCGCGCTTCGCCGAAATGAACGGCTGCACGGGGCTCGGCGTGGTGCTGCCGCGCGTCGAGAGCAAGCTCGATGTCTGGATCTTCGGCAAAACCGAGAAGGTGTTTCAAGAGGTCACCAAGGCGATCGAATCCTATCGCTTCAACGATGCCGCC
>Ga0182015_10007520_pt1 | contig 10594 bp, 5 predicted proteins | sample 712P3MmetaG_FD_120478 | JGI IMG/M metagenome (GOLD analysis project Ga0182015, IMG submission 120478) | Permafrost microbial communities from Stordalen Mire, Sweden - 712P3M metaG | ecosystem: Environmental > Terrestrial > Soil > Wetlands > Permafrost | place: Sweden: Stordalen | collected... | reverse complement strand
GACGCTACTACCGAGACTACGTCGACCTCATGACCCACGTGGATGCGGTGCTGCCCGGCCGCGTGCATCGGGTATTCTACGAATCAATGGTCGAGAATACCGCGGCCGAGGTGCGTAGACTGCTCGATTACTGCGGCCTGCCTTTCGAGGAGGGCTGCTTGCGATTCTACGAAAATGGGCGTGCAGTACGCACCGCGAGTTCGGAACAGGTCCGTCGGCCCATTTTTCGTGATGGCATGGATCAGTGGCGGCACTATGAGCCGTGGCTCGGCCCACTGAAGCAGGCCTTGGGCGACGTGCTCGACTGTTATCCGGCCGTTCCGGGGTGAGCGGCCACAAATTGATGTGGGGGATGTGGCGAAAAATTATTGTATAGGGAGCAAGAAGACTATGAGTCGCATGCGTATTGATACCGGTGCCGGTGGCTGCCGCCAGAACACCACTCGCCGTTCGGGACTACATCCTCGCAATCTGCTGCAGCGATTGCCGCTGGCATCGGCTATTTCCGCGATTCTTGCCGGCGGCATGCCGGCAGCGCATGCCGCGGCCGAAGCGGATACCAACACGCTCGAGGAGGTGGTCGTCACGGCGCAGAAAAGGACAGAGAATCTGCAGGACGTGCCGATCAGCATCCAGGCGCTCGGCAACGAGAAGCTCGAAGAGTTGAACATCGTCAACATCGATGACTACGTGAAGTATCTATCGGGTGTGACCACGGTCAAGGGCCTCGGTCAGGGCGGCAACGGCATCGGCACGACGCACATGTACATGCGCGGCGTGGTCAGCGGTCAGGACGGTAACCACTCGGCCTCGCAGCCCAGCGTCGGCACGTATTTCGACGAGCAGCCGGTCACGACCATCGACGGCACGATCGACATCCATGTGTACGACATCGCACGGGTCGAGGTGCTCGAGGGTCCGCAGGGAACCCTGTACGGCGCGAGTTCCGAAGCGGGCACCATCCGCATCATCACCAACAAGCCGGACCCGACCAAGTTCTCGGCCGCGTACGACGTTGGCGGCGACTCCATAGACCACGGAGGCTTGGGCTCGGTGGTCGAGGGCTATGTCAATATGCCGCTGTCGCCGATTGCGGCGATCCGTATCGTCGGGTGGGATGAGCATAACGGCGGGTTCATCAATAATGTCGCCGGGACAAACGCCGCGGCCGGAATCGTCGACGGGGTTCGGACGTTTCCGACCTCCGGGACAACGCTCAACAACGCTGCATGGGTCAGCAAAGACTACAACACCAGCGAGACCAAGGGTGGGCGCGCCGCGTTGAAGCTGGACCTCGGCGATGACTGGACGGTGACGCCCTCCTTCATGGGCCAGTCGATCGGTGCCAAGGGGTTTTTCGGCTACGATCCGGCGGTAGGCAATCTGGACCTCGTGCATTCCGGTCCCGAGGATACTCAAGATTCGTTCACACAGACCGCGCTCACCATCGAAGGCAAGGTGAGTGATTTCGACATCGTCTACGCCGGCGGCTGGCTGGTCCGCAATACGCACTCGATCGCGGACTACAGCGACTATTCCTATTTTTACGACAAGTACTTTGGATCCGGCGCGAACTGGATCAGCGGAGCCGGGATCAAGGGGGTCTCTCCCGAGATCGAGCCTCAGGAGTTCGTGATCACCACGGGCCACTATACGAAGTGGAGCAACGAGCTGCGCGTCAGCACCCCGCAGCAATACCCCGTCAAAGCCACCGCCGGCCTCTTCGCCCAGCGCCAGGTGCACGAGATCTGGGAGGACTACGTGCTGCCGGGTCTGAACGGCAACCCGTACATCTTCAATCCGCAAGGCTTGGCCCAGAGCCTGACGATGCCGGGACTCGACAACAACACCATCTGGCTCACCGACGAGGAGCGTGTTGATCGCGACCAGGCTGCGTTCGGCCAGGTGACCTGGGACATCGATCCAGCCTTGTCCGTCACCGGCGGCTTGCGTTTCTACAAATACGATAATTCGCTGCAGGGTTTCTACGGCTATTCGGCGAACTACGGGGCGCTCACCGGCTTCTACCCCGGTCAGAACATCTGCGGGCCGCCGGGTGGTGCCGGCGGGCAGACCACGTACGCACCGTTCCATTTCGCGCCGTGCACGGACCTCAACCAGACGGTCTCCGGCAGCGGCCATACGGAGCGCCTCACGCTGAACTACAAGTTCGATCCGGATCGCATGGTGTATGCGACCTTCTCCACCGGCTTTCGGCCGGGCGGCGTGAATCGCGTGTACGACCCAGAGATCAAGGCCATCTTCCCGCCGTACCAGGCCGACCAGCTCAAGAATTACGAAATCGGCTGGAAGACCCAATGGGACGGACATCGGCTGCGCTGGAACGGCGCCATCTTCGTCGAGGACTGGAACAACTTCCAGTTCCTGTACCTCGGTCCGAACAGCGTGACCGTCGTGCAGAACGCGGCATCGGCGCAAATCAAGGGTCTCGAGACCGAGGTCGAATGGGCGGCGGGCGGCGGCCTGTTGCTGTCCGGAGGGGCAACCTTCCTGCACGCCGTGACCACCGCGAACTACTGCGGGCCGCAGGCAACCATACCGGGCACGACCCAGCTGTCGACCAACTGTCCCAACCAGATCAACTCATATCCGGTTGGCAACGCGCCGAACGGTCCGGAGGCGCCGGCGGGCACCCGGCTGCCGGTTGCCCCGAAGGTCAAGCTCAACCTGGTGGCGAGGGAAACATTCCCGGTCGGAGACTGGGAGGGATTTGGACAGTTGTCGGGGATGTACCAGACCAGCACGACGCCGCTGCTGCGCCTCATCGATCAGCAAACCATCGGCGATATGCCGGGGTACGCGCTGTTTGACGCGTCCACCGGCGCGGCGAGGAACGGTCTGACGCTGCAGGTTTACGTATCGAATCTGCTCGATAAGAACGCCCAGCTCACGCGCTTCGTGGAATGTGCCACGACAACCTGCAATCAGCCGTACATCATTCCGACGCAGCCGCGGACCGTCGGCATCAAATTCGGACAGAAGTTCTAAAGCTCGATGCGATGCGCTGGCGGGCCATCCGGCCCGCCAGCCCCCGAGGTGCCAATGCTGCCCAGAATCCTGAGGTGCGCCGCTGTGCTGGCGGGCTGCCTCTTGAGTTCGATGACGCTGGCCGGGCGTCTGCCTGTGCTGGGACAGATCGATCTGCCGCATCCCTATTATTACCGGGAGATGTTTCTCCCGCAGCTGACCGCGGGGCCGTCGAGCCTGACCTGGTCGCCGGACTCCAAGGAGCTGATCTTTTCGATGGGCGGCTCCTTGTGGCGCCAGCGCGTGGGCGCCACCACCGCGGAACAATTGCCGGGGAGCGCCGGCTATGATTATCAGCCGGATTGGTCGCCCGACGGCCGCTGGGTCATCTTCACGTCCTACACCGGTGAAGCGCTGGAATTGTGGGTGTTGGATCTGCAAACCGGCGCCTCGCATGCGCTCGGCAGCAATGGAGCGGTGAATGTCGAGCCGCGCTTTTCCCCGGACGGACGGCGCGTCGTGTTCGTCTCCACCCTGTACAACCGGCGCTTTCACATTTTCACCGCCGACTTCGACGCGGGTAAGCTCGTCAACGTCCGGCGGTTGACCGGTGAACACAAAAGCGAATTGCCGCGCTATTACTACAGCGCATACGATCACGAGATCAGCCCCGTCTGGACGCGCGACGGGCGCGACATACTCTACGTGTCGAATCGCGGCCATATCTACGGCACCGGCGGTTTCTGGCGCATTGCTGCAACGGACGCCGGCACCGGCGCCGGCGCCGAGGGGCGCGAGATTCACTACGAGGAGACCAATTGGAAGGCGCGCCCCGACGTGTCGCCGGATGGCTCGAGACTGGTGTTCAGCTCCTACGAGGGGCGGGGCTGGCACAATATCTGGGTGATGCCGGCGATGGGCGGCGACGCATTTCCGATCGCCTACGGGGACTGGGATCAAACCAATCCGCGCTGGTCTCCCGACGGGAAAAGCGTGGCGTTCATTTCCAATCAGAGCGGGACCACCGAAATCGACGTCGTGCCCATACCCGGCGGTGATGTGCGGCCGCTGGTCACGACCGAACGCCGGTATCCGACGGCGCGAGCGACGCTGCGCTTGCAGCTGCGCGACCGGGCGGGGAATCCGGCTTCGGCCCGGGTCAGCGTCACCGATGCCGAAGGCCGCTTCCATGCGCCGGAGGATGCGTGGATCCAGGCGGACGACGGCTTCGAGCGCAGCGAGCGCCGCGTCGAAGCCCACTATTTTCACGCTCGCGGGAACGTCTCCATCAATGTGCCGGCCGGCCTGATCGACGTGGAGATCCTTCGGGGGTTCGAGCGCCGCTTCGAGCGGCGTCAGGTGACGGCGGCGGCGGGAGCGGTTGCCGAACTCGCTGTCGATCTGGATGACGAGAAATGGAACGTGCCGGACCCGGGGCATTGGGTCAGCGCGGATGTGCATGTGCACATGAACTACGGCGGGGTGTACCGCAACACGCCGGCTCACCTCGCAGCCCAGGCTCAGGCGGAAAACCTGGGCCTGGTAAACGCGCTCATCGTCAACAAGGAACAGCGCTTCCCGGACATCGCCTTCAATGGGAAGCACGTCGATCCCGCATCGCAACCGGACGCGCTGGTCGTCCATGGACAGGAGTTCCACACCAGTTATTGGGGACATCTCGGGATACTCGATACCGATGCGGTGATATTGCCCGGCTATGCCGGCTATCCGAATACCGCCGCGGCCAGCCTGTATCCCATGAACGCCGATGTGGCCGACATGGCTCATGCGCGTGGTGCCGTGGTGGGCTACGTGCATCCGTTCGACGAATACCCACAACCGCTCGCCGAGCCGCGCCAGGAACTGACCAACGAACTGCCGGTCGACGTGGCGCTGGGCAAGGTGGATTACATGGAAATCCTGGGGTTCAGCGATCATCGGTCCACTGCGGCCGTATGGTATCGCCTGCTCAACCTGGGATTTCGAATCCCCGCCGCCGGCGGCACCGACGCCATGGCCAATTTCGCCTCGCTGCGGGGGCCGGTGGGAATGAACCGGGTGTATGCGCGGGTCCCCGATGGCCCGCTGAACCCGCGGGAATGGCTGGATGCGCTCAAGGCGGGCCGCACGTTCGCGACCAACGGACCCCTGTTGGGATTGGAGTTGGGCGGGGCGCACATCGGCGATGAGTTGAAGTTTACCCAGCCGCAGCGAGCGGTGCCGTACTCCGCCCGGCTCGAATCGATCGTGCCCGTCGATCACCTGGAGCTTGTTTGCAACGGGCGAGTCGTGCAATCCTTCGTGACGCACAAGCCCGTGGATCATGCGCGATTCAGCGGCAACGTGCCGATTTCCGACAGCGGCTGGTGTTTGCTGCGTGCATCGTCCGATGCGGCGCGTTACCCGGTGCTCGATAATTATGTCTATGCAACCACCAGTCCGATCTACGTCACCGTGGCAGGGCACGCGCCCAGGTCCGCGCCGGACGCCCGTTACTTCAGCGCCTGGATCGACCGTGTCACCGAGGCGACGGCCGCTTATCCGGACTGGAACAGCGCGGCCGAGAAGCAGGGCGTGCTCGACCGGCTCAAACAGGCCGGCTTGGTGTTCGCGAGGCTGGACCAGCCGGCGGCGCGTTGACGCCGGAAGGAAATGGGCTCATGAGATCTGGGACGAGGCCGGCGGCATCCGATCATGAGGCGGGTGCGGCATCGTGCGTCGCCACGCTGCGAATCGTCCGGCGCGCGGGAGCTCACGCGGCGGCCGGATCCGCCATCACCTGAACCGGCTTTGAGGCGGCATCGACGGTCCTGAGCACCACGGGCCGGCGCCAGACGTGCATGACGTAATCGAGGACCTTGCGCGCGCTGTCCGTATCCACTCCCCGCCTGTCGATATCGCTGTTGTGCTCCAGCACCAGCGTGCCGTCGGCTTTCACCTCGGCCACGGATATGCGCGGAGCGCCGAAGTTATACTTGCCATGCAGCAGCGTCTCGCGCAGCTCGTCGATGTCCTCATCCAGCACCTTGACCGGTCCGTTGGACTGTTTTTTATAGCGGAACAAGCCCATGTCCGCCGCGAGTTCGCGCGTCAGATTGTTTCGCAGGAAGCTGAAGTCATCATCCTCGCACATGATGCGCCGCGCGGCGCCGATTCCGCCCTGTTTGACGATCTCCTCCCACAGGGTGAAGCCAAGGTGATATGGATTCACGGACAGCGCGACCTGTTCCTCCGCGGCAACGGGGCGTACGACGTCGGAGTGGCATTTGATGGCGTCGAGATAGGTGTCCTGGGGAATGAAATCCGCCTCGCGAAGCAGGCGCGCGTGCCAGTACGAGGCCCAGCCCTCGTTCATGGTCTGCGTCGCATACACGGGATAGAAATAAAACGACTCATCGCGGACCGCGAGGAAGATGTCCCTTTCCCAACTCTCCATGTCAGGGGCGTACGTGGCGATGAACCACAGGAGGTCCTTCTCCGGATGCGGCGGCAGAGGTGCGCGCTGTCGCCGTGTTCCCTGAGCGACCTTCTCGTCCGGACTCAGCGTGGCAAAGCGTGACCGGAAGGCATCATCGGGCGCCGCGGCAGGGAGCGGTGCGTATTCCGGGTAGCGTTCGCGGCGCAGTCCGCGGTCGAGGTCGATGTATTGTTCCAGCGAGAGTGCGGCATCGAGCACCTTCTCCACGGCATTGAATCCGTGGGATTCGATGTCCCGTTCGATCTGCCGCGCATGGCTGGCCGCATGCTCGATGATGTGCTCGCTGCCTTGTTCCTGGGACCTCTTGAACATGAGATTGTTCTTGGAGAAATCCGCGTGGCCCAGCACATGGGCCGCGACCAGCGTGTTGTCGGCCAGACCATTGCTCGCCGCCAGGTAGGCGCGTCCGGGGTTGCCCGGGAAGACGACCTCGAACAATCGCGAATAGCCCATGTGGCGCTGTAGCAACTGATAGATGTAGCGGGCGCCGAACGACCAATGCGGCATGCGAACCGGCAGGCCGTATACGGCAATCTCCGTCATGAAGCTGTCGGGAACCGCTTCGAATATCACGGGGGACCAGTCCAGTCCAAGTTTGTGGGCGAGATCCTCGAGGCGGGGCAGATAGTCGCGCCAGTTGGTCGTCACGGCGTTGGCCCCGGCGCATCGGTCGCGGCGGCCGATTGCGCCTCGATGGTGAAGAAATGGCGGACCGCGGTGGCGACATCGTTCGCATCACGGATGGTACACCGCCCGCTGGGCAGGCCGTCGGCGCCGACGGCATCGAAGAGCTTGGAGGTTTCGCTATGGCTGCTGCGCAGTCCGGATGCGATCTCCACATAACCGGCGTATTGCGCGTCCTTGGCGATTGATTCCAACTCGGTGCGCGCGCGGTCCCGATCGTCCACGGCATTGTCGCCGTCCGAGGCGTAAAACAGATAGAGATTGCAGTTGCCCGGGTCGAAGCGCTCGTGGATGATTTCCTGCACCTTGGCCAGGCCCGTGGATGCCACCGTGCCGCCGCTGCCGGCCACCTTGAAGAAATCGGCCTCGCTGAATTCCCAGGCTTCGGTGGTGTGTGCGACGAACACGATGTCGAGGGATCGATACTCGCGCCGCAAGCCGGCGGCTACCCAGAAAAAGAAGGTCTTCGCCAACTGCCGATCGGCGTCGGTCATGCTCGCGGACACGTCCAACAGGAAGAAAACCGCGGCGCGCAAAGCAGGCTGCGGGCGGCGCGCGAGTTGCCTATAGCGCAGATCCTCATCGATGAATGTGGGCGCGGATGAATCGCGCCCGCGGCGCTTCACCGATTCCTTGACCGAGCGGCGGCGGTCGAGCCGCGAGCGGGCACCACGGCGGTCCCAGCCTTCGCGCTTCCATTCCGCCTCTTCCGAATGGCCCACCCGCGGTTGCAGGTTGGGCAGCCGCAACTCTTCCCACATCCAGTCGATGATGTCGTCGACCTTGAATTCCAGCAACAGTTCGGCCCCGCCGCCTTCGGTGCCGCCGGCTCCCTTGGCGCCCGGCTTGCCGGCGTTGGCCGGCCCGAGCAGGTCGCCGGGCTTCGCCGCGCCCTGGCCCACGCCCTGCGCCTCGGAATCCTGGCGCAGCCGAAAGCGATAGTGCTCGAGCATCCGAACCGGCACTTTGACCGTCCTTGCGCCGTCATTGATGATGTCGGACCCGGACACGATTTGGGGCAGGTGGTCCCGAACGGCTTCCCTGATCTTCTCGCTGTGGCGGAGCCAATCGCGCGAGCCGCGCGAGAACAGTTCGTACCATCCGTTGATGGCGTTGGAGTCCCCCCTGGGCTGGCCGCGGTCGCCGCCGCCCGGTTCCTTGCTCATTGCGTCACCCCCTTCGACAATGGGAGCCATGATGTCGCATCACTCCTGAGACAACAGCGTTGTGACGTAGTTCAGTGCCTCCTGGGCGCTGTGCTCATCATAGCCATACTCCTTGACCAGCCGTTCCTGCACCACGGAAATCTTCTGACGGGCATCGTCATCGGGACGCGCGGTGGAAGTCACCAGCCGCAGCACGTCGCGGCGCTCTTCGAACAGGTATTGCTCGATGGCCTCACGCACCCGGGCATGACTGGCGAGCCGGAACTTCTCGCCCGCCTTGAACGCCACCATGGCCTTGCGGATCACTTCCTGCCGGAAGGATTGCTTCCCGGACTCCGACACCTTGATCTTCTCTTCGACCGAGCGCAGGAATCGCTCATCCGGGGCGCGATTCTCGCCCGTCATCGGGTCGGTGACCTTGCGTTGGTCGAGGGAGGCCTCGATCTCGTCCAGGTATTTCTCCAGCAACTGTTGCGCCTCGTCCTGGAAGGACGCGAACAGGGCCCGGTGCACGTCTTCCTTGACCCAACGGTTGTAGAATTCCTTGCGCGCCGTCACCAAGTGGTCGAACCATGTTTTCTTCTGCTTCGCATCCATGCGTGCGTCGCTTTCGATGGCGTCCTTGATCGCCAACAACAACTCCATGCTGGTGAGGCTGCTTGCGTTGCCGCGCGTGATGGCGTTCGACAAGGCATTGATCACGAATCGTGGGCTGACGCCGCTCAACCCTTCATCCGGTGATTCGGCCCTGAGCCGGGCGGCTTCGGTTTCGGAGAAGCCTTCCACGGCCTCGCCGGCGAACAGGCGGACCTTCTTCGGCAGATCCAATCCCTCGCGCTCAGGCTTCGTGTGCCGGGTCAAAATGGCGAACACGGCGGCCAGGTGCAGCACGTGCGGATCCAGGTGGGTATTGCGAAAGGCGGGTGCGCCGTACACCAGCTTCCTGTAGATCCGGGCCTCTTCGCGGTACGACAGCGCGTAGGGCACCTTGATGATGACCATGCGGTCGAGCAGCGCCTCGTTCTCCTTTTCCTGGAGGAATCGATTGAACTCCGCCAGATTGGTGTGCGCGAGGATGGTTTCATCGAGATAGATCAATGGGAATCGGGCCACCTTGACGTTCTTCTCCTGAGTCATCGTCAGCAGCAGGTACAGGAATTCCCTCTTGACCTTGAGGATTTCTATCATCTCCAGAACGCCGCGGCTCGCCGCGTACACCGCGCCGGACCACGACCACGCGCGCGGATCCCCCTCATCGCCGAAGTGTGATACCTTGGAAAGATCCACCGAGCCGACCAGATCCGCGATATCGGCGGTCGAGGGATCATGAGGGGCGTATGTGCCAATCCCGCAGCGCGCCGCCTCGGACAGGAAGATGCGCTCCACCGACACGCGCAGGTAGTCGCCTTCGCATTCGCGATCCACGAAATCGCGGGCCCAGGGACTCACTTCGCCGGAGATGTCCACGCCGTATGTCTCGCGGAACTCCGCGCGCAAGCTGGTGGGAACGAGATTCAACGGCGATTCGCGCAGGGGGGAACCCTTAATCGCATACAGAGCGCCCTGATCGGTGCGGCTGTATTCTTCGAGCCCGCGCTTCAGCAGGATGGCGAGCGTCGACTTGCCGCCCGACGGAGGGCCCAGCAACAAAAGCAGCCGGCGGCCCACATCGGAGCCCGCGGCCGCGGCCTTGAAGTAATCAACGACCCGGCCGAGCGGCTCATCGACGCCGAACAGTTCACGCTTGAAGAGTTCGCGGGCCTTTTGAACATCGGTGCCCGGCACGTCGCGTCCGTACCAAAGCAGCATGTCCCAAATGTATTCGTGGCTCGTGCGCACGAGTGCGGTCGGATTTCCCGGCAGGACCGACGTCAGGAAATCGCCGAATGACCCTTCCCAACGCTGTGCACGGTGTTGACGACTGAAGTCGGTCAACGAAGTAAGAAAATCTCCGGGCTTGGCCTCTGATCTTAGCTCTGATATTCCCATCGTCGAACCTCCACTCGGGAATTGGACTGGGCACTATCGGCATCGACGCACAGCTGCCTCAAGAGAGCTTTCAGCGGAGCGCGACTCTTTCGACACTCTCATGAACCTTGTATATCAGATCGGCCACGGCATCAAATAATTCAGGGGCTTAAAGGGAAAATAAAGTGTGACGAGCGACATAGCCTTGACAAAGAATTCGGCCGTGCCCCATTTCCGAATACGCGCGAGCGACAAGAGGGCACGAGTGCATTGCGTCGACCGGCGTGACGTTGCTCACACAAGGAGCCTG
>Ga0182015_10007519_pt1 | contig 10596 bp, 9 predicted proteins | sample 712P3MmetaG_FD_120478 | JGI IMG/M metagenome (GOLD analysis project Ga0182015, IMG submission 120478) | Permafrost microbial communities from Stordalen Mire, Sweden - 712P3M metaG | ecosystem: Environmental > Terrestrial > Soil > Wetlands > Permafrost | place: Sweden: Stordalen | collected... | reverse complement strand
CAACCCGTTGAAGATAGGTGCCCTTCGCGCCCTGAGGCTTGGCCTTGGCCACAGCGTCCACGAACGCAACGATGTTTTCGATCAATTTCTCATGCGCGAAGGAGGCTTTGCCCACGCTGCCTTGGATAATCCCGGCTTTTTCCACCCGAAACTCCACCGCCCCGCCCTTCGAGGCCTTCACCGCGCCGGCGATGTCCATGGTCACCGTGCCGACCTTCGGATTGGGCATGAGGCCGCGCGGACCCAAAACCTTGCCAAGCCTGCCAACGAGAGGCATCATGTCTGGCGTCGCAACGCAACGGTCAAACGCGATCGTGCCGCCTTGGACGGTGGAAACCAGATCCTCCGCGCCGACGACATCCGCCCCCGCCGCCGTGGCCTCGTCGGCCTTGGCGCCGCGCGCGAACACCGCGACGCGCAAACTGCGCCCGGTTCCGTTCGGGAGGTTGACCACGCCGCGCACCATTTGGTCGGCGTGCTTGGGGTCAACCCCGAGATTCATCGCGATCTCGACAGTCTCGTCGAACTTCGCATTGGCGCGCTCCGTGACGAGCTTGACCGCCTCGGCGACCGGATAGAGCTTGATCCGATCAATTCCCTCGCGCGCCTTGCGCACGCGTTTCCCTGCTTGTGCCATTGCCCTACTCCACGATCTCAAGGCCCATGGAACGGGCGGAGCCCGCAATCATCCGCATCGCCGCTTCGACGGTGGCGCAATTGAGATCGGGCAGTTTTTTCTCGGCGATCTCGTGAATCTGCGCTTTCGTGATCTTTCCGGCAAAACCGCGGCCGGCGGTTTTCGAGCCCCCCTCTATGCCCGACGCTTTCTTTAAAAAAAAGGAAACCGGCGGCAACTTCATCTCAAAAGTAAAGGACCGGTCCTGGAAGGCGGTGATGACGACCGGGATCGGGGTCCCTTTTTCCATTTGCGCCGTCTTGGCGTTGAAGGCCTTGCAAAATTCCATAATGTTCAAGCCGCGCTGGCCGAGCGCGGGACCGATCGGAGGCGAAGGATTGGCAGCCCCGGCCGGCACTTGCAGCTTCACGTAACCCGTGATCTTCTTCGCCATTGTCGTAACTCCCGGACAATGCTGGCTCTTTAGCGCGTCGGTTGCGGTCGCCATCGAACCCGGCCGCCGTCAGGCAGGCGAACCGGTCGCAAACGTCTCATCCCAAAGGTTGCTAAGCGCAACCCATGGTGCCTTTCATTATCCCATCTTTTCCCCCTGCCCAAGCGGGAACGAAAATAAGTAAAGCCGCCGGGCAACCATGCCCATGCCCGGGCGAATGCCGGACCTCCGTCCGCTTCGCGGGACAGGCTTTGCGCCGCACGGCAGCAAACGCTCAAACCTTTTCGACCTGCGCATATTCGAGTTCCACCGGCGTCGCGCGGCCGAAGATCGAAACCGCGACCTTGACCCTGGAACGACCCTCGTCGATGTCCTCGACCGTCCCGTTAAACGATGCGAAGGGGCCGTCGGCAACACGCACCGTCTCGCCAATTTCAAACGAGATCGACGCCTTCGGCCGTTCGACCCCCTCGGCCACTTGCCCCTTGATGCGTTCCGCTTCGCCGTCTGGAATCGGCATCGGCTTCTTGTCCGCGCCCAAAAATCCGGTTACCTTCGGGGTGTTTTTAATGAGATGGTAGACGTCGTCGGAAAGAGTGCATTTGACCAGCACATAACCGGGAAAGAATTTGCGTTCCGAATTGATCTTACGGCCGCGGCGAATTTCGACGATATGCTCGGTCGGGACAAGAATTTCCTCGAATTGGCTCGAAAGACCACGCTGCGCCGCCTGCTCCTTGATCGATTCGGCGACCTTTTTCTCGAAATTCGAATAGGCGTGAACGATATACCAGCGCATGCTCATCGCGACAGCTCTCAACCTCGTTCGCTAACGCCTTGCTTAATGACGTGCTTGTCGAACATGGTGGTACCGAGGCTTGCTTCCGATGTATCGTGTTTCACCTGCTGCCTTGACACAAACCAGAGCAAGTAGCCCTTCCTGCTGCAATAGGAGATAACCCGCGATACGTTGCCCTCAACCTCAAACGCAATGCGGCAGCAATGACAGCTACTCTTATGGATCATTGCTTCTCCTCCCTTCAACCGACCAAGGCCCAACAGCTGCACTGAGGCAATTTGCGCGAGCGACAAAGTGGAGAGGCGCGGATCACCGATAGAGAATGATCAAGTTTCCCTCGATACGAAAATACCCGAACGCTCTTTCTCAATGCCGTTTCTCAACAGTAACCAGTATCCGCCACGCGTGAACATGCCCTAGCGGCCAATACCCAAAACGCCGGTGACGATGAGGCGGAGCGCCCCATCCACCGTGACAAAGAAAAGACTGGCGAGGAGGACCATGAAAAGAACAAGCCCCGTCGTGATCAGGGTCTCGCGGCGCGTCGGCCAAGTCACCTTGGCACCTTCGGCGCGGACCTCTTGAAGGAATTCCAGAAGGTTGGCCATTATCTTGGTGTGCCGTCCATTACAAGGCTGATGGAAACCGCACGGATTAGCGGCAGTGCCTAAACCGCATCGCGTCCCGCTCAAGATCACGACATGCGGGAAACACGAGAAGCTGGCAAAAAGCGTCGCCAAAAAATCAGGGCGCGGAACCCGAAGGCCACGCGCCACGGTTTTCTCTTATAATCAATCGCGCGCGGAACGCAAATTCAATTTTCCGGCTGGCCGGAACGCCGGCATCCTTGTGGCCTCAAACCCGAGCGGACGCGGCGGGGCGCCTCCGCTCTTGCGCGCGGTAATGGCCTGGCCTTGCGGTAACAATTTGGAGATGTGACGCCAATGACGGGCGCTGGAACAAATCATACCAAGGCAAGCCGCGGCGGCGGTCCGGCAATGATCCTGGTGCGCCCGCAACTCGCGGTCAACATCGGCATGTGCGCGCGGGCGATGGCCAATTTCGGATTGACAGATCTTCGTCTGGTATCGCCCCGCGAGGGTTGGCCCCGGTCCGGTGCTTATCGCAAAGGCGCTTATGCCGCCGCGGCGGGCGCCGTGCATCTGCTCGAAGCCGCGGCACTCTTTGAAACCCTCGAGGCGGCGGTTTCGGACCTCAATTTCGTTTGGGCAACCACGGCCCGCGAGCGGGGACAGCACAAGCAAATTTTGACACCCTCCGAAGCGATGCCGGACTGCGCCCGCAAAATCGCAAACGGCGAAAGACATGGCGTGCTGTTTGGACCCGAGCGCACCGGGCTTGCCAATGACGAAGTGGCGTTGGCCGATGCGATCATCACCTTTCCGGTCAATCCGGCCTATGCCTCGCTCAATCTGGCGCAAGCGGTGCTCTTGACCGGGTATGAGTGGATGCGCGCCGCGACGGATGCCAGGGCGCCATTCGCCATGCTCCAGCGTTCGCCCGCCGCGCGCCGCGAAATGGTATTGTCTTTTTTCGCTTATCTCGAAGGCGAGCTCGAACGCGCCGGCTTCTTCCGTCCCGAGGCGAAGCAGAAGGTGATGCGGCGCAACCTGCGCAATATGTTCCATCGCATGCAACTCACCGAGCAGGACGTGCGCACCCTACGCGGCATGGTCGTGCGCCTCGTTGAAGGGCCAAGGAATGGTGTTGGCCCGGACAAAATGCTCGCCGCGAACGCGGCCGCCCCGTCCGCGCATTCCAGTGATTCGCTGGCCGGCGATGAAGACTGAACCATGGGTTGAGATTGGCCAGCCGGCCGGCTCCAGTGGTTGACGCTTGCGTTCGCCGCGGGCGTTGAATCGATATCCACCGGCATTCAAATTGCCCTGTCTCAGCCGGCAAAGCGTCAAAAGCGCCCTCGGCACGCCCCAGTGGGGGCGGAAGGCGCCGGCTATGGCGCCAGAGCCATCATTTGGCGGCCGATGACAGGGCTGTTCGGTCTAGGCTTTGACTATGAAGAATGAACGACATTTAGACATTCAATTTTTGCGTGAACGCAACATTTCCATAACAACGATTCGACGGCGTTGATGAAGTGGGATTCACCAAGTATACATAGTATCAGTTTCTCTTATTTTAATCATATTGTCCGTTTAACACGTATATTTACGATCGTGTTAACGATAGAATCATATGTCATTTGAATACGTACAATAAATCCGCGCCAGGAAACGTTGCGTTAATATTGCATAAGTATCCATCTATACGCAATGATTACGAAAGGGATTGTCCAAGATGGCACAGTTTTTATCTATTTCATCTAGCATCGCCGGTGCGAAAAAAGCGACGCTTGCCGCAACTCTCGCGATCTCTTGGCTAAGCCTCGGCGCCCCGCCGTTTTCAATCGCCGCATTGGCGTTTACCCACATGACACCCGGCAGCTGCCCGGCGAGCGGGATTTCTTCATCCTCGGGCGCGATCAATCTCACCTCCAACTGCAAAGTTGGCGGAAATATCACCTTGTCGGGAACGGCTTCGCTGACGATGACGGCTGCCGTGTTGACGGTTAATGGCAACATTGTGCTGAACGATCAAGCTCAGCTGGCCATCACGAACGGGGGCCTAACTATTCCACAAATATATTATAATCAATACTCTGTATCATTAAACAATTCAGCTAATATAAGTTTGAATAATTCTACTCTTGTGACGACAGGCATTTTGAATACTTATTATTCGATGACGCTAGAGGCTTATAATAATTCTGTTGTGGATTTCGAATCTTCAACTTTATCGTGGCAGGGAGGCAGCTGGCTCCTTGGAAACTTTCACGATCAATCGCAACTGATCGTCGACAGTTCTAGCGACGTGCCGACCGAAATTTATCCGTTCGACTCGTCTCAAATTTCAGTGTCGAACTCAACATTTGCTGCTCTCTATGTCGACTTTATTTCGGGGAGCAGTGCCACCATCAATGTGCCGCAGTATGACGCTAACGGAAACTTCAACTTCGTTTTTGGTAAAAGTCCCGGATTCAATTACTCGATAAACATGACAGCCAGTCAGACTAGGCTTGGTCTCGAGTCCCATCCAGGATCAAGCATGATCTTGAATGGCGGGGGTGCGGGAAGCACGACGGACATACCTGTGCAAATTTCCTATTACGTCGAAAACAATACAGCTCCCGTCTCTATCAAAGGGTTGCATGATCTCAGCGATATGACTCGTCAGTTCACGGATCAAGGGCGGAACATATCCTTGAACCACGTCAATTTGAATCCCATTGCGTGGTCAGTCTATGTCAGTCAAAGCAACGGATTTCCAGTTACGATCAGTAACTCAAAAATAAACGAGCTTGGGGTTTTAACCAACGGACTAGTGAATATTTCGAACAGCACTCTGCAGCTTGCGCAATTGGGGGCATTTGGCTCCGGTTCGCAATTGAACATCACGGGCACACAAATTTGGTCGCAGGCGATTGTCGCGCAAAATGGCGGCCAGGTGAGTATCAATTACGGTGGAATTCATGGGAACGCCATTTCCGCGGCAGGTAATGGCTCCAGCATCAGCATGTCCAATGTGCTGGAATATCGAAACGGCTCAGCATCCATGTCGTGCGCGCAAAATCCGGCGACCGGATATGCGCCGAATAATAATGGCGTGCCGCTATGCAATCCGCAAAATCCATTGGGTCAATGCTCGCAGGTGAGCACCCAGAACGGTGGAGTGGTGACCGGAATTCCGGCTTGCGATTGATCGCTCGCCGTCTCCATGGCCGCAATCGGCCGAGGCGGCGCGCATAAAGGTGCATTCGTTAAGTCAACTCGGATTTCGCCTGAATTGATCTGGAGAGGATTTGCGGGCTCAGTGGGGCGTATGATCGTTGGGCATCGACCGCAAACGCAAAAGCGGCCGCTCTCCCCTCGCCTTGGCCTGCTCTGGCCGCCAAGCAAGCGGTCGGGCCGCTCCGCAGGCAAAAAATTATCCTCCGGATCGACGGCAAAACCGTCCCCCCATCACCTTCGCGGCGCCTTTTGATTGAGGATCATCGGGAGCCCATGCCGCCGCAACGCAAAAAAAAACGGGTGGGCCTCTTGCTTTTGTGCACCGCACGTGCATATTGTTGCGATGCGGCAGGTTTGTTGCCGCGAATGCCCCTGTGGGTGTTTCCTCCCTTGACTTGGGCCGCTTGCGGCAACGCCGGCGGCCTCTTTATTTCCCTATTTTCAGCTGTCCTTATTTATTGCTGATCTGTCTTTCGGTCACAGTCGCTGGTTGGCACGGCCGGCGCGCGGAAAATGAGCTATTGACGGATGATGTCAGTTGTGATAGATCACTCCGTTGGCGGCAAGCCTCTTGCCGCCGAGATGCCCTCCTTGGGCGTTTCCTCCCTAGACTTGGGCCGCTAGTGGCAACGCCGGCGGCCTCTTTGCCTCTTTAATGTCCTGCTGGCTTTTTTGCCGCCGCGGTTCGTGAACTGTCTCGCCGGCAGCGCGGGACGCGAGCTGTCCGCCCGGCCAGCCTTTGCCCAGAAGCATGGCCAACTATTCCGCCGCGGTGCGATGCCGGTCGCGGCGCGCCGCAACCGCATCCGCCAAAACACAAGCGACCTTGGCCAGATCGGCGGCGACTTCCGCGAACCTTTCGCCCCTGCGCACGGCGCGTTCGTCCATGTAGAGGGCCCGGCTTACTTCGATTTGCATCGCATGACAATCGTTTGCGGGATCGCCATAATGTTCGGTTATGAAGCCCCCGGCGTAAGGCTTGTTGCGCTGGACATCATAGCCGCGGCGGCGCAGCTCATATTCGACGGCATCGACAAAATCCGCGGCACAACTCGTTCCATAGCGATCGCCCACGACGAAATCCGGCTTTTGCGGCAATTCGAGAGCTGCCGCCCACGAAGGCTGGCCGGTGCGCACCGAGCCCGAAGGCATGGAATGACAATCGACGAGGACGGCAATGCCGAAATATTGTCGCGCCCGGTCGACGAGCCCGCGCAGGCATGCGTGATAGGGTTTGTAGAGTTTCTCGATTCTGGCGATCGCTTCTTCGACCGGCACGCGGCGCGCGTAAATCTCTTGCGCCTGGCCGGCCACCCGCGCGATTGTTCCAAGCCCTCCAGCGACTCGCAGCGAGCGGGTATTCGCGAACGCCGGCAGCCGTCCCTCGAACATGCGCGGGTCCAACTCGTAGGGTTCGCGATTGAGATCGAGGTAGGCGCGCGGAAACCGCGCCTTGATGAGGGGCGCGCCCAGCGCCGCAACCCCGCCAAACAAAGCATCGACGAAAGCGTCCTCTGAGCGGCGCAGCACGGCTGCGTCGAGCCTCGCGGCTTCAAGAAAACGGCGCGGATAAACATTGCCCGAATGAGGCGCCGAAAAAACCAAGGGACAGGCAAGGCGCGCCGGTTCCACCACCTCGAACGGCGGATCGAGTTCCGGCTCGTGCGGGTGGTTGTCCTTCGCCGATGCGTCCGGCGCTTGAGCCGGGCCGGACAGCTTTGAAGTCATTAAGCCTTCCTCGCCCCGCCGCCCGCGTCCAAAACGTATGGAAGCCAGCCAATCTGTCAAGGCCATCTTATTCTGTCCAGTTCCATCGCGAACCGCTAGCCCGATTCGAAAAATTAATGGATAAAACAAAATCTGGTAATTTTCACTCGATTTTTACCCGGCAGGCGTTTTGATGGCAAAAGTTGCGAGGACCCCATGAGCGAGACGCGTATCCCTATTAATCGCAAGATCCTGCTGGCCGAGGACGATCACGACATGCGCCGCTTTCTCGGCAAGGCGCTGCAGAACGCTGGCTATGATGTCGCCTCGTTCGACAACGGTATGTCCGCCTATCACAGATTGCGCGAAGAGCCGTTCGAACTGCTTCTCACCGATATTGTCATGCCGGAGATGGACGGGATCGAATTGGCCCGCCGGGCGACGGAACTCGACCCCGACATCAAGGTGATGTTCATTACCGGCTTCGCGGCGGTCGCGCTCAACCCGGTTAACAACGCCCCGCCGCAGGCCAAGATCCTGTCAAAGCCTTTCCATCTGAGAGACCTGGTGAACGAGGTTCAGCGCCTTCTTGCCGCCTGATCGCGAAGCCATGCGCGTTGGTTGCCAACGAGGCCTTGCCGCGCTACCGCATGATCGAAACCTGGTGTTCGACAGGAAAGTAAACGCCTTGCTCAACGATGCTCGCGCGCGGCGGCCTTCCGCTTGCCTCGCCTTCTGCCTTTTCCTTCTCGCTGCCACCCAAGCTAGCGCCGCCAGTTTTTCCGACTGCCTCGGCGGACTTCGCGGCGCGGCGCAAGCGAGCGGCGTCGATGCCGCGACTCTCCACCGCGCGACGAGTGGCCTCGCGCCCAACCCCGAGGTGCTCGCGCTTGCTGAGGTCCAGCCGGAATTCAAGACGCCGATTTGGGACTATCTCGCGGGCCTCGTCGACGAGGAAAGAGTAAGCGATGGCCGCGCGATGATGGCCCGCTGGGGCCAGGCGCTCGCGCTGGCGCAAAGCCGGTTCGGGGTGGACGAGGCGACGCTCACCGCCGTCTGGGGCGTCGAATCCGATTTTGGCCGCAGCTTTGGCACGCGCCCGGTGGTCCAATCGCTCGCAACGCTGGCCTGCGGCGGCAGGCGGCAGGCCTATTTCCGGCAAGAATTCATCGCCGCCCTTAAAATCATTCAGCACGGCGACGTCGATCCCACCCAATTCAACGGGTCTTGGGCCGGCGCCTTCGGCCACACCCAGTTCATGCCCTCGACCTTCTTGCGCGTCGCCGTCGATCTCGATGGCGATGGCCGCAAGGACATCATCAATTCCGTCCCCGACGCGCTCGGCTCGACCGCGGCCTATTTGCGCAAAAGCGGCTGGGCCGCCGGCGGCGTATGGGGGTTCGAGGTCCGCCTGCCCGAGCATTATGCGGGTCCCTCCGGGCGGACCCGCAAGGAGCCGATGGGCGCCTGGGCCGCGCGTGGCGTAACCCGCATCGACGGCCAACCACTTCCAGGCGGCGGCAGCGCCGGGCTGCTGCTGCCCGCGGGCCCCAATGGGCCAGCGTTTCTCGTCACCCGCAATTTCGATGCGATCTATTCCTATAACGCGGCCGAGTCCTATGCGCTGGCGATCGCGCTTCTGTCCGACCGGCTGCGCGGGCGGCATGGTCTCGTCGCCGCATGGCCGACAAACGACCCGGGCCTCTCGCGGGCGGACCGGCGGGAGATGCAAACGCTTCTCATGCGGCGCGGCTACGATCTCGACGGCAAGGCGGATGGCGTGATCGGGACCAAGACGAAACAGGCGATCGTCGATTTTCAATCCCGGTCCGGCATGTCGCCCAACGGCCGCGCCTGCGCCTCGGTGCTGGCCGCGCTGCGGGGAAAGTGAATCTGCCAATCTCATAAACCCGCTTACGTCCCGAGGCTCGATTTCCATAACTGAGCGACCTAAGGTACTTGCCAAAGGCATTACCGCGCAGACTTGATCCGGCCAAGCAAGAGGCGTTTCGCCGCCGCCTTTTCTTCCCCGGTGCGCAAGGACGACCGCTTCGATTTTCCTTGCGGCGAGGAAGCCACTTTCCCATGCAGCGGCTTTACGCTTGTGGCGCATAAACGTCGGCGGGAGCGCTATGCTTGCGGACGCGGAATTCAGCGCCGCGAAAGGCCAAATCAATCCTCATTGCGAACCATTTTCCGCAGTCGCGCGATAGCGGACGAGCGCTCCAGGCGCACCCGCGAGCAGCGCGAACGGCGTTATGTAAAAACCCGTTTCCCGCTCGATTCGGCCGCCGGTTTCGCGCGGTGCCGCTTGACCGGGACCAAGAATTGAATTTATAAAGGTCGAAGCAGAAAAACTGGAAATGATCCAGGGTTAACCTGGATGGCCAGGCACAAGCCGCGAGCTTGCGAATCATATTTGCTGCGAGGAAAATACCCGACTGCTACAAAATTATGCGCGATTGCCTTCGTCACTGCGCGCTATTTTTTCGGCCGATGGAACTCGCCAATTGAGGGTAGGCGAGCCTCTTTCGGATTGAGCAATCCGGGTGTTCTTCCGTGCAATCTCCGTTAGCCGCTTGCAAGCGCCGGGGGCTATCGTGCGTCGGCGGGACGTGGGATCGTCTTGCGTCTTGAAAGAGCATTAAGCTATGATGATCCGGGACGGCACGATCTGAAAAAGCAGGCGATACGAATCAATGATTTACGGCATCAGTCGCATCCCTGGCCAGGGGCGTCCGGCTCAATCGAAACCGCCTCGCGCGGCACGCCATTTCGGTCCGCGCGAGCGCAGCTTTCCCGCGCGACACCTATGCGCTCACGCGCGGATTTGCCGCTTTTTGTATGCTGGTCACGTGCCACCATGACTTGAGGCGCGCGTAAATAAAGAACCACGGGAGAAAACCTTTGGCCCAGGAGTTGTCGACGAAGATCGGAGCTAAACAAATTGAAATGTTTGGCGGCTTACGAGCTCTCACTCAATCGCGTTCCCGTCGGGAAAGCGTTCCCCACGCTCTCGGCCATTCGCTAACCGCCAATGGCATGACTGGCGACACCAATCATGGCAATCTAGGCCGAATGGATACGCGGTTCGGACGCGAGGCGGGGCCTGCCGGGCGATTGGAGCCCATCTTTCCTGTCAACATCGCCATCGCGGATAAGAACCCAATGGTTCTGCGTGCATTGGAGGCGCTTCTCGCCATGGACAGGCGCT
>Ga0182015_10007518_pt1 | contig 10598 bp, 16 predicted proteins | sample 712P3MmetaG_FD_120478 | JGI IMG/M metagenome (GOLD analysis project Ga0182015, IMG submission 120478) | Permafrost microbial communities from Stordalen Mire, Sweden - 712P3M metaG | ecosystem: Environmental > Terrestrial > Soil > Wetlands > Permafrost | place: Sweden: Stordalen | collected... | reverse complement strand
CACCACGGAGGACCATGTCAGGGAATACGTTCATTCGAATTTCCCGTATTTCCCGAACACGGTGTACCCCATGATCCAACATTTTTATCCCTCGCCAGAAAAGTCGGGAGGAAGGTACGATGATATGACGGGTCGGATTGCCGCCATCTCAGGTGAAGCAGTTCTCAATTGTCCGAGTTATTGGCTAGTTCAAGCCTTCCCCGCGGGCAGTGCCTACCATTACGAATGGCAAAGTATTCCCCCCAATCTCCATCTTGAATGGTTCTGACGGTGATAGTTCCTCCTGCAACCCATGCGCAGGACTTGATTGCCTCGTTCCCGGATGATTTCCCTTCTCCCCCGGAAGCGTCTCCCCTCCGTCTCCTGTACGGGCTCCCCCTCGTATCCTTCATTATCTACAAGGGAGATCCAAATCGTCTTCCGCAGGAAACTGTCGGCGAGATTGCCCCTGAATGGCCTCCGTATTCACAAGGCGGGGTACAAGCTAGACTTACAGTCAAAGGGGCGGTGATCTCCGCGGCAGATGAACTTGGAAGGGAAGAACGTTGTGCATTCTGGAGAAGTTTAGGTAGTTTGATTCCATATTAATTGATATAACTATCTCTGCCTGTGCAGATTATTTGACATGCAGAGGTATTTTACATGTGAGTCTATATTGAGATGATGACGCCTTGGTCCCTTGCCCAGTCGATTGTTTGTCTTCTGATATTTTCGTTTCCGCGAACAGAAATGGAGCGTAATTTTCCGCCCTTTTTGATGGAGAGGGATTTGACGAGATTTATTATACCGTTACCTGTAACTTCAGTACAATAGTCTATTTCGAGACTTTCGAGACGGTGGAGGGAGTGGAGGAGCCCGAGTGTTGAGTCGTTGATGCCTTGCGTATAGCTGAGTCTGATTGATCTGAGATTGAGGCCTTGGCGGAGGAATTGATCGACATCTTTAGGAGAGAATTGAGGAGAATTGATGCTGAGGTGTTGTAACGATTTCGCCGATTCATAAAATTGTTGGAGAACATGGTCTGGTAATGACGGGACTGTGACAAGGTGGAGTTCTTCGAGATGAGGTTGAATAGGAAGATGAAGGACTCGAAGCCCGCTAAGCTGGATGATTCTCATTTCTGTGGATGTCAAACGAAGGTTGATGGAGCCCCCGAGTCGAAGAATCCTGAGATTATTTAAACGAAGTTCACAATCACGGCGGCTTTCCCCACCTCTACTATGTCCAATGTGTCGTTTAATGATGACCTCCTCGAGATTCGGGAACCATCGACCAAATATCTCGGCCCAATGTGCAAGATCGGGGGCAATTGCTGTAAGCAAAAAAGCCTTTAGGCGTGGGTACGTTTTTGCAGGATCGAGAATGACGTCGTTGCTGGAAAGACAGCAATCAAGGAATTCGAGTTGAGGCGCTGCGTCGCATAATTTGGCGAAAGTCGTCGGGGAGATGGCGAATTCAATGGTGATATGACGTAGATTTGCAAATGGCAATATATCGAAACCGTGACGAAGAACGTCGGAACTGGCGTCCATACGTCGGTCCCCACCACAGAATATGTCGAGTACTTCCAAATTCTTGAATAACTGTCGAAGTAGCGAAAGAGTCTGCGTTTTGCTTTCGGGGAATCCAGGAACAGAATAATTCGCAAATGTGTCTGACGGATTATGCATGGCAATCTCTCTTGTGCCGATACCCGCGCTGGAGAGACTGATGAGACGTTTGAGAGCTATTGAACTCAGAGGTTTCCATATTGGAAGCAAGTTAATATTTCGATAAAGCGATGGTTCGGACGAGAGAAAGGTTCGCCAATCTCGGCTTACTCGATGACATTTCATCATGTCTCGAAACCACAGATTTTGGAACACCAAGGTGAGGATTTCGTGAGGAAACGTACGGATTGGATCCCGTGATGATTTGATCTAACGTTACCTCAACATTTTGGTTGTGGTGGTACCCTCTCGGTCTCGGAAATGACGCGTGCTAACGTATGGTGAGCCTTGACAAGGTCCTGCGATCAGACCACCTTCTTTAGGGTGACGGTACTAAGAATGATTCGTGTGATTGTGCGCATTGGGTCATTCCGTAAGCATAGCACTTCAAGGCGGATTTGACTTTCTTCTTAGTCTCCAATAGACGTCCCAAACAGATATATCCCTTTCCATCAGCTGCATTCCCACTTGTTTGGGGTACTCTCGGATTCGACTTTTCAACTTGGAGCATTCGATTTCCATCTGCCAAAGCTTCTTCCAGACGACCGCTCTGTTCTCTTGCAGCAGCTCGACCTTCAAGCATTTCCATCAACCATGTCGTGGGTAATTCAGTAGTTGATGCCTCGATTCTGGCAATCGCCTAGAATATAAGAACGGAAGTAAACAAAAGGTACGCGAGAGAAGTAATCTTCAGCTTTCACAGTTTCTCCAATGCGTAGAAGTGCCTTGGCCCATGCAGATAGACTCGACAATGATTCTTTGCCATTTGACGGCATGGAAGCATCAACTGGCCTCGTTCCTCGATTCATGCTTTGCGTTGGTCAAGAGTCTTAGAGTACACGACAATGCACGAAATCTCCGAAATTCCGCGAAAGAAAGGCAATCTGCTTAGGTAAATAAGGGGTAATGATGTAATCATTCACCTCCATCTCACCTCGAAGCTTGACCAGTCTTCAAACAGGTAGTTTGACTCCGAATCCAGGTATCCTTCGCTCAGGTGTAATGTCACTTACTCCACTCATAGCACCTCTCGGTATTGCCAATGGTCTAAATCCCGCTGACGATTTCTGCCTGTCAACGCGACTTCCGGAGATCAACATCGGTTTCACGTTTTTTGGGGGAGAGTCGACACTTTACGAAGTTTGGCCTTCCAGCTGAAACTTAGATCCTATTATAAAAGGATTAATCAAAAGATAAGTATTACATAGTTAAACCGACAATCAGTTAAGCAGACATGAAGCTTATGTAGAGAATCCTCTTTCGGGCATATCGTACTAATCACAGATGGGCGAGGGAGTCGGAGGATATTTAGGTTACATGAGGCTTTTGGGAGAGTATTCGTCGGTCTAAGTGTATTCTAGTCCGTTTCCACCAATAGCCACATTGAGGCGCGTTTTGGAATTGGGGCTGAACCGAATTTTCGGTAAATCATCAAATATTGTTCGTCCAACTGGCGCCCCGCTGCCGGCAAAATCAAAGGCGGTAAGCTATAAACGGCAAAGAGCAGATAATTTGGCTCTATACGGGAGCCGTTTTCAGTGGTGTTCACGACTTAAGAGAAGGGGGTGGGAGGAACGGAGTAGAGGGAGATGGGTGAATCTGCCAGTGGCCCGTTGATCAAGTCAGATAAGAGTCTCCCAGGGTAGGTGATCACCTCACGAAAGTTTCTGATAAACGAAAACTGATGATTCGAGAGTACTCTTGCCTCTCTAACCCAGGGTTATAGATATCATTTACATAGCCGCTATCAACCAAACCCGTTCTCTCTCCCAAAATCCCAACTTCCCGTGATATGTCGAGTGTCCATTCCTTCCAGCTACTCGGGCAATGGGACAAGGTCGCAATATTTGCAGGTGACTGATAGTTCCGTCCTACACAATGCCCCCGCGATCTCCACAAATGACTTTCCCTGACGACGCATTGCGAGAAGGCGAGACTCGTCAACTGCATCCCACTGCTGACAATCCTCCTTCAATCCGTTACCGAGTTCTAGCCCTCTGGTTGGCACCTTGCCAACACCACACCCTGTCAAACGTTAGCCTTGATCACTCTTGGTGGAACCTTCAGCACACTTCACGTACTGGCACCGGTAGACGACGAAAAGAGGTTTGATGGCATATCGTATACTCGAGCCTCCGTGAGACCACTGGGTGACGGTAACCAAAACCTCCTGGTCAGCACAAAAACACAGAGACGTTACCTCTATGAGCCCAAGGCACATCTTGCTACTTTATGCTTTGAGAGTAAGAGACGACGGTGATGAGAGAAGTGAACGTCAAGGAATGTCCTATGACTTAGGGGCGCGCAAAGGGGCGCAATATGTCGACAAATTGCTATTAATAAAGTTTGGTCGGTTCGCACTTTTGAACACAAAAGTGCGCAAAGTGCGAAGTTTCCGAAACCTGATCAATGCCGCATTTTTAGAACCGGCCGAAAGCGCGATGCGCAATCCAATACTTCTACCGCTTCCCTTGTTCACTCGTTCACTTTTTCAGGTCGTTTGTACTTTCGACGTCCTCATCTCCTTTTCATGGAAATGGAGGACTGGGAAAGTGCCTTCCCCATGGAGTGGCAAGAGCTCCATCTCGATCTTTTCGCTACTCAACCCATTCCTCAACATGGTGTCGATATCTTCCGTGCCGGCCCGCTAACGACATCGGGGTTTGACAACCCTGCTGCTGAAATGCGGATCACCACTGTCGAAGAAATCCGGTAATACTTTTCCCATCAACTTTGTTCGTTTCTGATGTTTCTAGAGTGAATGCGAATGCAGGTGCAGAACGTGATCCAATTGCAGGGCGGGGTGGGAAGGAGAAGTGCAACCCTTGCCGAGTTGCCAAGCAAAAGGTATCAGATACAGATGAGTCGGGGACTAAATTTAGTGTGAACGTGACCCTGAGGACCCAGACGGCCCTTGCAAAAGATGCAAAACTCGACGTCAGGGTAGGGGGGAAGAGGAACCTTGCGAAATCAAATGGGCTCCCGAACGCGCCTTTCGCCAAACGAGAAAAGGGACCAACTCGTCCCAACGACGAAATCTCGAGGTCGTCCCTCAATCTATCCTACAAAAGCTGGCAATGATGCACGAGAGGTTGTCGCAGGTGGAACATACACTTTCGACCCAACCGTCTGCCATCACCCATGCAGTCGAACAGCAAATGCTTACCGGTGTCCACGGCGGTCGTAGCCGCATATCTCCATCTCAAACCAACATTCCTTCCCGACCGGTTGCCTCGTTCATCGTCCCGATCATTGGCCAAGCGGTAGTTGACCCGGAGGCCACCCTGCTCATTACTGAGTGTCTCGAACGACACTTCCGAGGCGTCGACGTAGCTATTACTGGTCTACGGGCATCGCGCCTTTATGAGATAGGAGATCAAGACTGCGTCGTGGAATGGCGAGAAGGCCCGGAGACTGAGGTGATCGCCGTATTTACCGTCGAAGATACCCGACTTCCGTTGAACCATGTCATGCTTTTCGGAGTCGGTATGGGTTGGCACAAAGCAGGAAAACGTTTCAAGCAGAGTTTTCTTAAATTTCAGGTCGAGAACATGCAGTGTCTGGGGAGTTTATTGGGAGTGTTGCAATGTGTCTTGGGGGTCCCTCATTGGAAACAGCCTGAGATGCCGGCTTTATATCTCGCGGGCGACCCAGAAAATTTTACTGAAGAACAGTAAGTCTCCGAACTTTTTATTATTTTGCTTACGCATTCCTAGAAAGAGGATAGATGGAACAATTCTTCTCTCGAGTCTTTTGAAGCAACCACATCTCGAGGATTGCTTTGACGCCCATGTCGCAAGATTGATACACCTTTGTTTTGAGGAAGGTATGGAGCGCTGTAATACTGTGCTGATTTCCAGTTGTAAGGGGTCGTGATGGGGAACGGAATATGCTGTGTGCATCAGTTGAGCTTTTGCTCTAAGATCTTAGATTGCATACTTGCGGTCAGATCAGTTACTATTCGGTAATAGGGATTGAGTGTGCCACCAGCACTGGAAGGAATTTTGTCACCAGTTCAGATCCTTGTGTATATAATAATCTTTAAACAACTAAACCATCTTCTATTTGACTCCATCTGTGGTTGGGGGACCTCGGATTGATCCATCCATCGCGCCGTCCATCGAGGGGACAGGCATCCGTCCAAAAGGTTCAAAGGCGTGGGAAATTTGAACTTAGAACTCAGAACTGCGCAGTCATTTATTATGTTCCTCCGTCTCCTCCTCTATCTGCTTCCTCTCCCCCTCGCCCTCTCGCAACAAGAAATCCTCCTCAAAAAACCCAAAGCCCCGACCTCCCTCCCCGTCGTCCTGTGGCATGGCCTCGGCGACATCTACGACTCCAAAGGCATGGCCCAAATCGCCGCAATCATCAACGAAACATACCCCGGAACATACATCCACTCCATCTACATGAGCGAAGACCCCTCCAAAGACCGCAACGCCGGCTTCATCGGCCATGTCGCTGACCAGGTCCCCCTCCCCAAAACAAACCCCCTCCCGAAACCCAATTGTTGTTTGGCGCTGATGTGGTAGATTGATTTTGTGTGTGAGCAGTTGGCGGGGATTGAGGAGTTGCATTCGGGGTTTGATGCTATGGGGTTTAGTCAGGGTGGACAGTTCCTTCGGGGATTTGTAGAGAGATGTAATCATCCTCCTGTGCGGAACTTGATTACCTGGGGTTCTCAACATAACGGGATTGGTCTGTCTCCAGTTCGCGGGGGTTGGGCTGATTGTAGCTGATTTACCGGAATGTGAGGACGGGGATTTTTGGTGTAAAGCAGCGTTTGGACTGTTGAAAAAGAATCTCTGGTCTTCGTATGTTCGCCATAATCTAGTCCAGGCACAGTATTACAGGGTACATACCTACCTTCTTCCTGAGAGTTGTTGGGGGGTTAATCGGGGGTTAGGATCCTGAGGATTTGGAACGATATTTGGAGTTGTCGGAATGGTTGGCTGATATCAATAATGAACGGGAGGAGAAGAATGAGACGTATTCGTATCATTTATCGTCTCTGGAAAAGTTTGTTATGATCAAGTTTTCAGAGGAGAAGACTGTTGTTCCTCCTGAGTCGTCGGTATACACCACTCGTTGAGATTGGAGATTGATAAGCAGTGGTTTGGGGAGTATAATATCACTAGTGGGGAGAGTACTCCGTTAGAGAAACGGAAGATTTATAAGGATGATTGGATTGGATTGAAGACTCTAGATGAAAAGAGGGGACTTGTTTTCCTGGAGGCGGAGGGGGCTCATGTAAATACCCATCTTCCATGTTCAGATGAGTAACGGGTAGATGCGATTCTCCGAGGAGTTTCTCAGGGAGGTAGTCGGGAAGTATTTGGGACCGTTCAATCATGTCGCCAATTAATTACTGTGGCTCATTTTCAAAGGGGATCGTTTAAAATGGATTATGCTCGGAGTTTTACAGGGGTAATAGTAAATAAGTAAAATTACGCTTTTACACATGATGACTTCTTCTTCTCCTGTCTCGCCAATTTCCGTGCTCTCTTCTCTTCAAACGCAGTCTCAACATCATCATCTTCCCTCCCCCTCTTCCCCGCTCCCTTTCCCCCTTCTTCTTCATCCCCCTCCTCTGCCGCAGTCTTCTTCTGCTTCATCAACTTCCTCTCCGCCTTGGACTTGACTTTCTTCGTCTCCACCGGCATCCCACTCTCCAACACATCCTCCGCAGTAGAGTACAACTCCTCCGTCATGTACACCGGCAACGCAACACTAGACCCACTTTTAACCATCCCACTTCGTACCCCGCTAACCCCGTCTTTCACCAACTTTCTCTGCACGACACATCGATCCCACATAGCAATACAATTCTCCACCAATTCCAGTACCGACATGCCCGCAAATCCAATTCGTATCGCAACACAATTCCCCGCATTTCTCCGCACGTACGATTTCCCAAACGCCTCGTCTACCACTCTAGATACAGTGTTGGGTTTAATCCGTATTGCAATCGGTGTCGTCCTTGGAGTCTTATAAAATGCCTTCCCCAATGCTTGAGGTAACGATGGCACAACCTTCTCATCCGCTAATACCAGCACAGGTTCTTCCCCGACAATCTCCCCGTCTCGAAGGCGTCGTAACTGTTCGTAGGAGACGTATGTTTTTCGGAGAGCGCCGAGACCAAGGACGGTTTGGATGTGTGGGTTTTGCTTGAGTTTGGCTTCGAATTGGTCGTGGGGGTCCTTTGTGATGAGGAGGGCGGTGGAAGTGGCGGGGTAGGGAGAGTGGGGGAGGGGGATTGTGAGTGGTTTTAGGGCGGGGAGGGCAGTGTCTTGGGAAAGAGTCTTTTTGGTGGTGAGTTGAAAGAAGATTGGTTCGCTTAGGAGGGATTCAGTTGGGTCGGATAAAAGTTGTAGTTTTTGGGGGGTTTTGTTTTCTTTGGGAGTCTTGATGTGTTTCAGGAGAGCAGTTAATGCTTTTTCCAGCTACAGTGTCAGTTGTTTCCTTTGAGGGGTGAGTGAAGGACCTGAGTTGTGTCCAAGTCTGCCATGGCTGGAGAAATTCTTTTTCTTCAAAGTTCAGATGATCGACGCAAATTTTCTCCCTGCGCCCAACCCCTAACCCCAAATTACCCCATTTGGGGTCCGCACAAAACCTTTCGTGAAGTGTCGGGGTCTCCTCGAAAATTCGTTCGTGGTCAATGGCGATGTCAACTCGGACAATTGTCAGAGACATCGCCCGGAGAGCACAACGCTGCATACGAAGAACATACCAAACCACCGCCCGTGAACCCCCACCCCCCAACCGCAATGATGGTACCCTCCCTCCCCGGTCCAAACTAGTTCTGAACTTTTTTATTAGCCGGCATATTATCTCGATTTCTTGCTCCAGACAAGTTCCCTTTTCATGTTGTGCCAAGACCGAAAGTTGCGGCAGAGTATTCTCCGGATATCTACCTCCAATCGAAAGTACGGGCGGTACGAGCCGAGAATCCTACCCCGAAGGAATTGGATGAGTTATTTCAGGTTATGGATCGGGATAGTCCACAGGGAGAAATGAAACATGAAGCCATGGCGATATGGCGGGAAATGCGAGCAAAGGGTAAAATACCCACACAAGACGGATACGTCGCTCTCCTCAAGGTTCATTTTCTCCCACATTGTGACGGGAATTGATGTGGGTAGATTGCAGCTGAGGTTGGAGATGTGTTGATGCAGGATGAGATTGTCGGGACGTTTCCTCTTGATAATGTCCCGTTGATACAACCAATGGTTCATTATCTCCTCGAGGGATTAATCAAGAACCATGAAGTTGATCGAGCGATTTTACTATTTCGAGATATTCGAGCTCGGAAAATACGGCCTCGGAATCGAACGTATCATCTCATGATCTCGTTGTGCGCACAAAACCGTGAACCGGAAGAAGCGTTCAATATATTAATGAACTACAAAGAAGTTTACGGAGAGTCCCAAATCTCAGAACGAATGTGGTGGACAGTCCTCCAAGTTTGTGCTCAAGAAAACTTTGTACTCCCACAACCTCCTACCAAGACTAATGATGTAGCCGCTGGGAACGTTGCATTGTTGGCAATATATCCAGAGTCTAGAGAACGTGATGATTCCGGAGGGATTATGCTTGCAAGTCCTCTCTGTAGCAGGCCGACACGGCGAACCCGCTCTCGCAACATCCGTATTCGAAGCCCTTTCAAATCTAGGCGTAACATACCGAGAACACCATTTTCTACCCCTCATCGAAGCCTACGTCCAAGCAGGCGACATCCGCCAAGCCTTCATCGTCCTCTCCATAATGCGCGAATCAAGTCTTACACCACCTCAAATCTCCACACTAGGATTCCTTGTCTCCGCCATAAGTTCCTCCATCGACAATCTCGACAAAGCTTTCTTTGCACTCCAAGATCTCGTCCTCAAAGAAGGTAAACGAATCGACATCACAGCCTTCAACGCTCTCCTCCAGGGATGTATATTCCTAGAAGACGCCTCCCGCGCAATCTCCACATACAGAGAAGCAAAACCCCTTAAAGTCACCCCCAATCTCGAAACGTTCAATATCCTCCTCCATGCCGCACAGATAGTCGGCCATACTGAATTGGCTATGTATATCCTCTCGGACCTCAAAGCCGCACAAATCACACCCAATGAAGACACGTACGGTCGTATCATAATAACGTACCTCGCTGTTCCCGGACCAGAATACGATCAAGCGTTCCTGTACCTGGAAGAGATGAAAAAGGCGGGGTATATCCCTTCGTCGGGGATCTATGCTACGTTTGTCAAGAAATGTGTTTATCATAACGATGACCGGGCTTGGACGGTGTTGGAAGAGATGGAGAGGTGTGGGTATCGGATTAAAGAGTTGACGGATTATATTCGGAATGCGGAACAGAATGATGCGAGGGATCCGAGAATGAGGAGGAGTCAGCTGAAGATGCAGGCTTATGTGAGACGAAGGGAGGCGGGGGAGACGGAGGAAATGTTTAGAGGGCTTAGACAGATGGTGAATAGGAAAGAGTATCCTTCGTCGGTTGAGGAAGACGGAATAGTGGGACAGATTTATAAAGAGACAATGTAAGGAATGACAGAGTTCATGAAGAGAAACCTTGACTCCTAATTAACTAGAATACCCGCGCTCCAACTCCCCTAACTATGCACCAAAGATCAAGATTTGAAAGAGTCATGTGCGGTCTCCCTCTTTATGAACGGCGGATATATAAGGACATTTCATGCGATTCTGCTTTGCGCCGCCCCGTCGAAAGCAACTCGCTTTTATGGTTCGTATTGCCTCAGAGGGTCGGGGTCCAAGCGAAACCGATTGCTGTCGTTATCGATCAAGATCTTGTGACTCGGATGATAGGTTCACTGAGAAACTTTAAAGATATACTATGATGAATTGAGATGTGCCCCTTCTGAGACT
>Ga0182015_10007517_pt1 | contig 10600 bp, 7 predicted proteins | sample 712P3MmetaG_FD_120478 | JGI IMG/M metagenome (GOLD analysis project Ga0182015, IMG submission 120478) | Permafrost microbial communities from Stordalen Mire, Sweden - 712P3M metaG | ecosystem: Environmental > Terrestrial > Soil > Wetlands > Permafrost | place: Sweden: Stordalen | collected... | reverse complement strand
GCTGTGATTCCTGCTCGCGGATGAAATGCGACGCCATTCGCAGCACACTGCCGTTGTACGCCCCGGCCAGCCCGCGGTTGCTGGTGATGACGAGCAGGGCGACCGTTCCCCCGTCGGTGGCCGCAGGCCTGCGAAGCAGGGGATGCGAAATTTCCCCGATGCTGCCGGCCAATTCCGCGACCAGCTCGCGCACTTTTCTGGAATACGCCTTGGTACCGACCGCGCGCTTGAGCGATTTCTGGAATTTCGCCGTGGCGATCATCTGCATCGTTTTGGTGATTTTCTTGATGTTCCGCACCGCTTTGCGGCGTTTCACGATCGCGCGAGCCTTGGCCATAGGGGCGAAATTGGATACGAAACGCGCGGGGACGTCAAGCGACCCGGGCGCCAACAAATCTCAATTTCCAGTCGCCTTTAAATGACTTCTTGCCCTCGCGTCCGCGTTTATACGGGCAACAAAATCGCTTATACCGTCTTTGATGGGGGGACCAAACAAAAAAGGCCCGGCAGCGTTTAAGCCGCCGGGCCAGCAGTGTTAAGTATTCACACTTCAGATCAGATCATCATGGAACCTTCGTGAACAGCGTAAATGAATCAGTCCCATTTACGGTTTCGAGAAGGTCGCCAGTGGCCGCGAGCGCCTGGTCATTCTCCTTGAATGAAAGAATTGTCTGGCCTTCATCGTTCTTCGCGACCTTTCCGGTGATCGTAACGATTTCCGTATCGCCGGAACTATCGGAATTATCCGCCGTGAACGTAAAGGCTCCGCTCGTCTTGTTGACGTTGCCGGAAAAGAACAAGCCTTCTCCTTCGGCAGTGGCGTCTTGCGGCAGGATGCTGAAAAGTCCGATGATAAAAACCTCATGCGGACCCGCGGAGAAAATATGAAGTTGGGTCGGAATTGTTTCTTTGATACCGCCAACCTTAATGGTTTCGGTGCCATCGTAGCTGCCCTGAAGGCCAGCCACCGTAAACCCAGCCGAGAAGAGCGTTCGCCCTTCCAATTGCTCTAATCCAAACGTAGACATAATGCCTCCTTAAGAGGAAAGAAAAGGTATAGATCGAAAAAGGAAACGTTCCTCTTCCATTGATCTTCAACTAAACAGAAGCCCGACATGTAAAAATGCCCACAAACCGCTCTTCGCCTCGGACTATCGGGCGTGCACATGCCCCGAAATTTGCGACGGCCTCTGGCCAATCCATTGGCATTCAGTCGTCGTTTCCCAAGCAAAGAACTCTTTCAGCCGAATCCCAGTGTCCTTCAGCACGCATCGCCCAATAGGCAACGCACTGAGTGCCAAGCCTACCCACCCACTGGGCAGGCCACCTGATCACCCGCAGCATCAGCCGGCGCATACCGTCCAATGCATTAAGTTTTCTCGTCGCCGGGAAAAATGCTGAGGATGAAGAATATCCCGCGCTAACCGGCTTTTTTTAAAGGGCTTCGGAAAAACACACCCGAAGTGGACTGAACACTCTTTTATCGGACGGAAGGGTCCCGGTCAAGTAATTTCTTGAAAAATCTTCTTCTGATGCAGATTTTTGCCTTGCAAGTTCGGTTGCCGATTTTCGTGCTTGAGTTGCTGGCGGCAGCCAAGTCTTTTTTCATGCGCCCGATGTCTTTGCGGCCCATTAAAATTCGCCGAAAGTGAAGCCCGGCAGCACTGCTCGCGATGAGCGGGTCATGATCATCCGAGGTGTTCAAGCGTCGAAGGACCCTTCCTCGAGAAGTGCGAAAAAAAACCAGCCGCATTTTAGGCGGCTGGGCGGACTGGCTGCTTCCGATTGACTTACAACGACTCAAATAGGCGCTGCGGGTGTTAAGTTAAAGATATCAATGTAATCGTAGGTGCCGATACCACCCTGGACAACGGCCGTAAAGGTGTCGTATTCGGTGAAATACAAGCTATTATTTGTCACCCTCCCCTTGATCGCGATCGTTTCATTCCGGACCCCGTCGTCGTATAACGTGCCCGAGTAGCTGAATTGCCCGTTACTTTTGACGGAGCCTTTCAGGTAGATGTCAATATAACCATCTTCGTTATAAAGGCCTTCGACGTCGATGGTATTCTTGTTGTATTTAAAAATAGCGATTTCGGTGGGGGCGGTATATTGGAGTGATGGCACCGTTACGGACCCTCCCCAATCGCCCACCAGGCTATTAATCGTGTATCCACCCGAGAACAACTGACGCCCCTCCAGATTTTCGAATGCAAAGCTAGACATGATGCCTCCTTAAGAGGAACGAGAAATATCAAAATTGAAAGAGGAAACATTCCTCTTTCATTCACCTTCAAATTAAAAAAACATCCACGACATGCGAAAAGACGCCCGACAACTGGGGTTCTTTGACCAAGACGATCGGTCGTGCACATGCACCGAAATGCGGACGACCTACGGCCAATCCGTCGGCTTTCGATCACCGCGTCCGAATCAAAAAACTCATCAGCCGGGCATCAATTTCTCAGCACAAATTATCCTGAAGGAAGCGCCTCGCACCCACTATTCATGCTAACCTAACCATATACAGAATCACCGGTTAGCTGTATTTTAATCGTGCGAACTTCTCTTCTCCTCGTTGGAAAACAAGCCAGAGAAATATGAACGCCCGCTAATCGGCTCTTTCACATGGGCTTCGGAAAAAAACACCCGAAGTGGACTGAACGCCTCTTTTATAGGACGAAAAGGTTGCCGTCAAGTAATTTCCTTGAAATTCCCCATTTTTGCTAAAATCTGGCGGCTGATGAGCTTCTGCAAAATTATGATGCCGCGCATCCAGTCGGCAATGGCCATGATTGGGGGCGGCTAAAGCTCCTAATTTGGCGATCAGGCAGCCTGCTTGGATTCCCAATAGGCCTCCCATAAGCCGGCATATTGCACGCACCGAATCGCACCCATACGCTCGGCGCGGCGGACTCGCCAATGGGCGCTGTTAATTTTCAATCGGCGTGCCAAGGCGGTTGCCTTCTCCTTCAAATCAACCCGCTGCAGGGTTGGCAAGCCTTACTTGAGTCGCCGCCCATACCGACAGGGTCGCGGTTGTCGTTGAGTCCCATGCCCATGTGGAGGCGCCCGGGCGGCGTCCAGCAGGCTCCGCATCGTTAATACGGCCGATTTCGCGGCCAATAATTCCTCGGGGCGACGACGTCGAAAAATCCAGCGGGGTGTGATCCTCCTTGACTTAAGACCGGACCATTATGCCAAATTCGCCACAATCGGGCGCTTCACCCTGTGGGCCGCGGGCGGATGTGAGAGATGTTAGTTAATGGAATGGCGAGAGAGTTGGTGCCTGGATATAGTCCGGTTCTCGTGGAAAACGGTGAGGAAGGAAAGTTTTATCGGTTACATCGCTCGTGCCGTCCGGCATCGCCGACTCGAATGCGAGAAGTCGTGGGCGCAGCGAACACTGGTGGCTGGCCTGGCAATGTTCGATATTGCCTTCGGCAACGCACGGGGAAAATCGAGCGACTTCGCATATTCGAGCCGGCGAAGTCGTTCGGCGGAAGATCGTAACGATAAAAATCCATCCCCCAATCATTTAGTAAGACAAAGATAGAGAAAAGCAGTAAATCCATGGCATTAGAAGTCGGAATCGTCGGTCTTCCCAACGTGGGCAAGAGCACCTTATTTAATGCCCTCACGGCGGCGGGCGCTTTAGCGGCGAATTATCCATTTGCCACGATCGAGCCCAATGTCGGCGTCGTCGCGGTGCCCGACGACCGCCTCAAGATCATCAACCAATTCCAGGAAACCGAAAAAATCATCCCTGCTTCACTGCGTGTGGTGGACATCGCGGGCATCGTCCGCGGCGCAAGCACTGGCGAGGGCCTTGGGAACAAGTTTCTTTCGCATATCCGCGAGGTGGATGCCATCCTGCATGTTGTCCGATGTTTCGCGGGGACCGACATCATTCATATCGAAGGGACCGTTGATCCCATCCGCGATATCGAAACGATCGATACGGAATTGGCGCTGGCCGATCTTGAAACCGTTGGCTCATCGCTCGATAAATCCGAGCGGCTGGCCCGGAGCGGCGATAAGGAGGCGATTGTTCGGGCCGATCTTCTCAAGCGGTGCAAGCAGGTGCTGGATCAGGCGAAGCCGGTGCGCTCGCTGGATTTTACGCCGGAGGAGCGAAAGATCGTTAAACCGCTGGGGCTCATCACGGCCAAAAAGGTTCTTTACGTCGCCAACGTGGATGAAGCGGATGTCCATGGAGAGGGTGTGCTGGTGGCGGCTGTGCGGAAGCGGGCCGCGGAAGAAGGGGGCATCGTGGTGCCGGTTTGCGGGAAGCTGGAATCGGAGCTGGCTGAGCTTCCGGAATCCGATCGGGCGGAGATGCTGGCCGCGATGGATTTGAAAGAACCCGCGCTGGCGACGCTGACGCGCGAGGCGTACCGGCTTCTGGGATTGCACAGTTATTTCACTTCCGGCCCCAAGGAGATTCGCGCCTGGACGATTCCGGTCGGCGCCACGGCTCCCCAGGCGGCCGGTGCGATCCATACCGATTTTGAGCGAGGATTCATCCGCGCCGAGATTTACACTCTGCAGGATTTGCAACAGTATAAGACGGAAGCCGCGATAAAGGCGGCCGGGAAAATGCGCGCGGAGGGAAAATCTTATATCATGCACGACGGCGACATCGTGCATTTTCTGTTTAACGTGTGAGATGCAGGGAGGCGATCATGACGACTACGTTCGTCGCGGATTTCAGGCGCAGGGTTTACGGCCATCGCTGCCGGTGGACGGCGCGGAAGCTGATGCCGTTTATTAAATCGACTGATCGCATTCTGGACGTAGGCGCGGGGGATTGCCGGCTCGATGTTCTGCTGAAGAAAAAGATCGGCTGCGAGGTTGTGCCGGTCGATGTGGAGGATTTCAACGAGACGGATCTTCATCTGACGATTTTCGACGGTAAGCGGCTGCCGTTTCCGGATGACAGCTTTGATGTGGTTCTGCTGATTTTCGTGCTGCATCATGCCGAGGATGCCAAACAGGTATTGGAGGAAGCGAGAAGGGTTTCGCGCCGAAGCATTATCGTGTTTGAGGATGTCACCTCGAACTGGTGGGACCGGATGGTCTTTCGGGGATTTCATCATTGGCTGGCGTGGTCGGAGAAGATTTCATATCCATTTCGGGAATGGCGTCCGTCGCAGTGGACGGTACTGGCCACAAGCCTTGGACTGCGGGAAGAATCGAATGACATTGTCGGCCGGCAATTGGGCGCGTTTTCCTGCCGGCATGTTGTGTTTGAATGGAAGAAAACCGCGGCAATGTGATGGTCGCGGTTAATGCAAAAACAGAATCTTGACCGCGAATGCGCTCACGTAAACTCCCACGGTCAGCACGAGGAATCCCACTGCCAAATGAAACCGATTGACGGGTTTTTGTTCCGAAAAATTCGATTGATCGATTTCGGCCATCCGTGGCTCCCTTCGCGTATTACCGGTTTTATCGGACCAACCCTCCGGATTTCTGCAATTTTATCCAGCTGATGTTTCCCGAAATTATTTTTGCTTCAGGGCCAGCAAATCTGCCAGATCTTCTTTTGAGAGCGACATATATTCGGTGTCCGATCCGTTCTGGCCGGGACGAACAAAACTGTAGACCACTCGCACGGACATGCACGGCGCCGCGGGATGCGACAGTTCTTGTGCGCGGCAGCCGTCGATCAGGCGCTGGACCATATCGTCAAAGTTGCTGATTTTGTGGGGACCGACCATCCAGAAATGATCGCCGCGCTGCAGCGTTCCAATTTTTAAGCGGGACGTGCTGTTGCCTGGATCAAGGACAACGACGCCGCGGGGCGTGGAAAGAAACAATTCATCCGCCAGCTTAGAGTCCACGTCGGCCAGTTTCATGCCAAATAGGTGGTGCACCGAAGCGACGGGGTAATCAACCGTTTGAAGGGTCACCACGGCCGGTTGCGTGGCGGCGCTGCTGTCGGTCGATTTGGCGGGATTCCGCAAGGGAAAGCCGGCGTCATCCACTGGGGCTGGTTCTTCGGCCATGTCCAAGGCAATGCTGATATGGCCACTCAGGACCGGTGAACCGGGGCTAATACTGAGCAGACGTATATCCGCCCGAGCGTTGGGCAAGCCGCGCAAAGTAAATTCACCATCCGCGCCGGTTGTTGTTATGTGCGCATAGGTTGAATCCTCGCCAAATGTCGCCTTAACGAGTGCGTTGGCCACGGGGTTGCCCGAAGGATCAACAGCCTTGCCAGTGACTGTGTTTCCCGGCCGCAGTGTGATATGCAGATCGGTCTGCGATGTTGCGGGAAGTTGGTTGATGTCGTCTAGTTGAGTATGGATGAAATCGGGATGATCGAAGGATAAGCGCACCGGAAACAGTAGTGTCACTTTCGGGGAAGCGCCCGACAAGGCAACGGGGCGGTTGATGCTGAATCGGCCGGCCTGGTTGGTGCTAACCACATCGATATAGCCCATGCCACCCGTGGCGAGGTAATAGCCGGCGGTCACTTTCACATTGGGGATTGGTTTTTCCTGCTGGTCAACGATTGTGCCTGAATAGGTAAAAGAATGGGGGATATTCTGAACCGGGGCCTGTACAGCCGGCGTGTTTGGCACAGGAGATAGTTGCTGGCCGGATGTTAGGTTTATCACTACCGCGACGCCACCGCCGATCAAAAGGGTGGCGGCGGCAACCAGGGTCATTGCGGTTATTTTTGCTTGAGTCATCATATGAATAACTTCCTTCGCGATTGAAATACTTTGAGGATCTGCATTTGCCGGGGCGGTTGATGGCACGATATGAAGTGGCGCTGGCGTGACTGCATTCGCGAGCAGCGCCGCACCCAGGCCGCTGGCGGGTTCGGTGATGCCGTGCAGCGCAAGCAGGTTGCGAAGTCGGACTAATGCCCGGTTCACGCGTTTTCGGGCGGCCTCTTCACTCACGCGAAGAGTCATCCCAACGTCTGCAAAGTTTCGATCCTGGAAAAATCGCAAGACGATGGCATCGCGATCGATCGTTGGAAGATCATTCACCGCTTCATCCAAGCGGGACGCGATCTCAATCCAATCAGCGTCATCGCCGGGAGGTTCGCTTTCCGGCTTTGCCGCCGAGCGCTGTTGCCGGCGCTGGGCAGATTCTTTTCTCATCGCGTTCACCGCCGCACGCCGCGTCACCGCCAGCAGCCATCCGCTGACGGCAACTCCATTGCGGATTGTGCGGGCCTTTTGCGTTAACACCATGAACACCGCCTGTGTTACATCCTCGGCCAGATGGGCATCACGAACCTGGCGCAAGGCGGAGGAATAAACCAGCGCCAAATGACGGCGGATCAGTTCTTCCAGCGCGGGCTTCGAGCCCTGGCGCTGATATTGAAGAAGTAATCGTTGATCTTCGGTCATCGCAATTGCCACCCCCATTTAGACGGAGCCGCGGACCAAAAGCGGACAACAATTATTGACAGGTCGTGGCACCATGGCGGGTCATTTTAACGGACATGGACGGGCGGCGGGCCCTCCCGTACTATCTGACCCGGGAATTCAGCCGCTCGACCGCAATAAAAACCACGGTAGCAATTTATGAGGCATTTTGACGTTGTCGTAATCGGTTCGGGTCCGGCGGGGCAGAAGGCGGCCATTCAGGCGTCCAAGCTGGGAAAGAACGCCTGCATTATTGAGAAAAATAATGTTCTGGGCGGGGCGTCGATCAATACCGGGACGATTCCGTCCAAGGCGCTTCGGGAGGCGGTGCTGCATCTGACTGGACTGAACAAGCGCACGCTTTTTGGCGAAAGCTATCGGGTTAAGCGAACGATCACCATTGCGGATTTGACCTACGTCAGCCAGCAGGTGGTTCACAATGAGCTGGACCTGATCCGCGACCAGCTTGACCGGAACAATGTGGAGTTGATCTGGGGATCGGCTCGGTTCGACCAGGAAATCGTGATTTTCGTGGACCGGCCGGATGATTTCGAGGTGGTTAGCGGGGACACCATTATCATTGCCACGGGTACGCGGCCGGCGCGGCCGGATTCTGTGCCGTTCGATAACAAGACCATTTTCACCTCGGATGAATTGCTCAAGCTCGATCACATTCCCAAGACGCTGATTATCGTGGGCGGGGGAGTCATCGGAATCGAATACGCCTGCATGCTGGCGGCTCTGGGCGTGAAAGTGACGCTGGTGGAAGGGCGGCACCAGGTGCTGGGTTTTCTTGACGAAGAGATCACCGAAGCATTGCAATATCAGATGCGACGGATGGGGATTACGCTGCGGCTGGGCGAGAAGGTCGCCAGGATCGAACATCTGCCCTCCGATGGCGTTAATGGCGCGGCGGTTGTGGCAACGCTGGAAAGCGGCAAGACGCTTCGCTCGCAGACGTTGCTCTATTCCGTCGGGCGGCAGGGAACCACAATGGCTTTGAACCTTGAAAAAGCCGGGCTGAAGGCGGACGACCGCGAGCGTCTCAAGGTAAACGCAAATTACCAGACGGATGTGCCGCATATCTACGCCGTCGGCGACGTGATTGGGTTCCCCGCGCTCGCCAGCACGGCGATGGAACAAGGACGGCTGGCGGTTTGTCACGCGTTCGGGGCGCCGACTAAAAGCATTCCCGAATTATTTCCGTACGGCATCTATGCCATTCCGGAGATTTCCATGGTTGGGAGAACTGAAGATCAGCTTACGACGGCCGGTATCCCGTATGAGGTTGGGATCGCCCAGTATAAGGAATTGGCCCGGGCCCAGCTTGTGGGCGACATGGATGGAATGCTTAAGCTTTTGATTCATCAGGAGAACTATCAGATCCTCGGCGTGCACGTGATCGGCACCGGAGCCACGGAATTGATCCACATCGGCCAGGCCGTGATGGCGCTTCAGGGTACGGTCGATTACTTTATTAACAGCGTGTTCAACTATCCCACGTTGGCGGAGGCTTATAAGGTGGCGGCGCTCAATGGAATGAACAAGCTGCGGCACGTTTAATTCGTTCGCCGGATCGATGCGAGTTTTTTCGTGATCGAGGTCAAGAACAAGCCGAAACAAGTGCGGCAACAAAGCCTGCGGGGATTTATTTTGGAGAGGCTTGGGATGCGTTGGGTGAGGGCTGAGTCGCGGGCGACATAATCCGTGGAATATCAATTCGGTGGTCGTTCAAAGCTCCGGCAGCCAGCCAGCCACAGCACAGACCGGTGGTGACCGCGATCAACCAGACGATTTTTCGGCGGAGGCGCTTCACGCACTGAATTCTAACCCGGCATCGGACGAATCGCATTACCTATTCAACTGCCAACTTGGCAACCGCCTTCATTAATCTGCCACGCTGACATGAGCCGGGTCTTGAAAAACCGCAATGTCGTATTTCACAAAGCGTTATCTACAACACACTTAAATTGCTTTTGGATCTGGCTTCCACTCGGCACTCGGTTTGTTATAGCGATTCAGTCGGCAGGCGCGGATTCCTCGCCGGTATTAATTGAGCAATCAACGATAGAAGGAGAATCACATGGCGGCGAAGATGCTGTCTTTTGACGCGGAAGCAAGAAAGAGCCTGCTCGAAGGGGTGATGAAGCTCTCCCGGGCGGTTAAGGCGACGCTTGGACCACGGGGGCGAAACGCAGTGATTGATAAGGGGTGGGGCGCTCCCACGATCACCAAGGATGGCGTTACCGTTGCCGAGGAAGTCGAGCTTAAGGACAAGTACGAGAACATCGGCGCCAAGCTGGTGAAAGAGGCGGCAAGCAAGACAAGTGATGTCGCCGGTGATGGCACGACCACCGCTACGGTGCTGGCGCAAGCGATTTTCAAAGAGGGATTCCGCCATCTCGCTGCGGGTGCTGATGCCATGGCGCTGGCTCGCGGGATTCGCAAGGCGGTCGAAGCTGTCGTTGAGAGTCTGCGCAAACAATCGAAACCGATCAGCGGCAAGGCGGACATCGCCAACGTCGCTTCTATCGCGGCGAATAATGACCGGGAAATCGGCGGCATCATGGCCGATGCGTTTGAGCGCGTCGGCAAAGATGGCGTTATCACCGTCGAGGAGGGCAAAAGCCTCGAAACTTATGTGGATGTGGTTGAAGGCATGCAGTTCGACCGCGGTTTCCTTTCACCGAACTTTATTACTAACGCGGATGAGATGACCGTCGAATTCGAAAAGGCGTTCGTACTCGTTTACGAGGATAAGATTTCGGCGGCAACCAAGCTCATTCCACTTCTGGAAAAAATTCAAAAGGCCAAGCGACCGCTTCTCATCATTGCTGAAGATGTTGAGGGGGAAGCTCTTGCGACACTGGTCGTGAACAAGCTGCGCGGGATTCTGAATGTCGCCGCTGTTAAAGCGCCGGGATATGGCGATCGCCGCAAGGCGATGCTGGAAGATATCGCGATCCTCACGGGCGGCGAGCCGGTTATGAAGGACCTTGGCGTTGAGCTGGATAAGGTGGAGATCGATCAGCTTGGCCAGGCGAAGCTGGTGAGGATCGACAATGATAATTGCACGATCATCGAAGGGGCCGGCGCGACCAAGGCGATCCAGGGCCGGATTGAGCAGATTCGCCGGGAAATTGAAAACACGACCAGCGATTACGACCGGGAGAAATTGCAGGAGCGGCTTGCCAAGCTGGCTGGCGGAG
>Ga0182015_10007516_pt1 | contig 10600 bp, 9 predicted proteins | sample 712P3MmetaG_FD_120478 | JGI IMG/M metagenome (GOLD analysis project Ga0182015, IMG submission 120478) | Permafrost microbial communities from Stordalen Mire, Sweden - 712P3M metaG | ecosystem: Environmental > Terrestrial > Soil > Wetlands > Permafrost | place: Sweden: Stordalen | collected... | reverse complement strand
GCCCAGCAACTGTTCGCTGCCGCCGTGCGTACACTCCGAGCTAACCTTGGTCGTTACGATCTCGGCTTCTGGTCGCTTTACGAGCAATCTGGGACTCGCTTGCCTATGGTCGCCAGCGCCTTCTATCACCACCTGCACATTGTTCAACTCGGCGTAATGTACCGCCTAACTGGCGACGAAATCTTCACTCGCTATGCCGAACGTTGGGCAAACTATGCCCGCAGCCATGCCAAACGGACCCGAGCCCTGTGCTACAAGTGCGCATTCAAGCTCTGCTACTACTAGGCAAGCGTGAAGATCCTCTACGTCTCACAATACTTATCGCTAGAAATAGAGCCCCGGCGGCGCGCAGCGGAGTTGTCCCGTGATTGGGTGGGAGCCGAGGATGAAGTCGCCATTCTCACTGGATTCCCAGATATTTCGACCGGGACCGTCCCGTCGGAGTATCGTGGCAATCGGAGCGGGGTGGTGATCGCGCGTTTCCCGCGATTCAGCAAAGGCCCCCAGTCGCGGCACTGCGTGCGCCAGCGCTGTATTGTCTTCTACGCTATACCGTACCCTTCCGGCAGCTAGTGGTAATAGCACTCGCTCGGACCATTAAGCCCAGGTCTTACATGTGAGATATACTTTTTGACGGCAAGCGGGGATCGTTTCGGCCGCCGAGCCTTCCAAGGCGATGAACATGAAGCTGGCGGAAGCCCTGAAGGTTGTTCAGTCAACCCCTCACGATGCTCCCGGGCTGCAGGTGGCGCTGCTGTGTAGCTTCACCCCCTTGCATCTGGAGACGTTCCTCCGGGCACACCTTTGCAAATTGTTTCCCGGGCACTCTCCCACTGTCCAAACCGGCTTGTATGGTGACTTGATCGGCAATCTGCAACGTGTGGTGGGCGTTTCCGCGGCGGTAGTGGTGATCGAATGGTGTGATCTCGATCCCAGGTTGGGCCTGCGCCGGCTTGGTGGCTGGGAACCATCACAGCTGCCGGATATTTTGAGCGAGGTGAAGCGCAACTGCGACCTTCTGCACAATGGCATGGCCGCAGTGGCAAGAGATATTCCCCTGATCGCGTGTTTTCCAACCCTTCCGCTGGTTCCAGTTTCTTTCAGTCCGTTGGCCAGGGCGAGCGAATTCACTCTTGAACTTCGCAGCTTCGTCGCCTCGCTTGGCGCCACGCTGTCTCACGTTCCCGGTGTCAGAATTGTTGACTCTCAGCGGCTGGATGGGCTGCCCTCGTCCCGGCGCCTGAATGTCAACTACGATCTCTCGGCTGGCTTCCCCTATACGCTGACTCATGCTTCCGCGCTTGCCGAAGTGCTGGCTAGATTGGTTCTAAATCCGCAGCCCAAGAAGGGCCTGATCACCGATCTCGACGACACTCTCTGGCGTGGTATTCTCGGCGACGTAGGAGTGCAAGGAATCTCGTGGGACCTAGAAAATCACTCACAGATACATGCACTCTACCAGCAGTTGCTGCGCTCCCTGGGGGCATCAGGAACACTGATTGCTGTCGCCAGCAAGAACGACCGCTCGCTGGTGGAACAAGCGTTTACCAACAGAGACCTCATCCTGCGCGAGACAGACATTTTCCCCTTTGAGGTGCACTGGGACGCAAAGTCGGAATCGGTGAAACGCATCCTCGGCGCGTGGAACATTTTGGCCGATGATGTGGTGTGTGTCGACGACAGCCCTATGGATTTGGCGGAGATCAAAGCGGTGCATCCGGCGGCGGAATGCCTCTTGTTTCCTCGGGAGAATCCGCAAGCTGCTTATGAGCTGTTGGAACGGCTCCGAGACTTATTTGGGAAGGACACGATCTCACAAGAGGATTGCGTCCGCGCTGCAAGCCTACGAGCGAATGCCGAGTTGCGAAACGGGATGGACCAGGTTTCGCCGTCCGTTTCGGGCGAATTTCTTCGCCAGACCGACGGGAGGTTGACGCTTAGCTCCCGGAAACAACCGCTAGATTCCAGATCCTTGGAATTAGTGAACAAGACCAACCAGTTCAACTTGAACGGTCGTCGGTTTCAAGAGACGGACTGGCAAGATTGGCTGAACGGGCCCGGCGCCGTCTTTGTGGTAGCCAGCTATCGCGACAAATACGGCCCTCTGGGAAAGATCGCTGTCATTGCAGGCGATCTATTGAACAGCGACTCTTCGGGGAAGCGCAAGCTATGCGTCCGCACCTGGGTCATGAGTTGCAGAGCCTTTTCCCGGTTGATCGAATATGAGTGCCTTCGGTGGCTGTTCACCAAGCTGGACATAGAAGAGCTTGAATTTGACTTTTTGCCAACCCCACGCAACACACCCATGCAAGATTTTTTACAGCAACTTCGCAACGCTCCCCCGAAGCCGCAATGTCACCTGTCCCGCGCTCAATTCATGCGGAACTGTCCCCCCTTAGTTCATTCCGTCGAGGAATCGCCGAATGGTTGATCTCGAGAGCCGCCTGGTCAATTGTTTCGCGACCGTTTTTCCCGACTTGACTCCGCCGGAGATTCCCTCGGTGAGCATGGGCTCTCTGGCAAGCTGGGATTCCGTGGCTGGCGTCACACTGCTTTCTGTTATCGAGGAGGAATTCAGTCTAGGCATACCGCCCGACGATGTCTCCGGTCTGGTCTCATTCGAGTTGATCCTGGATTATCTTCGGAGGACGCAGAATGACGCTCGCGCCTAGAATCATTGCGGCCAACGACCTGAGGGTGGGACTCATCGCGGACTACGAGCGCGAAATTGAAGAGTCGGATGTACTCGGGTTTGCGGCAAACTCCGGAGACTTCAATCCCCTGCATGTGGATTCCGGCTTCGCCAAGCACAGCCGGTTTTCGCAGCGCATTGTTCATGGCGCTTTTCAGATTGGCTTGGCCTCAGCTCTGATCGGCATGCATTTGCCCGGCCGTGACGTGCTTTTGGGCTCAGTGAACGCGCGCTTTTTGTCGCCGCTCTATTTCCCCTGCCGAGTGCGGGTTAGCGGAGAAATCACGGCTTGGAATCTTGCTTCTCGTGCCGGCAGCGTGCGAGTTACGGTGAGCGACCTTACATCCCTCGCGCTGGTATCAGAGATCACCATGGTTTTCACCTTGCAGGCGGGCAAACCGGAGCAGCCCGCGGGCGTCGAGCAGCAGCCAGCGAGGCCTGTGGAAACGGTATTTTCCCAGGACCGAAAGCTCGTCATTCTCACGGGAGCGTCTGGAGGAATTGGCGAGGCCTTGCTCAGGGCTCTGACGGAAGAGTTTTCAGTGCTGGCGTTAGTGCACCGCCATCCATTACGTGAAAAGCTTCCCCATGCAGTGGAGGTGCAGGCTGATTTCACTGCTCCGGGATGGGAACAAATCATTAAGCAGCGTCTGGATGGCCACCCTCTGTACGGCATCGTGCATTGTGCATGGGCCGGGATGCCGAGAGGCGGCTTGTTGCACAGCGACCCTCGCCTCATCGAGCAACAGCTTGCCTTCGGAACATCCTACGTGGTGCGCCTCGCGCGCTTGCTCTTCGGTCTCGTCGGCTCCGATGGTGGGCGGATGGTGGCACTTGGGTCGGCTGCAGGACACCACAAGCCAGCCTTGGGCCTGGGGGCCTATTCTCTCGCCAAGTCGGCGTTGGAAGACACACTCCGCCTTTTGGCTCCGGAACTCGCTCGCAAGAAAATTAGCATCAACGCTGTGTGCCCTGCTTTCGTGCGCGTCGGTATGAACGCGCAAGCCGATGACCTGCAGATCAAGCGCGAAACGGCGCTGATTCCCATGGGTCGGATCTGTGGGGCGCAAGACATCGTGGGCGCGGTCCGCTATCTTCTCTCCGCGACCGCCTCATTTGTTTCAGGGCAATCGATCTTCCTCTCAGGGGCGCAGCTATAGGTCAGGGTTGCGGCCGTGAAAAAACATGCCGGAAAATGGAATTAAACAAAACCTCCAGTTACATGAGATCGCTCCTTCTGACCTGGAGGAAGTAGCTCGATTCATCAGCCGCGTATCAGGATCGGATACATCCCTTACTCGCGCCCTGCAGAGGCTTTCATGGATTCTGTTGGAAAATCCTGCGCGCAAGCCCAGCGATTTCTTGGGATGGTGTCTCCGTGTACCGTCTGGAGAAGTCGTCGGTTGCATGTGTTGCGCTCCCCAGAGGTTCTGCTTTGGCCAGACGACTTTTACGCTGATGATGGCCAATTCGTTTTACGTGGACGATCGATACCGAGGAGGTGGCACGTCGATTTTCCTGAAGTATTTGCAGCTTGGCCGCCGCTACCCCTTGTTCGTCAGTTCCGCCAATGCCACCGTGGCCAAAATGTGGCAGAAGCTTGGTGGTTATCCTCTAGGGAATTCAGACCATGAAGTCATCGGCATCCTGCGCTGGCCGCCGTTGCTGGCAGAGAGCGTCTATCGTAGGACGGCAAGCGATAGCCTAGCGCAAATGATGGCCGCTCTCGCCTCCGCTTGGTTCCGCGTTCCGCGTCGTTTACTTTCGGGCGCTGCGGAAGGGAAGCTCTTGCCGATCGACAGTCCTGAGGAGGCGGCTCGCATCTGCGCGGAACATCGTAGTGACAACATCACGAGTTGCCGGGACGCTTCGTTTCTGAAGTGGCGCTATTTCTCGCGCATTGGCCAAATGACCCGCCTTCTTGCGTTTCGTCCGAGTAACGACAAAAAGAAGCAGTTTGTGGTCGGCGTTCGTTTGCAGAATCGCGGATACAAACAACAGATCCGAGCGTTGCAAGTATTGGACATCTGGGGCGAGGCCGATCCGGCATCATATCTCACCATCGCTGCCTGTCTGTGGCACGAGTATTGTGAGCAGATTGATATGCTAGTATTCCGATGCCTCAACCTGCCGCAGCGGCAAGTTCTAGCGGCCAATGGCTTTAGGGTCCGTTCGTTTGGTGCTCCCATTGCTTGGTGCATTGACAAGAGCCGATTATTACCAGCGAATGCCTGGTATTTCGTACCAGCGGATGGCGACATGTTTCTGTGAGGCTAAGGTGAGTCCTAAATCCATCTTTCGTTCAGCGCTGATCAGGACTGCCGCCACGCTTCGCATGGACGAGCTGGCCCTAGGCCTTCAACGCTGGCTGGTTCGCCGGGGTCGATCACCTCGCATGCTGGTGATCGAAATGCATGAAACCCCTGAGCGAGATGAACCCTTGTTTCGCCGGCAATTGGAGTGGGCAGCGCATCATTTTAGGTTGGTGGACCTCCCCACTTTTGCCCGCTTGTGGCGGGAGTCTCGCGCCAACCCGCGAGCGTGGAGCAAGCCACCACTACTGTTCACTTTTGATGATGGCCGCCTAAACAACTATACCGTCGCGGCGCCCGTCCTCGAGTCTTTCGGAGCCCGGGGTGTTTTTTTTGTGGTCCCGCAGTTTGTGCAATGCAACCCGCACGAAGCGCGCGAGTTCTACTATTCGCGCATTGATCTTCGGCAGCTTCCGCGCAGCCTCCCGGATGAAGACACGTGCTCCATGAAGCCGCAGCAAATCTCTGATCTCGCGCGCCGCGGGCATTCCATTGGCAACCATACTTACTCGCATGTGAATCTCGCAACCTTACCCGAAGGTCAATTGCAGCACGAAATCGTCGACAGCGCCGCCCGGATTGCCTCCTGGACGGGGCAGCCCGTGGACGCATTTGCCTGGACTTTTTCCTGGGACTCGATCAGTGCGATGGCTTGGAAGTTAATCCAGAAGCATCACCGCTTCTGCTTCACGCCTTGTCCCGGTTCCGTGGACTGTCGCGCCGACTCGCATCACCTGATCTGGCGCACGGAAGTCGAGGTGATCTATCCAGCAGCGGATTTCCGTTTCATGTACGCCGGCTTGGCGGACCCGCTGTGGCGAGGCCGGCGAGAGTACCTGAGAGCCACCCTGGCAGACGCATCCGCCCCACAATAGACGCAAGATCTCGAGAAAGAATCGGACTGGACATTCGCGTCTCGAGAGCTGCGATCGGTGGACAATGGGCACCACACTTGTTGGGGAACAGTCTCATCACTCACGGGAAACTGATCGAAGATTCCTGCGTGACTTGGGTAACACGGTAGGACTAACTCTAAATCAGAAACTGGATGTTACGAGGCAGGTCGAGGTCGTGAAACAGAGTTCTTTTGCCCTTCGTGGAGGTGTGTGGGGTGGGTCACTTAGCCGGAAACTGTCAACCGGGCTGGTACTCCGGACGGGGGCGCGTCAGAGCTATGCGACACCAAAGAGCTGCTGGGCACGGCAGCTTGCGGGAAGTTATTCCGGAGAGAGGAATCAGCAAGCACAAGAGGGGGCGGGAATCGCCAGGGTGTGGAACCAGGCGCGATCGGTGCGGGGGTGGGGCCGCGTTTCTGCACCATAGAGTACGTATCCGGCCGCGTGCAATAAACTGGTAACTTCCTGGGAATTCTCGTGGGACACTTCACACCAGATAGTGGGTCGGACTTCTTTTAGCAATCGTGCTGCTCCTTTCAAAACGCTGATCTCGTGAGTTTCTACGTCGATCTTCAAGACCGACGGCGCAGGAAAATACTCTAGAAGAAAATCCAGGGTTAGCGAAACGGTCAATTGAAGATATCGCTGACCTTTGGCCTGGGTCGAGCCAAGAGTTTCCACCAGATGGTTCGAAGCCCTCGCTCGTTCGGCTACTTCCAGTTGGGAAATCCGGCCTGAGTCCGAAACGGAAGCGCACAAGACTTTGACATCCGAACACATGAACTGATCCGGATCCAACTCTTGAGACGAACGAGCGATCAGCCGCGCGAGCCACAAGTCTGGTTCGACGGCCAATACGAAGCCGGACCGGCCTGATAAGGCGGCAGCACAGAAACTGAACAGACCTACGTTAGCACCCACGTCCCACACTACAGAACGTGGTTTCACAAGCTCCTCCGCCATGCTATACAGGATCGGATCGACTCGCGACATGGCCGACCAGTAGCGCAGTCCCGCTTCTGGAGTTACATATACGGGCAGACGGCCAAATTTCGAGGGGAGACGGCGCCGCAAAACCACCCCGCGGCTTAAGTGTTCCGCGAATCTGCGAACGCCCATAAGAAATCAGTGCAGCGTACTTTTGATCAGCTCTATGGTAGCTTATCCGCGAAAATACATCACGAATCTACGGAAATCACGCTGCCGGCCGCGCGGATTCCGCCATGATATTAGGCGAGACCCCATTTCCCGTGACTGCAATATCGATTAACGGCGAGTGTTGAAAGGTGGGTTAGCGGCGCGGGCAGGGAGGTGCCGGCCGATCTGCCTGTAACTATTAGGTGCTAGCGCGCCTCACGACCGGGGTCTTGGGCTACCGGGGGAGGTGCCCATTCCTCCCACTGGCTCGCCGGAGCGAAACCGTCGAAGTTCAGTGCTCACCCGGGTAATGAACACCGGCACCCTGTGCTACAAATTAATTCAGGTTCTGCTACTGCTTGAAGACTCGTGAAAATTCTCTACGTCTCACAATATTTTCCGCCAGAGATGGGTGCCCCCGGCGCTCGCGTCGCGGAATTATCCCGCCATTGGCTCCGTGCCGGACACCAGGTCACGGTTCTAACTGGCTTTCCCAACCATCCCACGGGAGTCGTGCCTCCAGAGTACCGCGCTAAACTCCGCCGTTTGGTGATGCGCGAAAGAGTGGAGGGAGTGAACGTCGTGCGCAGCTGGCTGCTCCCGTTTCCTAACCGCAAGGCGTATGAGCGCATGTTGAACTACAGTTCCTTCTGCGTATCGGCCGCGAGCACAGGCGTTCTTGTGTCGCGTCCCGACGTGGTGATTGCTACCTCTCCGCAACTTCTGGTGGGGCTGTCGGGCTGGTGGCTGGCCCGGGTCAAGAGAGTTCCATTTGTCTTCGAAGTTCGTGACCTGTGGCCAGAGTCTCTGGCCGCCGTCGGCATGGGTGATCCCAACTCGTTCCTTCATCGCGGGCTGGGAAAAATCGCGGGCTTTTTATACCGCCGTTGCGACCGGGTGGTTGTCGTCACTCCCGCATTCAAAGATCATCTGATCAAGCATTGGCATGTGCCACCGGAGAAGATTTCGGTCATTGAAAATGGAGTCGAGACGAGCTTGTTCAGTCCCGGAGCCCCGGACCGGGAGTTGCGAAGGAAACTCGACGCCGAAGGGAAACTTGTCGTCTGCTACATCGGCACGATGGGCATGGCGCACGGTTTGGAAGCCCTGGTGGAGACCGCTGCCCGCCTGCGAGATTCCGCTCCTCAGGTTCTTTTCCTGCTTGTGGGAGAGGGCGCCGAGAAGGAGCGCATCATTTCCGTGGCGCGCTCCCGAGGCTTGACCAACGTGCGTTTTGTTGACCAGCAGCCACGGGAAAAGATACCGGCGTACATCCGAACCTCGGATGTTTGTCTGGTGTTGCTCAAGAAGACCGAGCTCTTCAAGACTGTCATTCCCACGAAGATGTTGGAGTTCATGGCCTGTGCCCGCCCCGTGATTCTGGGAGTTGACGGCCAGGCACGAAAAATCGTTGACGAAGCTCAGGCCGGGCTCTTCATTGAACCAGAGAATCCGGATGCTATGACGCAGGCCGTCCTGCACCTGGCCGCCGACAGCGATCTGCGTGAATCAATGGGCAGCAATGGCGCACGCCACATTTTGCTGCACTTTTCCCGCCAGCAAACAGCGAAAGACTATCTCGCAGTTTTAGAGAGGGTAGTGGGTGAAAAACACTTGTGACGGAACGCTGCGGCTTCAGCCTGGACCACTCACCTAGTGAACGGCGACTAACCCCAAGGATGTGGCCTGCAGGGCAATGGACACGTTGTCCTGCAAAGCTGCCTTGATAGAGCTGCTAGGCACGAACAGGATGTCGTCTGGACTCAGCGGCACGTCCGGAATCTTAGCTTCGAGAATCTTCTTCAACTCGACATGCTTTTCGGTAATTCCGTCGGGGCCCTTGTGAAGAATCCTGGTTCCGTTCAGTTTGGAGGTCCGCGTTGTACCACCCGCCAGTGCGATAGCCTGCAGCACCGTTAAAGTCCCTCGATCGATGAGCAGGCCGCTCGGCCTGGCGACGTCTCCCACCACGTACACAACGTCAGCTTTGCGCACGACGACGGTATCGCCCGGCGACATTTCGATATTGGCCAGAGGGCTGTCTGAAAGGTTTCGCGCAAGCGACAGGCTTACGGGCCTATCCGGCTGGCTTCGGCGAGTGATGGTCACGGAATTCCCGGCCTTGTCGGTCAGTCCGCCGGCCGCTGAGATGAGATCGAAGAGCCGCACCTGCCCCAACACGGGATACACGCCCGGTTTCGCGACCTCTCCCAAGACACTTGCCCCCTGCGACGCGTATTGATCCACGAAAATGGTGACGTGCGGGCCCTTCACGAATCCGCCGTCAGAAAGCTTCTTCTCGATTACCCCCTGCGCTTCATCCGTGGTCAACCCTTCCACGTGCACGTAGCCGACCAGCGGAAGATAAACATCGCCGTTATTGGAGACTCGCGCCTTGCTCGTGAGCTCTGGAACGTTGTAGACGCTGACTTCGATCAGGTCCCCAGCACCCAGCCGCAAGGTCGTATCTGGCTCCGCGCCAGGCGAGTCCGCGGGACCAGCCGCGGGTTGCGTTTGCGCCGTCGGTACGGGCCTGATGGCGGGCTCGGCTGTGCTCGCCGGCTTCTCAGAGATCGGCGCAGGTTGTTCTTGTGCTGCCACCACCAGCGGCCACGCCAGGGTGAAGAACACAAAAACAGCAATACCGTGCACGCTGGACAAACTCCATCGCAGCGACCGCATCCCGGGTCCCCCTTGCTATTAAGTGAGGAAAAAAAGTTTAGCACATGCTTCCGACCGCCGGGCAAATGCTTGAGGCTTCCGAATCCGTGATTGCGTAGAAGCCAGAGATCGTTTTCCACAGGCGTCTCCAACTGAATAATTGCCCCGCCATTTCCCAAACTGGTATAGTTCGCTTAACATTTCCCAAAACTAAAACGGCGTGCGCGCTTTTCACGGGTTTCTGTCTCTGGCATGGGGGGTTGGTTGACTTTTCTCTTCCTGGGGATTTTCGCGGCTTCACTGTTGTTTTCGTTTGTTCTCACCAAATACGTACGGGATACAGCTACTGCGCATGGTTGGGTCACTGCGCCCGTTTTAGATCGCCACCTGCACCATCGCCCTTTGCCACGTCTTGGCGGTGTTGCCATTTTCCTCGCGTTCCTGCTCAGCTTGACCTTGGCGCTGCTCGTTGGCAGATTGCGCCCGAGCTTGGGCCTGGAAGTGTCCTCTTTCAAGGGCTTGTGGAGCATTCTCCTGCCCGGACTTGTGATTTTTCTGCTCGGCGTTCGCGACGATATCCGTCCGGTTAGACCCTACGTCAAGTTTGCCGTTCAAGCCGTCGCCGGCGCCATGCTTTTCGCCTTCGGCTTGCAAATTCTTCATTTGCCCGTTCTCTTCGGCCACCACCAGTTTCCCTGGTTTCTTGGTCTTCCCTTGACCGTTCTCTGGGTTCTGGCCATCACCAATGCTTTCAACTTGATTGACGGACTGGATGGACTCGCCGCTGGGTCGGCGCTGTTTTCGACCTTGGTCGTTTTCGTGGTGTCGCTGTTCAGCGGGTCGCCGTTGGTCTCTTTGATGGCCTTGGCGTTGGCTGGCTCCATTTTGGGCTTCCTGCGTTT
>Ga0182015_10007513_pt1 | contig 10604 bp, 7 predicted proteins | sample 712P3MmetaG_FD_120478 | JGI IMG/M metagenome (GOLD analysis project Ga0182015, IMG submission 120478) | Permafrost microbial communities from Stordalen Mire, Sweden - 712P3M metaG | ecosystem: Environmental > Terrestrial > Soil > Wetlands > Permafrost | place: Sweden: Stordalen | collected... | reverse complement strand
CGTAGGCCACCTTGGGCAGGGCATCTTTGACCTGCAGCGCACGGGCGACGACACCAGCGGCCGCCAGTGGGAGCGAACGCGGCGCATGGGGGTGAACACGCTCGCTTTCCGGCTGCCGCAGCACGGAACGTTCTACACGCTGGACGCGGATCTGGTAGGCATCACGGAGGCAGTGCCGTGGGAGTTCAACCAACAGTGGCTCGACGTGCTGGCACGCAGCGGAACGGCGACGTTGGTCTCTGCCGGGCCGCCGGCGCGCGGAAGGGATCAGCGGGCTGCGCTGCGTGATGCCTTCCAGATCGCGGAGGCAGGCGGCGTCGCAGCGGTGCCGGTCGATTGGACAGAGGCGAGCGCGCCCGAGCGTTGGCAGGGGGGTGCAGAAAAAGAGAGGCGCTATCGTTGGAGCGGGATGCTCGGGGCGTCGGCGTTTCTAAGCCCATAAGTTCGGCTCTGCCGTACTGCACGGGTATAGTGTGTGTCCATGACCGGCGAACTACAAACCGATCGGCTTTTGTTGCGGCCACTTCAGCTCGCCGATGCAGAGCAGACGCAACGTCTCTTTCCGCAATGGGAGATCGTCAAGTTCCTGAACGTGGTAGTCCCATGGCCATATCCCCCGGATGGAGCGCTTACCTACTATCGCGATGTGGCACTTCCCGCAATCGAGCGCGGAGAGGAGTGGCATTGGACACTGCGATTGAAGCAATCGCCGGAGCAGCATATCGGCGTGATCATTCTGCACAAGGGTGAGTGGGTCAATCGCGGATTCTGGCTTGGGCTACCGTGGCAAGGCCGAGGCCTGATGACGGAGGCCGTGACGGTCGTCAATGACTACTGGTTCGATGTTCTTGGCTTCCGCGTCTTGCGGGCTCCAAAGGCAGTCGTGAACGCCGCGTCGAGGCGGATCTCAGAGAAGACTGGAATGCGCGTGATTGCCGCCGAGGAGCGTGACTATGTCTCCGGTCGATTCCTGTCGGAGATATGGGAGATTACCGTCGAAGAGTGGCGTGAGAAGAGAAAGCTCATGCGGCGCCGATCACAAGTGTGATTGCATAGTGGAGCTGCGGTTCGCCCTCTTGGGCTGGTCCCTGCCCCTCCTACGCGAGCTTCGCTGCTTTCACCTTGTCGCACACCTGCCGCACCGCTCGCAGAGCGCTCAGCGCCGCTCCTTCCTGCCATGCGACGAGGTGGCTCACGTGATCGCCGGCGAAGATGATTGGCCCGTCCGGCTCGATCAGAGTCTCGTATCCCGGATTGGTGCGCGTCCGCGCCGCTTCCGCAGACCGAGCTTGCCCCGTCTGCCCCCTCAGACCAAAGCCCGGATATCTCTCCTGCCCCGGCCCATAGCTCCTTATCCAGGAACCCTCGTTGTCCGGGATCTTGCCCCAGCTCACGTACATCGGCTTCTCCAGTTCCTTGCCGTGGCCCGGATGCAGCCGCTCGATCGACCTACGGCTCTCATCAAACTTCTGCGGCATGGTGAGTTCACCGAAGGCTGACCGCGACTCATCCGTGTATCCGCTCACCAGCACACCCCGTGGTGTAAACAACCCCGCCGAAGGAAACCAGATCGGGCTACACCCTACGTTGACGAACTCCAGACCGCCGTAAATGTTGTAGTCCTGCTCCCAGAATCGCCGGCTCTCCCACGCGATCTTGTAGGCGCTCGCATAAGTGCACTCGTCGATTACCTTCTTGTAAGGCGCGCTGAAGTCGTTCGGCGTCTTCTTCAAAATGGTGAGCGGCAGCGCACAGATGCAGTAGTCCGCCTCGATCGCTTTCGCCGACCCGTTACTCATATAGCCGGCCTTGACGCCCTTCGCTGTCTTGCGAATCTCCGTAACCGGCGCGCTGTACTTCACGACATCGCCCAGCGCCTTGGCGAACGCGTAGGGGATACGATCCATGCCACCGACAGGCTGGAACATCGTTGCCTGCATATCGAACTGCTCATCGAACAGGATGCCCTGCCAGAAGTCCTCGTCCAGCAGCGTATGCATGTCAATCGGCTTACTCAACACGCCAACCTGGTCGCCTGCGCCCGCCGTCTCGGCGTACCCCGCACGATCGCTTCCGCCGTATTTGCCGGCGTCATCCAGCGGACCGTAGTTTCTCAAAAAACTCAGGATCCGGTCCCGGTCCTCCTGGGATAGTTCCTGATCGAGCGCTCCCTGGTTGATGCTCTTCGCGAGCAGCTCGCTTACGTGTCCGCGGGTATCGTTTTCGACTTGCCGCAGCACCACGGGCTTGCCGCCATTCGCGTTATCGTTCTGCAGGAAGGCTGAGCGCGTCATATTCACCTCCACCTCCAGTGGGACGCCCAGCTTCTGGCAGTAACCCAGCATGGTGTGATGAATGGACGGCAGCCGCGCGGGTCCAAAGTTCTGATAGTGGCCCTCGTCCCATGAGCAGGTCTGCGTCGTCCCATCCAGGAAGGTCACCTTGTCCCCGCCGCGCACCGTCCAGTTTCGTCCTCCTGGTCTCTGCCGCGTCTCCAGAACGGTGCACTCGTACCCCAGGGCACGAAGTTCATAGGCGGCCACCAACCCTGCGATCCCTCCTCCGAGGATTACTACCTTCACTCCTTTTCCTGAACCAGGCGCCGCCACTCCTTTTCCTGAACCAGGCGCCGCGGAAACCGGCTCAGGCTGCGCGGCCCTTGCATCCATCAAGCCCATCCCTTGCATCACCAGGAACGCAGCGCTGTATCCGCCTGCCTGCCCTACACGCTTCAGGAAATTCCGTCGCGTAACTGCCATCGTATCCACCTTCTCTTTCCAGCAAAGAAATTGGGCCACCGCCATACATGGTCGAGGGGAAAACAGTTTGGTATGCGATCCTGCAGAACCGCGGAGAAATCGCTCTAAGCGAGGAGCGAGAGTCCTACCGGGCAAGTATCGGTCTGCTGTGCAACAGCAAATACTCGACGTGGAGTGAAGTTTAGTTTATCGCACTTTTTCGGCGCCCAGGCCCATCCCGGTTCCAGAGTTGATAAAGGTGTTTCGCGTAGATATAACCATGAACGGTACACTTTTGCGCTTCAAGCACAACTTGAAACGAAACAGAAATCGGATGGGGACGATTGATGAGGTTGACACGGCGCGACACAATTAAATTGCTGGGGTATTCGGCGGCCTGGGCAGGGACAAGAGGCGCCTTTGGTCAGACAGGCGCGGCCACGCTCCCTATCACGTCTGGGCCTTTCCACGCTACGCGCGGTTCCCTGGACGCCTACCAGATACCCGAGTGGTTCCGCGACGCAAAGTTCGGTATCTGGTCCCATTGGGGACCACAGTCCGGCGTCGAAGATGGAGACTGGTATGCGCGAAATATGTATATCCAGGGCAGCCCCCAATATGAGTATCACCTCAAGACCTATGGACATCCGTCCAAGGTGGGCTTCAAAGACCTGATCCCGTTGTTCAAGGCTGACGAGTGGGACCCGGAGCACTTGATGGACCTGTATGTGAAGGCAGGCGCCAAGTACTTCGTCAGCATGGGGGTGCACCATGACAACTTCGACATGTGGAATTCCAAATACCAGCCGCGCTGGAATGCTACGGCCATCGGGCCCAGGCGGGACATCGTTGGGCTCTATAAGCAGGCGGCGCGCAAGCGTGGACTGCGCTTTGGAGTAAGCGATCACCTCTCAAATAGTTTCGACTGGTTCGCCCCGGCCCATACCAGCGACAGCAAGGGCGAGTTTGCCGGAGTACCCTACGACGGCGCGAACCCGGAATTCGCCGACCTCTACCACAGCTATGCGGAGATGCCTGCGGACTTTGCCAAGACTGCGAAAGCCATGGGACGCGTCGCACCCAACGACTGGAAGCTGCAGTACTTCAACCGCATTAAAGACCTGGTCGACCAGCATCAACCCGATCTGCTTTATACCGACGGAGGCATTCCGTTTGAAGAATATGGGCTGAGCACCGTGGCCGAGGTGTACAACGTGAGCGCCAGCCTGCACCAAGGGAAAGTGGAAGCGGTTTACTGCAGCAAGGTAGCCGGCGACTGCGCGGTAGGCACCTGTATCGTCGACCACGAGCGCGGTGTTTCCGACGAGATCTCCGTTGCCCCATGGCAGACCGACACCTGCATTGGCGATTGGCATTACAAAAGAGGACAGATATACAAGACCCCGAAAAAGGTCATTGATCTGCTGGTGGACATCGTCAGCAAGAACGGCAACCTGTTATTGAATTTTCCTCTGCCCAACAGCGGAGAATTGGATGCCGATGAGATGAAGGTGCTCGAGGGCATCACCGGCTGGATGGCCGTCAACAGCGAAGGCATCTATGGCTCACGCCCGTGGAAGATCCATGGCGCTGGACCATCGCTGGAAGTGGTGGTTCCAAAGACCGGCTTCAACGAGAGCCAGCAGCCCGGTTTGACTGCGCAGGATGTGCGCTTCACCACCAAGGGAAAATTGCTTTACGCCTACGTCATGGGGAAGCCAGCAGCGGATGTGCTCATCGAGCCGCTGGCGACCAACAGTCCGCAGCAACCGGCAAAAATCCTCAACGTGGAACTTCTTGGATACAAGGACAAGCTGCATTGGAAGCAGGACAAACACGGATTAAGCGTGCGCATGCCGGCAGCCAACATGTCTGACATCGGCCTCGCCTTCAAAGTCACGCTGGCCTGAACGAATGCCCCACGCTCGAAAGGTTCGGACACGAATGAAGCTGCTCAAAAGTGCTCTCTTGCTCGCCGCGGGTGCAACCGTGTTGGTTACTCTTCCTCGTCCGCTGTGCGCACAGGGAGTAGATAACTCCACGCTTCTCCATCCACCGGCGGACAGTTGGCCACAGTACCACGGCACCTATAACGGGCAGCGTCATAGCGGGCTCAACCAGATTACGTTGCAGAATGTGGGGAGTCTGGCTCTGGCATGGGCCTTTCAGACGAATCAGGCCGCGGAAATCAAATCCACTCCGCTGCTGGCCGATGGCGTGCTGTACTTTACCGTCCCGGACAACGTGTGGGCGGTCGATGCGCTCTCGGGTCAACAGGTCTGGCACTACACCTACCCGCCCAACAAAGGCCTGCATATCGGCAACCGTGGCCTGGGCATGTACAAAGAATGGCTGTACTTTTTGGTCCCGGATGGGCATCTGGTGTGCCTCAACGCCAAGGATGGCAGCGTACGGTGGATTGTCCAGGTAGCGGACGCAAGCAAAGGGTACTGGACAAGCATGGCCCCGTTGGTGGTGGGCAATCACGTGCTGGTTGGTACCTCGGGGGACTTCGATAACCTGGTTGGATATATCCGGTCGGTCGATCCTGAAACTGGGAAGACGCAGTGGCAGTGGGATGCCACGCCGCCTTTGGGAACCCCTGGGGCGCCCAGCGGCGGCAACACATGGATGACAGGCACCTACGACCCTGACCTCAACCTGGTCTACTGGGGAACGGGAAACCCCACCCCGGTGCTCACCGGCTCGACGCGTCCCGGAGATGATCTCTATACCTGCAGCATCGTCGCCTTGAATCCCGGCACAGGAAAGCTGGTGTGGGCGTTTCAGCCATCGCCCCACGATACTCATGATTGGGATGCTGCCGAGACCCCGGTGCTGGTCGACGGAATGTTCCAGGGCAAGATGCGCAAGATGTTGCTGCAGAGTTCCCGCAACGGCTATTTCTTTGTCCTGGACAGAACCAACGGAGAGGATTTGCTCACCGTTCCTTTTGGGCCGGTTAACTGGGCCCTGGGGGTCGACAAGCAGGGGCGTCCCATTCCCAATCCTGACAAGGAACCAACGCCCGATGGACGGTTGATTGCGCCCGATGAGAGTGGCATGACGAACTTTCGCTCTCCCAGTTTCGATGCCAAGACGGGACTTTTCATCGTAGCTGCCCATCCCGCCTACAGTATCTACTTTGCTAAACCAGCCGATGGCACGTACGGATGGGCTGGGGCGGACTACGGCCTGTGGGGCAAGGGGGTCATCGAGGCGATTGATTACCAGACGGGCAAGATTAAGTGGACGCATGAGATGGGTACTGGAACTCCAACTGCGGGAATCCTGACCACCGACTCGGGACTCACTTTCACCGGGGATCTTAGAGGCAATGTTTTGGCTCTTGAGACCAGCACCGGCAAAACTCTCTGGCACGCCGGCTCAGGTTCACACATTGCCACCTCGCCGATTACCTATCAACTCGACGGGCGCCAATATGTGCTGACCAGCAGCGGCGGAGTGCTGTTTGCCTGGGCTCTCCCGCAGAGCTCAGGGCAACCGGCACGAGCGGCAACGCACATCGGCGGCCAGTAGTTAGAGCCAGTCGATCGGCGGCGAATGCGAGGTTCGCACTTGTGCAGTATTCGGGGGATAGGTACGCTGGTTGGCACTGGGGGATACGGATAATGCAGCGGATAAGGACAGTATGTGCAGTGGCGGGGTTGATGATCTCGGGAATGGCGCTAGGGCAGGGAAGTCCCCAAGCAGCGAGCGCCGCGAACGGGCCGGCGAGTGAAGTGCAGGGAGCCTATGCGCGAGTTAAGGCGAATCTAATCAAAGCGGCGGACAAGATGCCGGCGGAGGATTATGCCTACAAGCCAACCCCGGATATTCGGACCTTCGCGCGGGTAGTGAACCATGTAACCGAGGCGCAGGCTCACAGTTGTGGCGCTGCGAACCACGTGGACCCCAGTGCGATGCAGAAAGTGCCGGCGGACACGGCGGACAAGGCGGCAATCCTGGAGGCCCTGAAGGCTTCGTTTGTCGAATGTGACAAAGCGTATGCCGCACTGACCGACGCCAACATGACAGAGATGTTGCAGGCCGGGCCGGCGAAGCGGTCGCGTTTGGGCCTCTTGTGGGGGAACGTCTCGCATGACAACGAGCAATACGCGACGCTGGCTTTGTATCTGCGATTGAAGGGTTTGGTCCCGCCTAGCAGCGAGAAGTAAGCTGAGAGCCCCGGCATCGCCTTGGAATTTTCCCCGTTTAAATGGACCACGGGTGCCCCATATCTCGATGCATCCTTGGGGCGCACGGTCGAGGTTCGCGGAATCCCAATCTGGCGCAAAGTGGGCGCTCAGACCCGGATTTCCTATACGCGGCGCCGCCCATGGTCGCGTGTGCGGCTTTCTGTAAGGAAAGCCGCATGAAGTTCGTTGAGCGCACCAAGCCCAATAGGAATTCCGGGGGGTATGGGGCACCCATGGTCCGTTGGTACAGGAAAATCCTCAGGTGAGGTTTCTTCACACCTTCGCAGGGACGGCTGAAAGATGTTTGCGATCAATTCAGCCGTCTCTTGCGGGACTAGACTCATTTTGTTAATCCTACCCAGGACTGGCGAGGGCAGGGACGTCGATCCCAGGATCGTCCGAGCGCCGTAGGCGCGGTCCAAACCTGGATTGGGTGTGCGATCTTTCAGTTTCGCCCGGCCCGTAGGGCCGACCGCCAGACGTCAGCCCAGTCCGGCAGGGCTGGGACGTCGGTCCCAGGATCGTCCGAGCGCGGTAGGCGCGGTACCAAACCTGGATTGGTGTGCGATCTTTCAGTTTCGCCCGGCCCGTAGGGCCGACCGCCAGACGTCAACCCAGTCCGGCAGGGCTGGGACGTCGGTCCCAGGATCGTCTGAGCGCCGTAGGCGCGGCACCAAACCACGTTTAGCTTCCGGCCCTACGGGCCTGCCTCTTTCGGCCCCGAACGCATCGGCCTTCCATTATCCTTTTCCTAAAAATACATCGTAATACGATATAATTAGGCGCATGGAGAAGAACGCGAAGGTGGTAGCCCGGCAAAGGCTGCAAACATTGGCGGAGTTCCGCTACACTCTCCGGCAGTTCCTGCACTTCAGCGAGGGAGCCGCAGCAAGGGCCGGCCTGCATCCGCAACACCACCAACTCTTGCTGCAGATCAGCGGAGCTCCCGACGGAGTGGTGGCGACAGTCTCGTATGCGGCAGAAAAGTTGGGCTTGCGGCATAACAGCGTCGTGGAATTGAGCAAACGCTGTGAAGAGGAAGGCCTGATTCATCGCACGCATAACATGCGCGATCAGCGATGCGTGGTGTTGCAGATCACCCCGAAGGGTCAACAACTCCTTGAATCTCTATCGGAGGATCATGCGCGAGAGTTGTATGAGCTGGCGCCGCGGCTTATCAAGGCATTGACGCGGATCCGCAGCTCAAATAAACCGCGGGCCAATAAGGGAGCAGCAAATGAAGTCTGAACCTTCTGCTCTGCGAGATTTCACCGTGGATCGAAGGGTTTGGCTGCTCTCCGGGGTCGCAATCGGCATCGGTGGGTGCGCCGCGGCCCTGGCGGTACTGCTCTTACGCTGCATCGCGCTTTCGACAAATCTGTTTTACTATCACCGATTCAGCATCGCTGGGGTTTCGCCGGCTGGCAGTCCGCTCGGGTACTGGATGGTCGTTGTGCCGGTTGTCGGCGGACTCCTGGTGGGGTTGATGGCGCGGTTCGGTTCGGACAAGATCCGTGGGCACGGAATCCCCGAGGCGATTGAAGCGATTCTCCTGCATCGCGCAAGGGTGGATCCCAAAATCGCTCTCTTGAAGCCTATCTCCGCCGCGATTGCCATCGGATCGGGCGGACCCTTTGGAGCGGAGGGGCCGATCATTATGACCGGCGGAGCCGTTGGATCACTGGTCGCGCAATGGATGCGGGTGACCGATGCGGAACGGACCACGCTGTTGGTAGCTGGAGCGGCGGCCGGCATGTCGGCGACGTTTGCTTCACCGGTGGCTGCAATCCTTTTGGCCGTCGAGCTCCTGCTATTTGAATGGAGGCCCCGCAGCCTGGTTCCGGTGGCGATGGCGAGCGCAACCGCGGGCATCCTGCGCGTGTATTGGCTGGGCGCCGGTCCGTTATTCAAGATGCCGGCCATCACCGGAACTCACCGAATTATCTTTAACGTGGGAGCGCTGCTGCTTGGCGCCGTGATGGGGCTGGCGTCTGCTGGGCTGAGCCGCATGATGTATGCCTTCGAAGATATGTTCGAGCATCTTCACGTTCACTGGATGTGGTGGCCGGCGCTCGGCGGAATCGGCATTGGAGTTGGAGGGTTTTTCTTTCCACGGGGACTGGGGGTGGGTTACGACAATATTGCGCAGCTGCTGCGTGGCCAAGCCACGATCGGCCTGATCGTCGGATTAATCATTGCAAAGTCTCTTATGTGGGCATTCTCGCTGGGGTCGGGAACCTCAGGCGGCGTGCTGGCCCCGTTGCTGATGATCGGTGGCGCGGTGGGTGCCTTGGCGGGACAGCTGGCGCATGCGGGTGTCGAGGCGCAGGCATTCTGGGCGCTGATTGGGATGGGATCGATGCTCGCGGGCTCGCTCGGCGTTCCGCTGACGGCAATCCTATTCAGCCTGGAGGTGACGCATTCTCTCCCGGCGTTGCTGCCGTTGACGATGGCATGTATTGCGTCCTACCTGGTGACGGCGCTGCTGATGCCGCGGTCGATTCTTACCGAGAAGCTAAGCCGGCGAGGGTACCACCTGACCCGGGAATATGGTGTGGACCCACTGGAGCTTGTGATCGTGCGGGAGTTGATGACGCCGTCGACGGTTCCAGGAACGAAGGTAGCTTTACCTGAGTTCTATACGTACGCGGACGGCACGGCGCGCGGGGCAGCGGAGACGATGGCGACAGAAGGTTTGGCAACGCTTCCGGTCGTCGACCGTAAAAGCCAGCAGATCTGCGGAACGATCTCGCTCAGCGACCTTCTTCGCGGCCGTAGCCGATCTGTGGAGCGTGAGAGCGAGCGCTTGCGACTGTTCGGCTACGCACCAGTGGAGCGCGATCGGTCCTAACTACGGAACCGTGACCTAAGTCACGATCGCGATCTTACCTTGCGGCGTTTTGGTGAAGGCATGCAGCGTTCTGCCATTCTGATCCAGGTGCCGGAGCGTCATCTGCCGCGCTGTCACGGAGAGATGACTGAAGCCGTACACCTTCTGCGCATAAGGCCCGCGTTGTGAGGGATCGACCTTGAGAGTGTACAAGTCGGCGCCCCCACCGCCGGAAAGGAAAACGCTGGTCGGATGCCCCTCGAACTCCAGGTGCTGCAGATCATGGTCATGGCCTGCCATATACACGTTTACATTGTATTTGCGGAATAACGGATCCCAATCGCGGATCAGCATCGGATGATCTCCATGCGGTCCATCCGAGTAGACGGGATGATGCGCTATCACCGCAAGAAAGGGAGTCTTGCGGGGACGCTTGAGCTCGGCTTCGAACCAGGCAAGCTGTTCCGCGTGTTGCTCCGGGGTCAGAGTAAAGTCCCGCCCTGACGGTTGCTTGCCGTCTGCTCTCGGCACGTTGCTGTCCAGAGCCAGAAACGTAATCAGCGGATTTTTCGCAGGGAACTCAAAGCGATACCAACGCGATGGCATCGTCCAGCGGGTTGCAGCCGCGCCGTTCCGTCCGCTGCGGGCGTACTGGAGCTCCGCGTCGACCTTGCTCTCAGGGTAGCGCTGATAATCGTGGTTCCCCAGTACGGCATAGGCGGGGCAGGCAAAGTCGTCGGCCGGGTACATCTCCTCGAACTGTTTCTGCCACCGGGCGGAGCTGGCGCCCCCGGCCAATTCGCCGTACCAGTTGTCCCCCAACATAAGCAGCGCCTG
>Ga0182015_10007512_pt1 | contig 10604 bp, 10 predicted proteins | sample 712P3MmetaG_FD_120478 | JGI IMG/M metagenome (GOLD analysis project Ga0182015, IMG submission 120478) | Permafrost microbial communities from Stordalen Mire, Sweden - 712P3M metaG | ecosystem: Environmental > Terrestrial > Soil > Wetlands > Permafrost | place: Sweden: Stordalen | collected... | reverse complement strand
TTGAGCAGCGTGGCCATCTTGTTCTTGGAGATTTTCTGTTTCTTCATGGCCTCGGCGAGCTGCCACGCGACGACCTCCTTGACGGCTTGCGCTTGAGCTTCCTCGAAGATTCCCTCCTCTTTGAGGAAGTCGTCAATGCTCGATCCCATATGTTTCTTGCTCATTGTTCCAACTCCTTCTTGCGCTTCCGCGCCAATGCCAAGTCATTATCCGGCGTCGTGCGCTCGGGACGCGAAAAAACCGCTCCCTGACGGTCACGGCTCAGAATCCCAAAACCGAGCCGCGCGCCAGCAGTACACTCGGAGACGACCGGAGGTCGTGCACGGGAGAACATTGACTCGAAGAAGACCGGACGGGTGGCGCGTTAGCAAGCCACTCCCGTACAGGCTCGCTTCCCGGCTGCGAGCAATAGAAAATCAGCGGGATTTTTTGTGGCTCGGAGTCTTCCGCCACCCTGCACCTTATATAGTACTACTGTACCTTAAAATGTGCGTCGCCCACCGGGCGCATCTCCAAACCGGGTTGCCCTGAGTCCCGCGTTATCATGATGCTATGTCCACCGCTTCTCCGGTCCCCGTTTTACCGGGCAATGACGAAACCGGCGCTCTCGACCGCGTGCGCGCACTGGAGAGCGAGTATTTGCTCCAGACTTACGCCCGCTATCCGCTGGTTCTCGATCGCGGCAAGGGCTGCTACGTTTTCGATCCCTCCGGCAAGCGCTATCTGGATTTCATCACCGGCATCGGCGTCAACGCATTGGGCCACGCGCACCCGCGACTGGTGAAAGTGATCCGCGAGCAGGCCGGACGCCTGCTGCACTCTTCGAATTTGTATTACAACGCGTACCAAGGTCCGCTCGCCGAGCGCCTGGCCAAAGCCAGCGGTCTCCAGCGTACGTTCTTCTGTAACTCCGGTGCCGAGTCCATGGAAGGCGCACTCAAAATGGTGCGCGCGCACGGCCGTAAGATCCATCCCGACAAGTACGAAACCGTTGCGCTGCATAATTCCTTCCACGGCCGCACGTTCGGCGCGCTGTCGATCACCGGGCAAGAAAAATACCGTCTGGATTTCGAGCCGCTCCTTCCCGGTGCACGCTTCGTTCCGCCCAACGACGAGGTAGCTCTCGAGCAAGTGGTCAGCGATCGCACGGCCGGCATCGTCATTGAATTGATCCAGGGCGAGGGCGGCATCTTCCCGATGTCCACCGAGTACGTCCGCAAGGCTCGCGAGCTGGCCGACCGATACGACGCGCTGCTGGTCTTCGACGAAATCCAATGCGGCGTCGGCCGCGTGGGCAGGCACTTCGCCTATCAGCTCTCCGACCCCATCGTGCTTCCCGATGTCATGGTAGCTGCGAAGCCGCTGGCCTGCGGCATCCCCTTGGGCGTCATTATCGCCAATGAGCGAGCCGCAAAATCGATCGGCCCCGGCATGCACGGCTCAACCTTCGGCGGCGGACCGCTGGCTTGCCGCGTCGCCATCGAGTTCATGGATATTCTCGACGGACTTCTGCCTCACATCGAAAACATGGGCCGCTACTTCCGCGCGCAATTGCACGACCTCCAGCGGAAGTTTTCCTTCATCCGCGAGGTCCGCGGCCAAGGCCTCATGATCGGCGTCGAATTGAGCTTTCCCGGCAAGCAGCTGGTCCTCGATGCCATCGAGCAGGGGCTGCTCATCAATTGCACGCACGACACCGTGCTGCGCTTCTTGCCGCCATACATCGCGACCGAGAAGGAGATCGACCGCGCGGTCGGGATTCTCAAGCGCGTGTTCAAGCTTGCGTCCAAACGCGCCGATGTCCACCCGGGCGATGTCCACCAGAATTGAAGAGTGGGACCAACGTTATCGCACCGGCCAGCAAGTTTTTGAGACGCCCGCGCCGTTGGTGGTTCAGTTCGCGGGTGGCCTCGCTCCTGGCTCGGCGCTCGACCTGGCTTCCGGACCCGGCCGCAATGCCATCTATCTCGCCGAGCGCGGCTGGATCGTCACTGCCGTGGACGGTTCGTCCATTGCCATTGAGCTGCTGCGCGCAAGTAACCCGTCCATCGACGCGCGCGTGGCCGATCTAGAAAGCGATGGATTCGCTATCGCGATCGAGGCCTTTGATCTGGTTCTCTCCTGCTACTATTTCCAGCGCAGTTTGATTCCGCGGGTGAAGTCGGCGCTGCGGCCGGGCGGCCTGCTCATCATGATTGTGCATCTAGCCGGCGCCGATCAGCCGCAAGGCACACCCACGCGCGCCTGCCCTGATGAGTTACGTGCGTTCTTCTCGGACTGGGCGATCATGCATTACCGTGAGGGCGAGCCCGGCGAATCCGGCCATCGGCACGCTGTAGCCGAGCTGGTGGCGAAGAAGCCCCATTAGCGCACAGCGTGGGACGCGCTCCCGTAGGGAAGAAAATAATCGCGGCCCGCTGCGTTGTGCGCGATGTTTACTAGGAGCGCAAAGGGTGCGGCGCGCCCCGTGAGTCTGCTAAGAACTGTTTCGCGCCGCACTCCGTTTTGCGCGACGTTGATAAATGAAGTGCTGGGAGCGCGGTCGGTGGTGGGGCACTCGATGGCACGGGGCCCCGGGGTTGGTTCCGATCGCCTCCCAGCGTCGGAGTACTAGCAGTTCTGTCGCCACTAGGAGAACCGCACGTAACCGCATGACTTTGTGATGATGCCAGCGACAAAGGGCGGCCGATTGGCTAACCTAAGAGATAGTGGGCCAACCAATCTGGTACCGGACTCCAGGTTTTGTTGGTCCTAATCTAAGCGGGGCGATCGAGGTGGCGATCCCTCCCCGCTGCTTAGCGAGTCCTACTGAAATGATTTGCAGCGACCGATAGTGTTAATGCTGGGAGCGCGTCCGCAACGGGGGCAACTCGGTAACACGGCGTCCAACGTTTGCAAGCAGAACGCCTCCCAGCACAGACTATAGCACCACACGAATAGCCGAACCAGTACTTCTTAAATATTTTGTTGCGATTTAACCTCACCCCACCGCCTGACTGAAGGTGCTGGCTCCAGGTTGTGTTGGTTGAGACGGCGGAGATGCCGAATTAGGACAATCTATCCAAGATCTCTTGCATTTGTTTGTCTTTCGCTTTGCTAGGAGGTCTTTGGGAGATCTCATCCAACAAGGCATGAAGGAGCGCGCACTTATGTTCTCTGTTAGCCGCTTTGACTAGCCACGTTCCGATGCCTCCACCAGAGACGAAGAGAGCAGTCAATTCCCATTCGTTTTGGGCTACCTTATTTAGCGAAGGGATATCAGCGGTTAGCGCCAGGACAAGCAAGCAGAGCGTGATCGTGGGCAACTAGTATCAGAATCACGTAGCAGTAGGAAACCACGACGTAGCGCCACAGAGCAATACGGCTGAGCGGACGAGCTATGTCATTTTCCGGGCGAATCCGCCGGACGATGGCCATGTGGAATTAGAGGGGTGGGTTGAATCCCAGAGTCGAGGGAACGTCAGTTCCTTGATAGGCCACAACCACCTCGTAGTGACCACCACTCGTCTGCCTATTTTCTTCGATTCCACCAGTATCTTGAGCAACGTGATGGATATCTCAAGAAGGCTCTCCACTGATTCGCCGGTCGAATCCGCAATGGCATTTACCGTTGCTGCGGCTTCGTCAACGAGCGTGACCGACAGGCACCCTTCTTGGCCTTGAGTTGGTGCTGCGGCTGCCGCCATTGACATCTACGCTCTGGACGTTCCCGAAGACGTGCGGCGCTATAGCCCTCCGCATTTGGCTGAGGCAATCCCCACGCCCGTCTATGGAGACCCAGACGACAAACGGATTTGCACTTCGCACGTTGAGCGGCAGAATTTGACGATGCGCATGTGCATGCGGAGACTCACCCGTCTGACGAACGGGTTCTCCAAGAAGTGGGGCAACCTTCGCGGAGCGCCTGCACTGCATTTCGCGTGGTACAACTTCTGCCGGAAGCACATGAGCCTGAAAGGCCAGACTCCAGCGATGGCTTCGGGACTCGCAGATCGCGTGTGGACTATTTCTGATCTACTCGTATGACATCGAGTTTGGGCAGATGACCGGCTCGGTTCCAATCTTTATCATCTCCGAGGCTCTCAAGCGGAAAGCCTCGGTCAGATTGATCAAGCACAACATACTCCGTCCGGGGAGCGTCATAATACAGCGCCGTTACCCGAATTGCCGTCTTCCATCTGGATTGGGTGGAGGGCGTGGCGTCTACACGCCGGATTCGGATGAACTCCGTAAATATTCCGTTGCGTGCGGTAATGAAAACGTTGTAGCCGCGCTTTTGGGAAGCAACATCAAGCTGAATGTCAGGCAGTATAACGGAAGCTCCACGCTGAATGTTAACGGGGCCCAAAAAGCTTTGCCCAAGCACAAATGGATCTACCTGCGCGACATATCCATGGCAAGACTGCACGTCATACAATCCATGAGCGGATAGTAACTGATGGGCCAAGCCACTATCTTGGACGAACATCCAGTCATAACAAAAACTTTTTCCTCCAGTCGTCTCCCTCAGGTTTCTGGCGGCTGTACTACCGATAGACGCCATGGTGGACAACGAGGCCTCAAAGGATCGTTGGTTTTGCTTTAGCACTTGCTCAAACCTGTCATTTTCCTCTTCAATCGCTTCTTGTTGTTCGCTAGCCCGCTGTCTCTGATCTGAACGAATAGACTCGATCTCTGCGAAGCACAGCGCTGACGCCAACAGAATCCACATAATCTTTTCGGTGCGACTAAACACGTCGGCCCTAACTGCCATGACGACCGCCGCAAGGCCAAGCAGGGCTACCGAGACACCGACAGACGATGGACTGCCAACGAGATACCAAGCACCGGCCCAGCAGACGCCTTGAAAAATAGCGACCCGCCATGTATAACGGGGCGGTGGCTTCCCTTCCATCGCCAAAGTCTACTACAGGCATTCCCGATTGCATACGCGAATGCATAATCAACCAACACAACCCGGAGCCACTACCTGACTGAAGGTGCTGGCTCCAGGTTGTGTTGGTTCTACTTAGTAACTGCTAGCGCCTTTGCCTTCCTTGTGACCCATGCTCTGCTGGCAGGATTGCGGTGTGCCGCTGTTACCTGAAAGACTGCCACACTCTCTTGGCCAATATTGAATCGACGGCGAAGGATCGCTGGAAAAGTGAGCCCAGCGGGACTCACCAGCGTCCAACCCCTGCCTTCTATCATCTTGGTTCCTGGTCCTTTGATGTCTAGTGATTTGGTTGTTCTAGCCATTAATGAAACGACTCCAGGCCGTCCATCCTATCACCACCTGGAGCCACTTTGGTTGGTCCTAAATCCCAATAGTAAGTTGATCGTGGAGGGAAATAGCCTCAGGACCACTCACCGGATCACAGGGCTGGGCCGTAATACGATTCTACGGCTAGTGGAGCTTGCCGGGGAGCGATGCGAAGCGCTGCTCACCGCCAAACTGCGAAACCTGCCGGTCAGTGACGTGCAGTGCGATGAAATTTGGGGATTTGTGGGTAAGAAGAACGCCCATAAGCGTGGTACCGAGGACAACTTTTCGGAGATCGGCCACGCTTGGGTATTCGTGGGAATCGAGCGAACAAGCAAGCTTGTACTAGCCCATCATCTCGGTAAGCGCACGGTCAAACACGCGACAGTTTTCATGCGGAAGCTAGCCAGCGCAACTGATCCGACTCAGAAGTTCCAATTGACCACAGATGGCCTTGGAGCTTATCCGCTGGCAGTGGGGAACGTTCTCGGCCATCAAGGGGAGCGCGTTGACTACGCTCGACTCATCAAGATATACGCGCCTGACGCTTCCGAAGACGTGCGACGCTACAGCCCCGCGCGCCTGGCTGAGGCGATTCCAACACCCGTCTACGGAGACCCAGACGAGAAACGGATTTGCACTTCGCACGTTGAACGGCAGAATTTGACGATGCGCATGTGCATGCGGAGACTCACCCGTCTGACAAACGGGTTCTCCAAGAAGTGGGGCAACCTCCGTGCGGCGCTGGCGCTGCACTTCGCGTGGTATAACTTCTGCCGGAAGCACATGACCCTCAAGGGCGCTACTCCGGCGATAGCAGCGGGACTGACCGATCACGTATGGTCTATTCAGGAGATCCTAGTTGCAGACGCCACTGTGTTTCTCGCGGCAGTGTAGTTTCATAAAGATATCTCGATATCAATACCGGAGGCGACCCAAAACTTATAGCGATCCATTTGCTGGGGATCGTTTTCGTCATTCCTGATCTGCCAATACATGGAGGTTTTAACTCCAAGGGGTTCAAGTAACTTCTGGATTGTTTCGGCCGCATCCTTGCTCTCCTGGTTGAAGTAGCACACCAATCCAGGGCGCGGACTAGCGCTAAGCCAGTAAATTCCTGTGGTTCTTAGGTCTGGCCCAGGTTCTTTTAGGACATACGCACCACGCGTGTCATCGAAGACGATGAAAGACGGGTTGCTCGATAGTATTGTTCTTGCCTCGCCGATTCTCGTGGTCAATTTGTTATACGCGCTGACCTCACTGAGATGAATAACAACGTAAACGGCGTTGGCCATTTTTTTGGTGGCGTCAATCCTGGCAGCGCTGACGAATGCCGTGATAACGGAAACGGGCATATTGCCAGGCACTCCGTTTATTAGAAGCTGTCCCGGCGGTGGGCCGATGAAGATCTGTCCAGCCGTGATACCGCCTTGCTGTCCGAACGATGCCGCGCCCCCAGATTGAACGGTTACCGGACCAGTTGTTGCTCCTTGCGCAGTGTTGGGAGTTGGAAGAGCCGCGTCCTGTCTCCCAGCATCTCCCGTCAAAGGCTTGATTGTTTTCTTTTGTCGAGCAGGTTTTGGCGTTTCCTGTGCGGCAGTCGGCGGCTGTTGTGTCTTCGCCTGAGGCTGTGACCCCGATTGATGTTCTGTGGAGGGCGACGCATCGGTCGGAGATGGCTTGCGGTTGAACAGCCATCCTATTCCCGCGAGAATAAGAACGATGGCGATAGTCGTCAGCACCCATGCTGGAGGCCGTGATATTTCTTGTGTCGTTCCATCCGCGAATTGCTCATTGGCTGCATTTCTTTGGTGTAGTTGTCTCCAAGTCCTAATCGTCAATGACAACAAACCCATGATCACCAGCACCGCAATAATGCCCACCAATACCGCAACCGGCCCCGGTAGGTGAGTAACCCACGACCATACTGCGAGCGCAAGTCCGCCTACCAATGCACACCCCAAAAGAACGTAGTGCCAAACGGTAAGCGCCCCCAAGAGGTCGCGAAAAGCCCTAAGGTGGCGAAACGCATCCCATGCTTGTCTGACCCACCTCCAGAATCTTCCCATACCAATATTGTCCCGCATGCTAACGCTGGTTGGCACCAGTCTAATTCTTTGATACGATGGCGTTTACTAGACTTTGGGCTAGGGAAATGTATGTTTATACAAAGATCGCCAAAACGAGGCTGTCGCGGCATGGCTGTCAAGGGATCACGGAAAGATTATACTACTTCCAAGTCTCTGAAACCACAGGCCATGCATAAACAACCAACACAACCCGGAGCCACTACCTGACTAAAAAACAGTATAATTATTCAGTACGATGAATAAATATAACATCGGCGTCGCCGGCTTCACCGGCTATAGTGGTGCCGAACTCGTCCGCCTCCTCCAGGCCCATCCCCACGCCGAACCGGTCCTCCTCCAACACCGCCAAGATCAAGGGGACCGCCCTCAGCCTTTCGACCAACCGCAGTTCCGCCAAATCCCCTGCACTGCCGACGCTGTTCGCGCCGAAGGCCTGGCTGTCGTCTTCCTCGCCACCCCGCCCGCCGTTTCCATGGAACTCGCGCCCGCCATGCTCGACGCCGGCGCAAGAGTCATCGATCTCAGTGGCGCTTTCCGCTTGCGCGACGCCGCTACATATTCGCGCTGGTACAAGGAAGAGCACACGGCGCCCGATCTCTTGGCCGAAGCCGTGTACGGGCTTCCCGAATTCTGCCGGGAGCGTATTCGCGGCGCGCGCCTGATCGCGAATCCCGGTTGCTTTCCCACAGCCGCCAATCTCGCCATCCAACCGCTGATCGCCGCTGGGGCGATCGATCGCGCCGCCGGAATCATCTGCGACGCCAAGTCGGGTGTGAGCGGCGCAGGACGCAAGGCTAGCCTCAACACCAGCTTCTGCGAAGTCACCGGGAATTTCTCGATTTATTCTGTGCTCGATCACCGCCACGTGCCCGAAGTCCTGATGGTCTCGGGTCTCGACGAGCCAGAGTTCAGTTTCACCGCGCACCTGCTGCCCATCGATCGCGGAATTCTCGAGACCATTTACGTTCGCACGCGCAATATCAAAACCGGCGAGCAATTGCTCGACATCTACCGTCGCCAGTATCAATCCGAGAAATTCGTGCGACTTTATCCGCTCGGCAGCCTTCCGGATATCAGCGCGGTCAACCGCACCAACTTCTGCGACATCGGACTCAAGTTCGACGCGGCCTCTGGACGGGCGATTGTCGTCAGCGCCATCGACAACCTGGTAAAGGGCGCCGCGGGCCAAGCCATCCAGAATATGAATCTGATCCTCGGCTGCGAGGAAACGGCGGGTTTGGCATGAGGATTTCGTGAAGGCGCTCATCAAGCTCGGCGGCACATTGCTCGACACGCCAGAATCGCGGCGCCGCCTTGCGGAGGAAATCGCCCGGGCCTTCCGCGACGGTCTCGAAGCCGTCATCGTTCACGGCGGCGGAAAGCAGATGACGCGCTATCTGGCCGACCGCGGTGTCGAGAGCCACTTCATCAACGGCCTGCGCGTTACTACGCCCGAGGTTTTGGACGCCGTGCTGAAAGTGTTGGCCGGTTCAGTGAATCAGGAATTGGTGGCGGCGTTTATCGCGTGCGGCGCTCCCGCGGTTGGGCTGAGCGGAATGGATGCACTTCTCACCGAAGCGCGGCCCATCAGCGATGAGCTCGGCTTGGTGGGAAAACCCGTGCGCTCCGATTCGCGGCTCCTGCACACCTTAATTGAATTTAAGTATCTGCCGGTGGTGGCCTGCGTGGCGGGCGATCGCCAAGGGCATTTCTACAACGTCAACGCCGATCAAATGGCGGTTTCGGTCGCGGTAGCGCTACAGGTGGACAAACTTCTGTTCTTAACCGATGTCGATGGGGTCCGCGACCAGGATAATCATGCCCTTTCGACCTTGAGCTTGGATGAATGCCGCCTTCTTATCGAAAATGGCGTCGCGGCCGGCGGCATGCGAGCCAAGCTCGAGTCCGCTGTTGAGGCTTTGGAAGCGGGTATCGCCGAAGTCGTGATCGCGCCCGGCGCCGCTCCGGATATCGTGGCCCAATTGCTGGCAGGCCATGCCATCGGCACGCGTCTGGTTACTCATCTGGGGGCTTCACGCGTTCTTCCGAGCCATGACCGTCAGGGAGTGGACCATGCTTAGTTCCGATTCGCCGGTCGAAGTACTAGAAGATATAGAACGCCAGATTATTCGCAAGGCCACCCTACGAGACATTCCCGCACTGCTCCAGTTGATCAACGGCTACGCGGCTCAAGGCATCATGTTGCCGCGAACCGAATTCGAAATGTCCGAAAACATCCGCGATTTCACGGTTGTTTATACCGGTCCGCGATTGCTCGGATGCGGCGCGCTCCACTTCTATACTCCTGTCTCCGGAGAAGTCAGGTCCCTGGCGGTCGCCCCCAGTAGCAAGGAGAGCGGCATCGGCCGTCTTTTGATTGAAGCCCTGGAGAATGAAGCCATTCACAACGATCTGCACGCAATATTCGCGTTCACTTATGTGTTTGATTTCTTTCTCAAGCTAGGCTTCCACCAGGTCGACCGCGGCCTGCTTCCGCTCAAAGTCTGGAAGGACTGCCTCACCTGTCCGAAGTTCGAGTGCTGCGATGAAATCGCTGTAATGAAAGCCCTTAAGCCTGATCCATTAGTACCAGTATCGCTTGAGTTCCCCGCCGAACTCGTGCAGCTGCCCCATCCCAGGCGCGATTGAATGCGATTTGATCGCGCGTCGAGTTTTTTTATAAAAAACGTGTTTGATGAGAGTTTTTCCTGGATTTTCCACTTGGGCTGTGTATAATTTGAAGCATACTTGGCAGAAGTTGGGGAGGGATCGCAAATTCGTATGAAGGCGCAGACCATCGACGTCAAGCAAGCTACAGGAAGAATTCTTTGCTGTACCATCTTTCGGGCGGGCGGTAAGAAATTGCTCGCCAAGGGCCATATGATCAGCGAAGAGGATGCTCGCATGCTCGAGACCGAAGGCATGAACGAAGTCTGGGTCACCGAGCTCGAGGATGGAGAGGTAGGAGAGGACGACGCTGTCATGCAGGTCGCGAGCGAAATTGGCTGTGGAACGCTCGAAATCCGTCTCGCCGCGGGAGGCAGAGCCAATCTATTCGCCACTGAAGCGAGTTGCGTCTTGGTGGACGACGAGCTGCTCAAGCAAATCAACTGTACCGTCAGCATGGCCATCGCCACTGCTCCCAATTTTTCGTATGCGCGCACTGGCAATCGCGTGGCGACGGTGAAGAGCGCTCCCTTCGCGGTGGCCCAGCCGGAGCTGGAGGCCGTCATTTCCATCGTCAAGGAACGCGGGCCAATCTTGCAGGCCCG
>Ga0182015_10007510_pt1 | contig 10605 bp, 7 predicted proteins | sample 712P3MmetaG_FD_120478 | JGI IMG/M metagenome (GOLD analysis project Ga0182015, IMG submission 120478) | Permafrost microbial communities from Stordalen Mire, Sweden - 712P3M metaG | ecosystem: Environmental > Terrestrial > Soil > Wetlands > Permafrost | place: Sweden: Stordalen | collected... | reverse complement strand
TCGTGGCCGGTCTTGGCTTTGGATTCAGCCGTGGGCTCCACCGAGACGCTGGGGTCCACGCGCCAGAGCACGAACGGTTCTAAAGAAGATGTCGGCAAGAACACGTTGTCGATGCCGCCATACATGCCGTAGATGTTATTGCCCTCCTGATGGTGACTAATCCCTTCATCAAGGGGCACCACGACGGATGCCGCGAAGATCCCAAGGTGGACGCGATCTACATGGATATTGGTGACCACGGCATCGTAGGAGCGGCCCTGATCGCGCCATTCGGAGTTCGCGATGATGGTGTTGTTGTAGTTGATCAGCTGGCGGCCGACGCGCACACTGATCCATTGATGCTCTGGGTCGCCAATCTCGGCGTAAGCCAGCTTGAGATCGAAGCGATTCGTGTTCGGAGGCTGAAGAGGCGGCTGCTGCCACCAGGCACGCGCGTCCTGCATCTGCCCGACAATGCGCAGCCAACTGGCGGGCTTGATCTGCATAAAGAAGCGCCAGCGGTTCAATAAATAATTGTCGTCGTCGTTGCGCTTGAAACCTTGATCGATCATCTCTTCCCAGCGGAGGCGCTCTTCCAGGCCGAAGCCGATCCAGGCGGGGAGCTGGTTATCCAGCGCGGTCAAGGGAGCGAAATCGGGAAGATCATAGGGCGTGTTCTGGCCGGTAGTTCGGAAGGCCGGGCCGTTAAGGAAGCTCAGGGGATTGGAAGCGGGTCCGGTAACCCAAGCGCCACCGTAGCCGCTGGAACCGTTTTGGGTGGTGACGTCGTCCTGAGCAAGCGCCGGATGGAGGCCGGCGGATAGGAGCAGGAAACCGCTCGCCATGAGAGGGCGGAGAAGAGGCAGCCGTTGCATTGGAAGTAAGTCTATCAAGTTACTATGCTAACCGGCAAGTAACGAGCTAGACCTTCTTTAAGTGATTGAATTTGCTATGGCTTCGCTGGCGTCCTATAGGCCAGAGAAAAGCCGGCCGGAACCAGGAATACGGTGAACACCACCGAAACCAGGAGCCCGCCAATTAACGCGCGAGCGAGGGGCGCGTAGGACTCGCTGCCTTCACCGAGTTTCAGCGCCATCGGCATCAGCCCGATGATGGTGGCGAGCGACGTCATCAGGATGGGGCGCAAACGCACGCGGCAGGATTCAACAATCGCCTCACCCACTCCTCGACCTTCCATCTTCAGGTGGTGAGCGAATTCGACAATCAGAATACTGTTGGACATCGCGATTCCGGCCAGCATCACCAGGCCCATCAGCGACATGACGTTCAACGTCGTCCCGGTGAGAACTAGCACCATCAAGACACCGGAAATTCCCGGCGGCAGCGCCAACAGAATAATGAACGGATCGATGAAGGATCTGAACTGGGCCACCAGAATCAGGTACAGCAGTGCGACCGAGAGCGTGAGTCCGATCGCGAAACTTTTAAACGACGCGTTCATGGCTTCCGCGCTTCCCCGTACCGCTACGTTGACATTGCTCGGAATATCTTCGTGCGCGACCACGCTGTGCACATAGTCGGCCGCGACGCCCAGATTTTCGCTGGACGGACGCGCATAAATGTCCAGCTTGCGGCGGATCTGATAATGATCCACCTCGGTGGGCGCTTGGATGCGCTCGATGTTGGCAATCATGTCCAGGCGAGTCGGCTGCGCCACGCCATCCGCGTGCAGCGGGATGGATCGCAAATCCTGGATGGAGCGGATCTGCGTCTCCGGATACTGAACGGTCAGGAAATAGTTATTGCCGTTGCGCGGGTCAATCCAGAGATTGGGAGCGATCATCTGGTTGGAAGTGAGCGACGTGATGACGTTGGTGAGCACTTCGCGTTCGGTTAGGCCGAGCTTGGCAGCGTGCAGGCGGTCGATATCAACGCGAAGAGAGGGGTAATCCAGATCCTGAGGCATGAACACATCGGCAATTGTTGGTGAAAGCCGCAGCTTGCTCGCGATATCCTGAGCGACCTTGTTGTCAGTGTCGAAATTTGCGCCTACGATCTGCACGTCGATGGGGGCGGGCGCGCCCATGCTAACCACGGCGTCGGCCAGGCTGCCGGTGGAGAAAAACGGCGTGAGCTCCGGCATTTCTTGCGCCATGCGTTTCTTGATCTGGCGAATATATTCGTAGCTGCCGATGCGATGCTCGGGCTGCAGGCCCACTTGAACAAAGCCGGTATGCATGGCGGCATTCGACGTGTAGACGGCGGAGAAGCCATTGTCGACGCCGATGTTGTCGACGATGATGCCTAGATCCTCCGGCCGGACGATTTCTTTGATCAAGCTCTCAAGATGCGCGACTTTTCTCTCGGTGACTGTGAGCTTGGTGCCCGAAGGCGCCTTGAACGTTATGACGAACTGACCCGCGTCCGTTTGCGGGAAGTAAGAGAACCCCAGTTGATTGTATAGCAGGAGACTCGCTGCAAAGGCGGCGAAGAACAGCACCAACATCGTTGCCGGGATGCGTAGGACCCGCTGAACCAGCACTTCGTACAATCCGAGCATTCCATTGAAGCCTCGGTTGAAAGCTACGTTGAAGCGCGCGCCCCATCCGCCTCTGTGTTCAGAATCTTTGACCCTCAAGTATCGCGCGCAGAACAGCGGTACAACTGTCATTGCGACCACGTATGACGCGAAAAGAGAAACCACTACCGCCAAGGCCATCGCCGAAAACAGAAACTTGCTGACGCCGGCCAGCAGTGTTACCGGGAAGAAGACCACAGCAGTAGTCAGCGTGGACGCGAGCACCGGCAGGGCCACTTCCTTTCCGCCGGTTTCGGCGGCGACTCGCGGCGGCTGTCCCATCTCGAGATGACGATAGACATTCTCGAGGACAACCACGGAATTATCGATTAATCGCGACAGCGCCAGCGCTAGGCCACCAAGCACCATGCTGTTGATGGACGATCCGCCCAATTGCAGAACGAAAAATGTCGCGCACACCGACAGCGGGATGGAAAAGAAGACTGCGACGGTGGCTCGCAGGCTGCCCAGGAACATCAGAATCATCACGCAAGTGAGAAACAGACCGATGCCACCTTCGTCCAACAGCGTTCTGATCGCCGTGCGCACGAAGCGCGATTGATCGAACACCACGGCGGTTTTCATGGCTGCGGGAACGTCCACCAGATGGCTGATGGTCTTGCGGACGCCATCGACCACGGAAATCGTGTTTGAATCGCCGCCTTGCTTCATCACGGGAAGATAGACCGATCGCTGCCCGTTCACGTGAACCACGTTGTACTGAAGCGCATGAGAGTCCTTCAGTTGCCCGATATCCGACATCAACACCGGATTCTCCCCGTTCATTTTTACCGGATACTGGCTTGCGTCCTTCAGATTGAACTGCGCATTCGAATAGATGTTGTAATCGAGGTTGCCGATCTGCACGTCGCCCGCCGGAAGAATGACGTTGGCCTGATTGAGCGACCGCACCACGTCCATCGGGCTGATCTGTCGAGCCTCCAGCTTGTACGGATCGACATAGAACTGTATTTGGCGCCAGGGGCCGCCGAATGGCTGTGGAATGGATGCGCCCGGGACGCTCGCGAGCTGATTTCGAACAAAGTTCTGTGCGATGTCCTTGAGGTTGCCGTCGGTCATTCCTTCGCCATTCATGGTGACGAGACACACAGGCAGGCTGGACGCGTCGGACTTGAGCACCACCGGCGGCAACGTGCCCGGTGGCAAGTCCTTCATGTCCGAGACAGCCAGATTTGCGATGGTGGCTGCGTCAATATCGGCATTTGTGTTGGATTGAAAGTAAACGCGAATGATACTCACGCCATTCAACGATCGCGACTCGATGTGGTCGATGCCGCTGGCCAGCGTGAAGAATCGCTCGAGGTGATAAGTAATGTCGCCCTCGATTTGCTCCGGAGGCATCCCAGCGTAAAACGTGGCGACCACGACCACCGGAATGTTCATCGATGGGAACATGTCCACGGGCATCTGGACCACGCTGACCCCGCCCAGGATGGCGATGATCAGGCAGATAACGATGATGAGGTACGGCGTGTTGATGGCAAATCGCGACATGGATGTTTTATGATTTCGGCGCCAAATCGCCAGCCAGGCTGATCACTTTGGGCTGCACTCCTTCACCGTCCTTGAGCCCGGAGCGCGAGCCTACCACAACCTCATCACCCTCTTTCAGGTCGCCGGACAGGATCTCCATCTGTTGCGCGGTCTCGATGCCGAGACCAACCGGAACTACGTGAATTGTTCCCGAAGGTTGCACCGTGAAGACGCGAACCGAGCCTCCAGAACCGTCGACGGCTTCGACGGGAACCGCCAGCACATTCCTCCGTTGCGCGGTGACGAGATCGACTTCGGCGTACATTCCGGGAACCAATACGAGGGTTGGATTCGGTACGTCGACTTCCGTCTGCATGGTTCTAGTCGACTGGTCGACTCGGTCCGAGAAGCGCGCCACTCGACCCGGAAAGCTGCGATGCATCGCCGACACCCGAACTTCCACGGCTTCGCCGAGATGTATCAAAGGAACCGCCGATTCCGGCACCGGCAACGCGAGACGCAGCAGACCATTTTCAGAAAGGCGGACCACCGGCATGGCCTGCGACTGCGAAGCCGTTCCCGCCTGAATCAAGGAGCCGTTATTCGCGTATCGCTTCGTCACAACGCCGGTGAAGGGCGCAGTGATCACCCCGTACTGAAACAAGGTTTTGAAACGCGACTGCTCGGCCTGCGAGACCTTAATATGCTGCTCAGTAGCCGCGATGTGCGATTTGGCGCCGGAGACCTGGGCCTCGGCTACCAGGTCGCGCGAGTGGGCCTCATCAACTTCTTGCTCGGGAACCAGTCCGGGCTCTTTCTTGGAAACATCCAGAATCCGCGAGTAAGACAAGTGTGCCATGTCACGTGCCGACTGAGCCCGTTGCAGTTCGTCGCGCGCGGCCGCCAAATCGGCATTTGCCTCCTCGATGGCCGCCGCCGCGCGGGTGAGATCATCCTGCATTTCCGGTATTTCCAGCGTCGCCAGCAACTGCCCTTCTTTGACGCGATCGCCGATATCGACCTTGATCTCCTTTATGTATCCGGACACCTTGGCCATGACGTCGATTTCCTGGAAGGGTTCGAATTCCGCTGTCAGGATCAAATCGCTCGCCAGATCGGTGCGCGTCGCCCTGACGACCGCCACCGTGGGTGATTCCACCATCACGCTTTGCGAAGCTTCCACGCGGCCGCTGCGGGCACACGAGGTGATCGCCGCCACCAGGATGGATGCGGACACGATCAGAAGACATCGTCGTATCACGTGACTCATCGCAAGATCCCCATCGCATAACTGAGCTGGGACCGCGCGCTCAGGTAGTCGTATTTCGCGGATGCGGCCGCGATCTCGGCGGAGGTTTGGTTCAACTGGGCCTGATTGAGCTCGACGATGCTGCCCAAAGCATTGTCGTAGCGGGCTTGGGCCAATCGCAGTGCTTCATTGGCCTGCGCAACCATTCGCGCTGTCACGTCCAGCCGCCGAAAGGTATCGTTGGCATTCAGCCAGGCAAGTTGCACATCGCGGGCGATCTGCAGGGATAAATCCTGAACATCTTTGGCCGCCGCGGCCGCGCGCGATTCCGCTTCTTCGCGCCGCGCCTTGAACAAACCGCCGTTCAAGACCGGGATATTCACGTTCACTCCCGCGGCGCTATAGCTCTCCGGCAGCCGGTCGTCCCGGATAGGCGCCACGCCGGCGACCGCGGCAATGTTAATGGTCGGATTTCGAAGCCGCTTTTCGGCTTCCGCATAACGGTCCAGCGATTCCTGATTGAGCCGCAGCGCAGCCAGGTCCGGCCGCTCGCGCTTGGACTGTTCGATCAAGGCGTCCACACTCGGGCCGAGCGCCGGCGGCAGCGGCTCGTCCGTCAACGAAAATGGCTGGTCGCGATCGTAACCCATGGCAGCGGACAACCGCGCGTGGCTGGCCGTGGCATCGTTTTCGGCGCGGAACAAATCGAGCTCGGCTTGCGATTCGTTCACTTGTGCAAAGCTGACGTCCACCGTCGATCGCAGCGAGCTTTGCGCCAGCGCGCTCACTTGACGAAGAGTCACGCGGCGAAGATCGAGTGTCGCCCGCGCGACTCTGAGGACGGAATCTGAGGCGAGAGCCCGATAATACGCCTCCTGCACTTCGGCCAGCACCTGAGCGCGGGTATTAGTGACGTTCTGATTCTGGGAAGCAGTGCGCAGCTTGGCGCTCTGCTCCAGGCTCGAGGTGCGCCCGAAATCGGTTACCAGTTGATTCGCAACCACCCCCGAGGCCTGGCGGCTGTAGATGCTGGACGTAGTCACATTTCCCGCCGATAGAACCGAACCGTGCTCGGTTCCGACACCGGTGACATTGCCCGATAGCGTCGGATAGTAGGCCGAGCGGACCTGCTGAACGACGTATCCGCTGGCTTCGGCCGCCAGTTCCGCCGAAGCAATCCGCGGATGGTTTCGCAAGGCAACCTGCTGCGCCTGCGCTAAAGACACGGCCGCCGGAGCCTGCGCCCACAGACCTGCGCACATCAGCGCATTTCCGGCCCAGACTCGGACAAATGAACACGGACCCTTCATCGAACAGTTCCGGCAGCCGCCTTAAGGATCACCGTGTCCTGAGCTTCGATCAGGCCGTCCGTCACCAGCTCCTGGAGGCGCGGCAATAGGGTTCTGATGTTTTGCTTCGTGTCGATGAACTCGATGCGAAGCGGCATGTGCTGGGCTGTATCAGTTCCTCCCTCCCGGGTGTGCATGCGATGGTGAGAGCCGAAGCCTGCCTCCGGACGCAGGACGGTTGCGCCAGCCACGCCGTGCTTGAGCAGGAGCGCAACAATCTCACGGCTCAAATAGTCGCTTTGAGAGCTGGTGTCCTCGTTTAGATGAATCGTAATCTTTTTCGCCGGACCGACAGTGAGCACACACAGTTCCCTTCTGGAGGCTACAGTCTACATATACCCGGCGGAAGCCGGAGAAGACCACTGAAGACTTTCTGAAGTTTTCCTGACGGCGAAGTCAGAAACTCTTCAGGAAGTCGTCAGTAGACGAAAATCCTCGGGTCACCTATAAAGAAGGAGGAAATCCAATGCGGATCCTGGTGATCGAAGACGAACAGAAGCTCGGCCAGGCATTGCGGGAAGGCCTTGAAGTTGAGCAATACGGCGTTGCCCTGGCGCATACCGGGGAGGAAGGTTTCTACCGGGTTCTCACGGAATCCTTTGACCTGGTCATTCTCGACGTCATGCTTCCCTGCAGGAGTGGGGTTGAAATCCTGGCCAGCATGCGCCAGCACGGATTCAAAACGCCCGTCCTCATGCTGACCGCCCGCGATACAGTGGACGACCGCGTCCGCGGTCTGGATGCCGGCGCCGACGATTATCTGGTAAAGCCCTTTGCGTTTCCCGAACTGCTGGCTCGCGTGCGGGCGCTCAGCCGAAGGGGAATCGGCGAGACCAGCCCGCGATTGCGAGTCGGGGATCTGGAAGTGGACGTGATCGGCCGCTCTGTTACCCGCGGCGGCCAGGCGCTGGAGCTGACCGCTCGCGAGTTCGAGCTTCTGGAGTATCTGGTGCGTCACCAAGGACACGTGGTCTCCCGCGAGATGTTGACGCGCGACGTCTGGAAGGAAGCGGGGCGCCACACACCGCTGGACAATGTCATCGATGTCCATGTGGCCCGGTTGCGCAGGAAGATCGATGACCAGTTCGATCACAAACTTGTTCACACGGTACGCGGCGTCGGTTTTGTGGTGCGCGAAGAGCAAGACTGACGACTACGGTTTCACCCACGACTTCTGCTGGATTGACGGCCGCGGCTTCTGACCCACGGCCGTCAGGGAGTGGGTATCTTCTCAGTGAGCGTACAGCACGTAGTCTTCGTAGGCCTTTTGCACTTCCGGATCCTCGGCAAAGTGCTGCCGCAAGATCCAGATGCCATCCGCGTTCGCAACGAAGATCAATCCTCGCTGACCGTCTCTGCTCATCGCGGTGACGCCCGTGAACTCGCGCGCAACTTTGGGATTCTTGGGGTCGGAAAAGTCCATGATTTTGACCGTTTGCGGCGGCTGAGCCGGCGCCAGAGCGGCTGGCTCGCTGCTAACCAGGGCAGCGGTGCCCGCCACCACCGTCACACTGTCGGAAGCGCTGGTAGGAGCGTAAGCCAAGTCAGCAAGCACGAAAGGCTGGCTGGTTTTGGTTACATCGATCAGCGTGACGGCTTGCCCGGGATCGCGTTCGGCGTAAAGATAGTAACTGCTGTAGTGCTGCGTGGCCAGGAAGCGCTTTACCGGTCCGTTCGTCAGAGGGATGTGTCCCACCACCTCAATTTCATCTTTCGGTGGGGCCTGGGGCTTCTTGGCGCTAGCTAACGGCGTAAAAGTCGTGAGTCCAGCCAGAATCAAAAGGGACGATAGTCGATAGCTTGTAGTTCGCACGATTAGTTTTTAACATCGAAGCGACTTACTTGCGCCTTAAGATTTGCTGACGTTTCTCTGAAGCACCGGCAGAAAAGTGTACGACAATGAAGAAGGCCCACCGTGCGAAACCTGCGTCCCAGGCATGTCCGAACGCGCCTGACTCTTTGGTACGTTGTCGTGCTGGCGAGCGTGCTGGTGCTCTCCTGGGGTCTCACCGCCTCCTTTCTATTTCTTCAGATGCGAAGCCAACTGGATAACTACGCCATCCAGGACATTGAGACGGTGGAGGGGCTTCTTTATTTCGATCCGCACGGGCGGCTGATCCTGCGCGAGGACTATCACAATCATCCCGAATCGAAGGACGTGCTGGAACGGCTGGTGGAGGTTCGCTCTTCGAACGGCGGCGTGCTATATCGCAATGAACGCCTTGGAAATCAGGCGCTCGGCGGCGATCCGATCCCGGGCGAAGGCGAAGGCGGATACTCAATTCGATCGGCGCGTCTTTCGAACGGCACAACCGTCCGAATGGCCAGCCGCCGCCACACGCTGGACGGCCATCCTATGTTGATCCGGCTGGGTTATAGCGAGCAGCCCATCTGGGCGCGCTTTGACGAATTGGCCGTGGCCACGCTTCTCGCGGTGCCCATCGTATTGGCTCTGGCGGGTCTGGGGGGCTTCGTCCTTGCGAAACGCGCCCTGGCGCCGTTGGAGGAAATGGCTTGCCGCGCCGAGGAAATCACATCGGAGCGTCTGAATGAGCGCCTGCCCATCGGGGAGGTTGAGGACGAACTCGGGCACCTCGCGCGTATCTTTAACAACCTTCTTGCCCGGCTGGAACAATCCTTCGAGCAGCTCCGCCGCTTCACGTCCGATGCGTCGCATGAGCTGCGCACGCCGTTAACGGCCATCCGCAGCGTGGGAGAAGTTGCGCTCCAGAAAGACGGCAGCCGCGAGGAATACCGGGATACCATCGGAAGCATGCTCGAGGAGGTCAATCGGCTCACGGCGCTGGTTGAGAATCTTTTGACAATCTCTCGCGCCGATGCCGGCCGCATCCCACTGCATCCCACCGTGTTCTCGGCGATGGATCTGGCGCGCGAAGCAGCCGGACTGTTCGAAGTGCTGGTCGAGGAGAAGGGTCAGCGGATCACGGTTCAGGGCGACGAACGCGTGAGTGTGAAAGGCGATCGCGTATTTCTCCGCCAGGCTCTTGTGAACATCATTCACAATGCGGTGAAATACTCACCTGTTGGAGGCACCATCTCTGTAGGGGTGCAGCACGAACCCCGGGGAGGGGTCCGCCTAAATGTTGTTGATAGCGGCCCCGGTATTGCTCCCGAACATGCGGCCAAAATATTCGATCGCTTCTATCGCGTGGATGAATCTCGCGCCCGCGACGCCGGGGGCGCGGGCCTGGGGCTCTCCATCGCTCAGTGGGCCGTTCGAGTGCACGGTGGAGATATTCATCTGCAGACGACCCAAGGCAGCGGCTGCACTTTTCAAATCTGGTTGCCTCCAATAGCGGCGTAACTGAACCGCGACCGTAAGGGAGCCGGTCCGCGCCTACGGTTTCGCCAGCACGGCTCGGTAGAGTCAGCGCGTCGAACGCCGCTTACTCACGTGCGCGGTTCGGAAGATTCAGCGCCTTACAGAGCCGCGACCGTGAGGGAGTCGGTCCGCGCTACGGTTTCGCGAGCGCGGTTTGTTCGCGGACTTCGGCGTGGTGCCGTACGTCGATTCCCTTGACCAGGAACAGAACATCCTCGGCGATGTTGGTGGCATGGTCGGCGATGCGCTCCAGGTTGTGAGCGATGAACATCAGGTCCACGGCGCGCGGGATGGTAGTGCTCTGTTCCTGCATGAATGCGACCAGCTCCTTATAAACTGCGTCGCGCAGGCGGTCCACCTCGTCATCCGACACCAGGACGCTGCGGGCCAGTTCTTCGTCGCGCTTGACGAGCGCATCCAAGCTTTTGCGCACCATTTCCTCGGCCAGGTTGGCCATTTGGGGAATATCGATCAGCGGCCTCACCGGCGGATCGCGCATCAGGGACAGGGCGCGCTGGGTGATATTCACCGCCAGATCGCCCATGCGCTCCAGGTCGCCGTTGATCTTGATGACGGCGGTGAGAAACCGCATGTCGCGCGCCATGGGTTGATAGAGCGCGAGCAGGCGCGTGGCGTACTCGTCAATCTCGAT
>Ga0182015_10007508_pt1 | contig 10608 bp, 8 predicted proteins | sample 712P3MmetaG_FD_120478 | JGI IMG/M metagenome (GOLD analysis project Ga0182015, IMG submission 120478) | Permafrost microbial communities from Stordalen Mire, Sweden - 712P3M metaG | ecosystem: Environmental > Terrestrial > Soil > Wetlands > Permafrost | place: Sweden: Stordalen | collected... | reverse complement strand
CGCGCGGGATGCCGGCCGTGTGCCGCTCGGCTACCTCGGTGATCTCGGCGGCCTCGGCCGGCGTGGTCAGCCGGAGGCCGGCGCTGAGGCACTGCTGCACCGCCGCGTCGCAGCCGGCCCGGCTGAAAATGAACGTAATGGCCGGCAGCAGGCCCGCGGCATCCAGCCGGCTGATCACATCGGGACGCATCGTGATCCTGAACCTGGGCGGGCGGCGCCCGCCGCGGCCCGGCCGGCCTGGTCCCTTCCGCGCCGCCAGCTGGTCGCGCTGCGCAATCCGCAGCAGCTCCGGATTGACCATCGCGCGGGCCCGGCCGTTCGCCAGCCCCGGCCCGCCGGGCTGGCCGCTCCCCCGGGCCGGGCCGCCGCGTCCGCTGATCCCGCTGGTCCGGGTGCGCCTGCCGGTCCCGTCGCGCCCGCTAGCCGAGTCGCGCCCGCTGGACCCGTTGCGCCCGCCGGGCGGCTCGGCCGCGCCCTGGCCGCTAGCCAGGCCGCGCCGGCCGGCGGCGCCGCGGCCGCCGGCCGCGGCCGGCGAGTCGTGATCGCTGATGAAAAGGTCGTAGAGCCGGCCGCCGGCCAGCATGTGCTGCCAGAGCGGCACCGGCCGGTGCTCATCGACGATCACCGTGGTGCCGCCGCGGACCTGGGCGAGCCAGTCGCCGAACTCCTCCGCGTTACTGACCGTCGCGGACAGCGCGGCCAGCCGCACGGACTCCGGCAGGTGGATGATCACCTCTTCCCAGACCGCGCCGCGGAACCTGTCGGCGAGATAGTGCACCTCGTCGAGCACCACGTAGCCGAGGGTGCCGAGGGTGGCCGAGCCCGCGTACAGCATGTTGCGCAGCACCTCGGTGGTCATCACCACCACCGGCGCCTCGCCGTTGATGCTGTGATCGCCGGTCAGCAGGCCGACGCTGGCCGGGGAGTAGCGGCGGACCAGGTCGGAGTACTTCTGGTTGGACAGGGCCTTGATCGGGGTGGTGTAGAAGCATTTCCGGCCCTCGGCCAGGGCCAGGTGAACGGCGAACTCGCCGACCACCGTCTTGCCCGATCCGGTCGGCGCGGCGAGCAGGACCCCGTGACCTCCGTTCAGCGCCCGGCACGCGCGGACCTGGAAATCGTCGAACTCGAAGTCATAGAGGCCGCGGAACGCGGCGAGCTCAGGACCGTCCTCCGCCCGGCGCCGGCGGGCAGCGGCGTAACGGTCCGCGGGACTTACCGGGGTGCTCATGCGGTCAAGACTAGGCCGGGCGGCCCGGCGCGCCACCAGCGCCGCTGGTCACGCGGCCCGCCCGCGACGGCCCGGCCCGGCCCGGCCCGGGCGGCTGGCTACCGCGGACGGCGCCGGCTAGCCGCGGTGGCCCGCGCCGAGATTGTCGTCGGCGTCGAGTGGCAGCGACCCGTCGGCCGGCACCGCATAAGGATCGGGACGGCGCGCCCGGCGGCGGTCGTTGGCCCACACGAATATCTCCGAGATCTCCACCAGGACCACGCAGGGCACCGCGAGCAGCAGCATGGTCAGCGGGTCCGGGCTCGGCGTGGCGATCGCGGCGAATGCGAACACGCAGAAGATGATCATCCGGCGCCACTTCCGGAACCGGGCGTGGGTGAGCAGGCCGGCCAGGTTGAACAGCACCAGCACGAGCGGCAGCTCGAAGGCAAGGCCGAAGATCAGCAGCATCGCCATCGCGTAGCCGAGATAGGTGCTGATGGTGATCAGCGGTATCACGCCATGCGGCACCAGGCTGAGCAGGAACCTCAGGCCCCGCGTCATCGCGAAGTAGGCGATCACCCCGCCGACCGCGAACAGCGGCACAGCGGCACCGACGAAGTAATACGCCCAGCGGCGTTCCCTGGAATACAGGCCGGGGGCGATAAAGGCCCAGAACTGGTAGAGCCACACCGGGGAGGAGATCAGGATGCCGACCACGAGCGCGAGCTTCAGCCGGATGAAGAACGCGTCGAAGAGGCCGTTGACGACCAGAACGCAGCCCTTGTGGCCGAAAAGCACGGGCTGCGGGATCTTGCAGTAGGGCGCCTCGATGAAGCTCCAGACGTGCGGGTAGACGAACCACCCGATGACCATGCCGACGGCGAGCGCGAGCGAGGCCTTGACGATGCGGTTGCGCAGCTCGCGGATGTGGTCCATGAGCGGCATCTGCGCGCCGTTGTTAACTGCCCTCGGCGCTCGCAGCCGTCCTCGCGAGCCCGCGGACCCGGTGGGATCGGCCGGCGTTGTCATCTACTGGTCAAGCTCAGCCGGGCTGGTTTCGCTGAGTTTCCGGCAGCGGGACGCCGTTGACGGTCACGCCGTCGGCATTGGCCGTCTTGGCCTGCAGGTCATTGAGCTGCCGCTGCAGTTGCTCGATCTGCTGCTGCTGCGGCAGCGGCGGCTGCGGCGCCGGCGGCGGGGTGACCACCGTGCTGCTGGCAAACGGAGCGGCGGCCGGCGCGGCGCTGTCGTCGTGCGTCAGGTTCTTGGTCTCAGTCTTGAAAACCCGCATGGCCTCGCCCAGCGACTTTGCCGCGCCAGGCAGCCTCTTGGCGCCGAACAGCACCATGAAAACGATCAGCAGGATGACAATATGCCACGGGGCAAGTGCATCGCCCATGTCTGTCCCCATTCAGCAGGAAGATCATTCCCGCGCAGCTGCGGTTACTTCCAGGAAAAGTCTACACGCGTTGTGTTCGTATCAAGCTGGCCATCCGGCTTGGTCGCCGACGCCGCCGCCCCGGTAAAGCGGGATAAGGCCGGCCAGTTCCGGGCGCCTCCGGCAGCATAACCCCGGGGCTCCCGTGCTGGCCGAAGCGTACCTGCTGCGCCGTCATGCGTACAAGGCAAGCGCGGCCGCGGCGTCCGCGCGGATCTGCTCGGCCAGCGCGGGCGGCGCGATCACCTGGCCGTCCTCGCCGAGGCGCAGCGCGAGCCGCCGGACCCACCGGGTATCGGGGGTGCGCAGGCTGACCCGGAGCCGGCCCTCGCCGATTTCCTCGATCTGCTCGCAGGGGTAGTCCTCGGCCACCCAGCGCCCGCTCGGCGATAGCTCAAGCAGCACGTGCACGTCATCGGCGGACGGCCGGAACAGGCCCTGGTCCACGTCGACCGGGCGGGCGTTCCCGGGCACCGAGGCGGCCGTGTCCAGCACCGCGATCGCCATCACCCGGTCAAGCCGGAACAGCCGCACTGACTCCGCGCGCAGGCACCATCCCTCCAGGTAGGTCCGGCCTTCCACCACCAGCAGCCGCATCGGGTCCACGTCCCGCTCGGTTGCCTCGTCGCGGCCGGGCACGTAATAGGACAGGTGGATCCGGCGCTTATCCGCGAGCGCATTCTTGACCTGGGCAAGGACGCCGCGCGCTGCGTTATCGTCGACCTGCACCGCTACCTGGGCGCTCGCTGCCGCGGCCTCCCCGGCCGCCGCCTCCAGCTTGGCGATGGTCCGGCTCAGGGCCGAGCGCTCCTCCATCCCCGGCACCTCGGCCAGCATCCGCAGGGCTATCAGCAGCGCGCTGGCCTCGTCCACGCCGAGCCGCAGCGGCCGGTCGATGGACTCGGCCTGGCTGACCACGATCTCGCCGCCCTCATACGACAGGTCGATCGGGCAGTACGGGTCGGGTGACCGCAACTCGACGCACCACAGCATGTTCAGGTCGTCCACCAGCTGGCGCTCGGTCACCCCGAACGCGGCCGCAGTGTCCGCCAGCCCGACGACGTTCCTGCTGACCACGTAGGGCACCAGGGCGAGCAGGCGCTGCAGCCGGTCGGTGGCGGTGCCGGGCCGCGGCGCTGATTCACGCGACGATGCCGCGGCTGTCATGCCAGCACTCCCTTCAGCCGTCCGATGACCGCCTCCCGCAGGTCGGCGGGTTCTTGCGCGATCACGTCGGCGCCGAACGAGGCGATGTGATCGGCGAACCAGCCGACGTCGGAGAACGGCAGCTCGGCCAGGTCCCACCCGGCGTGCCTCGGATCGGGACCGCAGGCGCTGGCGTGCTGCCGCAGCCCGTGCCCGGTGCCGCGCCGGATCCGCACCACCGCGGTACGCAGCGCCGGCGGGTCAGTGTCCCAGTCCCTGACGGTCTCCCGCACGTCGGTGCCGGGCGGCACCTTGACCGTGCCCGGCGGCCCGGCGAAGGACACCGCCCCGTCGATGCGGCTCAGCCGGAACACCCGTACCCCGGCGCGGTCCAGGTCGTGGCCCGCCACGTACCAGCGCCCGTGCCTGTTCACCACGCCCCACGGTTCCAGCCGGCGATGCTGCGGCCCGCTGCGGCCAGCGGCGCGGTAGGCGAACGTGACGGGACGCCCGTCGCGCACCGCCTCCCAGAGCGCGCCGAACGAGGCCTCGCCGGTGCGCAGCCGCGGCTCGATGCCCGGCTGCGTGGTCTCCTCGGCGTCGATGCCCGCCGCCCGCAGCTTCAGCAGCGCGCCGGCCGCCGCCCCGGCCAGCTCGGCCTGGTGCCACACCCGCGCCGCCAGCCCTAGCACCGCTGCCTCGTCCGGCTCGAGCCTGATCTCCGGCAGCATGTAGGCCTGCCGGGAGATGCGGTAGCCCGCCTCGTCCTCGGCGGCTGAGTTCGTCCCGGTCTCCAGCGGGATGCCGAGCTCGCGGAGCTCGTCCTTGTCCCGCTCGAACATGCGCTTGAAGGCCTCGAAGCTATCCGGGTAGCCGGGCACCGCGGCACGGATCTGGGTCGCGGTGAGGAATCGGCCGGCCGAGAGCAGGCAAACCACCAGGCTGAGCAGTCGTTCAGTCTTTCGCCTGGACATCCGCTCTCCTTTCCCAGGCACCGACGCTACCCTGCCGGAGTGATCAGGTGGCGTACAGGCGTGGTTTCCGCGCTGCGGCGGGAATGGACGGGCGCGGCCGAGCTGGACGTGACGGTCGACGGCGCCTCGATGAAGGCGCTGGCTTACCCTGCGCTGACCGGCCGGCCGCAGCCGGGCGACCAGGTGCTGCTCAATACGACCGCGCTGGCGCTGGAACTCGGCACCGGCGGGTATGCGCTGGTAGTGGCGGTGCCCGGCCGGCTTCCCGCCGACCCGGCCGGCCCCGGGCACCTGGTCAAGGCCCGGTACACGCCGCTGCAGGCGACGGTGCTCGGCGCGGACGAGCAGGGCTCGCCGCACCACGAGATCCTCCGCGATGCGGACGATCTTGACCAGATGCCGGTGGTGGTCGCCGACCTGCATTCCGCGCTGCCGGCCGTGCTTGCTGCCTTCTATTCAGAACGGATGACCGGTGCCGGCGCCGTCCGCCCGCGGGTGGTCTACGTGATGCTGGATGGCGGGGCGCTGCCCGCCGGGTTCTCCCGGACCATCCCGGCCTTGCGGGAGGCGGGCTGGCTGGCCGGGACGGTCACGGTGGGGCAGGCGTTCGGCGGCGACCTGGAAGCCGTATCGCTGCACAGTGGCTTGCTCGCGGCCAGGCACGTACTCGGTGCCGAGATCGCCGTCGTGTCGCAGGGGCCGGGGAACCTGGGCACCGGCACCAAATGGGGGTTCTCCGGGGTGGCGTCCGGCGAGGCGGTGAACGCGGCCGCGGTGCTGCACGGCAGGCCGGTGGCCTCGCTGCGGGTCAGCGAGGCCGACCTGCGGGAGCGCCATCGCGGCATCTCGCACCACAGCCTGACCTCCTACGGACGGGTGGCCCTGGCCAGGGCGGACCTGGTGGTACCCGACCTGCCGGGAGAGTTCGGCGCCCGGGTCAGGGCGGAGGCAGGCCCGCTGGCGGACCGGCATGACCTGGTGCTGGTAAGCGTGCACGGGCTGGAAGAGGTGCTGCGCGACTGCCCGGTCCGGCTGTCCACGATGGGCCGCGGGCTGGATGAGGATCTCGCCTACTTCCTGTCGGCCGCCGCGGCGGGCCGGCACGCTGCCACCCTGATCCACGGCTGCTGACCCGGCCGGGCAGGCCGGCAGTTACTGAAATGCGGCCTTCCGTGCCGCAGCCAACGGCGCGCGAGCGCATCTGGTCATGACCGGCGTTACCGAACTGGTACTCCGATGGCCGGAAACTGCCCGCCGCCGGGCAACGAATCATGCCTGATCGCCCTCTTACAGGCAACGATGTCCCTGCCTTCCGAACCCAGGAGATCGCGTGCCTCATCACTTGCACCGGCGGTCCGTGGTCAGTGCCGCCGTCCCGCGCGGTGGCCAGGCGAAGGGCACCCGCGTGCGCCTGGTCTTTCCCCGGCATTTCCTTCCGGCGGCGGGCCTCGCCGCCCTGGCCGCCGCGGTGCTGGCCGGTGCGGGAGCGCCAGCCACCGCGGCAGCGACCCAGGCGGCAGTGGCGCCGCCGGCGGCGCCGGCTGCGCGGCTGCCTGGCGCGAGTTTCCGGCCGGTGCTGCTGATCAACGGCGAGCGGGTCATATTCCGGCCGGGTCCCCGCGGCGCGCCGGTGGCGGCCGTGCAGGCGGCCGCGGGCATCGACTCCTTCCTCATCAGCATCTACAGCTGCGAGCAGCCGGCCGACGTTCCGGCGGTCGCCATGCCATTTCTCGGCCGCGGCCTGGATCCGAGCCTGTTCGAGGTCAGCGCGCTGCAGCGGCGGGAGAAGAACGGGCGGCTCCCCGTCCAGGTGACCTACCAAGGGCGGCGCGCGCCGTCGCTTCCCGGCGTGACCATCACCGCCGCGGCCCCCGGTGCCGCAGACGGCTACCTGACAGCGAGGTCGGCCAGAAAGTTCGGCACGGCGCTCGCGCGCCAGTACCGGGCAGACCGCGCCAGCGGCAGCTACGGGACCGACGGCCTGTTCGCCGGCGGCGTGTCGATCGCGCTGGCGGGCGCCGCCGCACCGCCCCCGGTCCGGCCTGACTTCGTCCAGCACACGCTGACCGTCCAGGGCAGTGACCTGGCAGCCAAGCCGGACACTGGTGATGAGGTGCTCGTCTTCAACGCGGACAACTGCGCCAGGTTCAGCGATCCGGTCGAGTCGGAGAACATCTTCCGGGACGGCGTCGCCAAGTTCAGCGTGCCTGCCGGGCATTACTGGGCGATCGGGTGCTTCTTCCGCCAGTCGGGCAGCGGCTTCACGGCCCGGATCGTGATCCTGCCGCAGTTCACGGTCGAGCGGAACACCACCGTGCACGTCGCGGAGCGGTCGGCTAGCAGCAGGATCACGTTCGCCACGCCGCGGCCCGCGGTCAGCCAGCTGACCTCCTTTACCGTGCTGAGAGGTGGGCAGGCGGGCTCAGCGATCAACATCAACTGGGCCGGCGCTGGCGGCCAGTTCTGGGTCAGCCCGACGAGCCGCAAGCCGACAGTGGGCACCCTGCAGACCTTCACGTCGGCGCAGCTGACATCACCAGGCGGCGCCGGCCGCGTGCCCTACGCCTACAACCTCGACCTGGCCGGGCCGGCCGGGCTCATCCCGGCGCAGCACTTCGTGGTGCGGCCGGCCAGCCTGGCCACGATCAGCGAGCGCTACTACCAGGACATGCCATCGGCCGGCGCCTGGACCACGATCGGCACTACCGCGGCGCAGTTCGACGGCGCCGCGCTATTCGTGTTCCACCCGCTGAAGCTGCCCGGGCGGCAGATCCAGTACATGACCGGGAATCCGGCGGTCCTGTGGTACAGCGAGTACTGGGAGTTCCAGACCACGTCGAACTTCTTCGCCGGGCAGACCGACCCGGTGCGATCCCTGCACGCGGGCCAGCATCTGACCCAGGACTGGAACCGCTATCCGCTGCACCCGGCACCCGACGTCAGCCTCGCCGGGACCGGCGCGTTCGCGGCGCAGCTGTCGGCCGGCCGGATCGGCAACCTGCTGACGCTCGATACCACCCCGTTCAGCGACAATCAGCGTGGCCACCTGGGCACTGGATTCTTCACCGGGCTCTTCGGCGGATCCGACGCCGTGATGAGCGGACGTTACGAGATCGACCAGAACGGCGCACCGGTCGCGGCCGGAAACGCTCTCAACGGCATACCGCCGGTCCGCCTCAGCCGCCACCCGTCGGTCATCAGGTTCCTGCTGACAGCGGCCAGGACCGGTAAGCGCTACATCCTGTCCCCCAGCAGCAGGACGGTCTGGACCTGGCGATCGAGGCGTGACACCTCGGCAACCTTGCCGCCCGCCTGGTTCTGCCGGGAGCCTTCATTCACCACCACCCAGCAGTGCGCGGTGCAGCCGATGATGACCCTGCGCTACCAGGTCAGCCGGCTCGCCGTGGACGGCTCTGCGCCCGCTGGCCGGCAGGCCATCGGGATCAGCGTCGGCCACATTCAGCTGGCCAGGGCGGCGCAAGTCACCGGCGCGCGGGTGCGGGTGTCGTTCAACGACGGCAAGACCTGGCGGGCGACGTCGGTCGCCGCGGCCGGGGGCGGCCGGTTCCGTGCCGTGTTCACCGGGCCGGCCGGAGCGCTGGTGACCATGCGGGTCACAGCCACCGACACGGCAGGCGGGTCGATCCGCGAGACCATCCTGCGCGCCTACAAGATCGCGTCCTGACCAGTCAACGGGAGCAAGCCAGATGAGTCTCTATACCCGCGCCAGGCTCGCGGTCGCCGTCTTCCTCCGGAGCGCGGTCGCCGTCGCTGCGGTCGCGGCCGGCACGGTGCTAGCTGGCACGGTCATGGCTGACACGGTGATAGCCAATGCCGTGGCAGTACCCGCCGCGGCAGCCAGCACGATGATGGCGGTGCCCGCTGCTGCCCCCGCGGTGACTGCTGCCCCCGCCGTGACTGCGGCTGCGGCTCAGCCTGGCCCGCGGTCAGCGCCGGGCGGATTTATCCGCCCGGCCTGCGCGGTGGCCATCGCCGGGGCCGAGCAGTGCTTCCTGGAGTACCGGCCACAGGCGGCCGTCAACCGGGCCATATCGGCCGGCCTGACCGGCGCCGCGGCCAGGCCGAAGGGCTGGAGCCCGGATGCGATCAGGTCCGCCTACAACCTGCCCGCCCGGCGCCACTCCCGCCAGACGGTGGCGGTGTCAATCGCGTTCAACACCCCCCGGCTAGCGCACTTCCTGGCGGTGTACCGCAAGCACTACGGGCTGCCCAGGTGCACGGCGGCGAGCGGCTGCTTCCGTAAGCTCAACCAGCGCGGCAAGGTGTCCCCGCTGCCGAAATCCGGGGTAGGCACCGGCTGGGACCTGGAAGCAACGCTGGACGTGTCGATGATCTCGGTAGCCTGCCCGCATTGCCGCATCGTGGTGGTCGAGGCGAGAAGCGCCGGCGACGTGAACCTGTCCAGGACGGACAACTCCGCCGCCGCGCTGGGCGCTCAGGTCATCTCGAACAGCTACGGGACACGGGAGAGCGGGTTCGCGCTGGCGAACCGGGCGGATTATGACCACCCTGGCCACACCGTGGTGGCGTCGGCAGGCGACCTGGGCTTCACCGCCGCCAGCTTCCCCGCTGACCTGTCCACCGTGACGGCGGTCGGCGGCACCAAGCTGGCCAGGGCCGCGAACAAGCGCGGCTGGCGCGAGCGAGTCTGGAACCAGGAATTCATCGGCGCCGGCGGCAGCGGTTGCTCCGCCTATGTCAGCAAGCCGTCCTGGCAGCATGATGCGGACTGCCCGATGCGGACGGTCGGCGACGTGTCGGCGGTCGCCACCAACGTCCCGGTCTACAACAAGACCTATGGCGGCTGGGTCACCGTGGCAGGCACGAGCATCGCGGCGCCGCTGATCGCCGGCATCTATGGCCTGGCCGGCAACGGTGACATCGTCGGGACTGGCCGGCTGTACCGGCATGCCAGCTCGTTCTTCGACATCACCAAGGGCAACAACTCGTTCTTCGGGCCGGCTGCTGATCTGTGCGGCGATGACTACCTGTGCGTGGCGAAGCCGGGATACGACGCGCCGACCGGGCTCGGCACGCCGGACGGTGCCGGCGCCTTCTGAGCCGCCTGGCGCCTTCTGAGCAACCTGGCTGGCTACGGGGCAGCCAGGGAGCCATGCTTACCTGCGGCGGCGCCGGACTGCACACAGAACTCGTTGCCCTCAGGATCCGCGGGGACGACCCAGCCAAGGCCGAACCCCCGAGCGTGACGGGCCAGGATGGTGGCACCTATGGCTGTCAGCCGTTCTAGCTCTGTGGCAAGCGTCCCGTCGACCGGGCTCAGGTGGAGATGCAGCCGATTCTTCACCTGCTTGGCGTCGGCGACGTGCCGGAAAAACAGCGCCGATGGCTGATTGCCTTCCGGCAGGCTGATCCAGAAACCCTCTCCGCTCCCCTGTACCGGACGGTGTAATAGAGTACCCAGAACCGGGCCGGGCCGGAGGAATCCGTGCAATCAAACATGACGTCACGCACAACGAGGCTCATGGGCTAAGTATGGCTATCCCGCGACAGGATCGCGGCGCCCGGGCCGGCCAGCGTCGCCACCACAACGCTGACCTCATCGATCTCCGCCGGGCGGCCGCTTCTTGCTCGTCCTCCAGTGCGGCGATCCCGCCGCCTCATGACGATCCATCCAGCCGATCACCGTTGGGCGCGGCACTCGGTGACTCAAGGCGTACAGAAGAATGCTACGTCATCACTTGGGCAATCACTATCGAGAGCCCTTTAATTGTCCGCCAGGATTTCAACTGTAAGCTTGCACGCCGAAGGAGCTGGGTCGGTACATGACGTAATACTACTCTGGGTACGCATTTTAT
>Ga0182015_10007504_pt1 | contig 10614 bp, 7 predicted proteins | sample 712P3MmetaG_FD_120478 | JGI IMG/M metagenome (GOLD analysis project Ga0182015, IMG submission 120478) | Permafrost microbial communities from Stordalen Mire, Sweden - 712P3M metaG | ecosystem: Environmental > Terrestrial > Soil > Wetlands > Permafrost | place: Sweden: Stordalen | collected... | reverse complement strand
GTCCAGGCCCACCGGAGACGGGGGAGTGTCAAGCGCCCCGAGAAAGCTCTCACCAGCCGCTCTCCAGAATGAGAGGGCGTGGACCTAAGTTTCGAGTCCCCCTCCGACACAACGGGCTCATCGGATTCTGACGGGTTCCAAGCTCCCATCGGACGACGATCGAGCCCAGGACTCGCCAGTTCGGCTTGCCGGCGTGGAGCAGCGCCCGGATCCGGTAGTTCCTGAAGTTACGGAACCCGAAGCCGATCCGTTTGATGCGTTTGAGGCTCTTCGGATCCTGACGGGGTCTGACTTCTACGAGGCAACACTGGGCGCTGGATCAGGGTTCGAGTCCCGATGCGCCCACCATCGCGTTCAGGGAGAGAGGGGCCCAGCGCCCCGGGCGGCCCAGAAAGCGCGCGCACGGGGCGGGGCGGGGCGGCCGGGGGGACGGCGCCACCGGGAAACGGAGGGGCACCGCGGCGCGGGGCGGGAGCGGGAGCGGGAGCGGGGTCGAGAAGTTCTACGCACGAGGCGTCGAGGGGGAAGCTACGACGGGGGCGTCATCCCCAAACTGGTGTACGAGGGCACCGTCGCCACTTAGCTCGTGAAGCGAGTTCAAGAGCCTGAGATTTTCCTGTGGCAGCCGTTCCCGGTGAGTCATAGGATGAACAAGTTCCGAGAGGAGTTCTCTTGACGACTCGGCCTCCCGATCGATTGCTTGTCAGCGACAAGCTGGTGGGGCGAGCCAAGGAAATTCAGCTCGTCACGAAGTTCCTCCGATCGGTGGCCCGTAGCGGTGAAGCTCTCCTGCTATTAGGAGAGCCGGGTGTCGGAAAGACTGTGCTTCTTGACGCTGGGGCCGAGGAAGCGTCAGCTTTGGGCTTCCAGATCCTTCGGTTAGCCGGGGTGGAGTATGAGGCTGATGTGAGTTACTCCGGTCTCAATCAATGCCTTCTTCCCGTGATCGAGGCAATGGACGGGTTGAGCGCGGCCCACCACGAGGCCATTTCGGTTGCACTGGGACTGGATTCCGGCCCGGCTCCGGATCGGTTGGTTGTATCGAACGCCGCCCTCGCTCTACTTCGACTCGAGGCAGTCGATCAGCCCCTCCTTGTGATCGTTGATGACATGCAGTGGCTCGACAGGTCCAGCGCCAGCGTTTTGGTCTTCGTCGCTCGGCGTCTTCAAGGCAGCCACATCGGCGTGTTGGCCGCAGCACGATCGGGTTCCGAGGGCCTCTTCGACCGCAGTGGGCTTCCGGAGTGTGAGGTCGAACCGCTCGATGACGGCGCGGCTGGCGGATTAATCGCTAATGCCTTTCCAGGTCTTGCTGCCAGTGTGCGCCAGCGCCTGCTGATTGAGGCTCAGGGGAACCCGCTCGCCCTCTTGGAGCTGCCATCGGGTTTGAGTGGGCGTCAGCGCACCGCCATGCGCGCCTTACCATCAGTGCTACCACTGAGTCGCCGACTCCAGGCGTTGTTCGTTTCGAAGGTCGCTGAACTTCCAAAGGAGACTAGACGGTTGCTCCTTGTTGCTGTACTCGACGGCACCGGTGACCTTCGACTCTTGAGCGCATCCGCTAAAGGGCAGCACTGGCTCGAGGACCTTGCACTTGCGGAGGAGACCCGACTAGTCCACGTGGACGTCGATACTCACCGTCTGGTATTTCGACACCCTCTCATCCGTTCTGCCGTGGTGGAGTCCTCGACAAGCGACGAGCTTCGTCGTAGTCACCTTGCACTCGCAGAACTGCTGGCCGATGAACCTGAGCGACGGGCATGGCATCTGGCTGAGGCCTCGATTGAACCTGACGAGGAAGTGGCCGGCCTGCTTGAACACTCTGCCCATCAGATCTTGAGGAAAGGGGATGCCACTGGGGCGATCAACGCTCTCACCCGGGCCGCAGATCTCAGCCCCGGCGACTCGGATCGGAGCCGCCGATTGGCCAAGGCGGCGTTCATCGGAATGAGGGGAGAACTGCGCGACATCTCACAACTCCTCGAAGATGCCCGCCAATCGGAACTGGATGACAGCGGGAACCTCTACGCCGCTGCCGCGGCTGCTTACATGCTGATCAACGGAGACGGCAATGTCGATACGGCGCACGGACTCCTTGTCCGAGCCATTGAGGCACAAACTGAACGCTCCGACATTAGTGCCCACACTCAAGCCCTACAAACGTTGAGCTTGATCTCGTATCTGGGAGGTCGAGCGGAACTCTGGGTACCAGTCCACGACGCTGTACGCCGTTTGGGGTCGAATGCACCCCTAGATCTTTTAGTGATGCATCGCACGTTGGCTGACCCCGCGCGCTCATCGAAACAAGAATTGGACTTACTCGACGCAGCTATAGGCGACCTGGCAAATGAGCGAGATCCATGGCGGTCGCTGGCGATCAGCGCGTCCGGTTACTGGGTAGATAGGTTGGGGGATTGTCGGGAACTCATTTGGCGGGTCGTCCGGGATGGGCGCGAAGGAGAACTCGTCGGGCAGGCGATCAACGCCTTGCAGATGCTCTGCGCGGACGACTTCCTTGCCGGACTTTGGGATGAGACGCTGGAGCTCGCTCTCGAAGGGGAGCGGCTCTGTGCAGCCCACGACTACCAAATCAATGCGTGGTACTACTGGTGCCAACAAGGTATGGTCGCAGCCGCTCGAGGTGATGCCGACCGAGTTAACGCCTTGACCGAGAAGACGCTCAGATGGGGAGTACCTCGTGGAGTCGGGCTGGCTCAGGCGGCCGTGCACCTCGTGCGCTCGCTCGAGGCAGTCGGGAATGGTGACTTTGAAGTTGCATACCACCACGCCACCTCAATCAGCCCTGCCGGACAACTTGCTTCGCACGCCCCGACTGCGCTTTTTGTGTTCCTGGATTTAGTCGAGTCGGCGGTTCGGACAAGGAGATTTGCCGAGGCGGATGCGCACGTTGCTGCGCTGCTCGAGACCGGCGTTTCCGCGATCTCGCCCCGCCTCGCTCTCCTCGTGGGTGGATCCGCAGCCATTGCGGCCCAAGATCACAAAGCCGGCGAATTATTCGAAGATGCTATGGCCATACCCGGAACTGATCGCTGGCCGTTCGACCTGGCCCGGGTGCAGCTAGCCTATGGCGAGTACCTCCGCCGGCAAAGGGCCACAACCGATGCGCGGAAATACCTCACCAACGCCCTCACCGCCTTCCAGGGGTTGGGGGCCCGAGGTTGGGTCGAGCGAGCCAGCCAGGAGCTTCGTGCTTCGGGCCAAGGCCAGGCGCGGACCAGCGGGCTTCAGGCCGCGTGCTCGCAACTGACCTCACAGGAACACGAAATTGCGATGTTGGCGGCTGCTGGAATGACCAACAAGGAGATCGGGGAACGGCTGTTCCTTTCACATCGGACCGTCGGAGCCCACCTGTACCGCGTTTTCCCAAAGCTCGGCATCACTTCGCGTGCGGCACTTCGTGACGCTCTTGCTGACCAGACCCAAGAGGAGTGACCCGGCCCTCCAAGCAGAGGGTGCTCATGTGAGCGGCGCACACGGTCACCTGGGTTCTCTGGCGCGCATCGGCTGCAAGGTTGCGTCCATGACGTGGTCATGGCCATCTCCAGAATGATTCGACATTTCTTTTGACCTGGGAACGGCACATCAGTCGGCTCTGGACTCACTACGGATCACGCGGTCTCTTCTTCAGAGTCATTTGACCGAAGCACGTGGGAGTCGCGAAGCAGATGCTGGGGGTTGGGTCGGTCGGAAGCGGCAGACCAAGACAATGAGCACGCACTGACGTTCCAATCCGCTCAATAAGTGCGGAGAAGACGGACGATTCGGTCGACTCAAGATCTAACGCCCTGTGGCGTCGAGCGACGCAGAAAGGATGTTTCCATGACCATCACCGAACAGTCGAAGAACACCAGGTCCGGCGCGGCTACTGACCCCGAAGGGCCAACGGGACGGCTGGCAACCTGGCTTGCCGCTACCACTCTGAACGATGTTCCCGCCTCCGTCCGCGAGCACGCAAAGCACCTGATGCTCGACGGCATCGGATGCGCCTTGGTCGGCGCACAGCTTCCTGTCTCTCGCATCGGTGTCGAGGGCGTCACGGCCCTCGACGACGCCGGGAGCGGCACACTTATCGGCTGGGGCGGCCGCACGACCAGTGCACCCTCTGCCGCGATGCTGAACTCGAGCTTCATTCAGGGTTTCGAGCTCGACGATTACCACCCTCTCGCTCCACTTCACGCCAACTCGCTGGTGCTCCCCGCAATGCTTGCGGCAGCGCCTCACGTGGGGCCGGTCTCGGGCGCCCGGTTCCTTCTCGGAGCGATCCTCGGCTACGAGACAGGGCCTCGTGTCGGTCTCGCTCTCGGAGGCCTCGACATGATCTCTCGGGGCTGGCATTCGGGCGTGGTCTTCGGACCATTGGCCGCCGCGGCCTCGGCAGGCACCCTTTACGGGTTGGACGCCGGCGAATTCGAAGATGCTCTCGGGATTGGCGCCACGCAATCGGGCGGCCTCATGTCCGCGCAATTCGAGTCCATGGTCAAGCGGATGCAGCATGGCTTTGCCTCTCGCGACGGACTCACCGCGGCAGCGCTCGCCGCCTCCGGATACGTCGGCATCAAGCGCGTCTTCGAACGCAAATTTGGAGGCTGGCTGTCTACCTTCGGCGACTGCCACGAGACGGACGCCACACAGATCTACGCCGGCCTCGGAAGTGTCTGGCAAACGGAGGTGTACTCCATCAAGCCCTATGCAGCCATGGGCCTCCTCCACGCCGCCATCGACGCCGCCCTCGAACTTCGCTCGAAGGACAAGGTCTCCGCTGAGCAGATCCAACACATCGAGATCGACATGCCCGAAGCGGGCTTTCAGCACGGCGGCTGGAAGGCGGTGCGCCCGCTGCAGGCCATCGGTGCCCAGATGAGCGTCGCCTACGCGGTCGCGGTGGCAATCCTCGACGGAACCGTGCTCATCGACCAGTTCTCCGAGAAGCGGATCAACGCCGACGACGTGTGGAACCTCATCGACCGCACCGACGTCCACCATGAAGCCTCCTACGACAAGCTGCCCGTTGAGGACAGGTTGACTACGCGGGTGCGCCTCACGCTCAAAGACGGCAGCGCGGTCGAAAAGGTCATCGCGCACCCCCGCGGAACCGGCGACCGGCAGCTCAGTGATGCCGACATCGTGGACAAGTACCGCAGCCTGACCAGCGCGGTGATCTCCCCGGCCCGCCAGACCGCCATCGAGGACACCGTCCTCCATCTGGACGCAGTCGAGGACATCTCGGATCTGACGGCCCTGCTCACTCCAACCGTGGCATCGGCCCTGGACTGACGGCGGACCAACGTCCTCTATCGAACCCACGACCACAAGGGACACACCAATGCCTGCCACCCTCGACCAGGCCACCGCCCTGGTCCTGATCGACCTCCAGCATGGGATCACCGCGCTGCCAACTGCGCATCCAGCTGACGACATCGTCCGGCGCGGCGCAGCGCTTGCGAACGCCTTCCGAGAACATCATCTCCCCGTCGTCGCGACCCGGGTTGGATTCTCCGCAGACGGTGGGGACGTGGTGCGCACCCGTACTGCTGCCAACACACCCATGGTCACCTTCGGCCCGGAGGGGACCGTCATGCGCCCGGAACTTCGGCTGGATGAAAACGCCATACTGATCACCAAGCGAGGATGGAACGCCTTCTACGGCACCGAACTCGATCTGCAGTTACGACGACGTGGGATTACCGGAATCGTCCTCGCAGGAATCTCGACCAGCGTCGGCGTGGAGTCTGCGGCTCGGGCGGCCGCCGAACGCGACTATCAACTGGCCATCGTCACCGATGCGGTGACCGACACCGACCTCGGTGCGCACAACAACAGCCTCAACGCCATCTTCCCCAAAATTGCCGAGCTCGCAACGACCGATGAGGTCGTGGCAGCTCTCGATGCACGGGGTCCTCAATGAATGCGGTCATAGGGGCGCTTCTGCCTCTGATTGTGACATTGGCGCTCGGGTTCTTTGCCGCCTGGCGTCACGAATTCACTCCCGAGCAAGCATTGGTACTAAACCGGGTAGTCCTGCTGTACGCGTTGCCGCTCTTGTTGTTCGCAGGCACGGTCACGATCAAGCGAGGCACGCTGACCGGCAGTCTCGGTCTGGCCGCAGCGATCATCGCGGCGATGGTCGGTGCGTACCTGGTGACGTTCCTGGTCGTCCGACTTGCGCTGCACCGGCCGCTGGGAGTGTCTGCCCTCACCGCACTTGCAATCGGCGGCCCAGCCGTCCCCTTCGCCGGCGTCGTGGTGCTCGGGTACTTGTACGGGCCGTCTGTGAGCGCTGTTCCAGTGGCCGTCGGAGCACTGGTGTTCAATGTCATTGAGGTTCCCGTAACACTCGTGCTGCTCTCCGTAGCGGCGGGATCTTCGGCTGCGGCCAGCGGGACGCCGCCGCGAGTCACGACGCCGGCTACGATGGTGCCGGCGTTGGTCCCCGCTTACGCGGGAAAGGCAGGCGAGAAGGACAGCGCGATGCGGGTGCAGCCGGCCAGTGCATCACGAGCCGGCCCGCCGGCAGCACACTTCGCAGCCAGTGGAAGTCTAGGGCAGCACATTTTCTCGGCGGTCAAGCAACCCGTTGTGGTGGCTCCGATCCTGGCGCTGCTGCTCGTCGTCGCCGGCATCCAGTTTCCGTCCGCACTCCTCAACGCAACGAAGCTCTTGGGGTCGGCGACCACTGGGGTCGCACTGTTCGCCAGCGGCATCGTACTCTACGCCCAGCGCATCACCGTGAGCCGCTTTGTGCTGGGCGCCGTCGCCATGCGCAACATCGTTGTTCCGGCTCTGCTGTGGGTAATCCTCGCGGCGATCGGTCTCTCGCACACGGACCTGCGTCTGGCTGTCTTGGCGAATGCGCTTCCGGCGCCTGTCGCTGCAGTGATCTTCGCCGTCCAGTACAAGCAGGGCCAGCGCGAGATGGCCTCAGTGGTGCTCTTCAGCAGCGTCTTTTCGCTTCTCAGCCTTGCCGCGTTCATCACATTCACCTGACCCTCATAATCCTCACTCAGCAAGTGGAGGTGTCTCATGACATTGACTCATCAACCGTCCAGCCCGGCAAAGACGTCACGCACCGTCGCTGCCAACCACGAGACGCAGGTGCAGGCGCTCGCGCGTTACGCGGCACGGGCAACGTTCGACGACCTCTCAGCCAAGTCACGGAAGGAGCTTCCGGTCCATATCCTCGACTGCCTCGGGTGCTCCATCTCCGCCCTCGGCGCCGGCCCAGTCAACGCCTGCCGTGACCAGGTGAGGGACTTCGGAGGCGGTCACGGGGTGACGCTGATCGGCGGCGGAGAGGCCAACCCGGTGTACGGCGCCTTCTGGCACACCGTCCTCGTTCGCTACGTGGACTTCATGGATAACTTCCTGGCGCCGACCGAGACGTGCCACACGGCGGACAACTTTGGCGTCGCGCTGACGGCCGCGGAGTTGGCCGGCGCAAGCGGACGCGAGCTCATGCTCGGCGTGGCAATCGGATACACGGTCCAGTCCCGCCTGGTCGACCACGGCAACTTCATGACCCGCGGCTTCGATCACACGGCGCAGCTCGCCTTTTCACACAACGCGGCGGCAGGACGGCTCCTGGGTATGACCGAGGCCGAAATCGCGAACGCGATCGCGATGGCCGCCTCGAGCGATGCCTCGTTCGCGGTCATCCGGGCCAAGCCGCTCTCCCAGTGGAAGGGAATCGCGTCGGCGCAGTCAGCGATCGGGGCGATGAACGCGCTGTTCCTTGCCCGGCGCGGAGTCGAAGGGCCACTCGGCGTGGTCGAGGGACCCCTCGGAATCGACCATCTGCTCGACAGGCGCCTCCGCGTCGACTGGGACGCCCAGGACTACGAAGGCGTCGTCTCGAGCACGATCAAAAAGTACAACGCGCAGATCCACACGCAGTCGGCGGTCTATTGCATGATCGAGCTGGCAACTGCGAACAAGCCGCGTCTGGAGGTCGCAGCCGGGTTCGACCCGACCACGATCGTCTCGATCGACGCCGAGGTGACGCAGATCACCTACGACTTCACCGGCGGTGGGTTGTACGGAACGGAGGCGGCCGTGACCTCGAAGGAACAAGCAGATCACGACCTACGCTATCTGCTCGCCGTGGCGTTGCTGGATGGGAAAGTCATGCCAGCCCAGTTCACTCGCCAACGCGTCACGAGCCCGGACGTCCAGGCGCTACTCCAGAAGGTGTCCGCACGGCCGAATGCCTCGTACACCGCCCAGTACCCCAACCGCATGCCGGCAAAGATCACCGTGCGCCTCAAGGACGGCACGACGCTCGAGCACGAGGTGCAGGACTGCCCTGGGATGCCGTCGGACCCGTTCACCTGGAAGGACGCCGTCGAGAAATTCGATCAGCTCGTGGCCGATCGCATCGACAGCGATCTAGCGAACGAGATCATGGACGCGGTCCACTCGCTCGAGCACATCAAGGTCAAGGACCTGATGGCCCTACTCGCTCGCATTGACGTCGACTCGCAGACAGGAGGGAGATGAACGAGGAGTTCGGCGACCACCATCGGACTGAGTGACTGAGTCTTCCCTGAGGGGCAGGTGACGACCAATCATCTCAGTTCGAGCATTCCAAATGGAACGCCTTATGACGTTCACGATGAAAGTGGAACACCACAAGGTGTTCACTATGAGAAAGGAAGGCCCCAGAATGGGCACAATCACCACCTCCGACGGCACCGAGATTTTTTACAAGGACTGGGGAAGTGGCCAGCCGATCGTCTTTAGCCACGGCTGGCCCCTCTCGGCCGACGACTGGGACATCCAGATGATGTTCTTCCTCCAGCACGGCTATCGCGTCATCGCCCACGACCGACGTGGCCACGGACGATCCACCCAGACCGCGACGGGCCACGACATGGACCACTACGCCGACGATCTCGCGGCGCTGACCACGCACCTCGATCTCCACGACGCTGTGCACATCGGCCACTCGACCGGTGGCGGCGAGGTGACGCGCTATCTGGCCCGGCACGGCGAGAGCCGAGTGGCAAAGGCAGTGCTGATCAGCTCGGTGCCGCCCCTCATGGTGCAGACGCCCGCCAACCCCGGCGGCCTCCCCAAGAAGGTGTTCGACGGATTCCAGGAACAGGTTGCGACGAATCGTGCCCAGTTCTACCGCGACCTTCCGGAGGGCCCGTTCTACAACTTCAACCGCCCCGGCGTGAAGCCAATACCAGGGATCATCGACAACTGGTGGCGCCAGGGCATGATGGGCGGTGCCAAGGCCCACTACGACGGCATAGTCGCCTTCTCGCAGACAGATTTCACCGAAGACCTGAAGCAGATCACCGTGCCGGTGCTCGTCATGCACGGCGATGACGACCAGGTCGTTCCCTATGCCGACTCAGGACCCCTGTCGGCCCAGCTCGTCAAGAACGGGACGCTCAAGACCTACAGCGGCTGGCCGCACGGGATGTTCACGACGCATGCCGAGACCATCAACGCCGACCTCTTGGACTTCCTGAGGGAACGCTGACATCGGTCCACTGCACCCTCCCCGCTGATGAGGTTCCGCTCCAACGACCATGGGAGCTCGTCAGCGGGGAGGCCAGCGGCCTGATTCATCCAACGACATCCCACGGATTCCGTTCTCACCCGCATGCAGAATATTCATTCCTGCTCAACGCCATCAATGGAAAGTCCCCCCAGCTATCTGAGCCAACACAAGATGAGATCGTATGCCCGATTCTCCTAGCGAATAGGAAGACTTCTTATGACCAGAAAAACACCATCGGTTCTTCAGGATTCCTTGCTCAACCGGGGGTCCGCATTCACCGCCGCCGAGCGCGCACAGCTCGGGTTGATTGGGTGGCTGCCCGCAGCCGTGTCCACCTTGGAGCAGCAAGCCGAGCGAGCGTACGCACAGCTGCAGGCCCAGCCGAACGACCTGGCCAAGAACCAATTCATGTCGAGCCTGCAGGACCGCAACGAAGTGCTGTTCTACCGACTGCTGGTCGACCACCTCGTGGAGCTCAACCCGATCGTTTACGACCCCACCGTCGGTGACGCCATTGAGCAGTACTCGCACGAGTTCCGCCGCCCGCGTGGGGTGTACCTCTCCATCGACCATCAGGACCAGGTGCGGGAGTCGTTCGAGGGCCTCGGGCTGGGGGCCGACGACGTCGACCTGATCGTGGTCACTGACGCCCAAGAGATCCTCGGCATCGGGGACTGGGGTGTGAACGGGATCGACATCTGCGTCGGCAAACTGGCGGTGTACACCGGCGCCGCAGGGATTCATCCCGGCCGGGTGATCGCCGTCGGGTTGGACTGCGGGACCGACAATCAGGTCTTACTCAACGATCCTCTTTACCTGGGGAACCGACACTCGCGCACCACCGGAAAGCTCTACGACGACTTCATCGCGCTGTACCTCCACACGGTGAGCGAACTGTTCCCCAACGCTCTATACCATTTCGAGGACTTCGGTCCCAGCAACGCCCGGCGAATCCTGGACGCCAATGCCGGTACCTACCGGATCTTTAACGACGACGTTCAGGGCACCGGCGCCATCGTGCTGGCTTCGGTCATCTCTGCGTTGAAGGTCACCGGTCAGGCCTTCCGGGACCAGCGCCTGGTGGT
>Ga0182015_10007502_pt1 | contig 10615 bp, 5 predicted proteins | sample 712P3MmetaG_FD_120478 | JGI IMG/M metagenome (GOLD analysis project Ga0182015, IMG submission 120478) | Permafrost microbial communities from Stordalen Mire, Sweden - 712P3M metaG | ecosystem: Environmental > Terrestrial > Soil > Wetlands > Permafrost | place: Sweden: Stordalen | collected... | reverse complement strand
GTTTGGATTCCTGACAGCCTATGCGCTGGTGGCCGTTGCACTGCCATTTGCGCGGCGGGCGCTGGGGCAGCACTCGCACCTGGTGGCTGCAACCAGCGTGGTGACAGTGCTGGTGGTGATTGTTGTCGTGGTTTTCGACCTGCAATCGGCAAGCGATGCAAACCATGCGCGGATTCCGTGGATCTACCTCGGCTACCTGGCCGCGGGTTTGGTGTGGTCCTGGGTGATTCGGGCCAAAGCAACGCCGGCGAGCAAGTAATGGGCGATCGGGCCAGGGTTGGCGCCGGATCGGACCCGGTTTTGACTGAGTGAATCCGCCTTGCGAGCGGATTGGACGCGAACCTTTGGGACCATGAATGTTACGGGCCTTTTTTGCACACAATATCAACAACCGCCCACCAAATGGATATAAAGACGGTATAAGAATTGGCTAGATTTGCCATTGAAAAGGGTTGTCCTGCCCGTATCCTATATGCAATCCGCAGAGCACCATAGACCAAGATCGACAGACGGGCCCGACTCGTAAAGTTAATTCCATTTCATCCTTTTTGGGTTGATATCCCAAACGCTTCAAGACTTTCATTGCACCCACGAACTCCGGCTTATTCAGGAGAGCGGCGGGGGATTTTCTATTTCGAGGCCAAGCACACATGAGGTATTCCATGCGAACGATTTCGCTTCCGATCTTCCGGCTGCTGATTACTGCAGTCGCTGCGTTCTGTTGTATGCCGCTCGTTGCACAGCAGACATTGGGCGGGCTAACGGGAGTCGTAACGGACACGTCGGGGGCTTTGGTTCCCAACGTCACAGTCACAATGGTGGACGAGAACACCTCGCTGACGCGCACGACGAAGACCAATGGATCGGGTGTCTATTCGCTGGTTAACCTGCCCATCGGCAGCTACACGCTTACCTATGCCGCGGATGGGTTCGAGGTGCAGAAGTCTGAGCACATAACCGTGCAGGCCAACCGCACCGGCACGGTGAATGTGTCGCTGAAGATAGGCAAGGCGACCGACACCATTGAAGTGGAAGCCTCGCCGCTGATGAATGCGACGGATACCACCAACGGCTACGTGATGGACAAGGAACAGATTGAAGATGTGCCTTTGTCGACTGGAAGTTTTACCGGATTGGCGACGCAGTCGGCAGGCGTGAACGCCGAGCTCTCCGGCGGAACTGGCGCAAACAGCGGCCTGGGCAATGCGCCTATCTGGGCCAACGGTCAGCGCGACACAAGCAACAGCTTCAGCCTGAACGGTGTGGAGTCGAGCAACTTGTTCAACGGCAAAAGCACCAGCCAGGTGCCTTCGGCCCGCGTTATCAACTCGACAGGCGTTTCAAGCAGCACCGGCGCAGGCGGCGTGATTCAAACGCTGGCCTCGGTTTACCTGTCGATAGGCAATGCGATTCCAACGCCGGCTCCAGAGACGATCCAGGAAGTTCGTGTGAACGCCTCAATGTATGACGCGCAGCAGGGATCGACGTCCGGCGCGCACATCGACGTGAGCACCAGGGCGGGCACGAACGATCTGCACGGAGATGCGTATGCCCACCGCGGCACAAACTGGATCAACGCGGCGCCCTTCTTCTTCAATCAGGATCCTGACATTCCTGCAAATAACAAGACGCCGCAATTGCACCGCTACATCGTGGGCGGCGCAGTCGGCGGACCAATCATCAAAGACAAGCTCTTCTTCTTCCTCGCTTATCAGCACCTGCACACCTCTGACCAGGAGATCGGCGACTCGGTTCTGGATGTTCCGGTGGGCCTCAGCGACGACCGATCCGCGGATGGGCTTGCCGCGATAAGCAACAACTCCTTCTGCTCCGCTTATGACCAGGCGAACTTTGGCTGCACGCCCATCACGGCCGCACAGATTGATCCTCTGGCTCGCATCCTGTTCAACTCCCCTAACCTGCCCGGTGAACCTGGAAAGTGGCTCATCCCCAACGATGCGCTGTCGGCCCAGGGGCTGACTCCAAGCGCCGCTCACATCGACAACGCGTTCCTCCCGGGTACGGGCCGCTTCATCGCCGACATGGCGGTTGCCGACGTGGACTACAGTCCAAGTGAGAAAGATACCTTGTCCGCAAAATACTTCTACCAGCACGATCCGGCGCTGGCGCCCTACTCCTACTCCAGCGTGCCTGGATTCACCGAGCACCTTGACTCCGGGGCGCAGGTTGGCTCGCTCACCAACAGCCTGGTGGTCAGGAGCAACCTGAGCACCACGCAGACCGTGGGTATCCTGCGCGAAAAAATCTGGGGCGACAACGAGCAGCCCTTCGGTCCGGATTCGATTCCCGGCGGCGCTGCCGGTACAGGCTCCATCAACATGTTTGGCTCGAAGTATTTCCCCGGCATTTCGGTATATAACGTCCTGGGCGACTATCAGCCGAGCGGCCTTTCTCAGGCGATCCTCAACATCGGACCGAACGCCGAGGGCCAGGCGCCGAACACCGGCGTCTTTCAGAATCGCATTTCGCCGTCAGGCAACGCGATCCTGATCGTGGGCAAGCACACGATTGCCTTTGGAGCGACCTACAGCTATACGCAGCTGAATACGATCGACAAGCGTACCGGAACCGGCACGGTGGCGACCGACGACTTCAGCCAGATGATCCAGGGATTTGTGACGCCGGGCAGCTCGGCGACCGGCTTCTATGTGTCGTCGTTCCTGCAGGGCAACGCGAGCCGCTACTACCGTTCAAACCAGCTCGGCACGTATGTCCAGGACAAGTGGCAGATAACGCCGACCCTGTCGTTGAACGCAGGAGTTCGCTACGACTGGGACGGCGGCCTGACAGAAAAATATGGCCGCATCTTCAACTTTGACCCCTCGGTCTATAACTACAACGTGGGCTCAGACGTGATCGAAAACCCGGGCCTGATTATCGCCGGCAACAACGCCAACGGAACCAAGGGCGTGAGCAACACCACGCTGACAGGTCGTCAGTGGGGCATCGCTCCTCGCGCGGGTGCGGCGTGGCAGCCGGGATTCGGACACGGCAAGCTGGTAGTCCGAGTCGGCGGCGGCTTCTACTATGACCGCGGCGAACTGTTCAGCTACTTCTCGCCAGGCTACGCAATCGGCACAGTAACTGGCGGGCCGTTCGGCGTAAACCAGCAGCTCCCGTTTGTGAACGTGTCGAGCTGCCCATCATCCACCGGGTCGCTGTATGAGTACTACATTCCGACCTGCGGCGGAAATGGCGGCTTCGGTCCTCCCACTGGCCCTCCGACCGATGAGACCGGCAACCTGGAGAATCCATACGGAACCTCGCTATTGCCGCCTCCGAACAACCCCAAGGCGTCTGACCTGGCAAATTACCTTCCAAACGCGGGAAGCATACAAAACGGCGGCCAGCCGATTTCACTGGGCGTCTACGACCGCGCCAACAAGCTGCCCTACACCATGAACTACACGCTCGACATTCAGTGGCAGCCGCGGAACGATCTGGCCATCGAAATCGGCTACGTGGGCAATCTGGGACGCCATCAGATCATCCCGGTTCCATTCAACCAGCCGGTGATCGCTTCACCGTCAAGCCCGGCGCTCTCCGGCGGTCCAAACATTCAAAAATACAGCTACGGTTACAACGTCGGCGGTGCGCTGTTGCCCGACGGAACCGGCTACCAGGCCAACTACGAAGGCGGCAACGTCGATCTTCGTGTTCCCTATATCGGTTACGCCGCGGAGTCGATCGGCTACCAGGCCGCCGGCGTGGACGCGTACAACGCACTGCAGGCGCACGTTGAAAAGCGCATGAGCCACGGCATTCAGGTCGGCTTCTCGTACACCTACTCGCACGCATTGGACGAGCAGAGCGGCCTGGGCCTGTTCTACAACGGCAACAACCCGCTCAACCTTCGCAGCGGCTACGGGTCGTCGGACTTCGACCGGACGCACGTGATCAACTTCACTTACGTCTACAAAATTCCAACCTTTGCAAAACAGAATACGGTAGCCGAAAAGATCTTTGGTGGATGGGAACTGGTGGGCCTGACAGTGCTGCAGAGCGGACAGCCCTACAGCATCATCGACTTCTCCGGCGCCGTAGGCAGCATCTACTACTCCACTGCGGACGGCATCACAAACCCGATCGTTCCGCTCGCTCAGGGCTGTACCCCCAAGAACGCGTTGACCGGCTCTTCGGGTGCGTGGACTCCTTTGGGCGGCATGCCGGCACTCAAGGCCTCGTGTTTCACGCTTCCGCTCTTGCCGGCGGGCGGCCTGAACGGCGCCATCCCGACGTCGGATCCGTACGAAACTGGCTTCACAAACGGCCAGCGCAATATCTTCCGTCAGGCTTACCAGAAGCGCGCAGATGCTTCGTTGGTGAAGGAATTGACGCTGAAGCAGAAGTACAGTTTCAAGTACACCTTCGACGTTTACAACCTGACAAACACCACGAGCTTCGACGTTCCTGGAAACGAAGTCTCGCAGAACGCGGGCTACAACGCGTTTCCGCAGTCGGGCCAACCAGTGATCGGCGGGGACGGCGCGCTCTATTCCTTCCCGTCAGGGCTTGGAATCGTGACCCACACCATCGGCGCTCCACGGCAGATTCAAATGTCGCTGGCGTTCCAGTTCTAACCAATAAAGGGCAGCAGCAAGAGGGGCGTCCGGCAACGGACGCCCCTCCTGCTTGTGACGGGTGCCCCATCTTTTCCGCGTTTTCTTGCGGAAAGATGACCACTCGTTCTTCAGGCATTTTTCTCAGTTGGCGTCCAGGGGGATATTTCCTTCTTAAGGCCGGCCGGATCCCACGAGCCAACTATGAAGGATTCACGACCGCAGTCGAATCGCCTGTCCGATGATCTTTGATTTGGAAAACGAGAAAATCATGGATCGCGCTCAGAGCCTCCGGGTCATGAGTGACAATTCGCACCATCGCACCTCGCGAGGTCTCCGCGAATGTGTACGAAATCGCGCTGTGTTTCGCCTTCATTACCGGCACTCCGGGAGGGACCGTGTCGTGAATAAACATGGGAATGTCGAAATTGTTAGCGGTGAACATCGATGCAATATGAGTGAGATGCAGCCTGATCTGATCGCGAGTAGCAGTATCAGTCTCGTTGTTGGCGTCGACTTCGATGATCCCGCCGTCTCCCAGCAATTCAAAATGATGTTTTGTATTCTCGTGAGAGAATCCCATTCCGTGATCACCGCGCGTATCGACGCCGGCCGCGTGTTGGTCAGCGGCGCTTTGGTGCATTGGACAATCCATTTTGTCCTGCGCGTAGAGGGTCATCGCGCCAAGTGCGAGGCACGCTGGCAGAAGTATTTTCATGGTCAATTCCTTTCGTGATGATGCGGTTGAGGTCGTCGGGTTTAGGTAGAGACTCAAGAAGCGCAGCCCGTTCGCCGTGCCTCAGCGTTTCCAATCGGGATTGCCATGCCTGAATTGTTTCGGCGAGCCAATCACGCAATTGCGTCAGGTCCTGGATCTTCTGATTGAGTGTCTCTAGATGCTGAGACCCCATTTCGGCAACTTTTCGGCACGGAGCGCCCCCGGCCCTCCGCTCTCTTAGAACCTCAGCGAGCTCGGCGAGACTAAAACCAACCCTCACCGCACTCCGGATAATTTGGACACGGCTTAACGTATCGGGAGGATAGAGACGGTATCCCGAACGGCTGCGCAGAGGCGCGGGGAGAAGGCCGAGCTTTTCGTAGTGGCTTAAAGTGTCCTGGCTCACGCCTGCGGCGCGGGCAAGCTCTCCCGATTTCCAAGGGCGTGTTGTTCTCGTCTCTGCCATGCCAATCCAGTATGGACCTCCGAATGCATTCGGAGGTCAAGCCGGGTGCGCGGCGCGGCCAATCTGAATGGGCAGGCTCAGCTACTCTTCCCCAATGTCTTCGTTCCAGACTTCAGGATGCCTTTGGATGAAGGCTTCAAGCAGTTCGCGGCACTCGCGGCTGTCGAGGTCGATGACCTCAACGCCGTGTTCGCGCAGCCAGTCGAGACCGCCGGGGAATGTGCGGCTCTCGCCGACAACCAACGTCCCAATCCGAAACTGCCGAACCAGGCCCGAGCAATACCAGCACGGCGCAAGCGTTGTCACCATCACCAGGTCGCGATAGCTGCGCTGGCGTCCGGCTGCACGGAACGCGTCGGTCTCGCCATGCACGCTGGGGTCGTTCTGTTGCACGCGGCGGTTGCGACCGCGGCTGACGAGACGTCCGTCGCGCGTAAAAAGTGCCGCGCCGATCGGAATTCCTCCCTCGTCAAAGCCAAGCCGCGCCTCCTCGAGCGCCACAGCCAGCATCTGTTTGTAGAGATCGAGATTCGAGGGAGTCTGCGAGCCTGAATGTGCCACGTGCGAAGCAGCCGGGGGCTCGTCCTTAGCCTTCTTCGGTATCCGTTCAGCAAACCTCGCCTCAAAACAATTTGTAGTTTTGACCCACGCGGGCACGATTTGCGAAAGCCATCCGATGGCTTCGAGAAGATCACGGTAATCCTTTTGGGGATTTCGGCGAATCAACGTCTCATGGTGCGCGATGCGGTTGCGAAGCGTTTTGATCTGCATGAGCCGGTCATGCACAGCTTTACGTTGCCTTGTTGCGGAGTAAAGCTTGCGCAGATGCTTTACCCAGAATTCCTTTTCATACTGACCCGAAAACAGTCTCAGCCAAAAACCAAAGTTCAGCTCAGCGACCACTCTTCCCGGAGTGACAGATACTCCGCGGTCTGCAATCGATCTCTTTGCATTTTCGACCTCATTTCGCTCCGGATCAAGAAATCTGACTCGGTCGTACCAATCGGCCACTCCCGTGTGTGCCTCAAGTTGGCTATGGATCTTGTTGCGCAACAAAACCTCAAGCGCTTGCACAACCCCATAAAGGGCCTCTGATAGTTTCGTGTTGCACTCATAGAGTCGGATGGCAACCCAACTGTCTCCCCGTGCCTGGACGTAATATGGGGCGAGGCGATCTGTCGACAATGCTCTCTCAAGAATCCCGAGTTGGTGGTCGTTATACTCGAACAGTTCCTGAACCTGCGATGCCGCTGAGACAGTTCCCGCTGGGGTGGTCGGCTGATTCGCCTCGGCAAGTGGAGGAGATGGGCCTTGAACAGGCGTATTCGCAGGTTGATCGTTTGGCATTTGTTTGCTACACTTGGAGTGTAAGTTTTGGTGTGACCGCTGCTCTGCATGTCCCCAAAGCGACAGAACTTTGAAAAAGCCACCAGCAATGGTGGCTTTTTCCATTCTAAGCCAATGTCCCTTCTGGGCTTAGGACATGCTCGCAGCAAATCAACCTTGTTGCTCTCATGGGCCGCGTCCTCCGACCGGAGGCCATTCAGGACACCATCGACGATCCTATTTCGCAGCGGCAAAGCAAAATCTGCACGGAGAGGATGTCTACTCCGCCACACAATAAGGATACGGCAGCAATCACGACGCTTTCCCCGCAACTGCCGCACCCGCCTGCGCCTCAAACTCGAGTTGCTTGCGAATGTTTGACCGCGCCACGCCGGGCTCCTGAGCCGGCAGCAGAGCCAGCGCTTCCTTCGCCACCTGCCGTGCCTGATCCAACTGTCCCGCTGCGTGCAGCGCCTGCGCGAGAGTCAGCAGGACGGCGGGCCTTTGGCGATGGCTCGCATCGGCAGCGCGCTCGGCGCAGTCAACCGCAAACTTCGGATCCCGCAACGAGGCCGGCTGGACCTTAACAAAGGCTTCCGACGCCGATTGGAGCACCATGGCAGAGGCCTCCTTGCTCGCGGCCATCTCCCTGAAACCAGCAAGACCGGCGCGCGCGAGGGATTCCCCATCCTGCCCCTGCTTAAGAACAGCTTCGTCCGTGGCGAGCCGCACCTGCGCGCTGGCGCGAACAAACTTCCAGTTCTCGTTGTTGGCGTCCTGGCGCAGCATACGGTCCATGATGGCGATGACTTCGCGCAGAGTGTCGCAGGCCTGGGCAAGGATGCGGCCCCGTTCATTCTTCCCACCGCTCTCAGTTGCGGCGAGCGCCGGATCGGCAGCTGTTTCAAGTCCAACCGCCTGGTCGTCGAGAATCACTTCAAGATCGGCGAGGGCGCGAAGATCCTGCGGGTCGGCGGCAACCATCTTGCGGTGGAATTCCATAACCTGGGCAAACAAATTCATGGCCTCGTCATACTGGCCCATCTGAATGCGGGCGTTGGCCTCTTTGCGCAGGATCATGGTGCGCATGCGTGTCGTGGCGTAGCTGTTCTTGTCATCCTTCGGCAGCGCGTCGGTTTTCTCGATCGCGACCTGGTAGTCCTTCAACGCCTGTGCGGGATCAGCTTCCATTTCCACACTGCCAATCTTCATCTGGGTCAACGCGAGACCGCGACGCGCACGGAGGAAGTTGGGATCGATGCTGAGCGCTCGATCGTCGAGCTCGATCGTCTTACGATAGGCACGAAGACCCTCGGCGGTATTGGCAAGGCTCGCGGTTCCGGTCTGGCCCCATTCGTCGCCCAGGGTACCGTAGGCCGCCGCATCCTCGCAGATGAGCGCCGGTATCGCATCCCGGGTCTCGATGAGTCGATCGTAATCGCGGGTCGCGGGCTGCATCGCGGCAATCGCCTCCTGCGTGCGCCCAGTGCCAAAGAGAATCTCACTCTCCGCGTCTTCTGCAGTCGCCAGCGCACGCAATGCATCGCGATCGTGCGGGTATTGAGCCACCAGTGGCCGCGCAAGATCGATCGCCTTCTTTGTGCTCATCAGGCCGCCTGCGGGATCTCCGAGATTCTGATCGTAAGGATTGCCCTGAATGTTGCCTAAGCGCGTGTACGCATCGATAAGATCGATCTGCGTCAGACTGTCGCCCTGCGCGTCGACTGCCATGCGGTCAAGATGCTCGAGAACGCGGGTCACCAGCAGCTTCTGCACGCCAGTTGATCCGGGAAGTTGCTTGATAGCTTCGTCGAGCTCAGAGAGCAGGCTGTTGCTGAGCTGGCGCAGGTCGGCGGATCGCGCGTCGGCCTTGCGGCGTTCGAGATTTGCCTTGCGCGATTGCCACAGAATCCCGGCAACGCCGGCAACGAGTGAGACCACCAGCAACGCGGCAGCGATGATGCCTACTCGGTGGCGAACAACAAATTTTGAAGCCCTGTAGCGGAAGGTTCCTCTCCGCGCGGCCACAGGCTTGTTATCCAGCCAGGCCTGGACATCGGAGGCCAGTTGCTCTGCGGTGGTGTAGCGCTGGAGCGGCTCCTTGCGCAGAGCCTTCATCATGATGGCTTCGAGATCGGGGTCAATCTTGCCGGCAGCCCTGAGCTTTCCATCCACACCGACCGCGTGCTGAGGTTTGCGCGCGGGCTCCTCGCAAATCACGCGCAGCATCTCAGCAGTGGTCAGCTCTTTGAGCTCGTAGGGGAGAGCGCCGGTAACCAAAAGATAGAGGAGGACGCCGAGGGAGTAAGTATCGGAGGCGGTGGTGATGGGGTTGCCCAGCACTTGTTCTGGGCTGGCGTATTGCGGAGTAAACGACTGGTAGCCTTCGCGCGTCATCTCGCTGCCCGGGTTGGCGAGAGACGGCGAAAGGAGCTTGGCTGTCCCGAAGTCGAGAAGCCGCGGCGTGCCGTCGTCGACAACAAAAATGTTGTCGGGCTTCAGGTCGCGATGAACGACGAGGTTCTGATGGGCGTACTGCACGGCCTCGCAGACTCTCAGGAACAAAGCCAGTCGCTGCGGCAGGCTCAGGTTGCGGGCGTCGCAAAAGCGATGGATGGGGACGCCATCGACGTACTCCATCGCAAGGTACAGGTCGCCATCGGCGGTGATGCCGCCATCGAGCATGCGCGCGATGTAGGGATGCTGCAGGCCGGCGAGGATCTGCCGCTCCTGGCGGAATCGCTCGCGGAAGAGGTCTGTGGCGAGGGGAAGATCGATGAGCTTGATTGCGACGCGCTGCTCAAACTGGCCGTCGTCTCGATGAGCGAGATAGACAGCGCCCATGCCGCCACGTCCAATCAGGCGATCGAGCAGGTAGGGGCCAATTCGGCGCTTGGCGGGGCCCGAATCGTCGGCGCCTCCGGTATTTGCGCCCGATTCGGCATCCGCATTGAGGCGGCTGGATTCCGACTGCTCTTCCTCTTCCCTGCATGCTTCAATCAGCTGGCGCACTTCGGCGGCCAGCTCGGGATCGTCCTGGCAACGCGCCTCAATGAGCGCGGCGCGCTGATCCTCGGGGAGTTCGAGGGCCTCGTGAAAGATGGCCTGCGTACGGAGGAAGCTCTCCGTTGTTTGCTTCATTGAAGGAGACCCCAAACCACGGCTAATCTCTGGGTGCCCCATCCTTTGCCGCTTTTCTGGCGAAGGGTGGGATGAAAAATGCTTGGGTGCCCCATCCTTTCGCGTCGTTTGCGAAAGGGTGGGATAAAGAATCTCTGGGTGCCCATCCTTTCCGCGGTTTTTCGATGAAAAAATGCGGAAAGGGTGGGATGCGCTTCACCGCTCTAGGGCCCGATCGATAACGCCCTATTGGAGAAAGCGGCAATGGAGATGAAAGCGAATTCATGCGCCGACCGGATCACCGGCCATACCTGGGTGGATTCGGCGAAAAAGCCAGCTCTTGATGAATTTGAGATCGCGGTCGACTGTTGCCTTTGAAACTCCCATCAGCGAGGCAGTCTCTTC
>Ga0182015_10007501_pt1 | contig 10615 bp, 7 predicted proteins | sample 712P3MmetaG_FD_120478 | JGI IMG/M metagenome (GOLD analysis project Ga0182015, IMG submission 120478) | Permafrost microbial communities from Stordalen Mire, Sweden - 712P3M metaG | ecosystem: Environmental > Terrestrial > Soil > Wetlands > Permafrost | place: Sweden: Stordalen | collected... | reverse complement strand
CCTGCCAGCTGAGTACTACCAGGGGCAGCCGCTCGCCGCCAGCTCCAACAGCAGCGGCGGCCCGTTTAACTACCCGCTCGCTCGGCCACCCGCGACGCTGTCCTGCAATCAGATCCCCCAGGTGGAGGGCACCGGCCTCACTGGGTTCGACGTCAACTACCGGAACGTGGCCGACCTGGATGTGTATGACCCTAACTCCAACGCCCTGGACGTGGTCATCGACGAGCCGTCCAGCATGGCCCTGGCCGATGCCGACTTCAGTGCGCTCAAGGAAGCGGCGGCCAGGTGCCCGACGATCAGCTCCAACGAAGACGGTCTCATCACCACGTATCGGACCGTCGTGACGTCAGTGCCCGGGCTCGGGAATGAGAACATCAACATCCAGATGAACCCTACGGCGACCAATACCTCTGGGGAGATCGGCGGCCTGCAGGACATTCTCCTGGTCCGCGTGGGTGGCGCGCTCGTGATGGTGGATTACAGCCTGTCCATACCGGGCCAGGCTGTCCCTTCAGTCGCCGCGATCGCCCGTCCGGTGGTGGGGGGCCTCTAGGCTTGGTGGGGGACTCTAGGCCCCGATCAGCCGCCGATCACCGCCGGGGCCAGGCCCGCTTCCGCTGCCCAGACGTCGGCGTCCTCGGCCATCCAGGCCTGGCGGCGACGTTCCATGTCCCGCGGCCCAGCAGCGGAGCCCATCATCGGGAACCCGGGCATCCCGGAGCCGGCCGCGTCGCCCGCCGCGGCTCCGTCCACTCCAACATCGCCAGCCGCCGCGGCATCGCCAGCACCGAGGCCACCATCGGCCACGCCGCCGCCCAGAGCAGCCGCGCCGGGATCACCGGGCACCATGGCGATCATTCCGTCCGCGCCCATGGCGGCACTGTCGCCGGGGGCCACGGCCACCATGTCGTCACTGACCAGGCCTTGGCTACCGAGGGCTTCGCTACCGAGGCCTTCGCCGAGCGCGCCCTCGCCGCTGGCGACTCCAGCGCCGCCCGGCCCGTCCGCAGCGCTGCCGGGTCCACCGCCGCCAGAGATCGGGAGCATGCCGCCACCCGGAGCTGGCCCGCCGGAACCGACCGTCGCGCCCGCTGGAACGCCTCCGCTGCCGAGCGCTCCGCTGGGGCTGGCTCCCGCGCCTGAGCCGCCGCCCGGCGGGCTATAGCTGGCCAGATGGGTGGCAGAACCGGCCGATCCGCGACCGAGGCCGCTGAGTCCGCCCACGCCGGCGCCCGCGCCCACGCCGCCGGCCAGGCCGACCGCACCCCCGCCACTGCTCCCGCCGGCCAGACCGCTCACGCCGCTGGCCGCCTGACCGGCTCCCGCGCCGGCCGAACCGGGCCCGCTGACGGTGGTGCTGCCGTTCGCGCCACCTAGCCTCGGCAGGCTGACGCTGACGCTGGACGGCAAGCCGTCGTTGGCCTGCACGAGACGGTTGTTGAGCCGCTCCATGACCGCCTGCGCGGCGCTGTTCTGGGGGTTGTGCCCTACGAGGCTCTCCAGATCGCCGACCACCCCGTTGCTCGGGGCCTTGTAGTTCTTGTAGAACGGCAGGATTGTCTCGCCCAGCCAGGACAGCACGGAACCGGTCTGTGCGCTGGCCTGCGCAAGCCCGATGGCCGTCTCGTGCAGCTGCTGGAAATTGCCCACCGCGGTCTGGGCGGCCGTTCCGCTCCAGTTCTCATTCAGCACCTGTACGTGCTTGACCAGGTCGTCGGCGATGCTGGCCAGCGTCTGGCTGGCCGCGGTGTGCGCACTGCCCGCCTCCGACATGGCCGGGGGTTCCAGGTAGGAGAACAGCTGCTCTATCTCCGGCGCCGTGTACTCGCTCGCCGAGTCCGCCGCCACCGCCATCGTCTTGATGGAGTAGCTGTGGCCGGTGATCGCGCCGTACCCGCCGCCATCGCTCACCCGCATGATGTGGCGTCCCCTTCTGCTGCTTCAGGCTCTCTACTGCGTCAGGTCGTGCTACTGCGTCAGGTCGTGCCGACGCTGCGCGCCGCGCTCGCGGTGGCGGACTCGGCATCGGCATAGTTGCTCGCTGTCTGGCCCAGGTAGCTGATCACATCGTCGTAGGCGGCGTTCAGGGCCTGGTAAAACTGCGAGATCCCGAAGTACGCGCTGCCCGCGTTGTTCCCGAACGCTTCCGCGGTCGACCAGCCACCGATCGTCTCGCCGCCGGGCCCGCCGTTATTGAGCTGCTGCAACGTCGCCTGCAGCCGGGTCAGGTCGGTTTGCATCTGCTTGGCGACAGCGCTCAGCTGATCCCGGTTGACGGTCAGCTCTTTGTCTCCCGCCAGGCTGGCCGGAAACGCCGACTCGGGCAGCTTCGGCGGACGGTAGTCGTTGGCCTTCGCCGATCCATCCGCGTTGTACAGCCGGGCGTTGCTCGCCGCCTGCTGCTGATCGATCTTGTCCTGCTGTTCAAGCGCCATCGCGTCGCCAATGCCGCTCATCCCGCACCTCCCGCCACCGCTGTACCCGCCACCGCTGTACCCGCACCGGCCGCCGCGCGCCTGCCGGCCTCAGGTCCACATCTGCGCGTTCGCCGACTCCGCCGCGGTGTAGTTGTCGTTGGCTACGCCGATCACCGCGCCGAGCTGATTCAGCACGCTCGCCATGTCGGCCATGGCGTTGTCCCACACGGTCTTGGCCGCGTAGTACGACTGCTGAGCCTGGCCATCCCATTCCGCCAGATTGCTGCGCAGTTGCGAGTCCAGCGTGGAAACGGTGTTCTGCAGCGCGCTGTAGGTAGCGGCGAAATCCGCTCGCCCTTGCTCCATCGTGCCGAAAACGACTCTGGTGTATTCACTCATCCTGTCGTCCCTCCTGCCTCGTCTGGCCTGCCTCGCCTGGGCTGCCCTCGTACGGGCCGCCACGCCGCGTCAGCGGTTGAGCAGGCCAGCGACCCGGTTCACGGTCGCGGTGTTGGTGTCTTCCGTGGACTGGTAGTTCGCCCGCGTGCCGACCAGCTTCTCGTGCATCCCCTCAAGCGCGTTGAGCACCTTCGTGAAGTCGGCGCTGAACGACTCGAATGCACCGGTGAAGGCCGTCGAGGCTTCACCCACCCAGCCGCCAGCCAGCTGGCTGTGGTACCCGTTCAGCTGCGATTGCTGGCCGCGGATTTGCCCCACCGCGTCCTCCACCTGCACCGCAGCCGTTGCCATCTGTGCTCTGTTAACAGCAGTCTCGCCGGCCACCGCCGCACCTCCCGTCTCTTGTCACTGTGCGTATTGTCACTGTGCGTATTGTCACCGTGCGTATTGTCACCGTGCGCGTTGTAACTGTGCGTGCTTGATCATCAGTCGGTCAGGCAGCCACATCCGATTCCCCTGCCCCGTGTGCGCCGGGCCGCCAGTGAATGGCCACCGCCACAGAACATCGCCAAGTCAACTTAAGCGTGCCAATGGTGTCAATGGACGTAAGAAGTACGTTATATCTGCTGGCGGGCCGTTCCGTCAGCAACTTTTCAGATCTCGCAGCCACCTGCGGCAATCCGGCCATTCCGGGGAAATCGGCGATGGAAACCTATCCTGATGGTCAGCCGCCGGGTGGCACCGGCAAGGTCGCCTCGGCCGGGTCGAGCGCGGGCCCCGACGGGATCAGGTCCAGCACGCCCGCTGGCAGTTGGACCGCTTGCGTGGCCAGGTCGTAGCCGAGCATGGCGGCGACGCTCTGCGAGGCCAGGGCGTACCTGCGCCCGCCGGACACCAGGAAGTAGGTGACCGCACCCCCGGCCCCGGTGCCCGGAGCAGCGCCCACCAGAGCTCCCGCCCCCGGTGGGAGCGCCACCCGATCGACGTCCGCGGCCTGGCCGGTAGCCGTGCCACCCGACGGCACCCGGCCGCCCAGTACCACCTGCCTGGCCAGCGCGGCGCCGGTGCCCGTGGCGGCGTAGACGACACACAACGGGCCGGACGAACTGGACCCGGCGACGGCGGGGACGCTGCTCGGCAAGCCGCCATCCGGCACCGTGGCCGCCGACAGATGACCGCTGACCTGTGACGGGCTCAGCATGCTCGGCTTCGGCGCGGACGGCTCAAAGTCCAGCAGTTGCGCCTGCGTCTCGGAGATCCGCGCCAGGCCGCTCTCGAGCATCACGTAGTACTGCGGCGGGCTTCCGCCGACCGCGGTCACCTCGTAGACCTGGCCGACAAACACGGTGCCGCCCGGGCCTGCCACCGCGGCACCCTGGTCCGCGATCTTCGGTGGCGCGAAGGCCGGGCCCTGAGGCAGGGCGTCGAGCCAGACCGGCGGCACCGCGACCGGCTGCCGGGGGGCGAACAGGGCCTGGAGCAGGCTCGGCTCGATCGGCATCCGCTGGCCGTTCCAGATCACCCAGTCCTGGCCCAGGGCCTGGGCCAGCAGGGCGCTGCCTGCTAGCGACTGGCCGCCGGTCCCGATCCCCCCGACCAGGGTGGTCATGGTCCGGGGTCCGGACAAGCCAGTGACGGTCTGTGTGCACACCGCCCAAGGCCGCTTAAACAGCAGGCCCGGGTCGGGCAACGGCTGCGGCAGCCCAGGAATGCCGATAAGCGGTCCACGGGCGAACTTCGTCAGGGACGCCTGGCTCACCGTCTGCTGATTCACCGATGAGGTCTGCAGCGCCAGCCGGGCGGAAGCGTAATTCAGCACCGGGCAGAGCTTGCCGCCCTGGCAGAACACGTAGGGCGTACCGGTCTGCTTGTCGATAACGAGGGTTCCTGGCTGCTGCTGAAGCTGCGAGCCCCCGTGCCCGAGCAGCCCCCAGATGCCGAACAGCGCCGCCACGATCACGGCGACCAGCACACCGGAGAACGCCGCTACGTTCAGCCTGCGCAGTGGCTGGTCCGGGATGTCGGGCTCGCCTCGCAGCAGCGCCAGAGCCGCCCGCTGCGTCATCAGCCGGTGGGCCTGGAACAGGTCCCTGCGGCTCTGCATGACACCTCGCCTCCGCCGGTCAACTGGTCAGACAAGCCAGCTGGGTTCAGCTGGGTCACCCGCCCAGCCCATGGATGTAGCCGAACAGCCCGGCGACCCCGAGCGCGAGCGGGAACAGGCTGACGATGAGCAGCGTGTCGGCGATGTCGGCCGCGCGGCCCCAGAACGGCGATGGCCGGTGGGTAGGCAGCCACATGCCGACACCAACCACGAGCGCGGCCCCGGCCAGCAACGGCCCGAGGGCCAGGGTCAGGTGCTGCGCCTGTGTGGATCCATGGGCCGCGCCCGCCGCCAGCAGCACCAGGCCGCCGTAACCGGGGATCAGCAGCCAGAGCCGCTGGGCGAGACCGCCGAAAAGCCTGGAGCGCAGCAGCAGCGCGCAGGCGAGCACGGCGCACGTCACCAGGCCAAGCCAGCTGTGGGCTAAGGCCAGCGCCCCTTCCGCGCCCGCGGCCAGCAGGCCGATAGCCGCCGTGGCGCCGGTCACGAACCGGTCGGCGGCGGCCGTCCGGTCAAACACCTCCGCGCCGTCGGTGGCCAGCGTGTCGCGCCGCAGGTCGTCGGCATCGCGGGGCACCTGCGGCATCGCCATCCGCGCCATCCGGAACGACACCGCTGGGATCAGCGGGGTGAGGGCCAGCGCCGGGACCACGATCACGGCGGCGGCGCCGTCGAAGGCCAGGCCGAATACGTAGGCCAGCCAGGAGCCGACCACCGCGAGCAGCGCCGCGGCGGCCGGCCCGAAGAACAGCGCCACCTCCCCGGACGCGGCCGCCGCCAGCACCGCACTGATCGCGACCGCGGCGAACGCCGGCAGCAGGTGCACGGCGTCCAGATGCGCAGCAAGCCCCATGGACCGGCCCGGGACGAGCAGCCCGGCCAGGAAGGCATAAGGGGCCGCGGCGTAGCCGAGGAGCGCCCCGGCCCGTGAGTCACCCGCCGCTCTGGAGACCGCCGCAGCCGCGATGAGCAGTGCCACGGCCACCGCCACGGCGGCCAGCGCCGGCCCTGTCCACGACGGTCCTGATCGCAGGATGAACACCGCCCCGGCGGCTAGCGCCACGGCGCCCGCACTCAACGCCACCCGCCGGATATCGCGCGGCCCCCACCGGCCGGGCTGGTCCTTCAGGCCGGTGGCGATGACGTCGGCAACGTCGTCGAACGCAGGCAGCGGCAGCGGCGCTCGGTGCGGTCGCAGGTAGATCATCTCGCCGTCACGGAGGCCGGCCTGAAGTGGGGTCATGGCCGGCGCGAACGGCTCCTGGCCCAGGCGCTGCAGCACCCACCCACCCGTCTCGCCGACTGCCTCCGGCCCGTCGAGGCCCGCATACCTGGCGACCGCAGCGAAGAGGTCGGCGAACGGCACGTAGCCGGGGAGCGCCAGGTCCACCCGCCGGGACGGCCCCACCACGGTGACCCGGCACACATCCATGCCGCCTAGCGAGCTCATCTGCCTCCCTCGCAACCCCGGTCATTGATCGGCCCCGCCACCGACCGGCCCCGTATTGACCTGCCCCGCCTTTTACCGGGGCGCCGCCCCTTCCGCGCTGCACCAGCAGCGGGGCGAATGCGGCTGTAGAATGATAACTCCTTTCAGCCCGGACTTACCGGTCCAATCGCGCCGCACGCCATGGCCGGAAAGGACTCCGAAAGGCAGCGCCCGTGAGCACCGTCATCGTCCGCCGCACTGAGCGCAACGACCCGCCGGAGCTTCCCAGCGGCGAGATCCTGCTCGAGTCCCCGCCGGAGATCCCTGAGGTCAAGCAGGACAGCTTCCACCAGACGCTGATGTACCTGCCGATGCTCGCGATGACTGTCGGGATGGTATCCATCATCGCCGGACCGACCGCGAGCACCGTCCAGTACGTGGGCGGCGGCGCGATGGCCCTGGGCATGGGCGGCATGATGATCGGCCAGATCGGCCGCGGCAAAGGCGAGCGGAAGATCAAGCTGAATGGCCAGCGCCGGGACTACCTGCGTTATCTGGGCCAGGTACGGAGCAAGGTGCGCCGGGCCGCCGCGGCGCAGCGCGAGGCACTCGAGTGGGCCAGCCCGGATCCACGCGCGCTTCCCGCGCTGCTGATCGACCCCGAGTTGCGGCGGATCTGGGAACGGCGGCCATCCGGCGAGGACTTCGGCAATGTCCGCATCGGCACCGGGACGCACCGGCTCTCGGTCCGGCTCGTGGCGCCGGAGACCAAGCCGGTCGAGGATCTTGACCCGCTCTGCGCGGGCGCGTTGCGGCGGTTCGTCCGGGCCCACGGCAGCGTTCCACAGCTGCCGGTCGGCATCTCGCTACGGTCGTTCGCCCGGATCGCGCCCACAGGCGACCCTGAGATCGTCTACGGCATGCTCCGAGCGATGATCGCGCAGCTCGCGGTCTTTCACTCGCCCGACGATGTCCGCATCAGCGTATGTGCTTCGCGGGACGCAATCCGGTCGTGGCAGTGGATCAAGTGGCTGCCGCACAACATGCATCCCACCGAGTTCGACGCGGCGGGACCGGTCCGCCTGATGGCTCCCAGCCTGCCGCAGCTTGAGCTGATGCTGGGCGGCGACATTGCCGACCGAGCACAGTTCTCGCCCGGCCGGTCGGCCGCGCTTCCCCTGCATGTAGTGATTGTCGATGGCGGCGAGGGACTGGCGGACTCCCGGCTCGGCAGCGACGGCGCCGACGGCGCCGTGGTCATCGACCTGACGCCGGCGGTGACCGCGCCGGGGGCGGCCACCGCGCCCACTCTTCGGCTGGACGTAACCTCCGGCGGCACCGAGATGCTCAGCAGGGACCGGACTGGCGCCGAGGTGCGCTCGCCGATCGGCGTCCCCGACCAGCTGTCGCTGGCCGAGGCGGACGCCTTGGCCAGGCAGCTTGCCCCGCTGCGGCCCGGCGTGGGCGGACCGGCCGACGACCCACTCGCGGCCGACACCACGCTGACGTCGCTGCTCGGCATCCCCAGCCCGCTCATGCTCGACGTGCCCACCCTGTGGCGGACGCGGCCGCCGCGCAGCCGACTGCGGGTGCCGATCGGCACCGACGCCGACGGCCAGCCGGTCGAGCTGGACATCAAGGAGTCCGCACAGGGCGGCATGGGCCCGCACGGCCTCATCATCGGCGCCACCGGCTCGGGCAAGTCCGAGTTGCTCAGGACGCTGGTGCTGGGCTTAGCCCTCACCCATCCCTCCGATGTGCTCAATTTCGTTCTGGTCGACTTCAAGGGCGGCGCGACCTTCCTCGGACTGGACCAGCTGGCCCACGTATCCGCGGTCATCACCAACCTGGCCGACGAGCTTCCGTTGGTGGATCGGATGCGCGACGCACTGCACGGCGAGCTGGTCCGCAGGCAGGAGCTGCTGCGCACGGCGGGCAACTACGCCTCGATGCGCGACTACGCCAAGGCGGCCGAGAAAGCCGGGTTCCCGCCGGTGCCCACGCTGTTCGTAGTCATTGACGAGTTCTCCGAGCTCCTCTCGGCCAGGCCGGAGTTCATCGACTTGTTCGTCATGATCGGACGGCTGGGCCGGTCGCTGGGCGTGCACCTGCTGCTCGCCTCGCAGCGGCTCGAAGAGGGCAAGCTGCGCGGCCTCGACACGCACCTGTCGTACCGAATCGGCCTGCGGACATTTTCCGCGGCGGAGTCGCGCGTCGTGCTGGGCGTCCCCGATGCTTACGAGCTGCCGCCGAAGCCGGGCAGCGGCTACCTGAAGTTCGACACCGGCAGCATGACCAGGTTCAAGGCGGCGTACGTCTCGGGGCCGGCCGCCACCGGGCCCGCTCACCCGCCGCAGCGCCAGGCACCGCCGGTGATCGTGCCCTACGGCCCCGGCTACATCCGGCCGGCGGCGGGCGAGGCGGCAGCACCGGCGGAGGACCGCGTGGCGCCGGCCGACAGCCTGCTCGACATCGTGGTCACGCAGCTCGCCGGGCACGGGACGGCTGCGCACCAGATCTGGCTTCCGCCGCTGGACGTGCCGCCCACGCTTGACCAGCTGCTACCGCCACTGTCAATCACCCAGCAACACGGATGCACAGTCGACAACGAGGAATGGCGAGGCCGGCTATGTGCGGTCACCGGGATCGTGGACCGGCCGTTCGAGCAGCGTTGCGACCCGCTGTGGGTTGACCTCTCCGCTGCCGCGGGCCACGCAGCCGTCGTGGGCGCGCCGCGGAGCGGCAAATCCACCATGCTGCGGACGCTGATCTGCTCCCTGGCGCTGCTGCACACACCGCGGCAAGTGCAGTTCTACTGCCTCGACTTCGGCGGTGGATCGCTGAGCGGGCTGGCCCGGCTGCCCCACGTCGGTGGCGTCGCCACCAGGCTGGAGGACACCCGTGTCCGGCGCACTGTCGCAGAGGTTCAGGGCCTGCTCACCCGCCGGGAACGAGAATTCGCCGAGCAGGGCATCGAGTCGATCTCCGCGCACCGCCGGATGCTGGCCAGCGGCGAGGCCGCCGGGGACGGATTCGGCGATGTGTTCCTCGTCGTGGACGGCTGGCTCACCCTGCGCCAGGACTTTGAGCAGCTCGAGCAGGCGATCACGGCTATCGCGGCCCGGGGCCTGGGTTATGGCGTGCACGTGCTGGCCGCCGCGGGCAAGTGGTCGGAATTCCGGCCGGCCATCCGCGACCTGTTCGGCACCCGGCTGGAGCTGCGCCTCGGTGACCCGTACGAATCCGAGATCGACCGCAGGCTCGCGATGAACGTGCCCGAGGCGTCACCGGGCCGCGGCATCACCCGCGAAGGCCGGCAATTCCTCACCGCGCTGCCGCGCGTAGACGGTCAGCCCGCGGCCGACGACCTGGGCGAAGGGGTGCGCAAGCTGGCCGAGACGGTCGCGGCCGCGTGGCCGGGAGAGCCTGCGCCGCGGGTGCGGCTGCTCCCTGAGGTCCTGCCGGTGAGCGCACTGCCCCCCGCGGCTCAGACCGGCACGCGGATCCCGTTCGGCGTGGACGAGAGCACCCTGTCGCCGGTGCTCCTCGACTTCGGCGCCGACGCCCACTTCCTGGTCTTCGGCGATACCGAGTGCGGCAAGTCGAACCTGCTGCGGCTGATCGCCGAGAGCGTCGCCGGCCGCTACACGCCCGACCAGGCCCGGCTGATCTTCGTCGATTACCGCCGGTCACTGCTCGACAGTGCGGAAGGAGAGCACCGGATCGGCTACGCCGCGTCCTCGGCCGCCGCGGCCTCGCTGATCAGCGACGTACGCGAGGCGATGGCCAAGCGGCTGCCGCCGCCAGACCTGACGTCGCAGCAGTTGCGCAGCCGCTCGTGGTGGGAAGGCTCGGACCTGTTCCTGGTGGTCGACGACTACGATCTCGTGGCCGGCGCGACCAATCCGCTGCTTCCGCTCGCCGACCTAGTCCCCCAGGCTCGCGACATCGGGCTGCACCTGATCCTCGCCCGGTCAGCGGGCGGCGCCGGGCGCGCCATGTTCGACCCGATGATCCAGCGAATCCGCGAGATGGGCTCACCCGGACTGATCATGTCGGGGAACAAGGATGAGGGGGCGCTGCTTGGCAGCGTCCGCCCGCAGGCACAGCCGCCGGGACGCGGTTACTTCGTCGAGCGCCGGACGGGAACCCATCTGGTCCAGACCGCGCTGATGGATTAGCGCGCCGCACTGCCGAGACCGGTCTGATCGCTAGGCCGCGTATCGTCGGCGATGCCGCCATCGGCGGGGATCCTCCTTCTCCCGG
>Ga0182015_10007500_pt1 | contig 10616 bp, 13 predicted proteins | sample 712P3MmetaG_FD_120478 | JGI IMG/M metagenome (GOLD analysis project Ga0182015, IMG submission 120478) | Permafrost microbial communities from Stordalen Mire, Sweden - 712P3M metaG | ecosystem: Environmental > Terrestrial > Soil > Wetlands > Permafrost | place: Sweden: Stordalen | collected... | reverse complement strand
GATGCGCCAGCAATCCGCCGCTTCGGGCGCGCGGCTGAACCTCATCGGGTCGCGCTTGCGCGTGTCGCTGGCGCAGATTATCAACTTCGTCCACTCGCTCAACAAGCAGTACCTGCGCGAGCCCCCGACTATGATGGTCGACCGGCAGGTGTTCACGCTGCCGCTCAACGTGCTCGAGCAGGACTACCTCATCGGCGTGGCCGGGATGACCGACCCCATCGACTCGATCACCGCGCGCAACGAGTCGCTGGCGTTTTTCCAAATCGGCTTCGCAACGCCGGAGGTGCAGCAGTCACCGCTGCGCCGGTTCTACTGGCTCAAGATGCTCGGTGAAGCGTTCAAACGTCAGGACCTCCAGCAGCTCATCGGCACCGAGCAAGAGGCCCAACAGCGCGAACAGCAGCAGCAGATGATGCAGCAAGTCCAAATGAAGGCGATGGCCGCGGGCATCATCCCACCGGGGGGTCCGCAGCAGCACCAGCAGGGACACCCTGGCGGGCCGCCGCACCATCAAGGGCAGCACGCGTCCCCGAAACCGGGGCTCAAATCCGCATAACCGAACGGAGACTGCATGGAATCACCCGACTACGTCCCGCCGCAAGCACAGCCTGAGCCCGGCGCGCAGCCGCCGGCGGATCCCGCAGCCGCTGCGCCTGCCCCCGCGCAATCGCCGGAACTGGCCGCCGCGAACGCCCGCGCCGAGGCGTTTCGAGAGATGGCGCTCCAGCGCCAGCCCGAACCCGACGCCGCTCCGGCGCCCGTGCAGCAGCAAGCGCCGCTGCCGACCAACCCGCTCGATCTGCTCTCGCCCGCCGAACGCGACGCGCTCAAACTCAAACGCATTTCGGACCCCGAGGCGTACGAAGGTGAGATAGCCACGCTCGCGACGCGGCTTGCGGAGATGCGCGTTACGCGCGCCGCCGCGCCGATGATCGCGGGCCAGGCGTCGCTCATCGTATCGAACTTCCGTCAGCGCATGGCATCCGCCGACTCCGCCTACGGCGCGGACACCGCGCCGATTTTCGACAAGGCGATCGCCGCGCTCGGAGCGGGCATCTCGAACCTCGTTGGGATGCAGCCCGCACAGCAGGACGCCGAACTCAAGATGCGCTGGGACCAGGCGAAACTTCAAGTCATGGACGTGCGCATGAAGAATCCGCCCAAGCCCGAGCCGCAACCGCTGGGCGGCGGCGGCGTCTCGACGCCGAACAACGACGAGACGGACTACTTCAAAACCGATCCGTTGATTGCGGCGCTCGGCCGACGGTATAAGTTCACCGATGCCCAAAAGGCGCTCATCAACGCCGGAACGCTTTAGGTAAGACATGGCAACGACGAAAGAACCCGCCGCAGCGCCCGAACCCATCGAACCGATGGGGTACTCGTTCGAGACGCAGGCCGACCCGCGCCGCGAGGCCGTTGAAGCCGCCGCTCGGCGTGACCATCTCGCACGGCAGAACCCCGATGAGTACGTTCGCATGGCGAACGGCAACGTGGTACGCGTACAGCCCGGCGTCGCGCCGTCCTATCGCATCGTCTCCGAGGAAGCCGACATGCTCGGACATCCCGGCGGCGAGTGGTACATCGACAAGGACGACAACCGCCTGCGGATGCACCGCGGCACGACCATGCTGCTCGACACCAAGCCGCCGTTCTACGACAAATACGGCCAGTTCATCGGCCCGCGCTACGCCTGGCGCGTTCACAACTCGCTCGACCCCAAGGACTCGCGGCCCGCGATCACGCGCAATCTCCACCAGGGGGGGCGCATCCGCTACGTCGAGCGCGACGAGGTTGACAAGAACTGCGAGTTCGCCGTCTACACGCCGGTGCCAGCCGGCGAAACCGCCTACGTCGGGTACTTCTCGCAAATCCTGTGCGAGATTCTCGACCCGCGCCTGGCCTACGAGATGCACAAGCGCGGTGAGGACCGCGCGCTGGATCGCTCCCGCAACGCCAGTCGCGACATCGCGCAATCGCCGTCGCTCGGCGAAGGCTTGGTGACGGCGATCCCCGGCAAGGGCGGCATGAATCTCTCCGTATCGGACACTCGACAAGGGGGCTAACCTCGAATCGAGGAGGCGAAAAAAGCAGCCCTCTTGCACGTGGGGGCTGCTTTTTTTACGCCGATTGCTTGACAGCGGCGGCGGCGGCCGCGTAGTGTCGGGGCGCGGAACGGAGACAGTTTCGGTTTTGACGCTCCCCGGAGGGTGCTCCCATCGCTGTTCTGCCGATTATCCGTCCCCGGTTGTGGGGAGTCCCAGGCGTAGACTCCCCGACGCCGCGCTCGTACAACCTCGCGCAGAACGCCGCGTTCGCCGAGGGCGACATCGTTCGCATCACGACCGTCGGCACGATCGTCACCCCTTCGGGCGGTGTGACCTCCGGCGGCACCTCGATGGTGACGCAAGCGGGCCCCTCACCGGGCCAGAACTTCAACGTCTCTTCGACCGCTGCTCAGACCGCGAACAACGTCACGATCACGGGCGTCGTTTCCGCCGGTGCCGCAGCCGCGTCGTACTACGTCATCCTGACGTACACCAACACCACCGGCTCGAACGAATCGCTCTCCGGCATCGAGTTTATCGTCAACTGCGCCGCGGGCTACACGTTCTCAACCAACGTGCTCGCCGCGGGCGCCCCGGCCGCCGCCTTGACTTCTGCCGTGTACATCGGTACGTATCCCGGCGGTGAAGCGCTCCAGCAGGCGACCAAGTACACGACCGTGTTCGGTGTCGCGTTCACCACGCCGGTGCCGCTGACGAACAACGCCGGCATCAACCGCGCCGTCTCGAACTCGAATACGTTCCTCGCAGGCATCGCGATGGCGGACGCTTATGCCAACTTCGCAGTCGGCGTCGGCGGCGCGTTTACCGCAGGCGGCGTGCAGAACGTCACCGGCGCGTGGGCGACACCGTATCCGCTCATGCCGGGCGACCCGATTCAAGCGCTCGTCGGCTACGTCGGCGGGGGGCAACCAATCGAGATTTGCCTGCTACAGCCGTGGTTCGGCACGTTGCAAGGCGCGGTGTGCGGGCTCACGCTCACCGCAGGAGGCGTTTTCGTCGCAGACACGACCGCGACGGCCATCATGGCAATCACCGACAAAGTGACCGGCTCGGTCGCAGACGTGGGCGGGATCGGCGACACTTACTCGCGCGTCAAATGCGTGTTCACCGGGGGGACGATCTAAGTGCCGATGCTCACACGCACGGACGAGGCTCGTTTCTACGAACGGGTTGCTCCCATGATGGTTTGCCATCGTTGCGACAACCCGACGTGCGTGAATCCCGCACATCTCTTTATCGGCACGGCTAAGGACAATGCGCAAGATCGCGATGCGAAAGGGCGACGCAAGAACAGTCGCGCTAAGTTCACCCCCGACGAAGTACGCGACGTACGTTCGCGCGCCCAAAGCGGGGAGACTGCTCCTAACCTAGCGGCGGAGTACGGAGTTCACAAAACCACGGTGTACAACATCTTGCGCGGGGACGTTTACAAAAACGCCCTGGGGAGCGTGATCTAAAATTCCTCAGGGCATCGTCAGTACCCGGACCGCGTATAACGCGACCACCAAGGCGATGGAACTCGCGTTCATCAACGCGTCGACGACCATCCCCAAGCAGTACCCCAAACTGTTCAACGAGTGGAACACCGACCCCAAACGCGCCGAGGCCACGATCGAACCGATCGCGGAGCTGGGGCTGTTCCGGGGTCGCACCGAGGGCGGCGGATTCGCCGTCGACTCGCCGGTCGAGCTCATCCCGATCACGTTCACCTACTCGACCTACGGCCTCTCGTCGTACGTCACCGAGGAAGCGCAGCTCGAGGATCCGCTCAATCTGCAGGCGATGCTGCCGCAGATGCTCGCGAACTCCGAGCGCTACACCCAAGACATCACGATCTGGAACACGTTCAACTACGCGGCGACCTCGACCGTGCCGGGTTCGGACGGTTTGCCGCTGCTCTCGACGATTCACCCGCTCGGGCCGCAGTTGACCTCGACCGGCACCACGTCGCTCACGGGCTTGGTGTTCTCGAACTACCTCGGATTCTCGCCGCTGACGCCGGAATCGTTCCGGCAGGCCGAACTGCTCTTCGAGACGCTGCTCACTGACCGCGGCAATCCCGACCGCCGCACGCCGAAGTTCCTGGTCTGCGGTCCGCAGATGATTAAGACGGCGCAGGAAGTCGTCGGCGCGCGCCTCGCGACCTACTCGACGCAGAACACGCCCAACACCGCGGCCGACCAGGCCGAGATCATGGGCGTGCGCTACATCACGAGTCCGACCGCATGGTTCCTGTGCGCCGGCCCCGGCGATTGGGCCCACGGCGGCGACTGCAACTCGCTGGTCGTCGGGTTCAAGTGGCAGTCGCGCGTACACGCCTGGTACGACAACCCGACCGGGAATTACGGCATCCGCAGTTCGTATCGGAATACGTTCGGCTTTGCAAACTGGAGAGGAATAGTAGGCAGTTCGGGCAGTTAACAAATCTCAGGCGGCGAAGTTCGGGGCATGCCGTACAAAGATCCTGAGAAACGCAAAGCCTATCACGCTGCTTACCACAGACAATGGCGTAAAGATTCCAAAAACCAAGAGCGACTTCGCGTAAAAGCTCGGCTCAGAGCAACCGCAGAACCCGAAGCACACCGGCAAAGATTTCGCACCTGGTACTACGAGAGAGGAGGCAAGGAACACCAGTCACAGCGCACGCAGGATCGAACTAAGGAACGTCACCGTCGCCTCGCTCGCAAGTACGGAATTACTCCAGAAGCGTACGAAGCCATGTGGGCGGCGCAAGAAGGCAAATGTCTGATATGCGTGACGCCGGAGGAAGAAGTTCGCGGAAAGCGCTTATGCGTAGACCACGATCATAAAACCGGCAAGGTTCGAGGGCTCCTCTGCCACCGTTGTAATTGCGTTCTAGGCTACTCCATGGAGAACATCAACACGTTGCTTGCTTCAATCGTATATCTCCGAAACGGATCAGGGGCGTAGTCCATGCCGTACGCAAAAACCGATTGGCAGCGCACTCCCAACGCATTTGTTTTCGATGCGTTCGGTACGGAGTCAATCGGCCCCAACGCGATTGCGATTTCCCAGGTGAGCACGACATCGCAGGGTTCGCTTGCGATTCCGTCCATCTGCAAGATTCTCAAAGTCGGCATCGTGTTCAGTTCGGTCACGACGCTCGGCGTGACCACGTCGTTTAACCTCGTCTACAACACGAATCCCAACCCCGGCTCGGCGCTCGGTGCGTATCTCGCCAACGGCCCCGCTCCCAACGACAACTCGTTCTACAACGGGATTTCGAACGCGGCGAACCTGACGAACTACCCCAACCAAATCGGCGGCCTCGGGATGCCGACGAACTACGCGGTGGACAACCAGCCGCTGTTCGCGGCCGACATCACGTTCTCGGTGGCGAACTTCCCGTTGGCGACGACTGCGGGCGGCGCGGTCGGGTACCTCGTGCCGACCAACCCCGACGCGGTGTATCCGTGCGGAGCGGCGCCCGTGCTGGGACCGGCCGGGTTCATCTACCCGAACGGGTACTTCACGCTGCGCGCCACGACGACGGGCGCAATCTCAATTGCAAACTTCGTCGCAACGCTCTTCTACGTGCCGATCACCGGCAAAGAGAAGTGGGGCTCGCCGACCAACCAAAACGCCTTCCCCGTCGCTGGATCGTCAGCCGTACCCGGCGATTTCTAAAGGAGCAGGACGATCGCAAGTTCTGCTGGCCTCAATCGGTACGGCAACCAGGGCGGCATTACGCTGCTCGGCAACATCAACGCGAACTCCGCCGTCGTTGCTACGCCGCTGGCCGCCTACGGCAGTTTGCCGACGAACACGACCGGGCTGCAGCCCAACGATTCGGGCGTGTTCGGCTGCGCGGCGATGGCGTTTACGAAGTGGGCGTTCCAACTGCTCGGCAACACGGCGGGCATTTCGGTGTCGCTGTACGGCACGCTCGACTACAACGCGTACCTCGTCTACACGGCGAACTCGGGCGTTGAGGGGTACACCACCGGTTCCCAATACCTCGCCGGCACCGTGATTCGCGCGCCGGTGTCGGTGCCCGCATCGAGCTGGTTCCTGCTGCCGGGGCCCTCTGAGCAATCGGGAACGGGGTCGATCGCAAACCCGCTGACGGGAGCAGTCCCGGTGTTTACGTGCTCCCTTCCGCTGGTGGCCGTGCGCGCCGTCGTGACGGCGTCGGCGACTCCCAGCGGGCAAGGATCGGTGGTTGCGTTTGCGGTTCCGTAGGATTCTCGTCGCACTTGCGCTCGCGCTCGCCCCGGTAGCGGTCAGCGCCGACACGCCTCCTGCGACGTACACGGTCGTGGGCGTCACGACGACGACGGTCATCAAGGCCGGGCCGGGCATCTTCTTCGGCGTGACCTCGACGGTCGCGCAGATCACGGTCGTGACGTGCTGGGACAACACTGCAGCATCAGGCAACGTCATCTATCAGAACACGACAACCCTAGCGACGCCGCTCGGACCGCCGCCGGGCGGGCTGGCTACGCTCATCGGTATTACGTGCTCCATCGCAACGTCAGTCGTCGCGCCGGGCTACACGGTTCTGTGGAAGTAGCTCTCGTCGATGTTGGTAATTGACCGCACGGCGAATAGATAATGAGCGTCTCGCTATTCGGGTTCGGTACCCCCGCCGCTAACGACGCACTCGTTTCGAAGCCGTACCCTGCGTACGCTCTCCAAGGCACAGAGGCCCTCGGTCTGTATGCGGAGATCCGCGAGATCGCGGGTGCGATCTGGACCGTTATCAACGCGACGTACGTCACGGCGAACTCGGCGTGGACGCAAGTCAATACCGCCTACGGTTCGTACGCGACGGTCCAACGCCCGACCGGGATCACGCAGTATGCCGTTGCGGCCGGGGTTGCAAATCCGTTTCTTTGGACTGTCGCAAGCGGCACATCCGCGTTTGTCGGAAATATCTCTGCGACAGGGTCAATCGCTGCCGGTTCGGTAAACGCGTTTGGTTTGCCCCAGCCGGGCTCGCTTCTCGCCTCCGAAAGCGCCTCGGCCGGAGCGATATATGTTGGCGGAAACACCGACGTTGGTATCATTGACTACGGCCTCACGAACGCGCACGCCTGGACGTTCTCCGGGGTTGGTGTCGGATCGACGCAGAACATTTTCGGTGTCGGAAACCTCTCGATGGCGGGGTACCTAATCCCCGGCAACGGCGGCACCGTCGGCTCTGCACGCATCTATAGCGGCGCGGCAAACCCTAATGGGGTCGTCAGCGCTCCGAATGGATCGCTCTTTCTTAATTTTGCCGGTGCCGCGAACGCTCATCTGTTCATCAACACCTCGGGAGCGAATACGACCGGCACCGTGTGGACGGCAGTGACCGACTAATGCCACTCGAACGCAAGGACATCGAGGCGCAACTGGCACAGGTCCGCAGCGAAAAAGAGCAGGCCGGAATCGTCATGCAGCGGTGCGTAGGCGCAGAGATCGTTTTGGCAAATCTTCTGATGAAGTGCGATGAACCGCCGCCCCCGAAACGGAAGCGGGCTCGATGAGCTTCGGTTTTGCGCCGTCCCAGCCGGCGAACGATACGTACATTCAGAAAGCGTATCCCGGCATAGTCCTCTTGGGCACAGAGCTCCCGCTAGGGGCCTGGGATGAAGTGCGGGAGGTTGCAGGCGCGCTGTGGATGACGAGCAACGCGACGTACGTTGCAGCGCTCGGCGGGTTTCAGCAAGTCAACGTCGCGCAGCCGTCCGCGGCCCTCGTTCTGGCGGCGGCGAACCTCACGCACTATTACGTTGCTGCCGGAGCGGCGTTGCCCATCGCTTGGGGCGCAGGCAACGTTCTCTCCGCGGCCGTCGGTTCGTATATCGTCTTCAACGTCAAGACCTATGGTGCTACGGGAAACGGCGTCACCGACGACACGGCCGCGATCAACGCGGCGATCACGGCACTAGCCGCATCCGGCGGCGGAACGCTTTATTTCCCGACGGGCATCTACCTCATTTCCAGCACGCTGGGCTTCGGCAACGGATTCCTGGGGAGCTACTCGACCTACACCATCAACGTCGTCGGAGACGGCGGTACGGTGTCCCCGAACGGTGGGCTGTCGATCGCCACGTCTTCTCTGAGTCAAATCAAGTGGAACGGCGCAGCCAACGGGACAATGGCAATCGTCGAGGGGCCGATGATCGGAGCTCGTTTCCAGGGCATCTCGTTCAATGGTAATCAGATCGCAGGGAATTGCGTGGTCTGGAATCACCTCTCGTCGTCCATCATTCAAGATGTGTGCGCCTATAACTTCACTATCTTAGGCCACAACATCCTCGCCTACGAAACGGGCGCGCTCGATGGCGCAAACCAAAACACGTGGATTAACCTAAGCGCGTACTCGATCGCGAACAACGCAATCGGAATCGCGGTCGGCAAGACGACGAGTTCGAGCGGCGGCCTAGACGTTGCGCTCAACAACTTCATCACGCCGCAGGTTCGTTGCTACGGCACCGGGACGTACGGCTGGCGCTTGGGGTACACCGATTCGTGCCGGGTGTTCGGGGGGTCTTGTTCGACCAACGGGAACCCGATGTATATTCAGGTCATCGCAGGCTACGTCAACTTTCCCGGAGCTTGGGCCTGGTACGACCACAATTTCGATACCCAAGCTATTGTGGTGTCCAGCCCATCTACCTGGGGCGGTACTTCAGGTGAACCGTTCGTGTTCTACCCGTTCCCGCTCGCTGATGCGGCAGTCGCTCCCGGCCCGCAGCAGATGCTCACGGGATTCACCGACACCGGCGTCCCGGTAGGGTGGTTTCCTAAGCCGATCAACCTGTCGAGCATCTCGACTTCCGGCGCGGTCACGAACACGATCACTGAGACGACGTTTAGTGGGCCGCTATTCACGGTGCCCGCCAATGCGCTCAACCTCTCGGGGGCCATCCTTCGTCTGCGCGCTGGGTTCGTCTACTCAAACGTGGCGACCCCAACGCTTCGGTTGAGGGCGTATCTCGGCGGCACGATCTTTTTTGACACTGGCGTCATTACCACTCCAACGACCACCGCCATCACGACGCAAATCTCTATCGACCTGCACACGACGCTCGTCGGTTCATCCGGCACCATGAACTGCTACAACGCCCTCGCGATGCTGGCCGGAAACGCGCTGCCGAACCAACCCGCCCTTACGGCTAACCTGACGGCGGCACTTGCGTTGACGTGGACGGCAACCTGGGGGACGGCAAACGCCTCGAACCAAGTCATTATGGAGTCGCTGTCGGTCGAGATTCTCTACCCAGCGGCGACCGCATAGATGTTCGTTTCGGATCGTACAAATTACGAACGCATCCTGCTCAACACGCCGGGGACCAATTCGAACCGCTGGCCTGAGTCGTATCTCATTCCGATGGTAGACCGTGCTACGAAGGCAATCGTCGCGCGCATCCGCTTTCCCGACTCGCGAATCAACTGCGTAGTAGCGACTTCGTTTCAAGAGTACCAATTGCCGGAAACGCATCGGATCCACCGCGTGTATCTCAACGGACAGATTTGTGTCGAGACACCCGGCAACGTCGATACGCTGGAGGGGGATCAAATCCTCGTCAGTGACCAAACCGCGACCGGCGCGGTCCCGCTGGGGACAGGCGCAGCTCAAGGCGGCACCGCGAGTCTGCCGCAATGGGCGGTTCAAACGCCGACGACGTACCCGTACCTCAATAGTTGGGGGACTCCCGCGCCGATGTCGCAGCCGTGGATTGTCGGGTCGCGGCCGCGCTATTACCGTCGCGGCGGGTACATCGGATTCGTGCCGGCGCCTGCGTTCGGAACCGTTATCACCATTGACTGCATGCTCGTTCCGCCAACGCTCATTGCCGATAGCCAACAGATCGTCGTGCCGGACAACTTCGCGGACGCCATCGACGCTTACGTGATGAACCGCGCGCTCATGTCCGATCGGGACCCCGCCGCTCACGCGCTGGCGAAAGATTGGCTCTCGACCCTCGAAGGCGAACTGCGCCTCTTGCGCACCTGGAAGCGGGACTACTCGCTCGAAGATACGCAAATCATACCGATTTCTGAGCGCGGGTTCTACCGCATCGGCGGACACCAAACCGGGCAGTACGAGTAGCGTGAGGTATGCCTAAAGCCGTCTCGCTGCTCAAGATTCGAGAGTTCAAATCGGTTGATTACACAACGTCCGATCCCGACGTAGGACCTGATATTGCCGTTGCGTCGACCAACGTCGATACGCAACGACAGCCCGGCGCGATGGTGTCGGCTCGCGGGCGCAGCAACATTATTAGTCTTTCGCAAGGCTCGATCGCCGGTATTCAAGCACTCTCTAAACTCAATCTCAATACGGGCGTGCGAAACTACATTGCATCCGGGACGACCGGAGCCACGGTGCAAATCATCGTCGGCTACAACCCCGATACTGCTACGCAATTCGCCGTCGCTAACGGCACCTACTTCACGCAAAGCGTCGGCGCGGTGCAATTCGGGAATATCCTCTACACCAACGGCGGCCAGCAAATCCAGTACAACGCCGGGGTTTACACGGCGTACCAGTGGCAGAACAGCGTCGGCTTCGCGGCTACGATTTCTCTAACG
>Ga0182015_10007499_pt1 | contig 10616 bp, 4 predicted proteins | sample 712P3MmetaG_FD_120478 | JGI IMG/M metagenome (GOLD analysis project Ga0182015, IMG submission 120478) | Permafrost microbial communities from Stordalen Mire, Sweden - 712P3M metaG | ecosystem: Environmental > Terrestrial > Soil > Wetlands > Permafrost | place: Sweden: Stordalen | collected... | reverse complement strand
TTGATGCTTTGAGGAGCCTGCATGTAGACTAAGGCTATCCTGCGGGGCGCCCGTAGCTCAGATGGATAGAGCGATTGCCTCCGGAGCAATAGGTCGGGAGTTCGAATCTCTCCGGGCGCACCAATATCAAACACTTTTCCTCGCCTTACGTCACTTAGTCTAAATCTCTAAAAGGTGAATTTCGCCTCCAGTTGGATCAAGCGCGGCGAAGCAGCGCTCACTACTTTTCCGAAATCAGGATCGTTCACTTCCCCATCGACGGATGCGGGGCCGTAGAACTGGGGGTGATTGAAGACATTGAATGCCTCAAGACGAAAGTCGAAGGATTTCGATTCGGTTATAGACAGTATCTTGGCCAAGGCCATGTCGAAGTTATCGATGCCGGGGCCGTGGAAAAATCGGCGAGGAACGTTTCCTAATTGCCCGAGTGCTTCCGTTGTAAAAGCAGCCGGCGTGTTGTTGAACTCCGGGCGCCCGCTACGCGGATTGGTGTTGATATCGAGCGGTGCGCCGTGATATTCCGGCGTATCCAGAAGATAATTGTTGATCCCGTTGCCCAACGTTCCCAGAAGAGAGTTGTCCGAATCATCATAAAGAGTCACAGGGAACCCACTGCTGAAACGGGTTGTGCCCGCAATACTCCATCCGTTGGTTAGGCGATCGGCGCGTTTAAGAAGCAGATCGAATGGCAGTGTGACCTTGTAGCTTGCCACAAAGTTGTGCCTCATATCCCAGGCCGAAATTGCGCGGGTGGCGCCGAGGTACAGCGGATTGAGTTGTTCTCCGAGATTTGAACCCTGGTCAGTGGATTTGCTGTAGGTATATCCAAGAAGAAAATCCGAACGCTTTCCGACGTAGCGCAGGTTCGTCTCGAGAGCATTGTAATTTGAATTCTCGATCGTCTTCTGCGCAGTATTTTCCCCGTACTCAGGGCCCAAGCCAACTCTTGTTCCGTGAAAAGTCTGTCCAGCCGCGCTTGTAATGACCGCATCTTCGGCAAATGGGCCGCAGGTTGGGCTGCCGGGCGCGACCTCCGAAGGTCGGCTAAGGGCAAGGCAAAGGGCTTGATCGCCAGGATTGGTCGATACCACCGCGAGGATATGGTGACCTTGATTGCCCACATAGCTCGCGGTCAGCAACGTGTTACGGGTTATTTGCCGTTGCATGGAAAGCATGTAATTTTCTGTGTAGGGGACGGCGTTGCGATAGTAGAAGTAAGGATTGGCGGAAATTGGAACCACACTGGGCCAATTGAATGAAGTATCCGGATTCTTTGCCGAGACATTGTGCGGAGGAAAAGTTAGCGGGAACGGATTGGTGTTCAGCCCGCCGTCAGCGGCGTTTACAAATGGGGTCGCAAACAGCGGTGGCTCGGGACTGAGATAGCTGTAGCCAAAAGGTGGAACGGCATACATGACGCCAGTTGAGAGTCCGGGAAACGCAGTGAAGAAAATTCCGTAGCTCGCCCGGATGCTGCTCTCGCCAGCATTTCCAAGAATTGTGTGAAGAATCCCACGATCGAATTGGGGCGCATATGCGATCCCGATTCGCGGAGCGAAGTTGTCCGCCTTTGATGGCGAGATCGTACTTGGGATTTCAGGATCACCGGGAACCACCAAACCTTCCGGAGCGCCTGGATAAAGGATCGATTGTCTACCGGGAATGATGGTTTGAATCTGGTTGTACTTCTCCCAGAACGGCATGATGTAATCCCAGCGCATACCAACGTTGAGCGTAACGTCGCTTCGGGCGCGCCAACTATCTTGTGCAAACAGTCCCTCATAGCGATTGCGCAAGTAGAATGGCTGGCCTGTCGACTGTGTGAAATTACTTGGTACGCCGATGAGGAAGTCGGCGAAGGCAGAGCCGGTTTCGGTTCCATCGATGTTGAAAGTTCCGTTGAACGTGGCGTTGGGATGTTCATTCACCTGATCCCAATGGAATTGTCCGCCCAGCTTCAGGGTGTGCGATCCAATGACTCTGGAAACAGTGTCACTGGAATAGAGTGTGTTATTCAACTGAGTTTCATTGGTGATTGGAACGCCCATCACGAAGGAAGGAAAGACGATGTTTTCCACGCCTTCAAATTGCGGCGCCTGCGCCGTGAAACTGGGCGAGCCAGAACTAGTCAGGAAACCTTGGGAGGCCAAACTCACGCCGAGTCCACCCTGTGGCTGTCCGATGACATTGGCGTTTCGAAGGTACCCGAGGTGGAATTCGTTGACAGTTCCGCTGCCGAAAACCTTGGTATCACCGACGCTGAATAGTTGGGCGCGTCCGAAGGTCAGTGCGTGGAAACCGGGTATGCTCGCTCCACCCTGCTGTCCCGGGTACGGATTGTCGAGGCGATAATCGTCAAGAAAATAATATGCGGAAAATTGTCCCAAGTGCTCGATGTTTGCGTCCATTCGAGTGGAGAATTTATCATCGCGGACCGTCTCTGAATACAAGGACGTGGAGAATTGATCAGCGCCATTATTCGGTAAAGGGATGTACTTTATTAAGTCCATCGCCGGCGCTGACCACGCGGCTTGTGGAATGATTCCATTCGGAAAGACAACGGAGTAAGGTTCGTTTTCGGTGACCGTGTAGCCGAGTTCCCGCGTCAGCAGCGCTGCCAGCGAGGAACCGCTCACCTTCCCAGTGAGCGTGTTCGCTTTCGTGCCGGGATCGAGGAAATTGCCGGAACGCTGTGCCAGGCTCGGTACCGAGATATCGCCCGTTTCCACTCCTTGGTTTGTGCGAGTGCCCTGATAGTCGCCAAAGAAATAGATTTTATGATGGTGGATCGGACCACCCAGGGTTCCTCCGAATTGGTTTTGGCGAAAGGCTGGGCGGGTGGGATCGAAATAGCCCCGCGCATCCAGCGCGGTGTTGCGAAGAAATTCGAACGCGTCGCCGTGGAACGAATCGCTTCCCGACTTGGTGATGACGGTGACCATGCCGCCGTTGTAATTTCCGTACTCGGGATCGAAATTGTTTGTGAGAACACGGAATTCATCGATCGAATCGAGGTCCGGCACGATGGAAGTACCGCCGTTCATGTGCTCCTGCACATCGATTCCGTCTACCAAGAATCCGTTGGAAGACTCCCGCTGTCCGTCAATTGACAGATTCCCCGGATTCAGATCGCCCGATGGCGATAGACCACCCGTAACCCCCGCCATGATCACCGAATTCGGAAGCAGGGTTGATACCGGCGTAACTCCCGGCTGGATGGGAAGCAGATCGGTATAGCTCCGTCCGTTGAGGGGCAGGACAGTCATCTGAGCCGCAGTCACCACCTCCCCAAGATGAGTGGCTACTGTATCTACCTGCGACTCAACCGCCGATCCGCCGGCGGTAACGGTTACGCTGTCGGAACGCTCGGCCAATACCAGAACCGCATCAACCCTAAGAGCGGCATCGGTATCGACAGACAGGTTGTTTTTTTTCTCGGTCCGGAAACCGCGTGCTTCCATCGCCAAATCGTAATGACCGGCGGGAAGAGTTGGGAAAGAGTAGAAGCCCTGACCGTTGGAGAGCGTTTTGTATTCCGATTTGAGGGCGGCGTTGACCAGGGTGATCATTGCATCGGGCACGACCGCGCCGCTCGGATCTCTTAGAGTTCCCGAAAGACTTCCGCTGGCAGCGGCAAATACCAGCGGAGAACATACAAGAGTTGCGATTAAAGCGATGCTGAGAAGTATGCCACGCTGCGTATTGAGTTTCCGTGGCTGCATGTGCGTGAGATGAGCGGTCAAGAAAGCTTCAACCTAAATGAAATTGAATTTCATTTTCATAATGCTTTGATGCGACTTGTGCGTCCGTGACGCAGATCACTGTGCAAAGTGCGGCGTAGACAAACGGCATTCGGCAGTAAAGCGAAATGCCTGCGCTCCGGATTCACCCGAGGCTGATTTGGCCACGCATGGTTTGGCCATGCCATGGAAGAGAAGAAGAAGTCTACCGTGGCGTCCATTGAGGATGGCCAGAGAAGAGTCCGTTGCCAATGCCTATCTGGTAAGCAAGAAAAAGCCCGAACGCCAAACTTACCAGCCCAGAAGCAAGTCCCAGCCAGTGAGAGAATCGGGCGTTCCTTCTCCCGAAAAACCTGAAGGCGGAAGCGATGCTCATGGTGATCAGCATCATGCCAGCAACGGTACCGGCACCGAAGACCAACAGGTAGACCAAGGCCCAGTGCGGATTTCGAATAGTGGCGAGAATAAGCAAGGCCACGGCGGCCGAACCAGCGAGGCCATGAACGATCCCGATCATCAAGGGACGTAACTGGCGATAAAGGCCAATTTTGCCAAACATGCGATCGAGCCACGACATCGATTCTTCATGACTGTGGGAGTGGGCATCCACAGAATGGCCGTGGGTGTGGGTGTGCATAATGCCGGCGTGGGAATGGGGGTGAGCGTGAACCATTTCCTCCGCTGGTTCCAATGCCGGAGATATCGCTCGAGCAGAGCGCATGAAGCTTGCGATATTGATCGCGCCCAAAACGATCAGCATGAGCCCGACGGAGAACTCCATCGAGAGGCCGATCCGCGCGGGAATTACCACATCAAACAGAATGATCAGGGAACCGACCGCGAAGATGGTGAGGGTATGCCCGATGCCCCAGAAGATGCCGGTTAAGGCGGCTTTCAGCAGGTTACGCTGGCGGCTGACGATGGTGGTGACCGCGACGACGTGGTCAGGATCGGTGGCGTGGCGCATCCCGAGGAAAAAACCGACTGCGATGATGGAAATGAAATTGACCATGAACCTGCTGACTTGACTTAGACGATCGCGGCCTCGCGGGAGTTGCGAAGACTTTTCTCGAGGAAGCTCAGGTAGTCGTTCATCCCCTGACCGTTTTTCGCGGAGACCTGAAAAACCGGCATCCGGCTAAAAAGTCTGAAGTTTTCTAAAGTGCAGCCAGCCGGCGCTGCAGAAGCAGGAAGTAGAGTGCGAGCAAGACCAAAAGGAATCCGTTTATTCCGAGCACGACCGGGGCGGTAAAGATCGGAACCAGCCATCCCGAAAGAATGTTGCCCATGGGCATGCCGCCGCGGAAGGCTACGTTGTAGACGCTCATCACACGGCCGCGCATTTCGTTGGTGGTAATCAACTGCACCAGCGAGGTCACGGTCGCAAAAACCGCCATCATACAGGCACCGATACATACCAGGATCGTGCCGCTGAGGGGAACAGATTTGGAAAAGGCGAAACCAGAGATACTGGCGCCAAGCATCATGAGCGCAACCAGGGCAACGCGCCCTTTGTTCTTGAAATTGCCCGCGCTCGCAATGCCGAGCGAACCCAGGATCGAACCCAGGCCCATCAGAGAAAGAAGGTTACCGTACGTCTCTGGTCCCCGATGAAAAATATCTTTCACGAAAACAGGGATGTAGGTGCGCATGGGCATACTCAGGAAGGTCATGCAGAAAGCCAGGAAAATCAGGGCTTCCATGGAGTTCTGCCTGCGAGCAAACCGAATCCCTTGCTTCAAACTGACGAACATGGTCTCGGCGGTTTTAACCGGGTAAAAGCGAGCGGTGATCATGGACAGCGCAACAATGGGCGCCAGGAATGAAAGAGAGTTCAATCCGAAACACCACTTTTCCCCCAGCTTTGCCAAAGCCTGCCCAGCCAGCGCTGGACCAATCATCACGGCCACGTTGAACTGAATTGAATTCAGAGCAATGGCGTTCGGCATGTCGTCTTTTTCAACCAGGGTAGGAATCAGCGCCTGATAAGCCGGACCTCCGAAGGCCTGAGCAAGACCAGAAACGAACGATAAGCAGAGAATCTGCCAGACATGCACCAGATCCTTGGCAACGAGGATGGTGAGGATGCCTGCGGTAGCCATTTGCACATACTGGGAACCGAGAAGAATTTTCCTGCGTTCCATGCGGTCGGCCACGACCCCGCCGATCAGGGAAAACAAGAAGATCGGTATGCCACCCAGGAACTGATCGAGCGCCAGCAAGAAAGCGGAGTGGCTCAAGCGATAAATCAGCCATCCTTGAGCCACGATCTGCATCCAGGTACCGATACTGGACGTGCAGGCGCCAATCCACATCAGGCGAAAATCGCGATATTGAAATGCTTTAAAGACTCGACGTATCACTCAACCGACTCCATAAGCCCCCGCAGAAGCCTAACATGCGGAAACGGCGGCTTGACCTTTGTCGGACAAACTGCGCTGGTAAAACGGCGCATCCCAGGTTTGAGCGAGTAATTCCGTAAAGGTAAAAGCCACTTTAAGCCGTCATCCCACCATCGATTCCAGACGCCAGAATCTCCTTTACCCGGCTTTTGTTCTGTGGTAACGTACGCGGCAATGTAGTGTCCCGCTTCAGTGCGGTCTGACGCGGCCGGGGGTTCACGATCCTAAGTCCTCGTTCTGGGGAAACCGAATCTGGGGAACCGAATCGGAGGCCAGTAATGAAACTGCTCAAAGGGACCCAACTTCGGGCTTGGTTTCATCGACGGTCCTCCTGAGGACGGATACGCTGCCTACAACGCCCTCGATTGGGGGCCGCCTCGTCGGAACGTTCCACTTTCAGATTTCTTCCCGCTGTACACGGGCACGGGATCGGAGGGTAGGCCGTTCGTAAACATTTCTACCCCGCAACCCGCGACTTTCTTTCAAAACTACTACACTACGCACAATGCGACCCCGACCGGGCCGGACACGGATTGACCGGGAGCGACAAATGATGTGTGGTCCGGGTGGCCGCATGCGACCTAAATGTAGTGCATCGGGCTGTTGAAACGGTGGCATAGTTACGGCCAATCGGCCCAGAACAAGGCGGTGTCAGAATGCGGCCGACTCCTCGGCTAGTATTGTTCGCGCAGCTTTTCGCTGTCACCCTTCTAGCCTTTGTCTTGGTGCAGGCGGCGTGGGCTGGTCCTAAACTCACGGTTCTGCACAATTTTGGCGCTCCCGGCGACGGCTCCGGTCCCTTCGGACCCCTGGCTCTGGACGGCAAGGGCAATCTATACGGGGTGACCGCGATTGGGGGCACGGGCACCTGCGGTGACTACGGATGCGGCACCGTATTCGAACTGAGCCCGGGGGCAAATGGCACATGGGGCGAAACGATCCTGCACAATTTCGCTGCTGGGAACGACGGCGCTCTACCTTGGGGCAGTTTAGTTTTTGACTCTGCGAGAAACCTTTACGGGACTCTGGTCGGCGATAACGGGCTGGGTGGCAGCGGTGTGTTTCGTCTGAGCCATGGGCCCACGGGATGGGGTAATGCGCTTATCTACGACGATGGCGCTGGGCCTGGCCTGCTCGTGGGCCGGTTCGGCGACCTGTATGGAGACATCGGGCCTGGACAAAACGAAGAGGGCGCGATCGGCGAGCTTTCGCCGGGCCCCGACGGATGGAACTACACGCAGCTCTACAGCTACTGCGGCCAAGTCGGCTGCCCCGACGGCGACGGCATGCCCGCTCCCCCGATCTGGGATGGCAAGGGCAACCTGTGGGGAACGACTACCGATGGCGGCACCAAGGCCCAAAACTGCACCTTTGGCTGCGGGGTGATTTTCGCCATGACACCCAACGGTGACGGCACCTGGACCTATCACGTGGCGCATCGCTTCGCGGCATCCGCCTACGACGGCCAGCTGCCCTACGGCAGCCTGGTGATGGATGCGGCCGGCAACTTCTACGGCAGCACCTGGCTTGGAGGCCCCTATGGCCACGGCACGATTTTCAAGTTTGCTCACACCGATGGCCAGTGGATGGTCGAAGGCACGCTGGCCCTGGATAGCGTGGGAAACCTATACGGCACCGCCGCCGGCGGCACCGGCAGTTGCGCTGGCTTCGCCTAGCGGCGTGGTCTTCCGACTCGCTCCGCAGAAAAACGGCAGCTGGAAATATAACGTAATCTACGAACTGAACGAGACCACCGGCGGCGTGCAGCCTTTCTACGGCGTGATCCTCGACGGCAAAGGCAACCTGTTCGGCGTTACCAGCAGCTCTGGCACGTACGGCTCCGGCACAGCCTTCGAAATCAGCCCATAATGTTTATTCGCCTGGTTTCGACGCCGAGAAAACACAAAGAGAAAACGTCAGTAGCACCTCCGGGCCGGGAACTTACCAACTACTTTGGCTGGTAGTAGTTTCAGTTCAGCTGCTAACTTTTGGGACTCCAGCAGCACACAGGCTAGCGCCCCCCTGCAATAAATGGATTTCTCGAGGGATTCTCTACTCTTTCAGCATGGGCAGCCGACGTGAAGCGAATCGATTATTATTAGGAACCCTGTCATGAGAATGGACCTCATCCTTCGAGCAGGTAAGCGAGCCTGGCCCGTGCTCTGTCGTTTAGTGCTATCCAGCGCGTTGCTGGCGAATATAGTTCTGATCGCCCAAAATGTGGTCTTGACCGGCGCTCTCGGTGGCCGGATTACGGACGCGAGTGGCGCGATCATGCCGGGAGCTTCGGTGGTGCTGCGTAATCTGGCCACAGGCACGCAACAATCCTGCGAAACCAATCGTGCCGGCATTTACCGTTTTCCCGTGCTCATGCCCGGGACCTATTCTGTTACGGCAGATATCAAGGGCTTTCGAGACGTTCAGGCCCTGGTGCGAATACAAGTAGGAAATACCACCTCACAAGACATGAAACTTCAGGTGGGAGCGAGCCGCGACACGGTTCGCGTGAGCGGAACCACTCCATTGTTGCGGCCTACGGAGTCCTCCGCCAGCACTGTTCTGGAGCGGTCGCTGATCGAGGATCTTCCCCTGAATGGGCGGAAGTATACCGACTTTGCCACCCTGACCCCAAACACCAGCTATGACGGCGACACAGGTCTCGTAAGTCTTGCCGGTCAACAGGGAGGTGAGGACTCCGGGTATGCGAATGGAAACGGGTCCAACGCCTTCACCGTGGATGGGTCGAATGCGACCAGCAATTACTTTGCCGACATTATTGGACGTTACCGCATTCCTTATCTATACGGCGAGGATGCGATCCAGGAGTTTCAAGTCTCAGAAAGCCCATACTCTGCGATCTACGGAGGCGGAGCGGGGTTTGTGAATGCCGTGACGCGGTCGGGAAGCAACGAGTTTCACGGCAGCGCCTTCTATTACAACCGGAACTCCGCCACAGGCGCCAATGACGCTCTCGATAAAGCGGCTGGTTTTCCGAAACCCGAGGACGCTTTGCAACAATTCGGTGCCGGCGTAGGTGGCCCAATCCGGCGCGACCATCTGTGGTACTTCGTGGATTACGAGCAGCAACTACGGAATAATCCCATCTCGGTTCTCAACCCGGCTCTGACGAACACGCCAGCGACTTTGCCTTCGTTTCTGAGCAGCAATTTTGGACTTCCTGCGGGCACCATACTTCCCGCCCCCAACGGGCCATTACCGATGCCGGGCAGCGACACTGCGCCTGACCCAACGAATCCGGTGTACTTGCAACAAGTATCGAACACGTTGAACGCGATCAACTCAAACCTCGGGACCAAAGCCAGGAAGCGCAACGATTGGGTGATTACTCCGCGGCTGGACTATCAGCCCACTTCCCGCGATAGCCTGTTCCTCAGCTTGAATCTGAACCGCTTCAACTCGCCGGGGGGCGTGATTACCGATCCGACGGTTGGTAACTATGGGACGCAGACTCTGGCAAATGCCTATGTGCATACCTTCCAGGCGAGCTTGGGGTGGACGCATACGTTCTCTTCCACTCTGCTGAACGAGTTTCACGCCGCCACCTCCGAAGATAATCAGATCTCGACGCCAACGGGTTTAGCACCCAATATTCCGACTTTGATTCTGGATAGTCCGGCCCCTTTTATCCTGGGAAACGCTCCATTCTCTGTGGGCAAAGTTTTTGAGAGACAGTATTCCGTGGCCGATCGCATTGATTATGTGATCGGCAAGCATACCTTGCAGTTCGGCTTTGACATGAACCGCGCCTGGGATTCAGACAACAACGATGGCGGTGCAGATCCAAACGAAGCGGTTGAGTTCGGATCGTTTCTGGGAAGCTATGAGTTTTCGAATCTGGAGGATTTTGCGCTTGGAGAGTACAACCAGTTCAGCCAGGCTTCGGGAAACCCGACTTTTTCGTTTGCGGTGCCGTATTACGGATTTTATGTGCAGGATACTTACCGTGCATTGCCGCAATTGACGTTGGAGATGGGCTTGCGTGAGGATTTTCAGGTTTACCCGCAACCTGCGGAAAACCCGGCATTCCCGCTTACCGGGCAATATCCGAATCAATTCCGACGGCTGGCGCCGCGCTTTGGATTCTCGTGGCAACCTGCATCAAAGACGGTAGTGCGTGGAGGGTTCGGAGATTTTTACACCAACATGAACGGCCTGAATTACCGGAATGCTGTAGTTTCGAATGGGCTGGCGTCGCAACAATCTTCGGTCAATGCGAGTTACACGGCAGGCGCGCCAAACCGACAGCTGCCAACGTTTCCGAATATTCTTCCCGGAAATTCGCCGCTGTTCCAGGCTTCGCCGGACATCTCCCTGATTTCTCCGCAGTTCCGGGTTCCCTATATTTTGCAGGCAAGCTTGCAGATCGAGCGAGAGATCCTTGAGAACACAACGCTCAGCATTGGCACCATGTGGAACCATGGAGTGCATTTGCTTTCGGGCAGCGCCTACGATT
>Ga0182015_10007497_pt1 | contig 10620 bp, 7 predicted proteins | sample 712P3MmetaG_FD_120478 | JGI IMG/M metagenome (GOLD analysis project Ga0182015, IMG submission 120478) | Permafrost microbial communities from Stordalen Mire, Sweden - 712P3M metaG | ecosystem: Environmental > Terrestrial > Soil > Wetlands > Permafrost | place: Sweden: Stordalen | collected... | reverse complement strand
TGAAGCAGCGCCAAAGCGTGCGCCACACGAAGTGAGTATATGAACGCGGCACGATCGTTATGGTTGTCGTCCCTTCTCTTGGCCATGGGACTACCGCCCAGCAGACCGGGGCGACAATCCCGGAAGGAGCGCCGCCGCCTTAGAATGTTCCCGGACTTGGCGCGAACCTGGGCAGGATTTTCGGCATCGCCGTAGATTCGTCCGGCAACGTTTTCTTTACAGCATGTGACTACAACGCACTGCTGCGGTTGGACGCCCGTACCGGCATCCTGACGCGGGTCGCGGGCACCGGGGAGAAGGGCTTCTCCGGAGATGGCGGACCAGCTACCAGCGCGCGCCTGTTCATGCCTGGTGGCATTGCCATAGACACGAAGGGCAGTCTATACATCGCGGACCTGGTCAACTATCGGGCTCGCAAGGTCGCAGTCAATGGCATCATCACCACCATCGCCGGCAACGGCCACTGCGGCTCTACGGACGATTCCGGTCGGGCGGTTGATGCGGAGTTGTGCTGGCCGCAGGACGTGGCTGTGGACGCGGCCGGGAACGTCTACGTCGCCGGCCAGACCGTCGCCCGCAAGAACGGGAAAATCCGCAAAATAGGCCCTGATAGCGCCATGACCACGGTGGCTGGCGGCGGCTCGTCCGTCTGCGAGGACTGTCCGGCCACTTCCATCCATCTGACGAATCCCACTGGTCTGGCCGTGGATTCGGCCGGCAACCTGCTGACCGACGACACCTATAACATGCGCGTTCTACGAGTGGCGCCCGACGGACTCGTCAGAAGCATCGCCGGAGGTCACATTGACGACCCCCTCACCCACGTTCCGGGCCTCGACGCAGTGGCCGTAGATGCAGGTGGAAACATTTACGTTGCGGATAGACTGCGCATCCGCAGATTGGAGCCGAGCGGCATGGCGACCACGGTCGCCGGGCGCGGCCGGGTTTTCCTGGAAACGGTGGACTTGCCACAACCGCGGCACCGGCCAGCAGCGGGATGAGGGTCGCAGTGGATGGGGCCGGCAATTACCCGTTGGTGCGGACACAGGAGAATGGCAATCAAGCGGGCGCGGCGGCATCTGCATCCACCGCGCCGGAATGGGCGCAGCCGGGTTCGGGCAACGCATAAACAGGTAGCGCCACCGGCAGACTTTCATCGGCCCAGCAGGAATTTCGCCACGCCCATCGGCGTATTTGACGGCCAGTCCGACATTGGAAGCGCCCTGGTGCCGGGCAGCGCCAGTTACGATGACGGTACGAAGCAGTACACCATCCATTCCGCCGGCTATAATCTCTGGTACACGCGGGCCGAGTCCGGTTTCTGTGGAAGAAGATGTCGGGCGACGTGTCGCTGGCCGCCGATATCCGCTTCCCGACCCGAACGGCTACAGCGACTGCAAGGCGGTCCTCGTGATTCGTCAGGACCTCGATGACGATTCTAAGGAGGCCATCGCTGCGCTGCACGGTCTCGGCATGATCCACCTGGCGCAGCGTCCTGAGAAGGACGTCCGCGTCACGGACATGGAGTACCGTGTGGGGGCCGCGGCCGCCCTGGCGGCGCCAACCCGGACAGCCTGGTCGGCGTCATCGCCCAGCGCGTCGGCATCGAGAAGCATGGCGACTTTTTCGCGCTTTTTGTCAGTCTGGAAGGCGAACCAACGCACCAATTCGGCCCACCCGTCCACCTGCACTTCGATGGGCCGTTCTACGCCGGCGTCGGGTTTTGCTCGCATCTGCCGGATAAAATCGATACCGCCGTGCTCTCCGACGTGGTCCTCGAAAATTCCGCCGGCAGAGTCCGCTAGGAGGGCCGCATGGGTGGAATTTGCCGCAATTCGCCCCTAAATTTGCGTGAATTAACGCAATCGCTCCTACTGATTTTTCGTTCCGAAAGCGACAAACTGCGCCTGCGAGCAAAACATCTGCTGGACCCTCAAATGCTGTGTCCGACGCACTGAGTCAATTCAGTGCGCTAATAGAGCGCAAACCTTTTGACAGTGACGCGGACTGCGCGCCTGGAACTGGAGCCACCGATGATCACCCCTGACGAAGCCGAACAATGTTTCGATTCGATTGAGAGTGCCCAGGATTTCATGAAAGTCCTGGCCGACACGGTCTTGGATGCCATGAAGGATCTCAACCAAGATCAGCAGGCGGCGTTGCGAGAAGGCCAACCGCGGCGGGCGCAGGCCATCGAACTCGCCATTTTCAAACTGAAAACCCTGGGTTGTCACGTGCACAAGAGCCGCATCATTCTGAACGATCTGCGCACCGTGCGGCGGCTCATCCTGAACGAGCGGCAACCCCAACAGCGCGTGATGGTAGCCGGATCGGTCTAAACGATTCCAAGCGATCATGAAACGCTGCGTATATTTTTAACAGATATTGAGGTATACTACTACTTAATATCTCAACAGCCAGTCCGGCCCGGACCGCCCGCGCGGCGGTCCGCATCACACCCTGCCGGGCAATAACAGTCAGGAGGTCCGATGTTCGAAGCCATCCAGTCGCCCGCGCAAGCGGCCTATTGGATGATCCATTGACGCGTCTTGTTCTGGATCATCAACCTAATTGGTCTGGCGTGCTTCGCTTTCATCGTGGCGAGGCGCATGACGCCCCTGCTCCGGGGTGAACGCGATCCACGCTTCGACCGGCCCTGGACCCGGCTGGGCAGGCTCCTGAAATTCTGGTTCGGCCAGTGGAGGCATCCGCGCTACCTGGCGGCCGGCATCGTCCATATATTCCTGTTTGCGGGTTTCATGGTCCTGGTGGTGCACACCGGACTTTTCATGGCGCTCGGAACATCGGCTCATCCGTCGATGCCCGGCGGCCTGTATGCCGCGATCTCGGACTACGCCGCAACAATCGTTTTCATCTGCATGATGGCGCTGATCGTACGCCGGCTGCTGAAGCCCGCGCGCTACGCAGTGCCAGCCCGATACGGCAAGGCCCACACGGCCGATGCCATTTTCCTGCTGGCGCTGATCGCGCTGCTGATGGCTGCCGATGGCGTTTTCGAGGGCAGCCTGGCCGCCAGCCAGGCCGCGCTACGCGTGCCCGCCGAATCGCTGGCAATCTTCTCCATGCCATGGATTCTCGCGAGAGCGCTGGTTTCCGCGCCCCTGCCGATGCTTGCGAATCTGTATCTGGGCGCGTATCTGGTGCATGAGTTGGCGTTCTTTTTCCTGCTCTGCTACCGGCCGTTCGGCATACAGTTCCACGTAGAGACATCCTTATTTACTGTTTACTTCGCCAAGCTGGATCGCGGAACGGTGAAGCCGGTGCGCTGGGGCGTCCCGGACGACAAGCTGGACCAGGTGAAATCGTTCGGGGTCAAAACCTTCGAAGACTTCACCTGGAAGCACATGCTGGATTTCTATTCCTGCGCCGACTGCGGCCGCTGCTCGGACCAGTGTCCGGCGAATGCGGTGGGCCGCCCGCTGTCGCCGCGATTCCTGACGACTAAGGCGCGCGATTACGCGTTCCGGCATTATCCCATGTTTGGCGCTGCAGGCAACGGCCATGCGCTGGTCGGCGAAATTTATTCGGAAGACGAAATCTGGTCGTGCACCACCTGCGGGGCGTGCGAAGCGGAGTGCCCGCTGCTGGTCGAGTACATCGACAAGATCGTGGACTTGCGGCGCGGCCTGGTGGACGACGGCAAGGTGCCGCAGTCGCTGCAAAAGCCGCTGAAGGCTCTCGAAAGCCGTGGCAATCCCTTCGGCAAGATGGAAAAGAAGAAGGCCGATTGGATCAAGAACAACGGCTTCCAGCAGAGCTGCACTGTCAGAATCCTGAACGGAGAACCGGCCGCGGACACGTTGTACTTCGTCGATAGCATCACGTCCTTCGACGACCGCATCCAGGCTATCGGGCGCGCCACTGCCAAGATTCTCGACAAAGCCGGCGAAAATTTCGGCATTCTGGGCGCTGCCGAGAAAGATAGCGGCCACGACGTGCGGCGCTTCGGTGAAGAGACCTTATTTATGGCGCTGCGCGAACACAACACGGAAGCCATCCAAGCGTCGGGTGTGCGGCGCATCGTCACGTCCGATCCGCACGCTTTCAACGCCCTGAAGCACGACTACAAAGATGTGCCGCCGGTGGAACATATCAGCCAGTTCATGGCGCGCGCCGTGCGCGAGGGCCACATCAAATTGAACGCCGTCGAAAACGGAAACAACGTGTACACCTACCACGACCCGTGCTATCTGGGGCGGCACAACGGAGTGTACGACGCGCCGCGCGAGGTGCTGGATGCCGTCCCCGGATTGCAGCGCGTGGAAATGGCCCGCTCGCGCGACCGTTCGTTCTGCTGCGGTGGTGGTGGCCTGGCGCTGTTTTACGAACCTACCGAAACCGAGCGCATGGGCGTGAAGAGGGTGCAGATGGCCGCCGAAGCAGGGGCCAATGTGATCGTGACTGCTTGCCCGTTCTGCATGGTGAATATGGAAGATGCCATCAAAGTCGCGGGCATGGAAGGGAAGATGGCCGCCATCGACCTGGCGGAACTGGTCGAGAAACAGATGAGGTGAATGTGGAAATTTTAGTTTGCGCAAAACGGGTCCCCGATACTTCTGAAAACGAGATCGAGCTGAACGCGGCGGGGAACGACATCGAACGCGGCGATCTCGTGTATTCGGTGAACGAGGCGGATAACTACGCGGTCGAGGAAGCCCTGGAGATCGTGGAGCGAACCGGGGGCACCGTCACGGTAGTCACCGTGGGCGATGACGATGATGAAGAAATTCTGCGCCGCGAAATGGCCATGGGCGCGAAGCAGGCTGTGCTGCTTTCAGACGAAGCCTTCGAGGGATCGGACGGGCGCGGCATCGCTTCGATCCTGGCGGCCTTCGTCAGAAAGGGCCACTACGAGCTGATCCTGACGGGAGTGCAGGCCGACGACGGCGCCGCGCAAGTGGGTGGCATGCTGGCGGCCATGCTCGACTGTCCCTTCGCTTCGCTGGTCACGTCCATCGAGGTTCTGGAGGGCGGAAAACTGAAGATCGGCCGCGAAATCGAGGGCGGCAATAAAGAGCTCTATGAAATCGATCTGCCGTGCGTACTTTCGATACAGACGGGCATCAACGAGCCGCGCTATGTCGGCATGCGCGGCATACGGCAAGTCGCCTCAGTGCCCATTCCCACGTTGCATAAGGCGGATCTGGGCGTGAATGGCTTCGCCGGAAAAGCCGCGGCCCGGGTCACCCGCACCGATTATTTCACGCCAACGGCGGGCCATGGCGCCGAGATGCTCACGGGCAACCATGACGAGATTATCGGCAAGCTGATCGAGCTGCTGAAAAGCAAGGGAGGGCTAACTTAATGGCACGAATATTTGCTTATATCGTCCATAAATCCGGCGTGGCGGACGATTCCGCGGCGGAATTGGCAGCCGCGGCCCGCCAGATCGATGCCGCGCAATCACCCGCCGCGGTGGTGACCGGCTGGGGCGCAGATCTGGACGCCGTGTGTGAATCGTTGCGGTCCACCTTCAGCGAAGTCTGGAAAATCGCGCACGAAGCGCTGGCGTATCCGAACGCCGAGATCGTCCGCCAGGCGCTCGTGAACGTGCTGCCGGCGGGATCGCTTGTGCTGGTGCCGCATGCGCACTTCGGCACCGACCTGTCGCCCGGACTCTCGGTCAAGATGAAAGCCGCCTACGTGCCTGACGTGGTGGGCATTGATGGCGTCGATGGCGCGGCGCTCAAGCTCGTGCGCCAGGAATTCGGCGGCCAATTGAGCGCGCACATTCGCTGCGATATTTCATCCGGCGCGGTAATTAGCATTCGTCCGGGTGCGTTTAAGGCCCTCGCAGGCGGGGCCGCCGCCGGGCAGGTGGTGGACAAATCCTCCTCCGCCGGCACGCTGGTTTCGAAGCGGCGTTACTTGGAAACAGTGGCCGCCGAGACCGGCGATGTGGATATTACCAAATACCCGGTGCTGGTCTCGGTCGGACGCGGCATCCAGGAACCGGACAACATCCCCATCGCGCAGGAATTGGCCGACGCACTGGGTGGAGCGGTGAGCTGCTCGCGGCCCGTGGTGGACGCCAAGTGGATGGCGAAATCGCGGCAAGTGGGTTCGTCCGGTCAAACCGTTAAACCCAAGGTCTATCTGGCCTGCGGCATCAGCGGCTCGTTCCAGCATCTCGCTGGAATCAAGGGGAACCCGTTCATCGTGGCTATCAACAAGAATCCCAAGGCCCCCATATTCCGCGCGGCGGATATTGGAATTGTCGCTGATATTTTGGAATTTCTGCCCGAATTGACCCAATCAATTCGCGAAAGGTGAGGCGTCGCTAAATGATCGCAAAAAAGACATTGAAATTGAGCCTGAAGTCGCTCAAGGACTTCGGCAAAAAACGGCTGCCGGATGAGGTGCTCATCGACCTGGATGCCAAAGATGAATGCCCGCTCGAGATTGTGCGGCATATGTGCAGCCCCGACAAGCTGGGCATCCAGCTTCTGTTCGTGCCCGAGGAATACGGCGGCATGGGCGGCGGCGCTTTCGACGTATACGTCATCTGCGAGGAGATGGCCCGCATCGGTCTTGGTTTGGCCACCTCGGTGCTGGCCACGTTCTTAGGCAGCGATCCGATCACTGTAGGCGCCACGCCTGAGCAGAAGAAAATCTGGCTGAGCCGCATCGCCGACGAAGGCATTCTGTTCGCTTACGGCGCTACCGAGCCCGATGCGGGCAGCGATCTGGGCGCCCTGCAGACTACCGCCGAGCGGGTGATGGACGGCGAGCGCATCGTGGGATACAAGATCAACGGCAGCAAGCAGTGGATCTCGAACGGCGGCATCGCCGACGCGTACACGATTCTGGCAAACACGCCTGCTGGTCCGAGTTGGTTCATCGTGGAAAAAGGCGCCAAAGGGTTCAACCACGACGAACCGGAAGACAAGCACGGCATCCGCCTGAGCAATACGGCGGCGCTGGCGCTGAGCGACGTTTACGTGGATGCGGACCGGCTGGTGGGCGGCGTGGAAGGACAGGGCTTGAACCAGGCGCAGGCGGTGTTCGGCTACACCCGCTTGATGGTGGCGGCATTCGGCCTGGGCGCCGGATGGGCCGCGCTCGATCGCGCCATACCGTATTCCACCAAGCGCATCCAGGCGGGCGCTCCGCTTTCCGAAAAACAGGGCTACACGCACAAGCTGATCGTGCCCAACGTGGCGCGCCTCGAAGCCGGCCGCGCCTTTATCGAGGAGACTGCGGAGCGCATCGACGCGGGCGCCGAAGGCAGCCTGAATACCGAGGGCGCCATCGCGAAATACATGTCCACCGAAGCCGGCAACCTGGCGGCGGACGCGAGCATCCAGGCGCTGGGCGGCTACGGCTACACGCATGAGTACCTGGTCGAGAAGATCAGCCGCGACGTGCGCATCACCACGATTTACGAGGGCACCTCCGAAATCATGGAGATGACCATCAGCCGCGACCGCTGGCAGCTTCATCTGAAAACCCGCGGCCAACATTATCACGAGCAGGCCCGTCAGTGCGAGGCGCTCCACGCGCGGCATCCCGAGGTGGGCGCGGGCACGGCGGCGCTGGCCTTTCATGCGCTGGCCGAAGTGATGGAACGGTCGCGCGCCGCCCGTTTGACGCGCCATCAGCATATTCTGCTGCGCCTGGGCGAGCTGATCGCCTTTGCGGAATCCGCCGGCTGCCTGGCGCACCGGGCCGCGCGCATGGCCGAAGGCAAGCTTCACGAAAAGGCGAACCAGCGCTTCGACGCGGCAGGTCTCGCAGCCATCAGCCGGGTCTTCGCCCGTGAGGCGGCGCTTAAGGCCGGTCAGGACGGGCTGCGATGGGTGGTAGGCGCGGGCGGCGTGAGCGATGCCGAAGTGGCCGCGTTTGAGTCCAGTTTGGGGCTGCCCGCTATTCACCGTGCGCAAGCCGGCTTGATTGCGGACATGGATTTTGTGGCCGACGTGCTGTACAACCGCGGCGCGGCAAAAAAGGTAGCGTCAGCAGCATAGTTGTGTGTCGTGGGGCAGGCGTCTACGCCTGCGGCGGGTCTCCAGACCCGCCCCAATAAAAAGGAAAAGTCATCATGGAAGATACGGCGTATCGCGCGATCGCAATCGTAGGGGCGGGCGCAATTTTACCCGATGCCCCGAACGTAGAGGCATTCTGGCAAAACATAAAGAGCGGGCGTTATAGCATCACCGACGTGGCGCCGGACCGTTGGGATCCTGCGCTGTATTATGACGCCGATCCCGCCGCGCCGGACAAGACTTACTCCAAGATCGGCGGCTGGGTGCGCGAGTACGAATGGAACCCGGCGCAGTGGCGCATGGCGGTCCCGCCGCGGGTGGTCGACGCCATGGACGAAGCGCAGAAGTGGGCGATCGCCTGCACGCGCCAGGCACTCGAAGATTACGGCTATCCCAAGCGTCCGCTCCCCACCGATCGCACCGCCGTGATCCTCGGTAATGCCATGGCCGGGGAGAAGCACTATCTCACCGCCCTCCGCCTCAACTTTCCGGAATATGCGCGTGAATTGGCCGGAAGCGAAAGCTTCGCCGCGCTGCCGGACGCCATGCGCCGCGATATCACCAGCGAGTTGCATCATCGCGTCGAAAGGCTCATCCCCGACGTCACCGAAGACACCATGCCCGGCGAGTTGGCCAACTGCATCGCTGGCCGCATTGCGAATATCTACAATTTCCACGGCCCCAACTTTGTAACCGACGCCGCCTGCGCATCCGCCATGGCGGCCTTCAGCGCGGCCGTTGAAGGGCTGATCGAGAACGATTTCGACGTGGCGGTTACCGGCGGCATCGACCGCAATATGGGCGCTCAAACGTTTGTGAAGTTCTGCAAGGTCGGCGCGCTCTCGGCCACCGGCACGCGCCCCTATGCGACGGGCGCCGACGGCTTCGTCATGGGCGAAGGCTCGGTGATCTTCCTGCTGAAGCGCCTGGCCGATGCCGAGCGCGATGGCGACCGCATCTACGCCGTGCTGCGCGGCATTGGCGGATCGAGCGATGGCAAGGGCAAAGGCATCACCGCGCCCAACCCGGTGGGGCAGAAGATGTGCATCCGGCGAGCCTGGGAAAATGCCGGACTATCGCCCGCCACCGCTACGCTGATCGAAGGGCACGGCACGTCCACTCGGGTCGGCGACTTGGTCGAGGTCGAGAGCTTCACCGACGTGCTCAGCAGTTTCCACGTTCCCACAGGTTCGGTGGCGCTCGGCTCGGTGAAATCGAACATCGGGCACCTGAAGGGCGCAGCCGGATCTGCTGGAATTTTGAAGGTCGCACTCGCGTTGCGCGATAAGGTGCTGCCGCCCAGCCTGAACTGCGAGCGGCCCAGCCCGGATATCGATTTCGCACACTCGCCGCTATATGTGAATGGCGAGTTGAAACCGTGGTCGATGGTAGGTGACGCGGTGCGTCGCGCGGGAGTCAGCGCGTTCGGATTCGGCGGAACGAATTTCCACGTCGTGCTAGAAGAATACATTCCCCATAGGCTGAACGGCAACAGCAAGCAATTGTTGCAGCTAGCAAAACCACCAGCCACCAGCCACCAGCCACCAGCCACAATGAAAGCTCCTCTGCGCGGAGCATTGCTCATCGGCGCCCCGACCGCCGCGGCACTTGCCGAGCGGCTGCTCCCTATACAGAAGGATGCGGCAGCGGGGCGTGCCCCCGTCCCCGCCCCACCCGCCGCAGCCGATCTACTTGCGGCCGAACGCCTGGCGATCGACTACGCCGACGCCGCCGAACTGGCGGACAAATCCGCCAAAGCCCTGAAGGCGTTGGATAGCAATCAACCCGCGCTGTGGAAGGCATTGCGCGCGCAAGGCGTTTTCCGCGGCCACGGTCCCGCGTCCAAAGTCGCATTCCTCTATACCGGACAGGGCTCGCAATACGTCAACATGCTCAAGCCGCTGCGCGCCGCCGAGCCTATCGTCGCGGAGACCTTCGCCGAAGCCGATCGCGTGATGACGCCGATTCTGGGCAAACCGCTCAGCGATTTCATCTTCATCGACGGGAACGACGCCCGCGCCGTGGCGCAAGCCGAAGAAGAACTGCGCCAGACCGCCATCACGCAGCCCGCCGTGCTGGCTACCGATCTGGCACTGACGCGCATGTTGGCGGCGTACGGCATTCAGCCCGACATGACCATGGGACATAGCCTGGGCGAATACGGCGCGCTGGTTGCCTCGGGTGCGATGCCATTCGCACACGCCCTGGAAGCCGTGGCCGCGCGCGGCCGGGAGATGACCCGCGTCTCTTGGGCGGACAACGGCCGTATGGCGGCCGTTTTCGCACCGCTCGGCGAAATCGAGCGCATTCTCAAAACCATCGACGGCTACCTGGTCATCGCAAATATCAACAGCGGTACGCAAGCGGTGATTGGCGGCGCGAGCGACGCGGTCGAACAGGCCCTGTCGGTTTTCAAAAAGGCCGGCTACGATGCAGTGCCGCTGCCGGTGAGCCATGCCTTTCATACCTCGATTGTGGCACCCGCCAGCGAACCGTTGCGCCGGGTGTTGGAGCGTCTGCACCTCGAATCCCCGCGCGTGCCCATCGTGGCCAACGTCAACGGCGAATTCTATCCCATGGGACCGGCCGTCGTGCCCCAGATGCTGGACATTCT
>Ga0182015_10007496_pt1 | contig 10620 bp, 9 predicted proteins | sample 712P3MmetaG_FD_120478 | JGI IMG/M metagenome (GOLD analysis project Ga0182015, IMG submission 120478) | Permafrost microbial communities from Stordalen Mire, Sweden - 712P3M metaG | ecosystem: Environmental > Terrestrial > Soil > Wetlands > Permafrost | place: Sweden: Stordalen | collected... | reverse complement strand
GACAATATCTATGGAATCTACGCTCAAGATACCTGGCAGTTCCGGCGCAACATTACCGTGAACTATGGATTGCGCTACGAGAAGGAGGATGGAGCATTCACGGGTGGGACTCTCTCCGACCCGCAAGTGCCGGGAGCCTGCTTGCAGTCTAATGGTCTGATTCCCGCCTGCGGATCGGACAACGCCAACTGGCAGCCGCGTCTGGGCATAGCCTGGAGCCCAAGTTTTGAGAATGGGATTGGCCACTGGCTCTTCGGAGATCCTGGCAAGTCCGTGGTTCGCGCCGCGGGCGGGATAGTCACGGAAATGGTGGATCTCAACGTGACCGTTAATTCGCGAATTTTCGACGGCAACACCCTTTTCACGCAAAGCATCACTGCAGGATCGATAGGTAGCGACCGGGCCACGGGTGAGCAGGTGCTCAAGACTTATCCAAACCTGCCGAGTGCTTCTCTGTTGGACCTTTTCAAGCCGGTGGGATTCTACGGACGGGTCCGCCCCATATCGCCAACACTTAAAAACCCGCAAGTGAACATGTTCTCGTTGGCATACCAGCGGCAGCTAGGATCCTCCTTCACCTATAGCATCGGGTACCAAGGGGTGTTTGCACACGGCCTGTTCGGCGAAAATGATACCAACTTCCCGACGCCAATCGCCGACCCGGGCCATCCCGGATATTTCTATATGCCGGGGGTTCCCAATCCAGCCTTTGGCCCGATCCGCACGGTCTTCAGCGATCGCGAGTCGGGCTACAACGCACTTATGATCACGGCAGTAAAGCGGATGTCCCACCATGTCCAGTTCCAGGGCAGCTATGTATGGTCCCATACTCTGTCCGACGGAGAGGACTTCTTCGGCCTTTCGGAACCCGGGAATCCACTTGCGCCTCTTTCTCTGGACAATGCTTCCGCTCAAAATGATCTTCGTCACTTGGTAAACTTCAACTTCGTCGCCGACACAAACAATCTCTTCGAGGTTCCGGTTGCTCGCACCATCCTGAACAACTGGACATTCGGCATGGTGAGCACGCTGCAATCCGGGAGGCCGTTTCCGGTTTCGACGGGCGATGCTGCCTTCACGGGACTAAATTTTACGGACCTGGGTAGCGAAACCATGCAGAGACCGAACATCTGCACGGCGGGGTCGTCGGCTCCAGGTTGCGCACATGGGCCGATAGGCGCTCTGGTAGCTACGAACATTGGCTCGATTTCGGGCACGAACCTGGAAGTGGGTCCAGTTGGCGTGGCCAGTTGCGCTGCGGCAGGGCTGACCAACTGCGCCGCTTTGCAGACCACGTTTGCGGCGCCTGCGGGAGCCAGCACGTCTGGTCCAGTGGATAGCTTCACGGGCACGCCTGTCGACTTTCAATACATCGATGGCAATCTGGTCCGGAATGCGGGCCAGAGTCTGGCAATCTACCGGTTCGACATTTCGATGACCAAAGCTATCAGGATTCCAAAGTGGAGCTCTGCCAGCCTGGAGCTGAAGATGGACGTCTTCAATCTGTTCAACCACCCGGGTTTCATTTTCAACAACTCTTTCGACGCTCTGAACCTCCTGCTGCTGCCGCCCCTCACTGTGAACGGCGCACCAAATCCCAATTTCGACTGCACCGCCAGCTGTCTCAACCCGTTCACCGGCCTATACCTCGGCGCCAATGGACAGGCACTGACTCTGGCGAACTTCCAGAGAGCCACTTTCGATGCGGCGAAAAACTTCAATGGACTCGGCGGACCGGCAGGAGAAGTGACGCCGCGCATCATCCAGCTCGCGATTCGCTTCCGTTGGTAATTCAGGGCGAGGCCTACTTTACTGTGGTCGCTATGATCTTCGCGCGAAGTCCGCAGTGGTCACCGCGTTTGAGGTGTCCGCATTGAACCAGCCAAACACCGAGTTCGGAGTTGCGGATTTTGGCATGGTAGGCACGACGACGAATGAAGCCGGCGGTGGAGCCGTTGGCGGACAGAGCACACTATACGAATTGGGTGGTCCCCGCTCCGGACAGTTCACGCTCAAGCTACTGTTCTGAGGCGAGATGCGAGAATACTGCACGCTCTCAACGTGCGGGGGAACTCGGTCATTGTCAGAGGCGAATCCGTCGTATGGCAATTGTTATCTAGCTTTGCCCTACTAGCACCGATGAGCCATTCACGAAGTTCGGGACGGAGCATAAATTGGGATTGACCAGTTTTCGGTCTGGCTGTTCGCCGAGCATCCTGTGACTCCATGGGGCTGAGATGCATCTACACACAGGCTCCGCTTTTCAGCCCCGGATTGCGCTTGCGCAACGACTTGAACCGGGGGCGGATGAAATACTCATAAGAATTCAGCGACTAAACTCGAAGACTCGGGTTTGGAATTTTAAGACAGAGGCTGCATTGGAATGTCAATAGTCCGGGTTCTTGTGGTCGATGACTACGAGCCGTTTCGGCGATTCGTTTGTTCAACGCTGGAAAGAAAACCAGAATTCCAAATCGTCGGGGAGACCTCAGACGGACTGGACGCGGTTCGCAGAGCCAAAGAATTGCAGCCGGACCTGATTGTGCTCGACCTCGGACTGCCAACGCTGAATGGAATCGAGGCCGCGCGGCGAATTCGCAATCTCTCTCCGAAATCCAAAATACTTTTTGTAAGCCAGGAATTGTCTGCCGATGTGGTGCAAGAAGCTCTCAACGTCGGGGCGCTGGGCTACGTCGTTAAGGCGTTCGCTGGAAGCGAACTGTTACTTGCCGTGAGAGCGGTTCTTGAGGACAGGCAATTTATCAGTGCCGGATTGTCGGGTCACGATTTCATTGCCACGCCTGGCTCGTCGGCCACTGATGGTCTCTGCCGTGACGAGGCTGACCTGTCTCTCGTGCCGAGAAGCACGGAAATCACTCGCCGCCACCAGGTTGAATTTTATTCTGATGATGCAGCGTTCATAGTCGGATTTTCCTGTTTTATCGAAGCCGCCCTAAAGGCCGGGAAAGCGGTAATCGTGGTCGCGACCGAGTCGCATCGCGAGGGCCTTCTTCAGAAATTGCAGAAACACGGGATGGATATTATTGCTGCGATAGAACAGACGCGATATGTGCCTTTGGATGTCGACGACACAGTCTCGACCTTCATGGAGAATGACATGCCTGACGCGGGCCGATTTCTTCGAGTGGTGGGTGATCTAATCGCAGCCTCTGCGCCGGCGACCGCAGGGGACCAGTCGCGAGTCGTAATATGCGGGGAATGCGCTTCTATCTTGTGGGCGAAAGGCAATGCAGATGCGGCTATTCAGGTGGAGCAACTCTGCAACAAGGTAACTAAACAATACGAAACTGATGTCCTTTGCGGATTCTCCTTGAGTAGCTTTTACCGCGAGGAAGACAAGCAAATGTTTCGGAAGATTTGCAGCGAATACTGAATCATCACCCGCGCGTCAAGGAAGACTCTTGGCCGGCTGCGCGCATCGGATCGCTCCAGACGTAAGCAACGCGGCCACTCGCTCGAATTACCAGTAATATCTCAAGTGAGCGCGACGATTACCGTCCCAACATTCGTCGCTATCGAAATCGCAGGTCGGATACAGTTTGCCCCAGCCCACAGCGGACACAATGCGCTCTGAGGGAATGCCCAAGCGGATCAGGTCTTGCCTTGCGATATCAGCGCGTTTCTGAGCCAGAATCAGGTTATAGACGATGTCGCCCCGGCTGTCGGTGTAGCCATCGATCCGGACGCGGATGTCCGGGTGCGCCATAAGATACGCCACGTCGGCTTCGAGCGTCGCCTTGTTTGTTGGATCCTCGTACTGGTCGAAGGCAAATAAAATGTCCTTAATGTTGTGCCGGAAGTCAACCGCCGCAGGCGAGGTCGGCGGCCAAGGTCCCTGCGCCGCTGCTGGGCGTGCAAAAATTAAGCAGACGAAAACAACCATGCAAGAAATCAACGATCCTATTGTGCGCGCTTCGCGATAGTGGGTCATGATGCGCTCTCCTGTTGCACCCGTCACTGCCTGAAACGGTAGCCAGATAAGGGCAGAGCGAGAACTGGCAAAAGTAGCAGTCTGCCCGACTGGCGAGGCCCACGGGAGATATGAGTGCATGCACTGCATTCCGCAAAAAAAGGTCCCACTCAGGGCAACCGCCATTCCGCTGTAAGAATTGACAGGTTCCAAAACACCGGTATTGCGATTAAGTAAGGTTGGTGCTGAGCGTTTCTGAGGAGGACCGCTCGACTAACGCCCCATGACTCTTTGAGCTCTAGGGCGTTTTGTTTTAGTGAGAAATTAGGGGCAATATGATGAGGTGGATTGCTTTGATGTTAGCGCTTTCCATCGCCTTGGCTGCCACCGCCCAGGTGGATGTTCAGACTATTATCGAGCGCTCGGTTCAGGCAAACAATAAAGACTGGCAAGCCGCTCCCGCGTATTCTTTTTCTGAGCGCGATCTGCAAAATGGGCACACCCGTACGTCAGAAGTGACGATGATCCTCGGTTCCCCTTACCAGCGCCTTGAGGCAGTCAATGGTAAACCGCTGACGCCGGACGAACAGACCGAGGAGCAGCGGAAGCTGGAAAACGTCAAGGCTCAACGCTGCGGCGAATCGAAACAAGAAACCAGCGAACGGATTGCCAAATACGAAAAGGAACGCAGCCGCGATCAACTGTTGATGGATGAAATGACGAAGGCTTTCAACTTTAAGCTGGTAGGCGAGCAGAAATCTGGCCCATTCGACGTTTATGTACTAAAAGCAACGCCGAAGGCCGACTATCAGCCGCCCACCAAAGAAACCAAAGTGCTGACCGGGATGCAGGGAGAGATCTGGATCGATAAACAAACTTTTCAGTGGGTCAAAGTCGAGGCGGAGGTGATCCATCCGGTTTCAATCGTGGGCTTCCTAGCTCGCGTCGAGCCTGGCACCCGGTTCGAGTTAAAGAAGGCTCCGGTCGAGCCGGGAATTTGGCTTCCAGAACATTTTGCTATGAAGTCACGGGCGAGAATTTTCATGCTCTACACCAGCAAGAACGAAGAAGACGAAACCTATTTTGATTACCACAAAGCCGTTCGCAATGAAGCTGCTGCTTGCGCTGGGCAAGCGCATCCCCGGGGAAACGAACTGTCATCCAACGCGCACGAAGTGCGATGAATGCCCGCGTTCTGTCGCTTCTCGCACACACGAGAGAAGTTCGAAATCCGACTCAAACAAGCTCTGGACGATCCTCGGTAGTCTGGGGCGACTTCGGCTGCAGTTTTACAAGGCAATCCTGGACCACAGTCGAAGAAAGCTCCGAGATCTGAACTGAGTAAGAAGTACCCATCATTCGCGTTTGCGGAACTCGGCGTTCAATTAATATCGACGGCCACTGCAGGTTCGAATTGCAGCAAGCGTCTTGCGCCGCTTACTGGGCCGACCACGACTAGTCTTTGTTCCTGGCTTTCCGCGTGAGCCTGGGCAAGACGAACTCCTGTATCACGTTGCCGAGCATTCGCTCCCCGGTGCCGATAATGAAATTCTCAAAGACCGGCGCGGCGCCGCGATCCGACGCCGGATAGTAGGCGTTCGAGAGAGCGGCCGAGGCTAGGTCGCCACCTACGCTGGAGTAGTTCGGCTGCAACCGACCGTTGTCTCCCTTGCAGATGAACGGGCTAGAGAGCGCGTGGAACACGCGAGACTTCTTCGTGCCTGTGCCCTGGTAGAAGTAGCGCGGGTCTTGGTGCAGAAACGATGGCAGGATAGCGCCGCCGATCATAATGTCGGAAAGGCTGTCAGCCGTGGCAGCGCCGAAGCGCTTACCATAACCCTTCACACCTTGACCGTAGTTGGGAACATCGCCTGCCTGGTTGATGCCGGCAAGCACACCGATCCCGACGATGGTAATTGGATCGGTAGCGGTCTTGAGTGCCAGCTGGAACTTTAACTTCGTCGTAAGCGGCGCGGCGTCGTGATCATAGGCAACGTAGAAGTTGGGGATGATACCGAAAATGCGCTGCTGCTCCTCGAGCTTAACCTGCTCGACGGCGACCTGTTCGGGAGAATAGATCACAGATACCGTGGTCAGCGCCTTTTCGATGTTGAGCTTGCTGCCGGTCAGGATTACGTACTGGCCGGGCTTGACGATGATGGCGTCCGAGGTCCATTTTGCGAATCCCTTGGCATTGATGCTGACATTATAGGTTCCTGGATCGAGATCATCGAATTCAAAGAATCCGTTGTTGTCCGATACGACAGTGCGGGGATCTTTTAGAAGAGGGCTTTCGAGAACAACACTGGCCCCAGAAACGGCGTCGTTGTTAACATCGATTACAGTGTCAGTAATGCGTCCTTTCTCTGGGTTAGGTGCGCTAAGGTCCTGTGCCGCCAAAGGCGCGGCCATCGCAATCGACGCCAGGATCAGTAGCCAAATTTGTAGGGTTGTCACGTTAACCCCAGCCTAGAGAGTGTTTGGCGTATTCGGAACTGCAAAGAGTGACAGTATCAAGGGAAAGGAGAAATATGCCATCGATAGTTCGCATTACACTCACGCCGCGCCCAATGAGCGTAATGGTGAGGTCACGCCTATCTTGGAGAATCGAACCTCGCACAACAACTCCATCAATGCGGGAAAGAGCCGATTGGAATGTAGGTTGAGCCGAGCATGCGCTTCGCAATTAATCGGTGCAATGGAACGGAGGCGCGCAGTCGGCGCCTCCGTTTTGAGGGAAAAAAACGAGCCGTCAGTTTCCGCCAGCGCTGCTGCCAACGATGCCTTTGTTCACCAGGAGCTTGACCTCCGCCCTACGATTTTCGCTTCGTCCAGAAGTCGTCTCGTTGGAGGCTGCGGGGTTGGTTTCACCCATTGCGCCAGGCGCGACGATGCGACCAACTGGAATGCTGCACTCCTGAAGCAGATAGGCAACCACTGCCTGAGCGCGCTCCTTGCTTAGCACTTGATTGCTGGAAGCGGTTCCCACGGAGTCGGCAAAGGCCGCCACCTGGATCACGTAGCCTTTCGGGTAGGTGAGGGCGTTCTTTGCTAAATCCGCAAGTGCATTTCGGTCCTGCCCCGAAATGCTGTAATCCCCGGTGGCAAAGTACACGGTATGTTCGCCCTTCACGACAAAGTCACCCAACTCCGAAAAGCGTTTCTGTGTGGATTGCGCAACTTCGTCAATGCTCGCTTGGTTGGCTGCGATTTCTTGCTTAGCCGCTGCGATGGCTGCCTCGTTGGTCGCCTGGTTGGCCGCAATTTCTGCATCGGTTGCCTCCTTGTTGGCTCGGTAGGCATCCATGTTCTGGGCCTGTCGCTGTCCTACAGGGTTCAAGCCGGCCTGGATCACTTTGGCTAGGCTGAGATCATCTTGATCGAAGACTATCTTTTCCGCCGTCACCTGGTTTTGATCGCCGGTTCCTTCGTACTTGAGTTTGAGTCCCGGTATCAGGACCTCTTGACCCACTTCCTTTTTCCGGGCGCCGAGACCTATCGGGTGTTGCACTTTCGTATCAGCCGTGAGAGTCACGGTTGCAGTTCCATCGTCAGTCTCCACGGTCAGGTTGTTTCCCGAGCGTAGGGTGATCACTCCTTTACCTTTTACCTTATCTGAGGCAAGGGCTGATCCCAAGCTCAAGAGGCACACTGCTAAGAGACTCGCCGCAATACCAATCCTTCTACTGGTCATAAATCCTCTCTCCACTTTTGTGCGTCCAGCCCGAGCTGTAGACGCTTGTAGTCTGTTCAGCCACAAATGCTATCGAGAGAGGGCAGGTCACGGAACTGACAAAAGTGACAGTCGGAACGAAGACCATTACGGGCGAAGATGAAACTAGAGGGATCGTCGGTGTTGACTTCAAACCTTTGTATCTCCCCCATAGCCCAACCAGACTGCGGAATGGCCTAATCAGTGCTTCGGTGCGGGCGGTAACTGTGCCTCCCGACATAATCCAACAAATCACTGAAAAAGAAAGGGAGCATTGGGTATAAAAGACTGCGTCAGCCGCATCCCCTTGCGCGAAGATGGTTTGCTTCTTTTCAAAAGGCACAACCTTCCTGCCCTCGCCGATGGTGGCAAGGAATGCATGGGGATCGAAATCGCGTCTCTTCTTGATGCCCATAGGCAGGCTGCTCCGGTAACGGTCGCTGCGAAAACGCAGCCTGAGAATAAAGCCAAGATGAATGAAGTATGGAAGGTTGTCACTAATTATCACATCAGCAACCGGAAAAAACGCAAGTTTTTATGTACGTTTGGTTTCACAAAGTTGGAGAAAAGGAGCAACGCTTATGGTGCAGGATTGATCTTGCGTTTTGGGCTTGCGCGCTGTCGCTCAGTTCACGTCAAAAAGGGCAGACTGTTCAGAATTGCACAGTTTTGAAAACCCTGAGGGCCTAAGCTGTCGTTCTTAAAGGGAGACTGTATTGCTCCCATTCCAACAACAGGGTTGCGCATCGAGTTCGCTCGGATGAAGTTTCCGTTTGTGCCATAAATGAAGCAAAGGCTTGCACTTCTTTCCTGATAGGACATGGAGAAGGAGTTTTTGGAGTGCTTATTTTCTTGGTGTGTTTAGCTTACGGAATGCTGAGCTCCTTCTTGCTCCTGTTAGTCAGGATCGGTGCCAAGCTAATGCCAACGCCCCTTGAGCGATTGTCGTTTTTCCAACCCTTATCGTCGGAGAGTTCTCGTCGAACACACATTAAACTTGTGGTTCGTCCCACTCTCAATTATTTGAGTCGTGCACCATGCGCGTGCGCAACGACCTGAATTGCGGAGCATGGGATTTCTAAATACAATCAGCAACTAAAGTCGCAAAGTCGGGTTTTGAAGGTCTAAGGGGGCTGCTTGGAAACGGCATCAATTCGGGTTCTCGTGGTCGATGATTACGAACCTTTTCGACGATTCATTTGTTCGACGCTCGGAAAAAGACCGGAATGGCAGATCGTCGGCGAGGTCTCAGACGGATTGGAAGCTGTCCAGAAAGCCCAAGAGCTACAACCGGACTTGATCGTTCTCGACGTCGGGCTTCCTTCACTGAATGGAATCGAAGCCGCTCGACGAATGCGCAAGCTCTCCCCCAAGTCCAAAATACTATTCCTGAGCCAAGAGTCCTCTGCCGATGTGGTGCAGGAAGCTCTAGCCTTGGGGGCACTGGGCTACGTGGTTAAGGCGCGCTCTGGGAGCGAACTGTTAGCGGCAGTGGAAGCGGTTCTTGAGAACAGGCAGTTTATCGGCAGCGGATTATCGGGTCACTATTTCACTACCGCGTCGAATTCGAAAACCCTCGACCGCCCCAACGAGCCTCTTCCGTCGCTCGCATTCGGAAGAGCGGACATCACGCGCAGCCACAAGGTTGAATTCTATTCTGATGATGCAGCTTTTATAGTTGGCGTTACTCGTTTCATCGAAGCTGCTCTGCAGGCCGGGAATGCCATTATCGTGGTCGCGACCGAGTCACATCGGGAGAGTCTTCTTCAGAGATTGCAGGAACATGGCGTGGATGTTGTCGCCGCCATTGAACAAGGGCGTTATGTCTCTTTGGATGGTGCCGAGACGCTCTCCACCTTTATGGTGAATGATCTGCCCGACCCGGTAGGATTTTTTAAAGTCGCAGGTGATTTGATCGCGCCAGCAGTACGAGCGATAGCGGGGGGAGAGTCACGGGTTGCAATTTGCGGAGAATGCGGGTCAATCTTGTGGGCGCAAGGTAAGGCGGATGCCGCTATTCGGGTGGAGCAACTTTGTAACCAGCTAGCTAAACGATACGAACTGGATATTCTCTGCGGATTCTCGTTGAGCGACTTTTCCTGCGAAGAAGATCAGCAAATCTTCCGGAAGATTTGCAGCGAATAGCGAGCCTGCACGGGACTCTCATCCGGCTTCACGTATGGAATCGTGTCCCGAACTGAGAGGCACGCGGGCGTGGATCGTGGTGCCACGCTTGGGTTGCGATTCGATTGAAAGTGTTCCCTCCAGGAATTTCAGCCGCTCCTCCATGCTGACGAGGCCAAGACCTCGGCCCCTCCTTGCCGCTTCGACGTCAAAGCCAACGCCGGAATCTTTAACCTCGAGATGAATCTCATCCGACGTTCCCCACAATTGCACGCTGAACTTCTGTACCCCGCTGTGGGTCACCCCGTTGTGCAACGCCTCCTGTAGAACCCGGAAGAGGCAAATAGAAACGTCCGGCAGCACGGGGCTGGGGAGACCGTGACTCTTGAAGTCAATCTCCACTCTCTTCCGCTCCCCGAATTCTTCGCAGAAGCTTCTCATAACCGCACCGGTGCCGAGATACTCTAGTCTCGGAGAGTACAACTCGTGCGCCGAAACTTTGACATCGCTCAATATCTCCAAGGTTTGCTTCCATACTGCGTCCATGCGGTCGAGAAGTTCAACAGTCTGATCGGGAAGGTCGTTCTTCAGTTGTTCGATCGCAATTGCCAATAAAGCCAGACGCTGACCGACGTCTTCGTGAAGGTCTCTCGCGATCCGTTTACGTTCCCGTTCTTCTGCCTCAATCACTCTGCGGTTCATGCAGGAGAGAGCTTCTTCCGCCCGCGTGCGCTCGGTGATGTCCTGCAAAACAGAAACGACGCGGTCGACGCCGTTGGGGCCTTCGATAGGAAAGTACGAGATAAACAAATGCCTTTCGCCACGCTTCGGATATGTGTACTTCAGTTGGTAG
>Ga0182015_10007495_pt1 | contig 10621 bp, 13 predicted proteins | sample 712P3MmetaG_FD_120478 | JGI IMG/M metagenome (GOLD analysis project Ga0182015, IMG submission 120478) | Permafrost microbial communities from Stordalen Mire, Sweden - 712P3M metaG | ecosystem: Environmental > Terrestrial > Soil > Wetlands > Permafrost | place: Sweden: Stordalen | collected... | reverse complement strand
GCAGACGCTGGCAAAACAGCGGCGGTGAACCACGGCGTCGCGGAGCGCTTGGCAAGCCTGCGGCGCGAAATCGACGAGGAGCTGCTCCGGCTCGGCCGCGATCCCAGCCGCGTTACGCTCGTCGGCGTGTCGAAGCGCCAGCCCCCCGGTCGTGTCGCCGCCGCCATTACCGCCGGTTTGACCGATATTGGCGAGAGCTACCTCCAAGAGGCGCGGCGGAAGTTTCCGCCGTTGCCGGCAGTGCGAAAGCACTTCATCGGCCACGTTCAAACGAACAAGGCGGCAGCCATTGCGACGGCCTTCGATGTCGTGCAGAGCGTCGATCGTGCCGAAGCCGGCATCGCGCTCTCGAAAGGCGTCCGTGAGGTTCGCAAGGCGTTGCCGATCCTGCTGCAGCTCAACGTCAGCCCGTCCGACCGTTTCGGTTGCCCGCCCACCAAAGCAGAACGGCTCGCCGAAATGCTGCGCGGTCTGCCCGGATTGCGGCTCGACGGCGTCATGGCGATGGGACCGCTCGCCGAGGACCGCGACGCAATCTCGCGCGCTTTCGAGCTGGCCGCCAAGACATGGGAGCGTGTGGGTGGAAGTACGCTGTCCATCGGCATGTCAGGAGATTGGCGCGAGGCGTTGCGATCGGGCTCGACGATGCTGCGCATCGGCGAGGCGATCTTCGGCCCGCGCGAAGATGGGAGACACACGTGAGCGTTTTCAGCAAGATCGGTTCGTTCTTCTCGATTCGAGAGGACGATGAGGAACTCTACGAAGAGGAAGTCGCGTCCGGACGAGTCGTTCCTCTCGTCAACGTCGGACGACGAGGTGGAACGCAGGTCAGCGTCTTTTCGCCTCGCAGCTATCAAGACGTCGTCGAGATCGCCGACTCACTAAGAAACCGTCAGGTCGTTATCGTCAACCTGCAGAACGCCGACCGAACGCTCCTGCAGCGCGTCGTGGATTTCACGTCCGGCGTCGCGTATACCATCGACGGTAAGATTCAGAAGCTTGCCGAATCCATTTACCTGGTCGTCCCCGCGGGTATCGTGGTCAACGCAGCGGGACTGCGCGATTCCATGATGGCCGACGGTACCTTCGACTTCATGACCAACAGACAGTAGGAACACCAACGCGATGGAAAAAATTACGCCGATCGACATCCAGCATAAGACCTTCAAGAAAGCGCTGCAAGGCTACGAACGGGCCGACGTCGATCAGTTCCTCGACGAAATCATCGAAACGCTCGAAGACGAGGCGCAGCAGCGTACGGCGCTGGAGGCGGAGATAGCCGATCTCAAGGAGCGCGTAAGCCACTTCAAAGCCATTGAGGAGTCGCTGCAAAACACGCTGGTGCTGGCGCAGCGCACTGCCGACGAGGTCAAAGCCTCCGCCCACAAAGAGGCCGACCTCATTCGCGAGCAGGCGCGTCTGCGCAACGAGCGAGAGGTCTCCGGCTATAGCGACGCGATCTCCGAAGTCCGGCGCGAACAGCAACGGGCGGTAGAAGCGACGGAGAAGGCCCGCAGCGAGCTGCGCAGCCTGCTCATGACCCATCTGGCGCTGCTCGAGCGTGCGGAAACGCCGCCCTCCAACGGCGCGCCGCCGGCGGTTGCCGCCGTCGCTGAGAACGGGGTCCCGGCGGAGCCCCCGTCCAAACCCGACGACACGACCCGCATCACCGTTTATTAGCCGCGTCGCCCTCCTGCCGGGGGACGGCATCGGCCCCGAAGTCATTGCCGCCGCCGCGCGCGTGCTGGGCCACGTTCGATCCGACGTCGAGTGTTCGGAGGCGCTCGTGGGGGGCGCGGCGCTGGCGCGCGGCTTGCCGGCGCTGCCGCCCGAAACGCGCGCGCTCTGCGACCGCAGCGATGCGATCTTGTTCGGCAGCGTCGGCCTTCCCGAATACGACGGGAAGCCGCTGACGGAACGTCCCGAGTACGCGCTGTTCTTGTTGCGCCGCGACTACGAGCTGTACGCCAATCTGCGCCCGGTGCGCGTCTTCGCCGGACTCGAAGCGGCCTCGACGCTGCGCCCGGAGATCGTACGCGGTCTCGATCTGCTCGTGGTTCGGGAGCTCACGGGCGGCATTTACTATGGCCGGCCTAAGGAACAGCGCCGCGTGGATGGCATCGACGAAGCCGTCGATACGATGATCTATCGAGCACCCGAGATCGAACGTATCGCACGCGTCGGCTTCGCCGTCGCGCAAGGCCGCCGCAAGCACGTCACGTCGGTCGATAAACAGAACATTCTCGAGACGTCCCGGCTCTGGCGGCGCGTCGTCAACGAGGTAGCGCGCGATTTCCCCGACGTGCGTCTCGACCACTTGCTCGTGGACAATGCGGCGATGCAACTCGTGCGGCGGCCGGGCGAGTTCGACGTCATTCTGACCGAGAATATGTTCGGTGACATCCTCTCCGACGAAGCGGCGATCGTGACGGGCTCGATCGGCACGCTTCCCAGCGCGAGCCTCGGAACGAGAGGCAACCGGGGGCGACAGTTCGGCCTCTACGAACCGATCGGCGGAACGGCGCCGGATATTGCGGGCAAAGGAATCGCCAATCCTACCGCCGCGATACTCTCGGCGGCGATGCTGCTGCGCTACAGTCTCGACGACGAATCGTCGGCGCAACGCATCGAACGCGCAGTCGCCTCTGCCTACGCCGGTGGTCTACGCACCGCCGACGTAGCCGATGCCGGGGCCGCAACGCTTTCGACCGCCGCGTTCGCCGACGCGGTCATCGCACGATTGTAGTTTCGTGGGCCACCTTGCGGCCGATGAAATCGATGAAGCGAACGTGCAGCGTCGCCCGCGAACGCGGATGCGTCTGCGTCCAAGCGACGCGCCAGACCGCCAGTGCGTGCCGTTGCATCGCCGCGACGGCGTCGTCGTCCATTTCGATGTAGCTCTGTAAGTCCACGCTAATCGTCAGCGTGGTCGGCGTGCGGATGTCAAAGCCCATTACCACGCCCGCATACTGCGCCTTGAGGGGTGCGACCGCTGCCAGCTCCGCTGCAATCGTACGGTCCTGCGCCGAGGGAGAACTGCACGCCGCCAGGAGTACGGCGAGCGCGGCCCGGGTGAGAACTCGTACGCCAGCCATCGTGCGGCAACGATTCGGCCACGCCCGTTCGCTACCATGCGGCCATGGACGGCGTTGCTTGGGCCTCGAGCGCGATGGTGGCGGCGCGAACGCGCCTGGAGATCGCGACGCAGAATCTCGCCAACGTTTCGACTGGCGGCTTTCGCCGCGTTGAAGCGCGGGGTTTTTTGAGCGCGCTGGGCGTCACCATCACCAGGCAGACGAGCGCGCAGCGCGGCGCGCTGCGACGTACCGGCCGCGATCTCGATCTCGCGATACTCGGCGAAGGCGAGTTTCGCGTCCGAGATGCCGCCGGCCGCATTTCCGCGACACGCGACGGCGCGTTCGTTCGCGGGACCGATGGAACGCTGCGCGATAGCCGCGGCCGCGTGGTACTGGGGGTTCACGGCGCGCTGAGCGTTCCATCGGGCGCGGCTCTCGATGCGCGCGATTTCGGCCTTCCCCGGGAGAGCCGCGTGCAGACTGGTTTCTTGGAGGCCCCTGCCGTGAACGCCGTCGCGGAGATGATCGACGTGCTGGCGGCGCAGCGCTCGTTCGAGAGCGCGGAAAAAACGGTGGCGGCCATCGACGGTACGCGACAGAAAGCCGCCGACGCGGCGCGGATCAGGTAGGAGAACGCCATGGATCGAGCGCTCTTTGTCGCGGCTAGCGGGATGGCGGCTCAGCAGAGCAATCTCGAAACGATTGCGGACAATCTCGCCAATGCCGGAGTCGTCGGCTTTAAGGGCTCCGCGCAACGCTTTGCCGAGCTCGTCGCGCCCGGAGGCAGCGGAATAGGAACCGTCGCCCTCGGTGCCCGCGTCTTCTTCGCTCAGGGAAAACTCGCGCGCAGCGGCGGCCCGTTCGATCTCGCGATCGACGGGCCGGGCTTCTTCATTCTGCGCGATCGCGACGGGCGGCGCCTCTACTCGCGCGACGGCCAGTTCTCCCGCGCCGCCGATGGAACGCTGCGCACATCGAACGATCTTCGGCTGGAGGGCATCCGCATTCCCAGCGACGCCCTCGCCGCCACGGTCGGCGACGATGGGACCGTTACGGCGAAGTTCAACCGCGGCACGCGGACGATCGGTCACATCCGGTTGGCCGAGTTTGCGGCGCCGGAGCTGCTTCACCCGCTCGACGGAACCTGCTTCGAAGCAACGCCGCAAGCGGGCGCAGCGACGCGCGTCACACCGGGTGCGCACGATGGACCGGCGCTGCGCTTCGGCATGCTCGAGCAATCGAACGTCACCATCGTCGAGGCGATGATGCAGATCCTCACCGCGCAGCGAGCGTACGAAGCCAACGCCAAAGGCGTGCAAGCCGCCGACGAGATGCTGCGCATCGCCAACAACCTGCAGCGTGGATAGCGCGGCAGCCCGTCAAGCCGGGGTAATGCTCGAAGGCATGTTGCTCGCGCCGATCCTGCGCCCACTGATCGCCGGAGCCGGCATCGTCGGCGAGTACGAGCTCGACCTGCTGGCCCACGACGTTGCGGATCGCGACCGCAGCGGGTTCGCAGCGCTCGTCGCCGATCGCTTGGGAAAAGCGCCATGATGGATACCGATCGTGACGAACGAGTGCGTACGCTCTTGCCGATGGTGCGCAAGCTCGCGCGGCGTCTCAAGCGGCTCGTTCCGAGCTTCGACCTCGACGATCTCGTAGGTGACGGCTCGCTGGGGCTTCTGCGCGCCGTCGACTCCTTCGATCCCCGACGGGGCACGCATCTGGAGGACTACGCTCGCCGATTGATCGTCGGCGCGATGCTCAATGGTATTCGCCGCATGGACCCGGTCTCGGAACGCGCGCGGCGCATCGTTCGCGATGGCGAAAACGCGCGCTACACGCTCGCAGCCTCGTCCGGCGCCGTACCGGCGCTGGCGGAGATGGAACGGCGGTTCCCCGGTTATCGGCGGGCCCTCACCGCCGCCTACCGGGGACAACCGCTCTCGCTCGATGCACCGCTACCGCTCGGTGAAGCACTGGTCAACGATTGGAGCGGCGATCCCGCCCACATCGTCGAGTGCCGTTCGGCGAGCGCACGGCTCGCCGCGCTGGTCGACGGCTTGCCGCCGCGGCAGCGAGAGGTCGTGCTCCTCCACTACTACCAAGGCACCTCATTGCGCAGCGTTGGCCGCCGTTTGGCGATCTCGCCGCAACGCGCATCGCAACTCCATTTGAGCGCGATCGCGAGGTTGAAACGAGAGAACCTTGCTGCGCCGTATTGACCTCGACGAAACGCAGCCGGTCCTAGCTCCCGGAGTCGAGGCGCGTCGTTCTGAGGCTATCGTTCCCGCGGTGGCCGAGGTGGAGCTCGAGACTGCGCTGCTGCCACACGACCATCCGAGGTGGGTAAAGGATGCCGTTGCGGTTTCACAGCGCGCCCGCGAAGTGATCGCTGCGCTGCGCCCGGTGGTTATTGGCGTGCTGACCTTCTGGGACCATCGAATTCGCTCGATCTTCGTCGGCAACCACTGCGTGTGCGTCGACGCCAGCGGTTGCTATCGCATCTCCTGAAAGAGTCATGCGCGCTTAGCGAAGATGCGCGGCCAACGCGATGGCGACGGTTCCGGTGCCGATGAGCGCAAAGTATACCAAACCTTGCGCAAGCATTAGTACGTCTCGAAGTTCGTTCCTCATGGACCCATGCTCTCACGCCTTGCTGAACGGGGCCGTAGAGCAGCCTGGGAGCGCGATGAATTTTGCGGCTACGAGGCTGAGAACAAGTTCACTCCGGTCATTCGTTTTGGGATTGGGAGACCCATGATCGTCAGCAGCGTCGGTGCGACGTCGCCTAACTTGCCGCCGGCGGCCAACCGTCCGCTCAGCCCACGTGCGATAAGAACGAACGGCACGGGGTTCGTCGTGTGAGCGGTGATCGGATTGCCGTGGGCGTCGATCTCTTCCTCCGCATTGCCGTGATCGGCGGTAACGGCGAGAAGGCCGCCGGCGCCCAGCGTCGCTTCGGCTAAGCGGTCAAGACATGCGTCGAGGATCTCGACCGCGGCCACCGTTGGTCCCCACTTTCCGGTATGACCGACCATATCGGCGTTGGCGTAGTTCATCACGATGACATCGTAGCGCCCGCTCTCGATTGCGGCGATCGCCGCCTCGGTGATCTCGTGCGCGCGCATCGCCGGCGCGAGATCGTAGGTGGGAACGGAGCGGTCCGAGGCAATGAGCTCGCGCTCCTCGCCGGGGAAGCAGTCCTCGCGGCCGCCGTTAAGAAAATACGTGACGTGTGCGTACTTTTCGGTCTCCGCCAAGCGTAGCTGCGAAAGGCCTTCGCGAGCGAGGACCTCGCCGAACGTATCCTCTTGGCGGCGCGGCCCGAAGAGCACCGGGTTGGTATAGTTCTCGTCGTACTTCGTCATCGTTGCGAAGAGTGGATCGCGATACGTGCGCGGTACGAACGCATCGAATGGCTCGTGATAGTAGCGATCCGTCCCTGCATTGAAGGCGGTCGTCAGCTGTCGCGCGCGGTCGGGCCTGAAATTGAAGAAGACAAACGCATCGCCGTCTTGGATTGGGCGCGCCGTGCCGACGAGCGTCGGGCGCACGAACTCGTCGTCTTCGCCGCGGGCGTAGCCGGCCTGCACCGCTTCCTGCGTATTCGCGCTGCGATGCGCGGCGTCGCCGTTCGCCAGCAGGTCGTAGGCGAGCTTGGTGCGCTCCCAGCGCCGGTCGCGGTCCATCGCGTAGTAGCGGCCGGTAACGCTCGCGATCGCACCCCGGCGCCCAACAGCCGCAAGCTTCTGATCGAGCTGGGCAACGTAGGTTCCGGCGGAGCGTGGGGGCGTGTCGCGTCCGTCGAGAAAGCAGTGGACCGAAATTGGTGCGCCGGCGGCGACGGCGGCATCGATCAACGCGAAGAGATGGGTTATCGAGCTGTGGACTTGTCCGTCGGAGAGCAAGCCCATGAGGTGCAGCGTTCCGCCGGTGCGCGCGACGTGCTCGATCGCGTGGCGCAGCGTTTCGTTGCGGGCGAACTCACCCGAGGCGATCGCGGCGTCGATCAGGGTAACGCCTTGGGGCACGACGCGCCCGCTGCCGAGGTTCATATGCCCGACCTCGCTGTTGCCCATGACACCCTTCGGCAAACCAACGGCCTCTCCGGAGGCCGCCAGCGTCGTATGCGGATAGCGCTCGTAGAGGCCTCGCCAATGCGGCAGAGAGGCCGCCGCGATCGCATTACCGTGCGTCTCATCTCGGCACCCCCAACCATCGAGCACCGTCAAGATTACGGGTCTATATTTCATAGCGGTGAGCGAGGCGCGGGATGCGCAACCAGTCGCCGAGGAGCGTCGGCACGACGAGCGGAGCCAGGATGGCGGGAGCGAGGAGGCCGCGAGCAGGAGCGCCGCATGGATGCGGCGCGACGAGCGTCTCCGCGGCGACTGGTTGCGCATCCCGCGCCTCGCTCACCGCTGCACCGCATTTCGAATGAGTTGGGCGAAGCCGATGGGATCGAGCGACGCGCCGCCGACTAAGCCGCCGTTGATTTGCGGTTGCTCCATATACGACGCGGCGTTCGCGGCGTTCATGCTGCCGCCGTAGAGGAGCGGCGTCGTTTCTAGGCCGGGGACGGCGTCGCGGATCAGCGCCATCACGCGGTTGGCCTCGGCTGGATCGCAGTTCTTTCCCGTGCCGATCGCCCAGATCGGTTCGTAGGCAACCGCGACGCGAGCGAGATCCGCGCGGGCGAGGCCGGAAAAGGCGGCGCGCGTCTGCGCCGCGACGCGAAGATCGGTCTTGCCCGCATCGCGCTCGTCGAGCGTCTCGCCGACCGCAACGATCGGCGTCAATCCTTGCGCGAGCGCGGTCCGCGCTTTGGCATTGACTTCGCGATCCGTTTCGTTGCAATACGCGCGGCGCTCGGAATGTCCGAGAATGACGTACGAAACGCCGCAGGCCAGCAGCATCGGCGCGCTGATTTCGCCGGTAAAGGCGCCTTGGAGTTCCCAATGCATCGTCTGCGCCCCCAAACGGACACTGCTGCCCCGCAATCGTTCTGCCGCCAGCGCCAGCGAGGTAAACGGCGGCGCGACGACGATTGCCAGGTCGTCGGGGCAATCCGGAAGCTGGGGCAGGAACGCGTCGAGGAACGCGCCGGTCTCGGGCGCGGTTTTATGCATCTTCCAGTTGCCCGCGACGATCGTTCTAGTGCTCAAGCGCCACCACTCCCGGCAGCGGTTTCCCTTCCAAGAACTCCAGCGTCGCGCCGCCGCCGGTGGATACGTACGTTGCGTTCGCGGCGAACCCGAGCATGTGTGCGGCCGCGGCCGCGTCGCCGCCGCCGATGACGCTCACCGCGCCGGCGGCCGTTGCCCGCGCGATCGCCTCGCCGACGACTTCGGTGCCGTGCCGAAACGCACCACGTTCGTAGACCCCCATGGGCCCGTTGAAGACGATCGTCTTCGCGGTTTCGATCGCGGCGGCGTACGCCAGCGCCGTCGCCGGTCCGATGTCGAGGATCATCTCGTCACCGACCGCGTCGATCGGAAGGACGTGCGCGTGGGTTTCGTCGTCGGGCGCCATCGCGACCACCGCGTCGACCGGAAGGTGCAGCGCGAGGCCGCGTTCCTTGACCTTTGCGAGGATGCGGCGCGCCGGTTCGAGATCGTCGTCGCGCAGCGATCGTCCGACGTCGACGCCGCCGGCCGCGAGCAGCGTGTTCGCCATGCCGCCGCCGACGCAGAACGCGCTCACGAGATCGGCCAGCCGTTCCAATATTCCGATCTTGTCTTTGATCTTGGCGCCGCCGATGACGCACACGTAGGGCTTCGCGGGATCGTTCGTCAGGCGCGCGAGCGCGCCGATTTCGGCTTGCATGAGGAGTCCGGCGGCATTTGGCAGCAGGTGGGCCAGTGCTTCGGTCGAGGCGTTCGCGCGATGTGCCGTCGCGAACGCGTCGTTGACGTAGACATCGCCGAGCGCGGCAAGCCGCTTGGCAAAGCCCGAGTCGTTACGCTCTTCCTCGGGGTGAAAGCGTACGTTTTCGAGAAGCAGGATGTCGCCGTCGCGCAGCTGCGCGACCGCCGATTCCGCCGTTTCGCCGACGCAGTCGTCAGCGAAGCCGACGGTCAGGCCGAGCCGATCGGAGAGCGCCCGCGCGACCGGACGCAGCGAGTACTTCGGATTCGGAACGCCGCCGGGCCGGTCAAGGTGCGAGAGCACGATCGTGTGCGCGCCATGTGCGTGTAGCCACCGCAGCGTCGCGAGCGCGGCATCGATGCGCGCGTAATCGGTGATCGTGTGGTCGCTCAGCGGCACGTTGAGGTCCTCGCGCACGAGGACGCGCTTGCCCCCGACGTCGAGATCTTGCAGCCGCCGGAACGGCACTTACGCGGGGGCGGGAATCGTAGCGAGCACCATCGCGGTGAGCTCGGCGAGGCGGCACGAGTAGCCCCATTCGTTATCGTACCAGGCGGCGATCTGAACGAGGTCGCCGTTGGCGTTGGTGAGCTTGGCGTCGACGATCGAGCTCTTCGGGTTCCTCTTGAAATCGCTCGAGACGAGTTCTTCCTCGGTGTAGGCGACGTACTTTTTTAGCTGGCCTTCGGCTGCCCGCCGCAGGAGAGCGTTGAGCTCGTCCTTAGTGGTGGGGCGTTTGGTTTGCGCGACGAGGTAGATCATCGAGACGGTCGGCGTCGGCACGCGCAGCGCAAATCCGTCGAAGCTGCCCTCGACTTCGGGGATCGTCAGGTAGAGTGCCTTTGCCGCTCCCGTCGATGTGGGAATGATGTTCGTCGCAGCGCTGCGCGCGCGGCGCCAGTCTTTGTGTGGACCGTCGAGCACGTTCTGGTCGTTCGTGTACGAGTGGATCGTCGTCATGAAACCCTTAACCCATCCCAGCTCGTCGACGATCGGTTTGACGGCCGTGGCCAAACAGTTCGTCGTACACGATGCGTTGGAGATAACGTTATGCTTCTCGGGGTCGTAACGCTGGTCGTTCACGCCGAGGACGATCGTAATATCTTCGCCCTTGGCGGGGGCGGAAATCAGCACTTTCTTTGCGCCGCCGCTGTCGATGTGGGTGCGAGCCCTGCTCGCATCGGTGAAGAGGCCGGTGGATTCGATGACGACGTCGACGCCGAGATCGCGCCAGGGAAGCTTTCCCGGATCGCGTTCGGCCAGCACGCGGATCCGTTGCCGCCCGAGCGTCATCGTGCCATCCTCTGCGCTGACATTCCCGTCGTAGGTGCCGTAGTTGCTGTCGTACCTGAACAGGTGCGCGCACTCTTTGGCGTCCGTGAGATCATTGACCGCCGCGATCTCGATTTCCGGATGTCGCTCGAGGAGGGCCTTGGTAAAGTTCCGCCCGATGCGGCCGAAGCCGTTGATTCCGATGCGCATGAGCCGCGTTTACCGGGCCGCTTTCATGCTCCCCTGCACGCCGCGCAGGTGCTCGGCCAACCGGGCCAACGCCCCGAGCCGGCCGCCGACGGTCGGTTTTCCAACGGGCGGATTGCAGCGCCGGCCCAGCTCCGCGAGCGATTCGTCGGGATGGCGCAGGCGGAGTTCGGCGACTTCACGCAGCGCCGGCG
>Ga0182015_10007494_pt1 | contig 10622 bp, 9 predicted proteins | sample 712P3MmetaG_FD_120478 | JGI IMG/M metagenome (GOLD analysis project Ga0182015, IMG submission 120478) | Permafrost microbial communities from Stordalen Mire, Sweden - 712P3M metaG | ecosystem: Environmental > Terrestrial > Soil > Wetlands > Permafrost | place: Sweden: Stordalen | collected... | reverse complement strand
TCGCGTGGCAGCTCGCCGAGGCCATGAAGAAACAGAAAATCTCCAAGAACAAGATGGCCACGCTGCTCAAGACCAGCCGTACCCAGGTTGACCGGCTTCTTGATCCGAAGAACGACATCACGCTTTCGAGCCTGCAGCGGGCGGCGGCGATCGTGGGACGCCGCGTAACGATAGAGCTGGTCTAGCATTCGCGCGAGCGGTCTAGATTACTGCGCTAAAATGGCCGGTATGCGCAGCCCATGGATTTCCCCCCGATTGAACGATCCGATCCGGACGCAGATACATTACGCGCGGCGGGATGTCGTCACCCAGGAAATGGAATATATCGCCAAGCGCGAGCACGTTACGCCGGAGTTGATCCGATCCGAAGTCGCGCGGGGCCGGATGATCATTCCGGCCAACATCCATCACACCAATCTGGAGCCGATGTGCATTGGCGTGGCGTCCAGCTGCAAGATCAACGCCAACATCGGGAACTCGTCCACCACGTCGAACATCGACGAAGAGGTCGCGAAGCTGCATTACGCGGTGAAGTACGGCGCCGACACGATCATGGATCTTTCCACCGGCGGCGATATCCCCCGCATCCGCCAAGCCATCATCGACGCCTCGCCGATTCCAGTGGGCACGGTGCCGATCTACGAAGCCCTCGGCCGCGTGCGGCGCGTCGAGGATCTGAACATCAACGTGATGCTCGAAGTGATCGAGGAGCAGGCCGAGCAGGGCGTGGATTACATGACCATTCACGCCGGCGTGCTGGTGCAGTACGTTCCTCTGACGACTAAGCGCATCACCGGCATTGTGAGCCGCGGCGGGGCGATTTTGGCCGAATGGATGGTCAAGAACCACAAGCAGAATTTTCTCTACGAGCACTATGACGAGATCTGCAAGATCTTCCAGAAGCACGACGTCAGCTTCTCGCTGGGCGACGGATTGCGGCCGGGCTGCGTGGCCGATGCCAGCGACGCGGCGCAGTTCGCGGAATTGAAAACGCTGGGCGAGCTGACCAGGAAGGCCTGGGACCACGATGTCCAGGTGATGATCGAGGGTCCCGGCCACATTCCGATGGACCAGATCCAGATGCAGGTGGAGAAAGAACTGGAGATGTGCCACGAGGCGCCCTTCTACACGCTGGGGCCCTTGGTGACGGACTTCGCGCCGGGCTACGACCACATCACGTCGGCCATCGGGGCGGCCATGATCGGCTGGTACGGCGCGTCCATGCTGTGCTACGTGACGCCCAAAGAGCACCTGGGGCTGCCGAACCGCGAGGACGTCAAGCAAGGCATTATCGCGTACAAGATTGCCGCCCATGCGGCCGATATTGCGCGTCACCGGCCGGGCGCGCGCGATCGCGACGATGAGCTGTCGCGGGCCCGCTATCGCTTTGATTGGCGCAAGCAGTTCGAGTTGTCGCTGGATCCAGAAACGGCCCAATCCATGCACGATGAAACGCTGCCGGAGGAGGGCTTCAAGGACGCGGCCTTCTGCTCCATGTGCGGTCCGAAGTTCTGCTCGATGAACCACTCGGCTAAAACCGAACAGTTCACCGCCGAGGAAGCCGAAGCCGTACTGGCGGCGTCGCAGCCCATCGTGACGATACAGCAATAGACGTACGTCCTTCAGGTGCTAATCGTACGTTCGTGGTAGGATAGGGTTATGAAAATGACTGCCTCTAAACTCCGGTCGGACATCTATAACATTCTTGACGAGACTCTCAAGACAGGCGTCCCCGTTGAGGTGGTGCGCAAGGGACGTATTCTCAGAATTGTTCCCGATTCCAAGCCAGACAAGCTCAGCCGCTTGAAAAAGCGGGACTACTTCGTGGGTGACTCGGATGATGTTCTCCGCATCGACTGGCTTAAGGAGTGGAACGAACTGAAGTGACGTACCTCGATACCTGCGTCGTGGTGTGGCTTTTTGGCGGCGAGACCGACAAGCTGAGTAAAACCGCAGCTGCAGGAATTCGGGAAGCGGAGGAGATCCTGGTATCGCCCGCAGTAGTGCTTGAGCTCCAGTTGCTCCACGAGATTAAGAGGGCCAAGACGACGGCTCTGAAAGTGATAGAGCGTCTGTCGGCGGAGATCGGCTTGGCGGTGTGCCGGCTCCCGTTTGCATCTGTTGTTGAACATGCTCTGGATCAGGCTTGGACGCGCGACCCGTTTGACCGTCTGATCGTGGCCCAAGCTCGCGTTAACGACGCGTCGCTTATCACAAGAGATGAACGAATTCGCCGGCATTACCGGCGATCCATTTGGTGACGAATATGGCGGAAATCAAGAAAACCGATGAAGAGTGGCGCAAGCAATTGACGCCCGATCAATACGCCGTAACGCGGCACAAGGGCACGGAGCCCGCGTTCACGGGCAAGTACTGGGACAATCACGATCCCGGCGTCTATCGCTGCGTCTGCTGCGGGACACCCTTGTTCAAGTCCGAATCGAAATACGATTCGGGGACTGGCTGGCCGAGCTTCTGGTCGCCCATCGGCCCCGGAAGCATCAAGACCGAGACCGACGCCAGCCACGGCATGCGGCGCGTGGAAGTGCTGTGCGCGAAGTGCGACGCGCACCTGGGCCACCTGTTCGACGACGGGCCCCGGCCGACGCATCAGCGCTACTGCATGAATTCGGCGGCGCTGGATTTCGAAAAGAAATCGGAGCCTTGACCGTCATCGGAGCCGTAACCGTTGTGGAGCGATCGTTGCACTACTCGACGCCGCCCGTCACTAGTTCCACGCGGTCCATCGCGAGAAACGCGCGGATATGCGGATGATCGGACTTGTCTAAATCGGCCACCGGCCCGAAGTAAATCGCCTGTCCTTTGTACAGGACCACCACGCTATCGGCCACTTTGCGCATCAGATTCAGGTCGTGCGTCACCACCACCGCGGTCAGCCTGAGCTCGCGCTTCAATTTGAGCATGAGCTCGCTCAGGGTATTCGACATGATGGGATCCACCATGGTGGTGGGCTCGTCATAGAGGATGCACTCGGGCTGGGCCGCCAAAGCGCGAGCGATCGCGACGGCGCGTTTGTATCCAGTGGAGAGGTCGGCCGGATAGGCGTCCTTGAATTGCAGCATGTCCACCATGGAGAGCAGCCCGTCGACGACGTCTTCCTTATTGTGCTCGTCGTAGTCGCTGCGGAGCTCGAGCGAGAACAGAATGTTTTCGCCGACGGTCAGCGAGTCGAACAACGCGCCGCTCTGAAACACCATGGTGACCTTCTTGCGGATTTCCCGCAGCTCGGCTTCCGCGTAGGCGGTGATGTCCTGATAGGCGACAAAGATCTGGCCCTGGTCGGGCTTGATAAAGCCCATGATGTGACCCAGGCTGACGGACTTGCCCACGCCGCTCCGCCCGATGATGGCCAGCGTTTCGCCCGCAGCCGCGTAAAAGCTGGCATCGACTAAAACGGGGCGATCGAACGTCTTATACACATGACGAAACTCGATGTAGTTGAGCTTGTCAGTCATGGGAGCTTCGCCTCGAATGGCAGCTTCGCCTCGAATTCGGCCCATTCGGCGGGGGTATTGACGTTGGCCAGGGCGGACGGGTCAACGGGCAGCGTTTCCGTGCCGAGTTCCGCCAATAAGTGCTTCATTTTCAATCGGCTTTCCCGAATCGCTCGATCCACGGCAGCCAGGCAGCGCCGATGGTAGACCGCACACAAGGGCTCAGGCTCGCCATCCGGTCCGGCGGCCGCAACGCAATCAGCGGACGTCACAGCCGCGCGGCGCAGCAGGTTGAGCAGGATGCCGGACGTGATGGCGGGCATGTCGCAACCGGCGATCAGATTCCAGTCGCTGGATGTGATGGTCAAAGCGGTGTAGATCCCGCTAGCCGGACCCGAGGCCGGCAGTTTATCGGGAACGACGGGCAAGCCGAGGTGAGCGAGTTGGACGGGATCGCCGATCAGCGTCACCGAGCCGGCTGCCTGGCGGACCATTCCGGCAACGTGCTCCACCAGGGTCATTCCGCGAAAGGGCAGCAGCGCCTTGTTCCGGCCCATGCGCGTGCTTCCGCCGCCCGCCAGCACAAACCCGGAGGCTTGCATGAGAGAATAATAGCATTAGCATCGCCATGCAACCTTCCGACGCAGAAAAGACCGCCGGCGCACGAAAGAACGAAAGACTTGCGGATGGAGGCAATCCGGTTATAATCGGATAGAACAAACGGATGCGATTTTGTTTGGAACTTGTTATAGCGGCTTTGGTTTTAGGAACTCTGGTAACGGCGGACCTCAAAGCCGGCGAGCTCCGCGGGGTGTGGGTGGTTAAAGTGGACACACGCACGGGCAAGCTGGTAAGGAATCTGGTGGCCGCAACCAATCCGGATACAACCAGAACCCGGGAGACGAATCCCGACGTTCGCGGACTGATCGCCGATGCGGCGAAAAATTTCGACGTGAATCCAATGCTCGTGGATTCAGTGATCCAGGTGGAAAGCAACTACAATCCGTTGGCGGTTTCACCCAAAGGCGCGCAGGGGCTGATGCAACTGATGCCCGCCACCGCGCAGCGGTTCGGCGTGACGGACAGCTTCGATCCCAAGCAGAACATCGAGGCGGGTGTTCGCTATCTCAAGCTATTGCAGGATACGTTCCAGGACGACCGGCTGGCGATTGCGGCGTACAATGCGGGCGAAAAGGCAGTAGCGAAGTACCGGGACGTACCGCCGTACCCGGAGACCATCGATTACGTCGCCAAAGTAGGCAAGAAATACGGCCAGGCAAAGCGCGCGGCCGGCACGGACGGCCAAGTCAAGGACAATCAGGTCAAGAACGAAGCGAAGAATGCCGAGGAGCCGAAGACGGCTGAAGAGGCGCCGCGGCACATTCTTGCGTATGTCGATCCAGAGGGCAAGCTGCACATCGCAACCCGGTAAGACGCCCATGCTACACCTCCCCCGGAAGCAGGAGGGGGAGCTATGCTCAGGCGCATGGCGGCGTACGGGCGCGTTGTTGCTATTGACACTATTGTTAATGGGGATGACCGGCGCGATCGCGGCTGACCTTGCGGAGCCGCACCACGTCACTGCCGTCCGGTTTTGGTCGCTGGGCGGAGTGACACGCATCGCGATTCAAACCGACGGCGATTTTCAGGTGAAGACGGATCATCTGGACAATCCAAACCGGATCTTTTTCGATCTGGCCGGCACCAAGCCCACGTTGACGCATAAGTCGCTGACCGTGATTCCCGTCTCCGATCGGTTTGTCAAACAAATCCGGGTGGCCGAGCCGCAGCGTAACGTCACGCGCGTGGTTTTGGACCTGGAGACAGCGGTGGAGGCTACAACTTCGCGCCTGGAAAATCCCGATCGGCTGATCATTGAACTGCGGGCTCCGGGCGGCGCACTGCGGGCGCCTGGTGGCGGAGCCCCGGAAACCACAAAAGCACCTGTGAAAACGCCTCCGGTGCCGGTCCAAACGCCAGCGCTTGTAGAGCCAACGCCTGCGGCGCGACCAGTGGAGCATCGGCAGTTCGCGCCTCCGCCGGTAGCGCTACCCTCCGCAGCGCCAGTGCGGGCGCAAGAAGCCGCATTCGATCCGCCCCCGGAATTGGCGCCGAAAACAGCCGCCTTGCCCCCGCCGGCCAGCATTGCTCTCAATTACAAGCCCGGGCCGGTTCCCGGGCCGGTTCCGCCGGGTCCCACCTCCACAGCCGTGCTGGCGAAGCCGATACTGCCGGTTGTGACCAGTTCAGCTGGGAACGCGTCTGCTCCTCCGGCCGAGACCGCTCTCCCGGCCAAGCGCAACTCTTCAGGAGAGCGCTCGATGATTCGGGTGTTGGGGCTCAAGGTCGGGCGCGTGGTCCTGGATCCGGGACACGGCGGCCACGATACCGGCACGGTTGGACCGGCGGGTTTGCGCGAAAAGGACCTGGTGTTGGACGTCGCGCAGCGGTTGGGCCGTTTGATCGAGGAAAAGATGGGGAGCGAGGTGATCTACACGCGCTCCGACGATACGTTTGTTCCGCTGGAGCGGCGCACCGAAATCGCGAACGAAGCCAAGGCGGACCTGTTCCTGTCGATCCACGCGAATTCCTCCACGTTGCGCACGGCCGCGGGCGTGGAGACGTTCTATTTGAACTTCACCACCTCGAAGAGCGCGCTGGACCTGGCGGCGCGGGAAAACGCCGGCTCACAGATGAGCGTCTATGAACTGCAGGCCTTGCTGGAGAAGATCGCGCTCAAGGACAAAGTAGAGGAGTCGCGCGAGTTTGCCTCGCGGGTGCAGTCCGCGCTCTACACCTTATCGGCGCGGCCGGCCGATGCACGGTCCAAGGATCGCGGCGTCAAGAAGGCTCCGTTTGTAGTGCTGATTGGAGCTTCGATGCCTTCGGTGCTAGCTGAGATCGGGTTCATCAGCAACGCGCACGACGAGAGCATCATGCGGCGCGAGGACTATCGCCAGCGCACGGCCGAAGCGCTGTATAAGGGGCTATCGAGTTATGCCAGCTCGTTGAGCCATTTCCAGGTCGCTCAGCGGCATTAACGATTAGGTGGCGACGGCAGTTTCCGAGGGCGCGGCAGCGGGCGCCGGCTCAGCGTGATAAGCCAAAATCTCCACGCGGTTGCGTCCGGACTTTTTCGCGACATACAGCGCTTCGTCGGCCTTGCGGATGAGCCCTTCCGCGGTCCAGGGCTCGCCGGGGAGGGCGGCAGTGACGCCGAAGCTGGCCGTGATCCAGAGTGAGGTGTCATCGATGCGGATGTCGGTATGAGTTAGCTGTTTGCGCAAACGCTCGGCCTGCGAGCAGCTCTCCGCTTCACCGCAGTTGGGTAGCAGAATGAGGAACTCTTCGCCGCCATAGCGCCCGACGGAATCATACTGGCGAACGCCGTTTTGCATGCGCCGGGCGGCTTCGCGCAGCACTGCGTCCCCGGCCGGATGCCCGTGATTGTCGTTGATGTACTTGAAGTGATCCAGGTCCACCATCACGACGCCGAGCGGAGAAGATTCGCGCCAGGCCCGCGCCAACTCGCGCGACAGCGCGTCGAGGATGGAACTGCGGTTCCACAGGCGCGTCAGCGAGTCCCGCGTGGCTTGTTCGCGCAGGGCCTCGCGGGCCGCAAGCAGATCGGCTTGCAGGCCCACCAGCCGGGTGCCGGCACGCAGCCGGACTTGCAGCTCGCTTTGGTCGAACGGCTTGGCGATGTAGTCGTCCGCGCCCGCGTCCATGCCTTCAATCAAATCTTCCTTCTGGCTCTTGGAAGTGAGCAGCAGAATGTAAGTGTACGGCTCGCTGCCGCGTTGCCGGATCCTCTGGCAAACCTCGAGGCCGGTCATTCCCGGCATCATCCAGTCGAGAATGATAAGCGCCGGGGCATCCGGGCGCTCCAGAACCTGCAACGCCTCGGCGCCATCGCAGGCCACCGTCACGTCATAACCCCATTTGCGCAAGGTAGCTTCCAGCAAATGCCGCGAAACAACGCTGTCATCCGCGATTAGAATTTTCACCGAATTTCCAGGGATCTAGATTTAGGATTCACGGGAATCTAATGTGTCATCGGCCGGAAGGCCGGGTAACGTTAGCGCGGTAGTGGCAGTTAAGGTGATGCTGATCGCGGTGTACGGAACTTCGAGAGGAACCTGAGGTGGATCGCTTTAGTACTTGGCCCGCGCATAGGCTACCACTTGCTCACGCGCCCTCTCATTCCATCCCGGATACGGCCCGGCGAATGGCTTGCTCCAGTTGATCCTTGGAAAAACTGGTGCTGATGAACAGCTCCTGGCGCGCCCCGGCGCTGAGCGCGATGGCCTTCCAACCATTGGTGGTCGGCACTGTCACGCGGATTCTGACCTCTCCCCTGGCGTCGCGCACCGGGCGAATGACCCCGGGAATGACGGATCGGATTTCAGGGTTGCCTTCGAGCAGGCGTTCCAGCACATCGCGCACTCCATCCAGAATGCTGTGTTCCACCTTAAGTTTTCCCTGGATCTTGCGAAGTCGCACGGCGGCCTATTTGAAGCGCTTGCGGTACTGAAAATCGATGCTGAAAGCGCCGTTTTCATCGCGCAACGCGACGGCCGCCCATTTCTTGCTGAAGTCATACTCCACGCGAACGATCTGTTGATTGGCGACCGCGAGATTGGTGATATAGGTGAGCGTGATGTTGGACGAGACCTGCTGCTCCATGGTGAGGCGGGCTTGGGGAACGATAGTGATGTCGGTCAATTGCGGATCAATCTTGATGTGGCTGACGCCGAAGAATTGCTGCAAGCGCCCCGAGTCGGGCGCGATGGCCTGGGACAGCAGCGAATTGTCGGCGGCGCCGGTGCCGAGATAGCTGCTGTTCAGGTTATTGACGGCTTGCGGAGAGGCCAAGGGACCAGCGGCAGCGGGAGTCCGGCCCACCGCCAGCAACGCGATGATGTCGGACGCTTGGAGCGGAGGATCAGAGCGATAGGAGAAGTTCAGTTTGTTGAGAGTGCCCGAGAAGGCGATGTCCACCGTGATGCCGCGCTCCTCGGTGGAGAGATCCATATTGATGTTGGGCTCGATTTTGGCGGGATTGTCGAAATTGATTTCGCCGCGATTGATGCTGTACTTGTTACCGAAAAACTCCATCTGGCCGGAGTTTACCGTGACCTGGCCCAGGAGGACCGGGCGGTCAGGCGTGCCGCGCAAGCGCACGTCGGCGTCCGCCTGAATATTGCGGCTAAGCGATGTCTCGATTTCGAGGGTGCGGGCGCTGACGATATGAACGTCGAATTGTACCCCGCTGAGGTAGTCGTTCGGATCTGCCTCGGCGACCGGCTTGGCGGTGGACGCAAGCATGGCCCCGAGGTCGGCCCGGGGATTGAACGCGGCGCGCGTAACCGAGACGGAACCGGATAGAACGCTATTCTCGGAAGTGCCCACTAAAGCGAGGGAGCCATCCATTGTCAGGCTGGCTCCTTCCGGGGAACGGTAGCGAACATTGTGCGCCGCGGCTTGCAGACGATAGACCAGCGCGGTTCCCCGGAAACCGACGAAGCTGCCGCTTTCAAACTGGATATCGCCGCCGCCGGTCTGCGCGCTCAGATTCTGCACGGTGGCGCGATTGCGATCGAACAGGATCAGACCGTTAGCTTGATCGATGCCATTGGGAACATCGCGCAGGAACAAGGAAGCATTGCGCAGCTCCAGACGGCCCTCCACCTGAGGTTCCATGAGAGGTCCGTGGATGGCTACGTTCACAATCGAGGCGCCGGAACCAAGCAGGTCCGGATTGAAGAGCTCGAGAATGGAGAAATTGACGCGGCCCTGGATCGTCAGATCCCAGGGAGTTCTCGAATTGAGCGCCAGGCGCCCGGAGGCCTCGAGCGTGGTGTCCTTGGCGATAAAGCTGGCGTGGCCGATGTCGATGGCGCCGGTGGAAGCTTCGATGTGGATGGGCTGCGCGTTCTTCAACACCAGATCCTGCAATTGGACGCCGGCCAGAGGCCGCGTATTGGGGCTCGGGTTAAATTGAACCGTGGAAAGCGTCACGGTCGCTTTCATCAGGGACGGCTGATTGAGTGAACCCGTGATGGCCGCCTCACCCTCGACGAATCCACCGAAAGGAAGGTCCTTGCGGAGGTGCTTGCCCGGCGAGAGATCGTGGAGGGTGGCAAAAGAGATGCGCGGGATTTGGACGTGAGCCTGGCCGCTATAGTCGCCTTCCATGCGCCATTCGCCGCTTCCGCGGATCTGATAACCCTCGACGGTTGCGCTGGCAGTGAGCGTGAGGACCGGCAGTCTGGTGGCCGCCGTGACATCCAGATTGCCGTAGGTGCGGCCGTCGAGTATCGCGTTGCGCACCGAGAGTTGGCCGTTGAGGGAGGTGAGATCGACCAGGCCATTGACGATTTTGGCCGCGCCGCTGGCTGTCAGATCGAGCCGACCGCCGAGACCGCTTTCGAATTCCTGCACGTGCTTGAGCTGGGCCAGATCGACGCCGCTGGTAGCCAGGTCGAAGCGCAGCGAACCATCTTTCCAATCGTTGGCCGGGTGATTGTAGCCGCCGCTGAGTGTGACACGGGCCGCGCCGTTGCGGGCTTCTCCATTCGATAGTTCCAGCGCCGTGGCCGTAAGAGTGACACTGGCCCGCGCTGCGGTGAAATGCTCGCCGTAGGCGGTGAGATCATCCAGTGTCAGGTTGCCGCTGAGCAGCGGCGATTCCAGCGAACCGGTGATCCGTAGTGTCGCGGAAATCGCGCCACTGGCGGGGGGAGACGCCATTCCCGCTTCGGCCGCCAAGGTCTGGAGGTCGGCCGAGCGCAGGGTGGCTAACGCGGATATGGGGCTGCTCCCGTCGAGCTTCCAATTGTGCAGGCCGGCGCGCCCTTGGCCTTCCAATCGCAGCTTGCCTTGCTGAACACTGACGGTCAGCAGATTGGCGCTGGATCGATCGAGGTCGAACGTGGTGACGAGGCTGTCCGCTTCACGGCCGTCCAGTTGGGCGCCCAGCTCAGGGTCATCCAGTTTCAATTTTTCAAAATCGGCTTTCCCGGAGACTCTGGCGTTTTCGAGCGATCCGGTGATCGACGCATCAACGCGCGCCACGCCATTGTGCAGTTCCACTGGCCAGCGGGCGGGAGGCGTTGCTCCCAGGGCGCGCAGCACGGGAATCACATCATTCATATTTCTGGAAAC
>Ga0182015_10007493_pt1 | contig 10625 bp, 7 predicted proteins | sample 712P3MmetaG_FD_120478 | JGI IMG/M metagenome (GOLD analysis project Ga0182015, IMG submission 120478) | Permafrost microbial communities from Stordalen Mire, Sweden - 712P3M metaG | ecosystem: Environmental > Terrestrial > Soil > Wetlands > Permafrost | place: Sweden: Stordalen | collected... | reverse complement strand
GATTTTATTTTTGATCCCAAATGCTTGCCGACATCGCAGCGGTCGCTCCTAGGGCATCCTGGAGCAGCTTTTTTCGGCACCCAACTTTCTCAGCAGTTGAAAATCAATTTCTTCACATCTTCCCGTCCCCGAAAGGGATCTGATGGTGCTGGCCGAAACGGAATCAGTAAGAACCGCCGCTTTTGTCCGCGCCATCAACTCAAGGAGGATTGCTATCAATTGGGAAGGGTGGCTCGGAAGTCGAATCTTTCAGGACAGGAAGCTTTGCTAGCTTCTGCCCGCAGACTGGGCAGTCGTCTAAGTCCGCCGAACCGCTTCCCATCAGCAAGGTTATCTCCTTGAGCTCGACCGTCACCTCGGTGCGGAGGGTGCGGCTTATGCCGCTGCTCGACGAATCAGCACGGAGGAAGCTCGCCCGCTTCGATAGCCACTGGTAGAGTCTGATCACGTAGCCTCGGTCGTTCATGCGGCAAATGTAGCCGCAACCCTTCAAGAAAGGCTCTGAAGCAGGTCAGACAGAGTGCGCTGCGCTTACCGCTTACAAGCACCCACGCTGCTAACAAAGCGCCATCGCTCAAGACGGCCAACCCACTCAAGCCAGGAAAAGCTTAAGTGGGTTGGCCTCCCAATGGCTCAAAACTTCAAACGACCTACCACTGCGCTGGCCGGTACCTGCAGCGGACTCCCGAGGCCGGTGTAGGTCACACTTAAGGTACCCGTCTCCGTATCTCCAGGAGCAACTCCAGGAAGGGCGGTCACGCTCAACTGGCAACTGGCGCCAGGCTCCAGCGAAGCTGGACAAGAGTTAGAGATATTGAACGCAGCAGGATCATTTCCTGGTGCGGCCATCGCAACCGCTGTTATGTCGACCCTAGCGTTGCTGATATTGGTCAGTGTCACGTCCTTGATATCGACTCCAAGGAACGGAATAGTGCCAAAATTTAGCTCCGCCGGCGACGCCACCAGCGCAGGCTTCACCTGCAGCAGCGTGATCTCGCCACTAAAGGCGGCCGACGTAATGTCGAGCCGTCCGTCGTTGTTGAAATCCGCAAGCGCAATCGACAAGGCACCCGTGTTGGAAGCTGGAGCCGCGAGAGGTGTAAACGTCCCATCCCCATTGCCCAATAAGACCCCAACACCGGCTTGATTGGTGAATGCCAGATCGAGCTTACCGTCGCCGTTGATGTCCCCGACCTGCATGGACGCGCCGCCGGCCGCCACGGTCGATGCCAGGGTGAACGTCTCGTTGCCGTTACCCAGGAATATCTGCGTAGTGATCGGGCTGCACGTACTCACCTGGCTACCGCAGCCGCTAATTGCGAGGTCAAGATTGCCGTCGCCGTTAAAGTCTCCCACGGCCATGGAGGTAATGCTCCCTTGCGCCAGATAGACGTTTTGCACATCGAAAACGGGTTCGTAGTTGAAGGTGCCGTTCCCGTTGCCCGACAGAATGTTGACCACGCCGACGAAGTTAGTCCCTTGCCCACCGGCAAGACTCAATACGGCGAGATCGAGCGTCCCGTTGTTATCAAAATCTCCCATAGATACCAATTCAGTTATGCTGTCGAAAACGCCTACACTGGCGGTCGCGGTTGGCGTAAACGTGCCGTCACCCTTGCCCAACAGCGTGTAGACCTTGTCATCACCGCCGTCGCTTACCGCCAGGTCCGGTATGCCATCCCCATTCAGATCGCCCACCACCACGTTGTAGAGAAAGCTCCCAAGTGTGATCATGGGAGCCCGTGTGAATGTCCCATTCCCTTTGCCGAGCAGAATTGTGATCCCGCTGTCGGCGGGAACAACCAGGTCAAGATTGCCGTCGCCGTTGAAGTCTCCCTTGGCAATCGAATAGGCATCGGTCCCCACGGTTAGCGAGGGCGCCGGGGTGAAGGTGCCGTTGCCACTGCCCAGCAGGATAGTCACGACCCCAAAGGTGCAGACGGCGACATCTTGTATACCGTCTCCGTTAAAGTCTCCCGTTATCGTTGCGAAGGAAGGCTGCGCTTGCGGATCGGGAAATGTTGTGTGAACGAAGGTCGAGCTGGGGTTCGGCGCATTGACAGGGAAAGCTACCGTGTTCGAGGTACCATCGTCGGGCGCACTGTCGGCGTTGTGCACCACCACCTGCGCCGTGACCGGAGCCGTGGTTAGTGCGGCTGGAACCTCGGCTTGCAATTCCGTTTCGTTTACCCGGAGAGTCGTCAGGGCCGTGCGTTGGATGCCCACCTGCCAGTAAACACTCGCGGTGCTAGCGAAGCCCGTGCCCTTAATCGTAAGCATGAAGCTGGGCTCGCCCACGCCTGCGGATACAGGTTGAGTCTCATCGATGTAGGGCGTGGGATTTGGTGCTGCCCAGGCAACATGGGTGAACATTGCAGAGAGAACCGAAAGCAGTATTCCTAAGGCGAGTTGGAAGGTTCGATTGCCACGAGGACGCATGAGTATCTCCTTTGATTTCTGAATAAAGCACCTATAGGTCGGAACCCGAGAGATGGAGAAGGCTGGCCGAACCAGAACGGGGGAAGCTTGCCCGTTTCGATAGCCACTGGTAGAGTCTGTGCACGCGCCCTCCGTCGTTCATGCCGCGAATGTAGCCGCAGCCCTTCAAGAAAGGCCAGTGACCCCTTATGACAGGTCCTGACAAGTTCTGAATCGTCTCTAGGTCAATGAAAACGGACGGGATATTCCAATTTGGTGAGTTTAGGATGGATGCCCTTGGCCGCACCCTGCGGCGGGAGGACAAGGCTGTCACACTCAACCGCCGGGCTTTTGATGTGCTGCTATACCTGGTCCAGAACCCGGGAAGAATTCTCACCCGTGACGAATTGCTGAAGAATGTCTGGCCGGACACCTTTGTGGACGAGAACAGCCTCGCGCAAAGCATCTCCGCGCTGCGCCGGGCGCTTGAGGAGAAGCCGGGAGACAACAGCTATATCGTGACCTTGCCCGGGCGAGGGTATCAGTTTGTCTCGCCGGTCAAGGTCGTTGCCCCAGCGAGCCTGGGCATCCTCCCCCCCAACGATGGCCCCAGCCGGCTCCTGATTCAACAACACACGTTCCGGACGAGTATCGTTACAGAAGAGAAAGAAGAGCTTGAGCTGCCGAGGTCGCGCCGTTCCTGGGCCACCTTTGGAACGGGCGCTTTGCTGTTGGTCATGTTGGTCATATTGGTCGTGGTCATCCTGGGGATCCTTGGTTACGTCGCGCATGTCCGCTCTGCACGCCGGCTCACCGCAAAGGACACCGTGGTGCTGGCCGACTTTGCCAACAGAACCGGCGATACGGTTTTCGACGACACGCTCAAGACGGCGCTCAGTGTTGCTCTCAACCAGTCGCCGTTTCTCGATGTGCTATCCGGCCACAAGGTGGCTACGACCTTAAAGCTAATGTCCCGTCCAGCGGGCACGAGACTCACACCCGAATTGGTCCGCGAGGTATGTCAGCGGGCAGGGAGTAAAGCCTATATTGACGGATCGATTGCCAGTCTGGGCAGCCAATATGTACTGGAGGTAGAGGCGGTGAATTGCCAGAACGGAGATACGCTGGCGCAAGAGCAGGCTACTGCCCCGTCCAAAGAGAAAGTGCTGGATGCATTGGGTGCTGCAACGGCGAAGCTGCGCGGCGAGCTTGGCGAGTCACTGGTTACCGTGCAGAAATTTGATGTTCCGCTCGATCAGGCTACAACGACTTCGCTGGAAGCGCTGAAGTCGTACAGTCTTGCCGAAAAGGCCATGGCCGGCAGAGACCCGGCGGCAGCCCTGCCATACTCGCAACATGCGATTGAGCTGGATCCGAACTTTGCCATGGCTTACGCGCAAGTAGGAGCGACTTACTACACTTTGAATGAGCTGGGGCGCGCCAATGAATACTACGCCAAAGCATTCCAGTTGCGAGAGCGTGTCAGCGAAGGGGAAAAGCTGGTCATCGCCGCAGCCTATTATGGGTACGCATCCGGCCAACTGGACAAAGCGGCGCAGACCTTTGAGGAAGTAACCGGGATTTATCCTCGCGGCACAGTCGCATACAACAGCCTGGCCGTGTTGAATGCAGAACTAGGTCAGTACGGGAAATCGGCAGAGGCCGCCCACACCCTGCTTCAGTTGGACCCGGACGATGCTTTCGCGTACACCAATCTCGCCAACGACGGATTGGCCTTGCAGAGATTCGACAAGGCGCGACAGATTATCCATCAAGCACACGACCGAAAGCTGGACGATTACCTGATGCGCGCCGATCTTTACGCGCTTGCTTTCCTGGGGGCAGATGCAAAGGGCATGGCGGAAGAGGAACAATGGTTTGCAGGCCAACCCCGGTACGAGAACTATGGACTTGCGCTCGCCTCCGACACCGAGGCGTATGCCGGTCACGTGCGTAAGGCACGCGAACTGTCAAAGAGCGCGGTCGACTCGGCAATACGGGCAGACAATAATGAAATTGGTGCTGTCTATGAGGCTAATACCGCGTTGCAGCAGGCAGCATATGGCTATACTTTGGAGGCCCAACAATCAGCTACCGAGGCATTACGACTGGCTCCCGCAAGTGCGGGTGTTGCCGCCGAAGCGGCGCTTGCGTTTGCCATGGAGGGCGGAACGGCCCGCGCTGAGTCTTTGGCCCAAGGCCTGGGCAAACGCTTTCCGCTGGATACCCAGATGCAGTCGCTTTGGTTGCCGGCGATTCAGGCACAACTGGCGCTCAGCCGACGGAACCCAGAACTTTCCCTGATTGCGTTGCACGCTGCTTCGCCCATTGAGTTCGGCAGCATCCCGTTTGTCAACAATGTTTCCTGCCTCTATCCGACGTATGTGCGCGGCGAGGCCTACCTGGCAGCCGGCCAAGGCACTCCCGCTGCCGCCGAGTTTCAGAAGATTCTCGACCACAACGGCATCGTCTGGAACTGCTGGACGGGAGCCTTGGCGCATCTGGGCTTGGCCCGCGCGAATGCCTTGGAATCGAAAACTTCGCAGGGCGGCAACGGCGATGCCGCTGGTGTAAGAGCACTCGCCGCTTACAATGATTTCCTCACTCTCTGGAAAGATGCGGATCCGGACATTCCCATCCTGAAGCAAGCCAACACAGAGTACGCTAGACTCGCTGCTTACAAGCACTCATTTCGCTAACCAGGCGCCTCAGCTCCTCGAGCCGGGCGATTCGAAAGATGAAGAACTGTTAGTGTCCGCGGGATGGAAAGATTCGTTCCGCGAACCGCGGTCTTGTTTGCGTGAAAGTGACACGCGTCTGTCCACGAAACCAGCTAGTCCCTTCCACTCCTGCTATACTCCGCACGATCGCCGCGCTCGATGCATTCTGGAATTCCACAGGAGCCAACCATGCAGCCCTACGTGCCTCTCACTCGCCGCAAGACGCTGCGTTTGCTTGCGGCCGCACTGTGCTCAAGTACGATCCTGGAAGCATCAGGGCAACAGAAACCACCAAGTGAAACACGGAGCCCTCGAAAGATAACGGTTGAGGGAAGTGACGTCGTGATGCAAATCACAGAATCGCAGGCTAAGGACGGTAGCTATCTGGTCCAAATAGCCTTCCTCAAAAACGGATCGGTCCTCTTTCAATCTCGCACGAGATTGGATAGCAACCCGGGCGGAGACAGTCGACTACGCCAACGATCGAACGATGGACGGGGCTTCCTCTACGACATCGATGTGCATACCACGAGGAACAGCCCGCAACCGGAAGCACCTCCAAACGTCGTAGTCTCGGTGACAGTGCAACAACCTGACGGGACGAAGGAAATATTTGGCGGCCGGGTTGGAATCGAGGGACCGGAAGAGCCGTACAAAAGACCAGTGGGACTCGACGCTTCCCTGCCGGAATATCTTAAGCCGCAACTCTCGCCATTCAGAGCGCCCCTCAACGTGGAGTTAAGCAAGGATAAAGAGCAGTCAGGTGGAAAGTTCACGGCCGAGCAATCTGAGCAACCTCATGCATGGCGAGGAACGGCGTGCCGCGCAGCTTGTTGGGCGCTTGCAGGCGTTGGAAGCGCGGCAGTCTGTGGTGGTACGTTTGGGATCGGATGCTTGATTGCAGCCGCCGGTTTTGGCGCCGCTGCATCCATCTGCTCGGACGTATGTCCGACAGGAGCATAAAGGCTGGTGACCATGAAGCTTCCGAGAAAATCGGCCGCCCTTTTGAGTAACCAATCGCCGGTCCATCGAATCCTCCAAAGCATGGACGAACTCCTCTATGCCCAACGGCCGACCGTATGCGTGCACTGCCTACAGACAATCCACGGTATGGGGCACCCGCGTTCGTGGCAGGGAAAATTCCTGACATCTAGTTCCCATGCAGGGGCTAAAGCCCTCGTCATTTGCGGCTTTTTCGGCACGACTGAAGTCGTGCCCTGATACAAAACCAAAACTCAGCGTCGCAAAACCGTTATCAGCCGTTTCCAATCGGGGACACCCCCGGAAGAGTAGAACCATACTCAACCCCATTCGTTTAGCCTTTGTAGGTACGCGGCATTTCCGATGGTGGTAACTTCCTCTGGCCACGAAACTACCAGAACCGCCTGCCGAGGTGGTCCCCTTCTGCCATGCCCCACACTAAAGCCTTTTCTGTATAGTGCTTGCATTGGATATGTGACGGAAAGGTTTCCGTTCGATGAATCGCTTCCGCTGTCTGTTTTCGGTCTTGCTCTGCCTGCTGATTGCCGTTACAGCGCACGCCCAATCGGGGCAGCCCGAGTCGCGGCAGCCAATGACCCATGTCACCCTCGGTCCGTCCTCAGTTCCGCTCTACGGTCCGTGGAAATTTCGGGTGGGCGATTCGCCGATCGACCCGGAGACCAACGCACCACTCTGGGCCCAGCCCGGCTTCGATGATTCCCAATGGGAGACGGTCGACCTAACCCCGAAAGGACTGCTCGATCCCCTGGGAGGATTTTCCGACTACGTGAAAGGCTGGACGGCGCGCGGCCACGCCGGCTACTCCGGCTACGCCTGGTATCGCATCCGGGTGCAGGTGGCGGCCCAGCCAAACGAAAAGCTGGCCCTCGCCGGACCATCCTATGTTGACGATGCCTACCAGCTTTTCAGCGACGGAGCCCTGGTAGGCAGCTTTGGTAAGTTCTCCGGCCACCAGCCGACCTTTTACTTTACCCAGCCCATGATGTTCGACCTGCCGGCTGTGAGCGCCCAGTCTCCATCGTCGGTGCGGGTGCTGGCTTTTCGGCTGTGGATGGCGCCTGACACGATGGTGACGCAGGCCGACACCGGAGGCCTGCATACGGCGCCGCTGCTGGGCGATCTGGGCGCTGTTTCCGCCGGGTACCAACTACATTGGCTCGAGCCGATCCGCAGCCATGTCGCGGACCTTGTCGAGGGGCTTCTCTACCTTTTGCTGGCCATGGTCGCCTTCAGCCTGACACGTTTTGACCGTTCCGACCCGGTGTATGTGTGGATGGGCTCCATCTTCGTTCTGCTGGTAATCAACAACATTCTTATCGTGATTGCCTCCTGGAGCCAGATTCTGAGTGCGAACACGGATGTTGTGGTGCAAGACGGCTTCATCACGCCGCTTCTTCTAGGCGCCTGGGTCATGGTGTGGTGGGTATGGTTCCGCCTGCAACGGCCTGCCTGGGTGCCCGGGGCGGTTGCGGTGCTGACGCTGGCATTTATGGTCTCAACCATCATCGGAGAGGACCTGCTGTATCCCTACATTTCGATAGCGATTGCGGATGTCTTCCACACCATCTCCCTGGGCGTGCGGCTTGTGCTGCTGATCGTTTTGATTCTGATCGTGGCCTGGGGCATTCGCCGCCAGGGTGCGGAGGGTTGGCTGGTTCTGCCGGCCGTCGTGCTCCTGATTGGTTCGCTGTTTACGGTAGAGTTGCTGCTGCTGCATATAAGGGCTAACTGGTTTCCGTTCGGGATCAGGGTCACCCTGGCCCAGATGTCGAACCTGCTGCTAACGGCGGTGCTGTTTGTGCTGCTGCTGCGAAGGTTGTTGCTCTCGGTGCGCGAGCAACGACTGCTGGCGCTGGATGTGAAGCAGGCGCAGGAGGTGCAGCGGGTCATCCTGCCGGAGGCCATCACTGCGCTTGCCGGCCTGACCATTGAAAACGAATATCGGCCGGCACGCTAAGTGGGCGGCGACTTTTACCAGATTATTCCCAATCCTGCCGACGGCAGTTTGCTGATTGTGGCCGGGGATGTTGCCGGCAAAGGATTGCAGGCGGGCATGCTGGTCGCGTTGCTGGTGGGAGCCATCCGCATGGCAGCGGAGGTGAATCCTGAACCGCTCTTCGTAATCCAGGCGCTAAACCGGCGGCTGCTCGGCCGCGGGGAAGCACACGCTACCTGCCTCGCCATGCGCATTACAGCCGATGGCGCCGTCACCTTGGCCAATGCCGGCCATTTGCCGCCGTATATCAACGGTCAACCAATCGAGTTGGAGGGAGCCTTGCCGCTGGGGGTAATCGAGGACGCTGAGTTCAGTGTCGCCCGTTTTCAATTGCAGGAAAATGATCGTCTGGTGATGGCTTCCGACGGCATTGTGGAAGCCATGAACGAACAGGGGCAGCTGTTCGGTTTTGCCCGGGTGCAGGAATTGCTGCAGACCAAGCTTTCCGCTGCGGAGCTGGCGACCCACGCGCAAACGTTCGGCCAGCAGGACGACATCAGCGTCATCGCCGTAACGCGCACAGCTAGTCTGGTTCCGGCTTAATCGGTCGATATTGCGAGACAGCAGGCAATTCCATCATTATCGTGGTTGCAACGGCTTTTCAACCTGGGAAGGTATTGCTCGATGAATCGCTCCCGCTGTCTGCTTGCGCTGCTGGCCTGCCTTGTTTTCAGTCCCGTTGCTTCTGCGCAAACGGATCCGCCGCAGACAGCAACCCATGTCACCCTCGGCCGGTCTGCCGTCCGGCTCTATGGACCGTGGAAGTTTACTTTGGGTGATTCGCCGGTCGACCCATCCACGCACGCGCCCCTCTGGGCCGCACCGGGCTTCGACGATTCCCAATGGGAGACGGTCGACCTGACCCCCCAAGGAGTGAAAGATCCCCTGGGAGGATTTGCCAATTACGTAAAAGGTTGGACGGCACGCGGGCATGCCGGCTACTCGGGCTACGCCTGGTACCGGCTCCGCGTCCAGGTGTCGGCCGTACCGGGCGAGGAATTGGCCCTAGCCGGCCCGGAGTACGTGGATGATGCCTATCAAGTCTTCGGCGAGGGAAAGCTGGTCGGCAGCTTCGGCAAGTTTGCCGGCGGCCGGCCGAGTTTTTACTATACCCAGCCCATGATGTTCAACCTGCCACAGCAGCCTGCCAATGTGGGCACCGCTGCGCCGCCGCTGGTGATCGCTTTTCGCTTCTGGATGTCCCCTTCCACCGTGGTACTCAATCCTGATGCTGGAGGGATCCATACCGCGCCGTTGTTGGGTAATGCAGAAACGGTTTCGGCCAGATACCAACTCAATTGGCTCCAACTGGTCCGCGCGCAGGTCTTTGTAGGGCTGCTGGGACTGCTGTTTCTTTTGGTCGCGATTGTCGCCTTCAGCCTCACCCGGCTCGATCGTTCCGACACCGTCTATACCTGGATGGGGGGCGTCTTTCTGGTGCTATGCGTCGTCGACCTCCTTAATTTCATCACCGCATGTAGGCAATATATCGACGCGATCGTCAGCAGCTTGCTGATCGACGCCATCCTTTGGCCGCTGGTGTTTGGTGGTTGGGTCATGGTGTGGTGGGTCTGGTTTCGGCTGCAGCGGCCCACGTGGATACCAAAGGCTGTTGGCTTGCTGACGCTGAGCTTTATGCTCACCACGGTCATTGGGGAAAACCTGCTTTATCCCATGATCTCGCCTGAGATTGCAGGGTTCTTCCACACAGCCTCCATCGCAGTCCGCCTGGCACTCCTGGCTTTGCTTGTTCTGGTCATCTTCTGGGCGATTCGTAGCCAGGGCGTGGAAGGCTGGCTCGTACTGCCGGCTATGGCGCTGTTCGTTCTGGGGCAATTTACTACTGAGCTTTCGCTCCTGCACTTCAGGATCTATTGGTTTCCTTTTGGGGTGAGAATTTCCATGTCCGCGATGGCGGACCTGTTGCTGACCGCGGTGCTATTTGTGCTGTTGCTGCGCCGGCTGCTGTTCTCTGTCAAACAACAGCGCCTGTTGGCCCTGGATGTGAAGCAGGCGCAAGAAGTACAACGGGTGATTTTGCCTGAGGCCATTGCTTCCGTGCCCGGGCTGACGATTGAAAATGAATATCGCCCGGCGCGTGAGGTGGGCGGCGACTTTTTCCAGATCCTGCCAAATGCTGCCGACGGCAGCTTATTGATAGTCGCCGGGGATGTAGCGGGGAAAGGCTTGCAGGCCGGCATGCTGGTTGCGCTGCTGGTCGGGGCCATCCGCAGCACTTGCGAAATGAATGCCGATCCGCTGTTTGTTCTTCGCGCGCTGAACCGGCGGCTGCTCGGCCGTGGGGGAGCGCAAGCCACCTGTCTCGCCATGCGCATTACGGCCGATGGCGCCGTCAGCCTGGCCAATGCCGGCCACCTACCGCCGTATCTCAACGGCCAGCCGTTAGAGGTAGAAGGTGCACTGCCACTGGGGGTGATTGAGGATGCGGGGTTCACGGTCACTCATTTCCAGCTACAGGAAAACGACCG
>Ga0182015_10007492_pt1 | contig 10627 bp, 11 predicted proteins | sample 712P3MmetaG_FD_120478 | JGI IMG/M metagenome (GOLD analysis project Ga0182015, IMG submission 120478) | Permafrost microbial communities from Stordalen Mire, Sweden - 712P3M metaG | ecosystem: Environmental > Terrestrial > Soil > Wetlands > Permafrost | place: Sweden: Stordalen | collected... | reverse complement strand
GCCCAGGCCGACGGCCATCTTGGCCGATTGATGGCCGACCACTCCGCCGCCCAAGATGACGACCGTGCCGGGAGCGACTCCGGGCACTCCACCGAGCAAGATGCCGCGACCGCCGTTGGGCCGCTCGAGATATACGGCGCCCACTTGCACTGCCATGCGTCCAGCCACCTCACTCATGGGCGTCAGCAGTGGGAGCGAGCCGTCGCGTTCGCGAATCGTTTCGTATCCCACGGAGTTGACCTTGGCGTCCACCAGCTGGCGCGTGAGCTCGGGCAGCGGAGCGAGGTGCAGGTAGGTGAACAGGATCAGGCCGGTGCGGAAATGCGCATACTCGGAAGGCTGCGGCTCCTTGACCTTGATAACCAGATCGGCTTGGCTCCAGACTTCGGCCGCGGTGGAGCGGATCTCTGCGCCTGCGTCGACGTATTCCTTATCCGGGATGGAGCTGCCGACGCCGGCTTCGGTTTCCACCAGGACGCGATGGCCGGATTCACGCAGCCCCGTGACTCCGCTGGGAACGAGTCCGACGCGTGTTTCGTGATCCTTGATTTCCTTCGCAACGCCGACTGTCATTGAGGGGGAGCGGGCAGAGGTGGTGCAGTTGTGCCTGGTGCAGGCGTGCCGGGTCCGGGCGCCGCGGAATCCGATTTCGCCGTGAGGCGTTTGGGACCGAGGCCCAGAGCGATCAGAGAGAGCGAACCGATTTTGCCGTCGGCCATCAGGCTCTGGTCGGTTTGGAAGCGTTTGAGGGCATCGACCGAGTCGGGTCCCCACTCGCCGGTGGGCTCGCCTTGGAGGTAGCCCTTGCTAGCGAGGGCCCGCTGAATTTCCTTGTAGCGTTCGGGGGACGGGGCTTGTTGATAAGAACGCGAGGGTCGGCGGCCCGCTTTGCCTTTGCGATGCGCCGCGGCGTTTGTGGTCCGGGTCGCGGTCGCCTTGCTGCTACTCTTTGCCGGAGTGCGCGAGGCAGAGGAACTGGAGCGATGATGGCGCTTGCGCGGCTTTGTAGGCGTTGCGCCGAGGGCGGCCCACGCGATGGCGAAAATCGCCAAGGCTGGAAGGAAGGCTTTGAACACTAGACCTCATTGTAGAACGGCGGAACGACGAGTTGCAGGTGGCTGGTGGGGCTGATCGCATTCGCTATTGACAACATGATACCTTGTAGTGCAAGATATCTGTCGAGATGAAGGCCACGCCCGCCCGCGATCAAGAAACTGTAGACAAGTGGGAAGTACAGCTCCGCAAAGGTTGTCTCGAGCTGGCCATCCTGGCTGCGTTGTGGGAGGGGAAACTCTATGGGCTCGAGATCTTGCGGCAGCTGGAGAGCGATTCCGATTTGATCGTATCGGAGGGTACCGTGTATCCGCTGCTCAGCCGGCTCAAGGTGCTGGGGCTGGTGAAAAGCGAGTGGGTGGAGTCGGAGGCCGGGCACCCGCGAAAATACTACGCGCTCACACCGGCTGGAAAAAAGCGGGCCCTGGAGATGGCTGGGATCTGGACGCGATTCTCGTCGAGCATGGGTAAGCTGCTCGCTCCACTTGGGAAGGGAAATAAATGACCATGGCCGACGACGTGCAGCAAAGAGACGCGCAACAAAGTATGGAAGCTTATCTGGGCAGATTGCGCCGGCGGTTGCGCGGCATGAACGACGAAGACGCCCGTGAGATCGTGGAAGAACTGCGCAGCCACATCCGGGACAAGGCGGCCGCGAGCGGACAAGTGACGGCTTCTGGAGTTGACGCAGCACTGGCCGCGTTGGGTAGTCCGGAGGAGTTGGCCAGCCAGTACCTGACTGACGACCTGCTGGCGCGAGCGGAGGTCAGCCGGTCGCCAGTGCGGATCCTGGAGAGTCTATTCCGCTGGGCCAGCTTGAGCGTGGCCGGTTTTCTAGTGCTGCTGGGCTCCATGGTGGGATATTTCCTCGGGGTGGTTTTCATTCTTGTGGCCGCGCTGAAATCGTTTCATCCGCGGACCGCGGGAGTGTGGGTTCTTCCGAATGGCGCCGACGACTTTAATATCTCTGTTCGACTTGGGTTTGGAAGCGCGCCCTTGGAAGGCAGAGAGGTGCTGGGCTGGTGGATTATGCCAATTGGACTGGCAGCCGGTTGTGCGCTGGTGATGTTGACCACGCGCTTTGCGATCTGGTGCGTTCGCCAGTACCGAAAATCGCGCGCGTTGCCGCGAGGGTAATAATGCCAAACCTATCTCCCGCGCAGCGCTGGTTCTCCCTAGTCGAGCTCGTCGTGGGAAGCGCGATGGTCATCGCTCACAACGTCTATCACGTCATTCCCAACGAGGTGCCCATCCTGTTTGTAATGGGCCTGATTTCACTACGGCTGAGGGACGGCGGATGGACCGCCATGGGCTTGCGCTGGCCCGTCTCGTGGCGGCGAACCATCTTGTTCGCGCTGGCAACGGCCGCGCTGAGAATCCTGCTCAGTACTCTGGTGGTCGATCCGCTTACCGCGCGCTTCTGGCCTCCGGCAATCGCGCCCAGCGGCACCGACCAAATCACGGGCCATGTGATGGTGGCGCTCCGCTGGCTTGGGATCGTTTGGACTTTTGCCGCTTTCGGGGAAGAGATCGGCTACCGGGGCTACCTGCTCAACCGCGCGGCAGACGTGGGCGGCCGATCCAAGGCTGCCTATTGGGCCGGCGTCTTGGTGGTCGCCGTGCTCTTCGGATATGGGCACTATTACAAGGGTCCATCGGGAATGGTCGACTCCGGCATGGCCGGCCTGCTGCTTGGAGGCGCCTATGTTTTGTCGGGACGCAACCTGTGGGTTTGCATTCTGGCCCACGGGTTCATCGACACGTTCGGAGTGACCGCCGCGTTCTTCGGGTGGGACTCATAGGTCGGACTTTTCGAAACTGGTCAGGGCAGCTTATTTCATTTTACGGTGCGCCTCCGCAATGCCATGGAAACGAACGGAAGCGGGGATGAAGGCGCAGCGCAGTGCGCATGGTCGGCGTCGAGTACAGTCTGAGCTACTGGGCTTTTCTCTTCTATTCGAGCGTCCGGCGCAGGATGCGCAGCGCGGGGTGGTCCTATTCGTCGGCTAGCTCTTCTTTGATCGCGATGAGCGTCTCCAGGTCAAGAACGCGGATGCGGAGGCCTTCACCAATGTCTAACTCGACAGAATGTGGGAGCAGGGAACGCGAGTTCAGGTATGTCTTTGCCTGAACCAGCATAGCTACCTCTTGGCGACCGTGTCCGCTAGCTCGGTTCGGAAGTGTGCCGCCTGGCTGGGCTGGTCTAAGGCTTCATAGATAGTGACCAGGTCTTTGCGCGCGGACTGCAGCCAACTGACCGTCGGACTGGTTTGTTTCAGCAGAATGTTATATCCGGCGAGCGCTTGGCTTTCCGCTTCCGCATAGCGCTTCTCACCAGTGAGGGCGCGCCCCAGCTTGATTTGCGCAATCGCTCGAAACGGATGATTCGGTGAGAGCGTTTCCGCATATCGCCGGATCACTTCGCGGAACATCTGCTCGGCGCGGGCATAGTCCTTTTGCGCCAGATACACACTCGCCAGATTTGACAATGCCAAGGCGTATAGATAGTGGTGTTCGCCATAGGCGGCCTTGTAGATGTCAACCATGCGCTGGAATCGCGACGCAGCCTCGTCGAACTTGTCACGCTGCAATGCTATGGTCCCCAGCTCATTGAGTACGTTTGCGACCTTGGGATGCGACGCGCCATAGACACGTTCCTGGATCGCAAGCGCCTGTTCCACCAGATTCACGGCCTCGTCATAGCGGTGTTGAAAGACGAGAGAGCGGCCGAGCATCGATAACGTGGACGCGGTCTCCGGATGGTCGTGGCCGTACCAACTCTCGTTGATATCCAGCGCCTGCCGATACCGCTGCTCTGCCTCGACATAATGGCCGCGCTCAAACTGTACCGCGCCGAGGTTGATTAGATCGTCCGCAACCAACGGATGCTTACCACCCAATACTCGCCGGTGGATCGCCAGGCTGCGCTGGGTCAAATTGTCGCAGATGTCGTAGTGTCCCGCATAAAACTGCGCATCGGCCAACTCCTTTAGCGTGGCTGCCGTGTCGAGAGGATTGGAGCCCGGGCCGGACTCGAGCTTCACCGCTTCTTCCAGGACGGGGATCGCTTTGTCATAGGAGCCCTTGGCCTCGAGAACCTTTCCGAGTGCTGCCGTGGCCTTGGCAACCGCCCGATCATCGCGCGGCCGTGCTTGCGTCGCGTTCGTCAGCCCTTGGCGAATGAGGCGCTCGGCGTCTTCCAATCGCGCCTGGTCCACACGAAGTAAGCCGAGTGCGACCGTGCTTTCCGCAACCAGACTCTCCGGATTGTGCGGTGCTAGCGCCGCATTTAGCAGCATGTCAGCTTGCGGCAGATTGCCGAGCTTCTGTTCAATGCCGCCCAGCGTGAGATAGAGCTCCGTCTGCAGTTCCGGCTCTCCCTGGAGCGTCTGCGCCTCCTTGATACCGCGGTCGATAAGGGTCGCCGCCTTCAACCCTTCGGCGGGTCCGGCAGATTTGTCGCCACCCGAGAACAGATTCAGCATAAACTGCTGCACGCGCTCCATCCGGGCGACTGCCGCGACGGCAGTGTTCCGGGTAGTCGCAAGCCGTACCGTAAAAAACACGATGAGCGCTGCCACAGCGGCGGTTGCCAGGGCGGTAGCGGCGACAGCCCGCCGGTTTCGTCTTACAAACTTGCCGAGCCGGTAGCGCCATGTGTCGGGCCGCGCTTCCAGGGGCTCGCCCGCCAGGTAGTGGTCAATATCTCGGATCAACGCTTCGGTCGATCTGTAGCGCCTTTCCGCGTCCTTGCGAATAGCGGTGAGGCAGAGCACGTCGAGATCGGCCCACGCTGAAGCGCGCTGACGGCCTGCCACCGATGGCTTCTCCGGCTCCTGCTCCACGATGATGCGCTCGGCTTCGGCGGGCGTCCTATTCGAAAGGTCAAACGGAGCGCAGCCGGCCAGAAGCTCATATAGGATCACACCCAGCGCGTACACATCCGTGAATACGCCGACCCGCTCGCCGCGGAGTTGCTCGGGGGCCGCATAGGCGGGCGTCATGAGCCGCAATTCAGTCCGCGTTTGTTGCACCGCCTGACCGAGATCGTCCAGCTGCTTCGAGATGCCAAAGTCGAGCAGGCCGATGGCGCCGTCGGACCTCACCAGGATGTTCGAGGGCTTCAAGTCGCGGTGAATGATCGCATGCCCGTGCGCGTACTGCACGGCTTCACAGACGGATCGAAACAGCCGCAGCCGCTGTTCGATCGAGCCGTCCTGCATACGGCAGTATTCGGTGATCGGGACGCCCTCGACATACTCCATGACGAACCAGGGCGTGCCGTCCGGTAGCGTATCGGCATCGTAGAGCCGCGCAATGGACGGATGATTCAATTGCGCTAGCGTGCGCTGCTCGGTGGCGAATCGTTCCCGGCGAGCGGGTGAGAGCCAGGCATCGCGCAGTATCTTGATGGCCACCAGGCTGCCCAGATCAGCGCGCTCGGCGAGGAACACCACACCCATGCCGCCTTCGCCGAGCATTCGCAGAAGGCGATACGGGCCGAGCTCCTTCGGAAGGTGCGAGTCCGGAAACTCGCTCAGGATGTTCCGAGCCACCTGCGACAAGTCGCCGTCGAGCAGCGAACCGCCGTGCGCATCCTCCTGGAGCATGGCCAGCACTTCGGCGCGGAGCGCGCCGTCGTCACCACAGGCGGTTTCGAGGAACGGCCGGCGCTCGGTCTCGGGGAGGTCCGCCGCCTCAAGAAAGAGGCCTTGAATTTGCTTGAGCCTCGCGGTGTCCATTGTGTTCGGCCCTCATTGACGCAATCGGTGTTTCAACCAGGCCTTGGCGGCTCTCCACTCCCGATGTACTGTGGCCTCGGAAACTTCCAGCAGCTCCGCGGTTTCCAGCACGTCCAGCCCTCCAAAGAAACGGCTCTCCACCAACATGGCCTGGCGAGGTTCCAACTGCTCCAGCTCCTGCAGGGCCTCGTCGAGCGCCAACAGCTCCTGGCCTCCAAACGCTATTTCCGTGACCGCAAGATCTACGCCGGCGAAGATCACTTGGCCGCCACGCTTGCCCGCGTTACGGCGTCTGGCCGCTTCGATCAGGACCTGTCGCATGGCGCGGGCGGCAATCCGCTTGAAATGCAAAGGCGAGGTGGTCTCAAAAGGCGGGGATTTCACCAGCTTCAGCCAGGCTTCATTCACCAGTGCGGTCGGATTCAGTGTGGAACTGGCGTCGTTCCTTTTGACGGTGGATGCAAGGCGCCGCAGTTCCTCGTAGGTGACGCTAAACAAATAGTCGAGGGTCTGTTTCTCGGCTTTTGATCCGGGCTCGTGATCCCGCATGACAGTTTCTGAGGGCTTTTCGCGCAATGCGTTGGTGAAGGTCATTATATCGTCCTGAGGAGGCCGTCCAATGAAACACCGTTCAGCACAGTCTTTGATTCTTTTCCTGCTTGCGCTGGGAACCAGCCTCGAAGCCGCTTCCACCATCTACGTGGCCACGGACCTGGGACCCTACAAAAGCACCGATAGCGGCGCCACTTGGGCACAGCTCATTGTGAAGGTGAGTAATCCGCTTGCTCAGTCGGGCCCTCCGGACGTGCAGGTGATTGCAGTCGATCCGCTCGATCCTTCCACCGTGTATTTCGACGGTGGCGGCGGCGCTTTCTATGCATCAACAGATGGCGGCCAGACTTGGTCGGCGCTAGTGCTAGTGGGCTACACTCTGGTGGGCGGGCTCGCCATCGACCCCGTGAAGACCAACGTCATCTATTCGCTGGCTAACCCGACTAACGGGGAAAATGTCATCTTGAAGAGTACCGATGCCGGGGCCACGTGGACTCCGACCACACAAATTCAAGGGCCCGGCGGCGCGATCCATGTTGTGCAAATCACCACGGATTCTTCCACCTATGGAGTTTTGTATGCCGTAGGCGAAGAGCGCATCTTCAAGACCACCGACTTTGGGAACACCTGGAGCCAGATTGCTAGCCACGCATCTACCGAAGCAGCGATACAAGGCGTTTACCCAGATCCCAGCCACAGCCAAGTCCTCTATGCTGCTTCCAGCGCGGCCAACTGCGGCGGCCCACCGAACGAAGCCGTATGTGGGCTGCTCAAGACCTCCAATGGAGGTGCGACTTGGGCGCAACTCAGCGGGCTTGCGAGCAATACCGTTTTCAGCGTCGCCTTTGATACCTCTTCCGGCGCCATTTACGCTGGAGCAGTGGTGACCGGCCTGGGAGTCACCGTCGTAAAGAGCACAGACGGAGGCAATACCTGGACGCCGGTTTATAACCAGTTCAACGCCGGCAGCGATGGCACGATGCTTGTCGCGGTCGACCCCAACATCAATTCCACTGTCTATGCGCTCGGGGGTGGCTTCTGGACATCGACCGATAGCGGCGCGAGTTGGTCCGATGTCCAACTTCCCCCTGGCTGCGACGCCTACGTGAAGGGGTGCGCCGAAGTCATCGTTAGTGCCAACAATTTCGTGGTGGCGACTGCGGCACCAGTTCCACCGCCGCCACCCAGCATCTCGGCCTCGGGCGTCGTCAATGGCGCCAGCTTCCAGCCAGGCATCGTTCCCAATTCCTGGGTGACGATCGGCGGAACCAATCTCGCCTCCACAACCGGCAATTGGGCCAACGCGATCGTCAACGGAAGATTCCCCGTCGCGCTGGATGGCGTCAGTGTGACCATCGGCGGCAAGCCAGCATACATCAATTTCATCTCACCCCGCCAGATCAACCTGGTGGCCCCAGACGTTGGATTCGGATCGCTCCCGGTGACTGTCACCACTTCGGGAGGAACCAGCGCCGCGTTCATGGTGACGTCGAGCGAATACGGCCCGGCGTTTTTCCAATGGCCCGACAGCCAGCCCATCGCCACGCGGCTAAACTACAGTGATGTGGTCAAGAACGGGACGTTCCCCGGCGTCAGCACCGTGCCCGCCAAGCCCGGCGAGGTGATTGTTCTCTGGGGCACCGGGTTCGGACCGACCAACCCCGTCGCTACTTCCGGCGTTCCCGTCCCGAGTGGCGTAACGTACTCGACCACAGCCTTAACCACCGTCACCATCAAAGATGTTCCCGCAACCGTGTACGGCGCGGCTCTTGCAGCCGGCTTCGCTGGTCTGTACCAAGTCGCGATCCAGGTTCCGAACTCGATCCCCGACGGCGACTGGCCGATTCAGGCCACCATCGGGGGCGTAAAATCGCCAACCGGTATCGTCCTGACAGTCCATGAATAGTTCTCGTACGTTCGGGCATTCAATTCGCGATTGGAGAATGTCTCCAGTGTGTTTCGAATTACCAATCGCGCACCGCCTCAAAGCGTTCGCTGCCCCAGTTATTGTATGGTCTGGCGGTGGAGATGCTTGGCGGCCGAATCTGGGTGGAAAGCGAAATTGGCAAGGGCAGCGCATTTCATTTCACGGCGCGCCTTGGCAAGGCCATGCAAGCGAACGGAACCGGGATGAAGGTGAAGCCCGCATGGTCTCCATCGGGTAAAGTCTGATCTACCGAGCTTTTCTCTTCTCTTCGAGTCTCTTCTCTTCGAGCGTCCGGCGCAGGATGGGCAGTACGGCGCGGTCCTTCTCGCCGGCTACCTGTTCCCTGATAGCAATGCTCATTTCCAGGCCAAGAACGCGGAGGCGGAGTCCCTTACCGACCTCCAACTCGACGGAGTGTGGGAGCAGGTCCTCGTAGCTAAGATCGCGGCCGATCGTTCCGAGCAGGTCCAGAGGGCCATGCTGCGTGATCAGGTTCTGCTGGCCGTGGGAAGCGAGATGACTCGCGGTGGGTTTCTTGCGCAGGTAGGGCTGGGGGCGATAGACTGCGTCCAGAGTTTCCAGCACCCCCAGAAGGCGAGCGATATTGGCCGTGTCGCGGGAGTGGACCACATCGATGTCACCGACGAGTACGGGAGCTCCGTTCAAGAACTCGGCGCAACTGCCCACTAGAATGGAATCGACACGAGCGTCTTGCAGCTCGCGCAGATGAGAACAGTGTCCTGCGCCTAGGCGGGTGGCTGTTGGCTTGTGGTTCAGTAGCATAACAGCGAAGAATAGCCTAAGAAAAAGCTACCGCTCATCAATGGCGCGTGCAAACCGATGAGCCTGAAAGGCAAAACCGAAGGGGGAAAGCTGTGATTACCGCAGCTTTGCTGGACTAACGCCTGCGCTTCTCTTCGAGTGTCCGGCGCAAAATGGGCAGCATGGCGCGGTCCTTCTCGCCGCCAAGCTCTTCCTTGATCGCGATGAGCGTTTCGAGGTCGAGAACGCGGATGCGGAGGTTTTCACTAATGTCCAACTCGACGGCGTGTGGGATCAAGTCCTGGTAGCTAAGATCGCGGCCGATCGTTCCGAGCAGGTCCATAGGGCCATGCCGCGTGATCAGATTTAGATGGCCGGCGGAAGCGAGATGACTCGCGTTTGGTCTAAGCCGCCGCTCGGGCTGGATTCGGAAGACCGCGTCCAGGGCTTCCAGCACGGAGAGGATGCGAGCGACATTGGCAGCGTCGCGGGAGTGGACCACATCAATATCGAAGGTGCTCACGGGAGCGCCGTTCACGGCAGCGGCTAGCCCGCCCACCAGGATGAACTCGACACCGCCGTCATGCAAGGCGCGCAAGGTCGCGGTGAACTTATGTTCGGGCATTCAATTCGCGAATGGAAATTATGTCGTTCACGTGCTGTTCGAGGAATTCGAGACGCTGGGCCGGTGTGAGCGAGAGCATCCAGCGGATCAAGGTCAGGTCTACGCCGTCGGGGCTGTAGTCCGTGAGACGAGGCTGATCGTCGATCGCCATAACAACAACCAGCATAGCCGGTAAAATAGAATGGCTCTACTGTGTTCCGAATTACCAACCCTGGACGAATTGAGAGCGTCCTGTATCCCAGTTATTGTATGGTTTGGCGGGCGCCCGCAAGATATAGTGAAAGACCCGCTTTACTTTCGAGGCAAGGCCGGTTACCATAGACCCATCCCCCGAGACGATAATAGGAAGGGGACCGTATTTTGCTGAAGCTCAAGCGGGTTGAAATACAGGGCTTTAAGTCCTTCTTTGATCGAACCGAGATGAAGTTTCCCGGTTCGGGAATCGCGGCCATCGTTGGACCGAACGGCTGCGGAAAATCCAACCTCAGCGATGCCATGAGCTGGGTGTTGGGCGAGCAGTCGGCCAAAATCCTGCGCGGGACCAGGATGGAGGATGTCATCTTCGCCGGGACGCGCGACCGGAAGCCGCTGGGGCTGGCGTCCGTCACGATGACCCTGGTGGACCCGGCGGCCGAGGCCGAGCATTCCGATGTCTCTGCCAACGGCAACGGTCACGCGTCCCACAAACCAAGCGAAGTCACCATCACGCGGCGGCTGTTCCGGTCGGGCGAGAGCGAATACCTCATTGACGGCAAACTAGCACGATTGCGCGACATCCAAGACCTCTTCATCGGCACGGGCTTGGGGCCCGAAAGCTACGCGATCATCGAGCAGGGGCGCATCGGGCAGATCCTGAGCAACAAGCCGCAGGACCGGCGGGCGATCATCGAAGAAGCGGCCGGCATCGGCAAATTCAAAACCAAGAAGCGGCTGGCGGAAGCGAAGCTGGAAGGCGCGAAACAGAAT